>WNGB01000200.1_pt1 | contig 121724 bp, 117 predicted proteins | sample 5400681 | NCBI WGS metagenome assembly WNGB01 (sample SAMN13153367, study PRJNA577476) | soil metagenome | isolation source: 115 cm soil or saprolite under grassland replicate 2 | place: USA:California | collected 2016-06-15
ATCGCCCGCGGCGCAGGTGACGCGACGACGCGCCGGAAGTACGGGCCGTCGCGGGCGATCGTCCAGCCGCGGTCGCCGGCGAGGCTGCGCGCCTCGCGCTCGGAGTAGACCGGTCCGATCGGCTTCGTCGGGGTGCGGAACGCCGGGTCATCCGCGTCGACGACGACCTCGGTCAGGAGTGCAACCACCTCACGATCCGGGAGCTCGTTGCGGAGAGCCTGCACGAGGAGGTAGCCGATCATCCCCTGACTCTCGGCGCCGAGCAGATCGAGCGGATATGGCGACACCGCCTTGTACGCGTCGGCCTCGAGCGCGAGCAGGCCGACCTGCGGCCCGTTGCCGTGGGTGATCACGAGCTCGTGGTCGGCCGCGAGCGCGGCGAGAGCAGAGGCGGCCTCGAGGACGTTGCGCCTCTGCGTCTCCGCCTCCGCCGCCTCGCCGCGCCGAAGCAGCGCATTGCCGCCGAGCGCAACGACGACGCGCATGCGTGTCATCGCTCGTGCCCCCGGATGAGCGTCAGCAGCAGTGCCTCTTCGGTTGGCAGCCGGTTTGCAGACTGCTTCCACACAACCGACTGCGGCCCGTCGATGACGGCTGCCGCGACCTCCTCGCCGCGCTTCGCCGGCAGGCAGTGGAGGAAGACAGCGCCCGGCTGGGCGAGGCTCATCAGCTCCTCGGTCACCTGATAGGGCGCGAGCGCCCGCCGGCGCAGGTCACGCTCGGACTCCTCGCCCATCGAGGCCCAGACGTCTGCGTAGACGGCATGCGCGCCGTCCACCGCGGTCTGCGGATCGCTGACGACGCTCAACTCTGCGCCGGTGCGCCTCGCGAGCTGCCGCGCCTCCTGGATGACGCGTGCGTCCGGTCGGTAGCCCTTCGGGCACGCGACGGCGACGTCGAGACCGGTGAGCGCGCCCGCCTCCAGCAACGAATGGGCGACGTTGTCGCCTCCGTCGCCGATGAATGCAAGCCGCCTCTGTTCGAGATCCCCGAACGCCTCCCGCATCGTCAGGACGTCGGCGAGCGCCTGGCACGGGTGGTGCTGGTTCGAGAGCGCGTTGATCACAGGCACCGAAGCCCACTGTGCGAGCGCCTCGACCGTCTCCTGCGCGAACGTGCGGATCACGATCGCATCGACGTAGCCGGACAACGAACGGGCGGTGTCGGCGATCGTCTCGCCCCTTCCGAGCTGGAGCTCCTGTGGCGTGAGCGCGATCGGCGTGGCGCCGAGCCTCGCCGCAGCCGCGGCGAAGGAAACCCGGGTCCGCGTCGACGGCTTTTCGAAGATGCAGGCGATCGACCGCCCTCGCAGTTCGTCTTCGCAACGGGCCTGGTCATCCTTCATCGCCGTGGCGAGGTCCAGGAGCTCCGCGAGCCCGTGCGGCGTCAGATCCGCGATTCGCGTGAAGTGCCGCAGCCTCGTAGTGGTGGCGAGGGCGTTCATCGTCGTCACCCCACCACGACCGGCTCGGGCCGTGCCGTCGCCTGGGCGACGATCGGCTCGAGCGCCTCGGCCAGCGTCGGAGTGCCCACCTCTTCCAGCTCGTACCGAACGTGGCGGATCGGATGGCGCGAGGTGATGAGACGTCCGAGATCGATCGGTGTGCCGGTCACGACGACGTCGCAGTCCGCGGCGTTGATCGTGGCCTCGAGCTCAGCGAGCTGCTGCTCGCCATACCCCATCGCCGGCAGGACGTTCGTGAGCTGCGGCCAGCGTTCGAACGTCTCCTTGATCGACCCGACTGCGAAGGGGCGCGGGTCGACGATCTTCGCCGCGCCCGCCTTCCGCGCCGCGACGAGGCCGGCTCCGAACGGCATCTCGCCGTGCGTGAGCGTCGGGCCGTCGTCGACGACGAGGACGTACCGACCGAGCAGATCGGGGCCCTCGTCGAGGGTCGGGGGCGACTCCGCAAAGATGACGGTCGCCATCGGATTGACGGACTCGATGTTCTCAAGCACCTGCTCCACGTTGTGCGCCGCTGCCGAGTCGACCTTGTTGATGACGACGACATCGGCCATCCGCAGGTTCGTCTCGCCCGGGTGGTAGAGCAGCTCGTGTCCCGGTCGAAGCGGATCGGCGACGACGATCAGCAGATCGGGCGCATAGAAGGCGAAGTCGTTGTTTCCGCCGTCCCAGACGACGACGTCAGCCTCCCTCTCGGCCTGCCGCAGGATCGCCTCGTAGTCGACGCCCGCATACATGACCATGCGCATGCGTACGGGCTCCTCGTACTCCTCGCGTTCCTCGACCGTCGGGTTGGACGCATCGATCTCCTCGAGCGTGGCGAACCGCTGGACGCGCATCGCTTCCAGATCGCCGTACGGCATCGGATGCCTCACGAGCGCGACCTTCAGGCCGGCGTCGAGCAGGGTCCGTCCGACCTTCCGGCTCGTCTGGCTCTTGCCGCAGCCGGTCCGAGTCGCGCAGACCGCAACGACAGGCTTCGTCGAGTGGAGCATCGTCGTATCCGGCCCCATCAGTCGGAAGTCGGCGCCGGTCGACAGGATGAGCGACGCCTTGTGCATGACGGTCTCGTGCCTGAGATCCGAGTAGGCGAGCACGACTTCGTCAACGCCGTGCGCGTGGACGAGCTGTACGAGCTCGTCCTCAGGGCGAATCGGGATTCCCTCTGGATACCGCGGGCCCGCCAGAGCGGGTGGGTACGTCCGCCCTGCAATGCCGGGAATCTGCGTCGCCGTGAAGGCGACGACGTCGGTATCCGGGTCGTCGCGGAACGCGACGTTGAAGTTGTGGAAGTCCCGGCCTCCGGCTCCCATGATGATGAGCTTCTTCATCGGAGTTCTCCTTTCAGTGCGTCCCGATGCCGGCAGGAACCTTCGGCGCCGGTGTGTGCGACCGCTGCAGTGCGAATGCCTCCTGCTCGGCTTCCTTCAAGAACCTGCTGTCGGCCACGCGCCGCCGCCACTTCATCCAGACGAAGACCGGGATTCCGAAGAGCAGAAGCATGAAGCCCTTGGCGAGCCACTCCTGCCCGGAGCCCCAGATCGCCCACACGGAATAGGCGAACGCGAGCGACGCGATTGCCGTGTCGCGTGTCAACTTCACCCACGAGAACAGTTCGCGCTCGCGGACGAACAGAACGACCTCGGCAGCGGCGGCGTACGCGTACGCGATCAGCGTCATCCACGTCGCGAGCAGCACGACGTCGGTGAACCGGCTGGCGAAGTCGGCGTTCCAGTTGTAGAGCACGAGCGCGCTCACGAGCACCGAAGAGACGACGAGGCCGAAGATCGGCGTTCGCCGCTCCCCGTGCACCTTCGCGAACGGCCTTGGGAACAGGCCGTCGTCGGCCGCCGCGAGCGAGACGCGTGCCGTGAGGAGTATCCAGCCGTTCAGGGCGCCGAGCGTCGCGGCGATCGCAACGAGCGCGATCCACTTGCCCCACGTGAGCCCGAGGAACGTGGCACCCCAGATGGCGTTGGCAGCGTCGGCGAACGGTGCGGACGAGCCGGAGAGTGCCGCCTGCGAGAGGACGCCGACGATCGCGACGAGCGCGACGATGTACAGCAGCGTGGTCGCGAGCGTGCCGAGAATTGTGGCCCGCGGAATCGTCCGCTCCGGGTCCTTGACCTCCTCCGCAGGCACGGTCGCCGACTCGAGGCCGATGAATGCCCAAAGGGCGAGCGTCGCGGCAGCGTTGATGTGCCAGTCGAAGCCGCCCTTCGCCGGCGCAAACGGCGTGAAGTTGCCGCTCTTCACGTAAAAGAGCCCGACGATGCCGATCACCGCGAGCGGCACGAACTTGAGCACGGTCGTGAGGACCTGCGCGAAGCCGGACTCACGCGCGCCGAGGATGTTCACGAGCGTGAAGAGCCAGACCGCCGCGACGGCGACGACGGCGGCGAGCCAGTTCGACGTCTTGACGTCGCCCCAGAACACGCCGAGATAGCCGGCGAACGCGACGGCGATCGCCGCGTTTCCGACCCAGGCTGCGATCCAGTACGCCCAGGCGGTCTGGAAGCCGACGAAGTCGCCAAAGGCGCGGCGGGCGAAGTAGTACGGGCCTCCGGTGCGCGGGTGCGCGCGCCCGAGGTTGGCGAAGACGAGTGCGAGCAGCATCGCGCCGATGCCGGTGAAGGCGAGCGACAGAATCGACGCCGGGCCTGCCTCGCCGGCGAGCAGTGCCGGCAGGGTGAAGATGCCGGAGCCGACCATGTTGCCGACGACGAGCGCCGTCGCCATCCAGAGCCCCATCGACCGTTTCAAAGGACCTGCAGGGCTGGTTGTACGGGCTGACATGACTCCTCCTCTCAGACGCCGCCGGCGTCGGGGTCGAGGATCAGCCCCGAGCGGCGGCGCTCGATCGGCAGCCGCCGAGGCTCGAGGTGCAGCCTCCGGACGCGGAGCTCGAGCCCGCCGTGCTTGAAGTACACGTCGATCAGGTCGGGATCGGCGTCGTCCGGAAGCCGGAACGACTCCTCGAGCCGCTCGTGGATCCGGAACGCCTTCCCCTCGTCGCCGGGCACCGCCACCTGGTCTCCGCGCACCGTGATGTACGGGCCGAGCGCCTCGACCGAGAGCTCGGCTCGCGTGAAGTCGGAGACGTCTAGCTCGATGACGTACTGCTCGTCCGTCTCCCGCACGTGCGCGTGCGGAGGAAGCTGGTGCCGGTAACCGACCGCGCGCATCGCTGCCACGGTTGCCTCCTTGTCGTTTGAGTCCCGTTCCCCCTGCGGGGCCCGCTCACCGCTCAGTGGAACCACTGATCGCGATCAGGCTCCACACCGATGCGTGCGATCCGTCCCGCCTCGACGATGGACGTGACCGCTCGACGGAAGGAGCCCGAGCTCTCAGGTGCCGTGCGCGCTCAGGAGAGTTGACCTCGGAAAGGGCGCGGGAGGCGGTGAGCGATGAAGCGCCGACTGCTCGCGTTCGCGGCACTCGGAGCGCTCGCAGTCGGCGCTTCGCTGAACGCAGCTGGACGCCATTCCGCCGGCTCGGCAGTCTGGGCGGTCGCGACGGCGGGCATCCTGCTCCCGCTCGCGCTGAACGTCGTCCGTTCACTGCTCCGCCGGGACGTCGGGGTCGATGCGATCGCACTGGTTGCCATCGCGTCGGCACTGGCGCTCGACGAGTACCTCGCCGGTGCGGTGGTCGCGCTGATGCTCGCGGGCGGCAACGCCCTCGAGGAATACGCATCCGGGCGCGCGCGCCGCGAGCTCACCCGGTTGCTCGAGCGGATGCCACGCATCGCGCACAGACGGCGCGGCGAGAAGCTCGAGGAGATCCGCGTCGACGAGCTGTGCGTCGGAGACATCGTCGTCGTGCGTGCCGGCGAGGTCGTGCCGGTCGACGGCGAGGTGGTCTCGCCCGTCGCAGCGATCGACGAGTCGGCGCTGACCGGTGAGGCACTTCCCGTCGAGCGGATCCGGGGGGCCGAGGTGCGGAGCGGCTCGGCGAATGCCGGAGATGCCTTCGACCTCTGCACCACCCGCACGGCTGAGCACAGCGCCTACGCCACGATCGTCCGGCTCGTCCGGCAGGCCAAGACGGAGCCCGCACCGTTCGTGCGCATTGCCGACCGCTATGCGATGACGTTCCTCCCGCTGACCCTCGGCGTTGCGGGCGTCGCGTGGCTTGCGTCGGGCGAGTCGCGGCGCTTCCTGGCGGTCATGGTGGTCGCCACACCGTGCCCGCTCATTCTTGCGGCACCGATCGCGTTCATCGCCGGCGTCTCGCGCGCCGCACGGCACGGCATCATCGTGAAGGGAGGCGGCGTGATCGAGCGGCTCGCCGGGGCACGAACGGTGCTGCTCGACAAGACCGGTACCCTGACGCTCGGCCAGGCCTCGGTCGAGCGGATCGTCCAGCTCGACGGACTGCCGTCCGACGAGGTGTTGCGGCTCGCCGCTTCGCTCGACCAGTTGTCTGCCCATGCACTTGCGGAGGCGCTCGTACACGACGCTGGGGCGCGCGGCCTCGCCCTGGCTCCTCCGGCCGACGTCGAGGAGGGGCGAGGCATGGGCGTCGCAGGAGTCGTCGAGGGACGACGCGTTGCGGTCGGGAGCTCCACCTGGCTGCGCGGACGCGGATATGCCGACGCTGAAGAAGTCGCCCATGCACTCGACGGAGGCCTCGACGCCGGCCGTGCGCGCATCCTTGTCGGAGTCGACGGGCGACTTGTCGGCGCGGTCGTGATGGCAGACAAGCTGCGCGACGACGCGACGAGCCTTGTCGCGAAGCTCAGAGCTGCCGGGATTCGGCGAGTCGTGCTCACGACGGGCGATCGGCCCGCGGTCGCGCGGGCGGTCGGCTCCGCGATCGGCATCGACAGCATCCATGCCGAGCAGTCGCCCGAGGACAAGCTCGAGCTCGTCCGGGCCCTACGCGCCGACCCGGAGCTTCGGTCGGTAGTCATGGTCGGCGACGGCGTCAACGATGCGCCGGCGCTCGCCCTCGCTGACGTTGGCATCGCGCTCGGAGCGGCGGGCGCAACGGTGGCGTCCGAGACCGCGGACGCGGTGATCGTCGTCGACCGGGTCGACAGGGTTCTCGACGCGCTGCGAATCGGGGCTCGCTCGCTCGCGATTGCGAGGCAGAGCATTCTTGCCGGCATGGCGTTGTCGGTCGCCGCGATGGGCGCAGCTGCGGCAGGGCTGCTTCAGCCCGTACCCGGCGCTCTCCTGCAGGAGGCGATCGACGTCGCCGTCATCGCGAACGCGCTGCGCGCCTTGCGCGATTGAGTCGCAGCTCAGTACTTTGCCCGCGGCACGTTCCGTGTGCCCCCGGATGCGCGACGATGGGGGGAGGCGCATCCTTTGACCATGCAGATCGAGTCGATCATGACCCGTGAGGTGCTCTCCGTCACACCGGAGACGCCGCTCAAGGAAGTCGCCTTCATGCTCAGCCGCGCGCACATCTCGGGCTTGCCCGTGTGTAGCGCGGAGGGCGAGCTGCTCGGCGTGGTCTCGGAAGCGGACATCCTCCGCAAAGAGGAGGGCATTGCCGCAGACGTGGGCGGACGCCTTCGTTGGCTCTTCCGCCGCATGGACGGCGAGATAGACAAGATCTCGGCGCGAACGGCGGGTGAGGCGATGACCTCCCCGGCACTCACGATCCGCCCGAAGCAGCGGGTGTCGGACGCGGCAGCGCTGATGATCGCCCATCGCGTCAACCGTCTCCCGGTCGTCGCCGGCGGACAACTGGTCGGGATCGTCACCCGCGCAGATCTCGTTCGCGCCTTCCACCGCTCTGACGAGGAGATCGAGCACGAGATCCGGGAAGAGGTCCTCCGCAACACGCTGTGGGCCACGCCCGAGAGCATGCAGCTCTCCGTCGTCGACGGCATCGTGAGCTTGCGTGGATCGGTCGCGACCCGCCTGGATGCCGAACTCACCGGGAGGCTCGTCCGGCAGGTACCCGGCGTGATCGACGCCGACGTCGACCTTCAGTGGCGCGTGTACGAGTCAGAGCGGGAGAGCACTCTCGAGCTCTACCCTCGCTGAGCCGATCAGGAGTCGGGGAGGACTCGGCTGCGCGACGCGACGCGCTTCGTCGGCGGTGAAGCCTTGCCGTTCGGCCATGGAGTCCTCTCTTCTTACGTGAGACTTCCGCCGCGAACAGCGTCGGCCACGTAACGGACGACGTCGAGCGTCGAGAGGACGCCGACCGGCCGAGCCGTTGCTGCATCGAGGACGGCGACGTGCGACACACCGGTTTCAGCCATCCGCTGGGCCGCATGCTCCAGGCAGTCGTGGATCCCGATCGTGACGAGCGGTGCCGTCGGTCTGTCGCTCGTAGTCGAAGACGAACACCGCGTGGATGTTGTGCGACGCCATCGTCAGGGCGACATCGCTGAGAAAATACGCAGCTCCGAATCGCAAGAGCCTGCGGAAACGACGGCTTGGAACAGAGTCGGTAGTTCGCCACACCGAGATCGGCGGGCGCACGGATGCCACCGCCTCGTTCCACGGCGAGCCTATGCGTGGCCTGCAAAGCGAAGGAGGAACCATGGACAAGATCCTGATCGCCACCGACGGTTCGAAATCAGCGGCCGAGGCAGTCGCGTTCGGGCTCGATCTAGCCGAGAAGCAGGGTGCTTCGGTCTTCCTGGTTCACGTCGCGTCGGAGCTCGACTGGGCACCGGTGCTGGGGCCGGTGCCGGTCAAAGTGCCGCACGTGTCTTGCGACGCCGACCGGCGGCCGCTCCAAGACGCGCTGGACAGCGCGGAGCAGCGCGGAGTTGACGCGCAGCCGGAACTTCTGGTGGGCGATATTGCCGACGAGATCGTCGCGTACGCGGACGCCGTCGCGGCCGACTTGATCGTCGTCGGCTCGCGTGGCCACGGCGCGATTGCGAGTGCGTTGCTGGGTAGCGTCTCGCATGCGATCCTGCACGAGGCGAGGCGACCGGTGCTCGTCGTACCTGGTGCGGCCGTGCCGCGGTTGGCGCTCGCCAAGGAGCCGGCGCTTGTAGCGCGTCGATGAGTAGGAGGCTCACGATCCTCGGCCCGGGGCACCGCTTGCTGCGCTCCGAGTAATGGGCGCGAGCTGAGAGGAGCGGAAGCAGCGCATGCCCTTGCGCCTGGCGGGGCGAATGAACGCGCGCGGTCTTGTGGTGTGGTCGGCGCTCGCGCCGCTTTGTCGCTGCAGCCGAGCAGCGGCACTTGCAGCGCGAGCGCCGTGAGTGTCATCCGAGTGCCGAGCTCAAGTGTCAGTCGCTCTTCCGTTCATGCCGGAAGCCGTACCTTGCGACGACCCAGGTGGCGAGGAACGCGAACAGTGCCACGGCAACTGCTGACGGAACACTAGAGCGGTCTCCAGCGACGCCGGCTGTCACGATGTCCGGACCGAAAATCGCATCGAACAGCACCGAGAGCCACATGACGACGATTGCCAGGGACGCCCACATCTCGGGGACAAGGACCTGCGACGACCACTGCCGCCTCTCCTGGACAACACCCGAGGGCTCGTGCGAAATAGTCGCCATCTCACACCTCCTTTCCGCCTCCACATCCCCATTCGCATCTCGCAGGGCATCAGGGAAGGCCCCGATTTCGGTCAGCGAGCCCCGCAGCGCTCAAACGGCTGCGATGCAAAGACGCGAGCCGGAGCGAGAGAGGCTGTGCGTTTACGGCGGGGCTTCAGGCGTCCAGCGGTAGACACAGCGAGCGTTATCTGGGACGTCGTCGACCCTCGAGGGCAGGTCGCTCACGATGCTCTGCCAGCGGCTCACATCGAGTAAGTGCTTGCGCGCGAGTTGCAGCGCCTTCACGTGGGCGGCTTCCCCTTCGAAAACGAGGTAGACACTGTCGTTGCTGAGGTAGGCCGCATGTGCGGACAGGCCGGCCTCGGCCGGATCGAACGGCGGTCCCGCCAGGAGCGTCTGCTCTGCCGCCAGCGCTCCCCCCGGCTTCAGCCGCGCCGCGATTACGTACCGCTCCACGTGTGCGTCCACCCGGAAGCCCTACGCCACCCTCACGAGCGAGGACCCCGCGCCCGGACGTTCGAGGCCATGGTCACCGTGAGAAGCCTTCCCGGTCATCGCAGGCACCGCTCGCATCGTACGCGCATTCTCGCTCGGGCATCCGCGGCGTCGAACCACCCGCTTTTGCGGCGCACCTGCAGGACGGTCTTTCTTCTTCTCAACACGTCCGCCTCCGTGGACGCTCATGCGGCGCAGTAGAGCTCCGGTCCAGGCCAGCGGGCGGCCCGGGACGTGCGGCATAAGGTGAACGCGTGGTGGCGCTTCGGTCGTCTCCGTGTTCCTTCTCAGGGTTCGTACGGCGGGCGAGCCAGCCCCGCAAGCAGGAGCCGCTGCCGACCGATGCTGTTCATCCGCGGGCGACGGCTCCGCTGCCGCTGATGCTCGTGGTCACGCGCGCCGGCTCGCCGCTGTACATGATCGCGCCGCTGCCCGGCACCGACGCGTCCAGGCTCTTCGTCGCGGTGACGAGGATCCGGCCTGAGCCGCTTACGACCGCCTGCACGTCGCGGGCGGCGAGCTGCTTGAGCTGCGCGTCGCCGGAGCCCGCGAGGGTGACATCGAGTCGCGTTGCGGTACCGCTTGCGCGCAGGACACCCGCGCCCGACAGCCTCACCGTCAGGCTCGGTCCCTTGATCCCGGCGGCGGAGATGACACCGCTGCCGCTGAGCGTGATCGCCGAGAGCGAGGGCACGGTGACCTCGACGTGCATCGGGCTCTTGGTCGTGAAGCTGCCGCTCGTGTTCCCGATCGCGAGGCCGCCGGCCTGCACCTGAGTCGTCACGCGACGGAGCAGGTTGTTATCAGCATGGACAACGACCAACTGCTTCCCGCCGACGCGAACAGTCACGTTGTTGGAGCCGGCCAGCTCGATTCTGCTGAACGTCCCCAGGTTGCGCGTCTCGGTCGCCGCGACGCCCGAGCCCTGAACGCGGTTCGAGCTGGACGAACTCTCGAAGAGATCGTACTGAACCATCAGCACAATCCCGATGGCGACAAGGACTAGTGCGGCGATCAGCGCCAGCTGGTGGCGGTGCGGCGCTCGGCGCCGATGGAGTGGTGTTGGGGCAACGGTCATCGCTCCTCCCTTCTGATCTGCGCGTGCATCGCGCGGGACATGAAGTAGGTCGGCGTCTCGTGCTGCCGCCCCTTCGCAGACGGCACGCGCCGAGCGGCCTCAGCACAACATGGCGATGCCTCCCTCCAGGTCACGTGAAGGAGCAGACTCGCATCAGATCGCCGAGTCTCTGCAGCGAATCGTCGAGACTTCCCGAGTGGCGGGCAGTAAGTGGCGCGCCGCGCCGTCAGTCAAGCCGTGGGCTCTGCTGGCGCTCGCCAGGCTCGTGGTAGACGTCTCTGTGGTGGGCAAACGGGCTCAGCTCGAAGAGCGCAAATGCCACGACTGCGAGAATCCCGACGACGATCGCCATCACGATTGCTGTGCCGATCATGCCTCCTCCTTCCGGTGCAGCTAGGTTCACCTGTCAGCGGAGCTGCGCCATCCGCGCGAACGCTGATCCTTCGTCAGCAAAAAACACCGACGGGCCCCGAAGACCAACAGCGCACGGTGGGCTCGGCGAATCCATCGTGGCGCCGGCGCCCTTTTGCTCGCTCGTCTTTGCCAACTGGACGACGACGACGTGCCGGACCGCGCGATCCTCGGGCCGAGCGTCGACCGCCGGGGCGCGCGGCACCGATGACGAGCTCGAATTCGTCGAATCGGACAATCCGCTCGTCGGACAGCGCCGAGTCGGCGTTGACGCCCAAGAGCGCGAGGCCGAAAGCGATGCCCTTGCCGGGGGTAGCACCGAAGCGGAGCAGTGGCTCAGGACCGCCGTCGACGAGCAGGCGGTGTGCCAATCGGGTAGCGCGCCGCGCGAGGCGAGGTCAGGCCGCGTCCGAGTCCGGCGAGGTCATTGATTTCCAGCCGCCGCTGAGGGCGAGGCGAAAGCGTGAAAGAGCCCCAGGCCGAGTTGCCGCCGAGGAGGCTGAAACACGAGGAGGGATCGCTCGACGGCGAGTTACTCAGACGCCACAGCCTCTCGAGCCTGAGCGAACTGGTCGATTGCGAAGTCGAGATCCCCGAGCGTGTGTGCTGCGGACACTTGCGTGCGGATGCGTGCGGTTCCGCGCGGGACGACGGGGAACGAGAAGCTGACAGCGTAGACGCCGAGCTCGACGAGCTTCGCCGACAACTGTGCGGCCGCGACCTCGTCGCCGACCATCACCGGGACGATCGGGTGCTCGCCGGGGAGCACGTCGAATCCGAGCTCGGTCATGCGCGAGCGGAAATGGGTGGTGTTCTCGCGGAGCTGGTCGCGCAGCTCATGCGAGCTTTCGATGAGGTCGAGGGCACGCAGGCTGGCGCCGACCACGGGCGGCGCGAGGCTGTTCGAGAAGAGGTAAGGGCGCGCGCGTTGGCGCAGCAGCTGCACGATCTCGCCGCGCCCCGAGACGTAGCCGCCGCTCGCGCCGCCGATCGCCTTGCCGAGCGTGCCGGTGAGAATGTCGACCCGCTCGACGACACCGTGGTGCTCGTGCGTGCCCCGGCCACCAGGCCCGATTACTCCGACGGCGTGGGAGTCGTCGACCATGACGAGTGCGTCGTGCTGCTCGGCGAGGTCGCAGATCCGGTCGAGCTGGGCTAGGTACCCGTCCATCGAGAAGACTCCGTCGGTCGCGATCAGGCGGTAGCGCGCGTCGGCCGCCTCACCGAGCCGCGCATCCAGCTCGTCCATGTCGCCGTTCGCATAGCGGAGCCGGCGCGCCTTGCAGAGCCGGATGCCGTCGATGATCGACGCATGATTGAGTTGGTCGGAGATGACCGCGTCCTCTTCGTCGAGGAGCGCCTCGAAGAGACCACCATTGGCGTCGAAGCAGGAGCTGAAGAGGATCGTGTCATCGGTGCCGAGGAAGGAAGAGAGCCGCTCCTCGAGCTCGCGGTGCAGCGTCTGCGTGCCGCAGATGAAGCGCACGGATGCCATCCCGTAGCCCCAGCGGGCAAGCGCCTCGTGCGCCGCCTCGAGCATGGCCGGGTGACTGGCGAGACCGAGGTAGTTGTTTGCGCACAGGTTGAGGAGTTCCCGCCCCGCGACGTCGACGTGCGCGCCCTGTGGCGTTGTCATCACGAGCTCGGACTTGTAGAGGCCCGCCTCGCGCATCTCTGCGAGCCTTCCCGCCAGGTCGTCGCGCAGCGTTCCGTACACGGCTTCCTCCTACTCGATGTCCGTTCAGTCGAGGATCACCTTGCCTGATTGACCGGAGCGGGCGACCGCGAACGCCGCCTCGAAGTCGCGGTGCGAGAAGCGGTGCGTGATCACTGGGCGGATGTCAAGCCCCGACTGGAGCATCACCGTCATCTGATACCAGGTCTCGTACATCTCGCGTCCGTAGATCCCCTTCACCGTCAACATGTTGAAGATGATCGGGTTGAGGTCGAGTGCGATCTCCCCGGTTGGAATACCGAGGAGGGCGATACGGCCGCCGTGCGCCATGTTCACGATCATGCCCCGGAGCGCGTCGGCGTTGCCCGACATCTCAAGGCCGATGTCGAAGCCCTCCGTCATGCCAAGCTCGCGCTGGACGTCGGCGAAGTCATGCTCGTGGGGGTCGATGGCGAGTGTCGCGCCCATGCGGCGCGCTAGCTCGAGCCTGTACCCGTTCACATCGGTCACCACGACGTGACGTGCGCCGGCATGACGCACGATCGCCGTCGCCATGCACCCGATCGGGCCCGCGCCCGTAACGAGCACGTCTTCGCCGAGAACCGAGAACGAGAGGGCGGTGTGTACCGCGTTACCGAACGGGTCGAAGATCGAGGCAACCTCCTCGTCGATCCCCGGCCAGTGGTGCCAGACGTTCGTCATCGGCAGCGCCACGTACTCAGCAAAGGCGCCTGGGCGCTGCACGCCTAGCCCGATCGAGTGGGCGCACAGATGGCGGCGGCCGGCCATGCAATTGCGGCAGCGGCCGCAGACGACGTGGCCCTCACCGCTGACGAGGTCGCCGACCTGGAAGTCGCTCACGTTGGAGCCGAACGTGACCACCTCGCCGACGAACTCGTGGCCGACGACCATCGGCACCGGGATCGTCTCCTGCGCCCACGTATCCCAGCCGTAGATGTGGAGGTCGGTCCCGCAGATCCCTGTCTTGCGGACGCGGATCAGCACATCGTTGATCCCGATTTCCGGCTCGGGCACATTCTCGAGCCAAAGGCCCTCGGCGGCCTCGCCCTTGATCAACGCGCGCATGCGCGCCTCACGCTACACATCTTCAGGCCGCACTCTGCGCAGGCATTTTGTTACGCGAAAGGGTTGATCCCCTGCTGCGGGTTTCCCGCCGCCCATGTCCGAGGCGACACCGATGTCGAATCTGGGCTCGGGAGCGATGATGGTCTCGAGAAGCGAACTAGGAGGCGAATCGTGCCTGCCGACCGATACGGGACTCGCGTGCTGCGGTTCGACGTCATGAGCGGCCCTGGCGAGTCGCTGCGCGCGTCCGATACGGCGACATGAGCGCACTCGCGATCGCGCCCAGCGAGCTCCGGCCGGCAACGCGCCCGTCTCAGGTGCCGGAGCTCGAGGTGCCTCGCGCACAGCGTCGCCCGCTTGACCTCGACCGAGTCGCCACGGCATGGCAGCTCGCACTCGACTCGGCACAAAGTGCACTGGCATGTCCGGGTCGCACCTTCTCCGCCGACGAGCTTCAGAAGCGTCGGAACGGCCTCGTCGACGAGCGCCGGCAAATCGCAGCTCTCCTCGAACGAGTCGCGCGCGCCCACGGCGTACCGGAAGTCCCGTGGCTTTCGCCGGTACCCGTCAGACCGCAGATGCTCGGTCTCGACGCGGGCATCGCAGGCTGCGTGTTCGATCTCGATGGCGTCCTGACCGACAGCGCCCGGGCCCATGCCGCCGCGTGGGCGGAGGTCTTCGACGACTTTCTTCTCCGGCACATGGAGCTGACCGGCTGGCATTTCATACCGTTCGATCACGACTCTGACTACCGCTCGTACCTCGACGGTCGTCCGAGGCTCGAGGGCATCCATACGTTTCTCGCCAGCCGCGGCATCCACCTGCAGGAGGGCAGGCTCGAGGACTCGGCGACCGCCGATACGGCCTACGGGCTTGCACGCCGCAAAGGCGATGCGCTTGCACGCGTCGTCCGACGGCGTGGCGTTACTTCGCTCGCCGGTGCCCGCCGGTATCTCGAGGCTGCGGCGCGTGCGGGCCTGCGGTGCGGCGTCGTGTCTGGTAGCCAGAGCGCGGTTCCGATGCTGGACCTGGCCAACCTCGCGCCGCTCGTCGAAGCGACTGTCGACGCGACGACCATCCAGTCAGAATCCCTCCGCTCTCGTCCGGCGCCGGACCTGCTCCTGGCTGCGTGTCGCTTGCTCGATATCGACCCGGCGTCGGCCGTGACGTTCACGCACAGCCCCGACGGTGTTGCGGCGGGACACGCTGCCGGGCTCGCCGTGATCGGCGTCGGCGATCCCGTGACCCTCGAGCGCCTGCGCGGATTCGGGGCAGAGCGTGTTGTCCCATCACTCTCGGCGCTCCTCGATCGCCGGCTCGCCGATCACCGGATCCTGTAGCCCTTCCGAGTCGAGGCGTGGGACGCGGACTGATGCACGCGCATGCGAGTATTTCGGAGCAGCCGCGGCCTAGCCGAGCCCGTCAGCGGACGCGGACGGTCAGGACGAGCGCGTTGTCCGGCCCGAGCGTCTGGAGGTTCATCTCCTCGGACGACTGCACGTTGACGGCCCGTAGCCTGTAGACGCCGCGCCTCTTGAACGTGAGCGTGTGCGACGTCCCTGTCTGCCACCTGGACGGCTCGAGCACCTTCGGACCGGCGACCTGGACGACGTCGTATGCCATCGGGCAGTTGATACGGATCTCGAGCTTCGTGCCCGGCTTGAGCACGAGCGTTCGTGTCGGGCCAAACGGCTTCGAATCCTGCGTGCCCCAGACGTGGCACCCGTGCACGACGTGCAGGATCGCGAGTCGCACCGTGGGCGACGCCGCCGCGGTCGGCACGAGCGCGAGCGCGCATCCAAGCACGAGCGCGAGGAGGAGCTTCTTCATACACCGATTGTCGAAGCTGGCCCGGGGAACCGGAACCGCAGAAGCTACTGATCCGGCCTGCGGATTAGTCTCACTTCGTGCCCGAGCGCTGGACCTGCGCCGTGCTGCGCCGTCGCGTCCCGGTGCTCGTCTGCTGGACGATCGTCCTCGCCTTCGGCGTCGTCGCGGCGATCCGGTTGCCCGCGCTCCTCTCGAACGTCTTCACCGTTCCCGGCACCGAGTCCGACCGCGCCCGCCAGATCCTCGAGCGTGGCTTCCACGAGCGCCCCGACGGCGTCTTCACCGTCGTCTTTCGCGCCCCGAGAAGCTCGCGCGCGACCCTCCAACGAAAGCTCGACCGCGCCGCCCGCCTCGTCCCGACCGGCCACGCGTCGCAGCTACGCCCAGGGGCAGGCGTGCTCTACGGGGAAATCGACACGACGCTCGACCTCCAGCACGCGAAGGGCTACACCGATGCGCTCCGGCGCGCCCTCGCGAGGGCTTACGTCACCGGCCAGCCGGCGATCCAGCACGACCTCGAGCCCGTCCTCTCGCACGATCTGCTGCGGGGAGAGGCGATCGCGGTACCGATCGCGCTCGCAGTGCTCTTCGCGGTTTTCGGGCTCTCGCTCGCCGTGCTGGTGCCGTTTCTCTTCGCGGCATGCACGATCGGCGCCACGCTCGCAGCGATGTACGCACTCGCGCAGGGGTTCACGATGGTCAGCTACGTCTCCAACCTCGTCGAGCTCGTCGGCCTCGGGCTCGCCGTCGACTACTCGCTCCTCGTCGTCTACCGATTCCGCGAGGAGCTCGAGCAGTCCGACAACGTCGATGACGCGATCGTACGGACGATGGAGACGGCAGGCCGCGCGATCGTCTTCTCGGGTGTCACCGTCGCCATCGGGCTCGGCCTGCTCCTCTTCGTTCCGGTGCCGTTCGTCCGCTCGCTCGGCGTCGGCGGCTTCCTCGTACCGCTCGCCTCGCTCGCCGCGGCGGCGACGCTGCAGCCGGCGCTCCTGTCGTTGCTCGGGCGCCGCGGTGCGCGCCGAATTCCCGTCGCGCGGAAGCTTCGCCTGCCAATGCTGCCAGGGACGCTCGAGGTCGACCGGGGCTTCTGGGCGCGGCTGGCGCGGGCGATCATGCGCCGTCCCGTCCCGTTCCTCCTCGGCGGTACGATGCTGCTCGCCGCGGCCGCCGTCCCCGCAGCGTGGCTGCGCGTCACGCCCGGCTCGATCTCAGCGCTGCCGGGCGGCTCCGACTCGGTCCGCGGCGTCGCGTTGCTCCGGGACAAGGTCGGCGCCGGCGCGCTGACGCCGATCGAGGTGGTGATCGACACGGGCCAGGGCGGCGGCGTAGGGACGCCCGAGCTGAAGCGCGCGGTCGAACGGCTCACGAACGCGACCTTTCACGATCCCGAGGCCTACCTGACGGCGAGCGGGTCGCGGGCGCCCTACGTCGATTCGTCGAGGGTGTATCGCCGCGTCTACGTCGTCAGCCGTCACGAGTACGGCGAACCCGCCACCCGTGGCCTCGTCCACCGCCTGCGCGACTCGCTCATCCCGCGGGCGAAGTTCCCGGCCGGGGTGCACGTCTATGTCGGGGGCGCGCCGGCGCAGGGTGTCGACTACCTCGACCGTTCCTACGCCTGGTTCCCGTGGCTCGTGCTCGGCGCGCTCGTGCTCACGTACTTCGTGCTGCTGCGGGCGTTTCGCTCGGTGCTGCTTCCAGTGAAGGCCGTGCTCCTCAACCTGCTGTCGGTCGCCGCCGTGTACGGGCTGCTCGTCGTGATCTTCCGTTGGGGCGCCGGCGCCGCGCTGCTCGGTCTCCACCACGCGCCGCAGATCGAAGGCTGGATTCCGATCTTCCTCTTCGCGATGCTCTTCGGCCTCTCGATGGACTACGAGGTGTTCCTCGTATCCCGCATGCGCGAGTCGTGGGAGCACGTTCCCGACAACGGGCGTGCGGTCGCGCACGGGCTCGAGCGCACCGGCCGTATCGTCACCGCCGCGGCCCTGATCATGGTGGCCGCTTTCTCGGGCTTCGTCGCCGGCCGGGTTGCCGGGCTGCAGGAGTTCGGGGCGGGACTCGCGCTCGGGATCCTCATCGACGCGACGATCGTGCGCGCGATCCTCGTGCCCTCGCTGATGGCCGTCTTCGGCCGTTGGAACTGGTGGCTGCCGAAGGGAGGGAGCCGGAGCTCCCTCCCTTCCTCCACGCGATCTACTTGACGATCGTGATCGCCAGGCGGATCGCCGGCAGCTCGTACCCGAGCGCAAGGCCCGGAATGTCACGCTCATACGTCAGGACCGGAATCATCCCGTAGGGCGTGTTGGCGAACGAGGGCTGCTGGGTGTAGAGCAGTGGGTACATGTCGATCAGGTGCGTTCCCGGGCCGCCGGTCGCGACGAGGTTCATCACCGTGTCGCCCTGGCTGTTGAAGCCGCACCCGTAGCCGACGTAGCTGTTGTCGTAGTCGACGGCGATCGTGTTGTCGAGCTGCGTCCAGCCGAGGCCCTTTAGGTGCACCGTGAATTTCTGCCCCTCGTGGAGCACCAGCGACGAGACACCCTTGCCGAAGATGCTCCGCTTCACGTAGTACGGCACCTGCGCTTTCATCTGGCCGTTCTGGATCATCTGGACCACGTGCCAGCCACCGAGGCCGTCGGGCACCGTGATATCGCTCTTCAGCGATCCGTCGGCGGCCGCCGTCGGCGCGCCGAGCGGAACCGAGACGAACGTCCAGCACGTGCCGGTGCAGTTGACGCGGTTACCGACGACGGTCGACCACTCGAGATCAACGGGCGTGTTCGGCGTCAGGCCCTGTGCGGCGAGGCCTACGCGCGTGTTCACCGTGCCGGACGATGATGCCAGCTGCGCCGTCGCACTCGCCGACGACGACGCATTCAACAGCTGCAGGGTCGTCTTCGCGTCGAGCGTCGGAGCCACCTTGGCAGGCCAGTCGATCCGCGCCTTCGGCCTCCCGTTGTCCTTGGTGACGGTGAACGACATCACGGTGCCGAGCCCCCACGGGATCGGTGACTGCTGGATGTTCAGGTACTTGAAGCTGATCGCGTCGGCGACCTCGATCGTGTGCCGGCCGACGGGACCGCTTGCGCGGATGTGCATCACTGCGGTTCCACGCGTCCAGTTCGCCATGATCGCGCCGACGTACTTGTTGTCGTACAGCAGCGACCCGCCGCCCTCGTAAAGCGAGGCGCCGAGGCCGTTGTACGTCACCGTCAGCATCGTTCCGATCGGGCCCTTCTTCGGGGTGACCGACGCCGAGCGGGCGATCAGGAACCCGCCCTTCGCGACCTGCTTGCCGTCGACGACGGCGTAGATGTCGTGGATGCCGCCGAAGTCCTTCGGCGCCACGAGCGACGCGGTGAACGCGCCCGCTGCGTCGGTCGTCGCCGTCCCGAGGACGACGGCGATCTTGGTGGCACTGCGGCCGTAGTAGTCGACGCTGTCAGGCCGCGCTTCGACCATCCAGGTGACGTTGGAAGTGCCCCACGTCAGCGTGACGCTCTTGTTGGCGGGGAGCTTGGTGCCGCTGACGGTGAACTTCGTTCCCGCGACGGCGACATCGGGCTTCGTCGCGAGCACGGTCATGTTCGCTGCCGGGGTCGCAGCAGGAGCCGCGACGCCCGGGAGTGCCAAGACGCCGGGAATAGCCGGGATCACGAGCGGTGTCGGCGTGCCAGAGGCGAGCGCCGGCAGGAGCATCGTCGCTCCGGCCAGCGCTGCAACTGTCACAGCCATTTTCATGTGGAGGTTCATGGCTGTGCTCTCTCTCTATCCCGCTACGGGATGATGTTGATGTCGTAGTCGTAGGTCCCGACCGTGCCGCTCTCGAGCGTGTAGACGACGTGCACCGTCGTCGACCCGAGCGGGAACGTCGCCGGGATGTTCCAGGCGTTCGTCCAGAACCAGACCTTCGCGCCGGTTGCGCCGTGGGCGCCCCAATTGAGCGTGACGTCTGGCTGGCCTGCGATCGAGTAGTGCGCCTCCTTGACGTTGTCCGTCGAGAGGACGTCACCGGTCTTGAGGTCCATTCCCCACGCGCGGAGCACGAACTGCTCACCGCGCTTGAAGACGTTGGTCTCCGAGCAGCCGACGAGTCGCGGCGCGGCGCCTGCCGGGCGTGTGCCGTTGACGCTGTCGACGAAGAGGCCGAGAACCGGCTTGCCAAGGACGCTCAAGGCCTGCCCGGTGGGTGCTGGGCCGAACACCGGCGCAGCATTCGCCGCGATGTTCAGCTGCGAGGTCGCAACCGGCATCTGCACGAACTCGCCGGTCCGTTTCGCCCTCAGCTTGATCAGGATCCGGAACGGAACCAGGCCTGAGTAGGTCGACGGCACCGTCCACGTCCCCATCCAAGGCATTGTTTTCATCGTTGGGGTCGAGGCGTCGTAGTGCAGCTTGACGTTCGACTGGTTCGGGATCGTCACATAGAAGTACTTGACGTCCTTCGTCGCGACGAGCTTCCCTGTCTTCCGGTCGATCGCGAAAGCCCGAAACGTGACCTGGTCGCCGGGCTTGAACCAACTGCTGATCGCGCCGTCGGTCGTGGTCGTGTGCGCGGCGATGAACACCGGCCCCGCCTTCGCCGACGGAAACGGCAACAACGGATCGGCTGCCATCGCCGATGCCGTGATCGTCGCTGCGACAGCAATTGCCGCAGCGACGATTGTGATGGCTCTCATCATTCCTCCCGTTACTTCTTGAGGGTGCCGGTGAACTTGACGCTGAAGGTGCCGTCGTCACGGTTGTAGACGCCGGTGAACCGGAGGCTGCCCTTCGCCTTGGCGAGCTTGCCCGTCGCCTTCACGACCGCAAGCGTCCCCTTGATGCTGAACAGGTGCCCACCCTCGTCGCCACAGCCGTTCGCGCCGGTGAGGAGCCTGAACGCGATCGTCCCGGCGGTGCCGGTGATCTTGCCCGTGCCGCCGAACGGCACGCAGGGCTGCTGGCTCGAGTCGCCGGTGCCCTGACCGGTCACCGTGCCGGCGCCGATGATCGTGCCCTTGCCGGTGCCGGTGGCGGAGATGGTGACGACGTCGCCTTCCACCTTGGTCGCGGCCTGACCGGCGTACTTGCCGGTGAAGAGGATGGGCGTCGCGGCAAGCGCCGCGCTTGCCGTCAATGCCGTCACGACGACGGCCACGGCAGCAATGAGGGAATAGCGAAACCGCTTCATGTGCGCTCCTTGATGAGATTCGGGTACTCCCCGGACTGTCGCCCGCCGGGAGCGCCACTTCATCGGGGCGGGCGCGGAACCTCGCTACGGAGAACTACTCAGCATCAGTGACGACCCGCCGGCCTCGATCCGCCTGACCGCACCTCGCTGAGCGTCCCGTGGCGCACGTTGTGGACGGTTCAGAGCAGGCTGCGGACGGCACGGGCGACGACGACGTCTTCGCGCGCAGCGACGACGTGAACGCGGACGCTCGAGGAGGTGGCGCTGATCTGCGTCTCACTGCCGGCGGTCCTGTTCAGTGCCTCGTCAACGGAGATGCCGAGGAAATCAAGCCGCCTACAGATCGCGGAGCGGAGCGCTGACGAGTGCTCACCGACCCCGGCTGTGAATGCGAGGGCGTCGACCCCACCGAGTGCGACGGCCATGGCGGCGACGGCTTGCGCGACCCGGTAGCAGTAGATCTCGAGGGCGAGCTGTGCTTGGGGCGACGTGTCGACTTCAAGCGTGGCTACGTCCCCGGTGCCGCCGAGGGCGGTCAGCCCTGACTCGTGCTCGAGGGCGCGGTCGAGCTCGTCCAGCAAGACCCCGTGGCGGAGAAGGTAGAGCAAGGACCCCGGATCGAGCGGCCCGGCCCGGGTCGCCATCGGTACGCCCTCGAGCGGCGTGAAGCCCATCGTGGTGTCGACGGAGCGCCCGTCACGGACGGCGGTCACCGACGAGCCGCCGCCGAGATGGCAGACGACGAGGCGCGGCACCGGAACGCGCTCGGCGACCCACTGGACGGAGAGCCCGTGGAAGCCGTACCGGCGGATGCCGCGCTCGCGGAAGCGGGTGGGGAGGAGGTACGTCCTCGCGACGTCGGGCAGGGTCTTGTGAAACGAGGTGTCGAAGACGGCGATGTGCGCGGCGTCCGGCAGCGTGGTGCGCGCGGCCCTGATCGCCTGGACGGCCGGCGCGTTGTGCAGCGGCGCCAGCTCGATGAGCTCGGTGAGGTCAGTAAGGACGTCGTTGTCGATGAGGGTGGGCTCGGTGAAACGTTCGCCGCCGTGGACGACGCGGTGGCCGACAGCAGCGACCCGCGGCGCGTCGGCGAGCGACGTCAACGGCCGCGATCGCTCGTCGGTTCCGACGATGCTCAGCTTCAGGCTGGTCGAACCGGCGTTGACGACGAGAACGTCGCCGCTCAGTACGGCCATGTCCAGTCGCGGATCTCGGGGTCGTCGTCGCCGTTTTCACGCGTGTGGGCGCGGGCGGCCAGGCGTCGCTCTTGCATCTGCTGGCGGAGGTGCGCTGCCTTGTCGGCGAGGCCCGGGACGCGGTCGATGACGTCGATCACGAGGTGGAAGCGATCGAGGTCGTTGAGCATGACCATGTCGAAGGGCGTCGTCGTCGTTCCTTCTTCCTTGTAGCCGCGGACGTGCAGGTTGTCGTGGTTGGTGCGCCGGTAGGCGAGACGGTGGATCAGCCAGGGATAGCCGTGGTAGGCGAAGACGATCGGCTTCGAGCGCGTGAACAGCGAGTCGAACTCGGCGTCCGACAAACCATGCGGATGCTCGGTGTCCGGCTGGAGGCGCATGAGGTCGACGACGTTGACGACACGAATCTTCAACTCGGGGACGTGCTCGCGCAGGAGCGCGACCGCGGCCAGGGTCTCGAGCGTCGGGATGTCGCCGCAGCAGCCCATGACGACATCCGGCTCGCCGCCCTCGTCGTTCGAGGCCCACTCCCAGATGCCGGCGCCGCGCGTGCAGTGGATGACGGCGTCGTCGATCGAAAGGTAGTCGAGCGCAGGCTGCTTGCCGGCGACGATCACGTTGACGTAGTTGCGAGAGCGTAGGCAATGGTCTGCTACGGACAGCAGTGTGTTCGCATCCGGGGGCAGGTAGACGCGAATCACCTCGGCCTTCTTGTTCACGACGTGGTCGATGAAGCCGGGATCCTGGTGCGAGAAGCCGTTGTGGTCCTGACGCCACACGTGCGACGAGAGGAGGTAATTCAGCGACGCGACCGGGCGCCGCCAGGGGATGTTGCGCGTTACCTTGAGCCACTTCGCGTGCTGGTTGAACATCGAGTCGACGATGTGGATGAAGGCCTCGTAGCAGTTGAAGAAGCCGTGGCGTCCTGTGAGGAGGTAGCCCTCGAGCCAGCCCTGGCACTGGTGCTCCGACAGCACCTCCATAACGCGCCCGTCGGGCGCGAGCCCTTCGTCGGTCGGCTCTTGCTCGGCGTCCCAGGCACGCGCGGTGACCGAGAAGACATCGCCGAGACGGTTCGACGCCGTCTCGTCGGGGCCGAACAGGCGGAACGTCGTCGGGTTCTTGGCGATCACGTCGCGAAGAAAGCGGCCGAGCACGCGCGTCGCCTCGGCCGACGTCTTGCCCGGTTCTTCGACCTCGACCGCGTAGTCGCGGAAGTCCGGCAGCAGCAGGTCTTGGAGGAGCGTGCCTCCGTTGGCGTGCGGGTTGGCGCTCATGCGCCGTTCGCCCTCCGGCGCCAATGAGCGGAGCTCCGACCGTAGCCTGCCGTTTTCGTCGAACAGCTCGTCGGGCCCGTAGCTGCGCATCCACTCCTCGAGGATCTGGCGGTGACCGGGGTCTTCGCGGGCGCCGAGTACCGGCACCTGGTGGGAGCGCCACGTTCCTTCCACCTGCAGCCCGTCCACCTCCCGCGGCCCCGTCCAGCCCTTGGGTGTTCGCAGAATGAGCATCGGCCACCGCGGTCGCTCCGTCGACCGGCCGGAGCGGGCCTGCTCCTGGAACAGTCGGATGTCGTCGAGCGCCTCGTCGAGCGCCGCCGCGAATCGCTGATGCGCACTTGCCGGCGGCTCGTCGAGCTCGCTCGAGACGATCAGCGCCCGCCAGCCGTAACCTTCGAAGAGTGCGACGAGCTCGCGCTCAGGGATGCGCGCGAGCACCGTCGGGTTGGCGATCTTGTAGCCATTCAAGTGGAGGATCGGCAGCACCGCTCCGTCGGTGACGGGATTGAGGAATTTGTTCGAGTGCCAGCTCGTCGCCAGCGGCCCCGTCTCGGCTTCGCCGTCCCCGACGACGCATGCCACCAGCAGGTCGGGATTGTCGAACGCGGCGCCGAACGCATGCGAGAGCGCGTAGCCGAGCTCGCCCCCTTCATGAATAGACCCGGGGGTCTCCGGCGCAACGTGCGACGGGATCCCACCAGGAAACGAGAACTGTCGGAAGAGCGCACGCAGGCCTTCCTCATCTCCCGAGACGTGCGGGTAGAGCTCGGAATACGTGCCCTCCAGATAGGCGTTGGCGACGAGGCCGGGGCCGCCGTGGCCGGGGCCCGTGATGAAGATCGCCGACACGTCGCGCGCTCTGATCGCCCGGTTCAAGTGCGCATAGACGAAGTTGAGACCGGGCGTCGTCCCGAAATGACCCAGTAGGCGGGGCTTGACGTGCTCCGCCTTCAACGGCTCTTTGAGGACCGGGTTGTCGAGTAGATAGATCTGGCCGACCGAGAGGTAGTTCGCGGCGCGCCAATAGGCGTCGATCAAATCGAGCTCGGTGGCCGAAAGCGGCTCCTGTTGATCACTCATCGCTTGCCTTTCTCGAAGGTGACGAGCATGGCTGGGCGTTCGCGCTAATCGGCGTCCTTGCCACGTCGGGCTGGGGCGCGTCCGGCCGGCTGCGTCGGGGTGTCCCGTTCGCTGGGTGGTGGGATGGGTTTCGTCACTGTTTCTTTGGTCGAGACCGTGAGCCTCGTGCCGTGGTGGCTGATCTGCAGCGGCTCGCCCTCGAGCAGCCGGTAGGCGGCCTCCGTCTTCGCGGCTTCGACCTCGAGACGCCTCCCTCGGACGAGAAGCCGGAACCTGAGGCGTCCGAGACGTTGTGGGAGGCGGGGGGCGAACGTGATGTCGCCGTCGTGGTCGCGCATGCCGCCGAAGCCGGCGACGGCGGCGATCCAGGCCCCGGCGAGGGAGGCGATGTGGACGCCGTCGCGAGTGTTGTGTTCGAGGTCGTGCAAGTCCATCAGCGCTGCCTCGCCGAAGTAGTCGTAGGCGAGCTCGAGATGCCCGACCTCCGCGGCGATCACGGCCTGGGTGCAGGCCGAGAGCGAAGAGTCGCGGACGGTGAGTGCCTCGTAGTAGGCGAAGTCTCTTGCCTTCTCCTCGTCGGTGAAGGCATCGCCGCGCCAGTGCAAGGCGAGCACGAGATCGGCCTGCTTGACAACCTGCTTGCGGTAGAGGTCGAAGTACGGGAAGTGCAGGAGGAGTGGGTACTGGTCGGGGTCGGTGTGGGCGAAGTCCCAGGTCTGGTGGTCCGTGAAGCCCTCCGACTGCGGGTGGACGCCGAGTGCGTCGTCCCAGGGGACAATCATGTCCTCGGCGGCGTCCCGCCAAGCAGCGGCCTCCTCGAGGTCGGCTCCGAGCTCAGCAGCGTGGCGTGGGTGGCGGGCGACTGCGTCCGCGGCGGTGCGCAGATTCCGCTGCGCGAGCAGGTTGGTATAGATGTTGTTATCTGCGATCGCGCTGTATTCGTCCGGACCGGTGACGCCGTCGATGCGGAATCTGCCGAGCGAGTCGTGGTGGCCGAGCGAGCGCCAGAGCCGGGCCGTCTCGACGAGGAGCTCGAGGCCGACCTCGCACTCGAAGTCCTCGTCGTTGGTCGCGTACTGGTAGCGCGCCACTGCATCGGCGATGTCCGCACCGATGTGGAAGGCGGCGGTGCTGGCAGGCCAGTAGCCGGAGCTCTCCTGTCCCCGGATCGTTCGCCAGGGGAAGGCGGCGCCTTCAAGCCCCAGCTGACCCGCGCGCTCACGAGCCAGGTCGAGGGTGGCGTGACGCCAGCGGAGCGCATCGGCGGCGGCACGAGGCGCCGTGTAGGTGAGCACCGGCAGGACGAAGCGCTCCGTGTCCCAGAAGGTGTGGCCGTCGTAGCCTGGCCCGGTGAGCCCTTTGGCGGCGATGGCCCGCTGCTCGGCGCGAGCGCCGGCCTGGAGGGTGTGGAAGAGTGCAAAGCGGACCGCCTGTTGAAGCTCCGTGTCGCCTTCGAGCTCGAGGTCGGCGCAGTCCCAGAAGTCGTCGAGGTAGGCGCGCTGGCTCTCGAGGAGCCCCTCCCAACCGGTGTGTCGTACCTGGCTCAGTGCCGCCACGACCTGGTCGCGCACGGCCGGGAGCGAGCGCTTGCTCGACCATCCGTACGCCAGGAATTTGACCATTCGCAGGCGCTGCCCGACTGCAAGCTCGGTAGCGATGGTCACGCGACCGACGTCCGGCCCGCTCTCGGCCGCGTGCTCCGTCCCGTCTGGACCGTCGACCACGTGGTCCATGCCGGCGGCCATCAGCAGCTTGCTCCGGTTGCTGGAATGAACGAGAACCACACGCGCGGCGTGGTCGAAGAAGGACTCGGACCGGAGCGGCGCCTCGAGCATGGCGGCAGCTCGTGGGTCATCCTGCGCGAGCAACCCGGGCTCGTTGGCCACCAGCTCTGACTGCACGACAAGGCGCAGCGGCTGGTCCACCGGCTCGACCTCGTAGAGGATCGCCGCGGCCGACCGTTGCACGAATGAGACAAGCCGGGTCGAGTTGATGCGAACGGCGGCGCCCGCCGGCGACGTCCATTCGACGCGGCGCCGAAGGACACCGGCGCGGAGGTCGAGCTCGCGCTCGTGCGCATCGAGTCGCCCGTAACGGATGTCGAAGGGTTCGTCGTCGACGAGCAGGCGGATGATCTTGCCGTTGGTGACGTTCACGATCGTCTGCCCGGAGATGGGATAACCGTGGCCCGTCTCGGCGTAGGGCAGCGGGCGGAGCTCGTAGAACGAGTTGAGGTATGTGCCTGGAAGGCCGAACGGCTCGCCCTCGTCAAGGTTCGCGCGCAGCCCGATGTGCCCGTTCGCGAGCGCGAAGACCGACTCGGTCTGCGCGAGCACCTCGAGATCGAGACGCGTCTCGCGCACCGACCACGGTTCCACGGCGAAAGCGGGATGCGTGATCACGGGCGCTCGAGCAGCTCGGCCAGGTCGGAGACGACGATGTCAGCGCCGTGTTCGCGCAGCGCATCGGCCTGACCGGTTCGGTCGACGCCGACGACGAAGCCGAAGCTTCCTGCGCGCGCGGCGGCAACACCGGCAAGTGCGTCTTCGAACACCGCGGCCCCGGCCGGCTGCACGTCGAGCGCCCGGGCGGCGGCGAGAAACGTGTCCGGCGCGGGCTTTCCTTTCAGGTGCTCCCGCTCGGCCACGATTCCGTCGATCTGCAGCTCGAACAGATCGTCGATGCCGGCTGCCTCCAGCACCTCCCGACAGTTCGCACTCGACGAGACAACGGCCCGACGCAAACCGGCATTGCGAGCCGCGCGCACATACCTGACCGAGCCCTCGTACGGCGTAACCCCACGGCGGTGGATCAGCGTGAGTACGAGCTCGTTCTTGCGGTTGCCGAGTCCGTGCACGGTCTCGGTGGCGGGTGGATCATCGGGCGCTCCCTCGGGTAGCTGGATGCCCCGTGCCGCAAGGAACGAGCGGACGCCGTCATAGCGCGGTTTACCGTCCACGTACTCGTCGTAGTCAAGCACCGGATCGAACGGCACGAACACCTCACCCGTCTTCCTCACGTGCGCACGCAGGAACCCGTCGAACATCTCCTTCCACGCCGCAGCATGCACGCTCGCAGTCTGCGTCAGTACGCCGTCGAGATCGAACAAGCACGCCCGGATTGCCGGCGGCAGCCCAAGTGCACCTCTCGAGGGACGGCCCGTCACCGAAATCCGCTTGGGCGGAGGCGGGCGGTTTCGCGTCCGATCTCTTCGTCGGTGAACGGTTTGCGGCCGTAGGTGTCCCAGGCGTGGAAGGTGAGGCCGATCCCCCAGCCGAAGAGCGGGAACAGCGGCCACGGGAACCAGGGGCTGGCTGCGGCGAGGTAGACGACGCCCCAGACCAGCCAGAGGAAGGCGTTGACGAGCACATAGGCGAGCAGGTGGGCGCGGAAGTCGCGTCTCTTCTTCAGTTGCCGGATTGCGCGTTCACGGAGGACCGACTCCGTTTCTGCAGGAAAGGTGCCGTTCGTCGTGGAGGTGGCTGGTGTGATCAGCTCGGTCATGGCAGTTTCAACTCCTGTCGCAGTGTGCCGCCTTCGCAGGGGCGGCAGGAATGTCTGGGTGTTGTAGAAATGGGCAGAGCGGCCGCACCTACAAACTCCATGTCACCCTGCGGCCGGCGCGGTCACATCGGCAGAGCTACGGATCGCGGTGCGGGTTTATCCCGAGTGCGTAGCCCTCGCGGTTGACGGCGGGTATTCCCCTCGGCGGGGAGTTCCGGCTGCTGGCGGCGGGCGTTGTCGCCGAAGTAAGGGAAGTGGAGCTTGTCGCAGGTCGCCTGCTCGTGCTTGGGAAAACTCACCGCAGCGGCACTGCGCAAGCCAGGCGTCGATCTCCGGTGCGCGGGGTCGTGACGCCGGCGCCGGGCCTGACGCCGGCGCCGTCGTACCGAAGAGCGGCACGCCTTGATCGCGTCGGCGAAGCCCGGAGCCGCGAAATGGCTGTGGCTGCCCGCGGATCCGACGATCGTTCGGCCATACTTCCGGCGTGCCCGATGTGCAGTCCGGACCCAGGAACCGGCTAGTCGAACTCGAGCGCGAGGACTGCCTTCGCCTCCTAGCTGCCACCACGCTCGGCCGACTGGCCGTCAGCCCGCCTGAGTGGCGTCCGCCGCCAGTCATCCGCCCCGTCAACTACGTCTTCGACCCAAGCTCGCAATCGATCGTGTTTCGCTCAGCACACGGGTCCAAGTTCACGGCGCTGCTGCTGTCCGGACAAGCGGCTTTCGAAATCGACGGCATCGATCATTCCGACGAGACTGGCTGGAGCGTGATTGTCCACGGCGTGGTCGAGGAGATCACGAACGTCGCTGAACTCCGCCGTCTCGAACAGCTAGGACTGCGCCCGTGGGCACCGGGGGACAAGCCTCACTGGCTCCGCATCCGCACAAACGTCGTGTCGGGCCGACGGATCCTCCCGTAGCGTCGGCGCGTTCTCCGAGGAAGAGGACGCTTCAGCGAGCGGCTTTGCGCGAGCGCCCGCTCACAACCAGCCGCCCGTGCCACCAAGACAACGATCGTCGGCGTGACGTCAGCTCGGGGCGAACAACCTGATCCGTAGCACCGCAAGCTCGTGCCGGAGCACGACGATCTCCAGCTCGTTGAACTCGTGCGAGCGAAGACGCAGCGCAGCGACCTGGCACGACGCCTCGGAGAACGAGATAGCAGAGCGAGGACAGGCTTCTCCAGAGCGAGGGGACGGGCGCACGACTCTGCGGATCTCAGAGCGCTTGGGTCGCGATCGTCGATCGCCTCGCAATCCCGCCTGCCCGTCGAATCCCTGAGGCGAGGCGAAGACCATCGTGGCGGAATCACCGCGTTTGCCGGAAACCGCGACTTGAGCAGGTCGGGCTCATGCTGCGTTGCACGTGCCTCTGCCGCGCCGTCCCGGCTGACGATCGCCGACGCGCCAGCCGGGTGTAAGCACTGGTTTACGTGAAGATGATTTGGCCGCCGGCGGCCTTGTCGTAGAACTCGCCGACGCTGATGATGTCCTCGACCTGGGGAACGAAGTCGTCCATGGTCAGGCCGAACATGTCGACGCTCGCCTTGCAGGCGTAGAGGTGGACGCCGGAGTCGTGTACGAGTTCGATGAACTCGGGGATCGGCGGGATGCCGATCTTCTCCATCTGCCGCTGCATCATTTTCGTGACGAGGCCGGAGAAGCCGGGCAGCGCGCCGAGCCACGTGGGTAGGTGCAGGCCGGGGTTGCCTACGGTGGCCACTTTGATCTTCTCGTAGCGGTCCTTGCGGATCGCGTCGAGGCCGAAGAAGGTGAGGAAGAGGTCGGCTTCGATTCCGTCCATGCGCGCGCCGTTGGCCATGATCAGGGCGGGGTAGACGCCCTCGAGCGATCCCTTCGAGACGACGATCGCGACCTTCTCGATCGTTTTCGGCTCGGTCGCGTCGAGTGCTGGTTGCTCAAGGACGCTTGTCATCGTTGGCGCTCCTTTCTAGATGCAGCCGCGGGGCTTGGGAATGCCGCCGATCTTGGCGGCGAGCTTGGCCGGACCTTTGGGGAAGAGCTGGTAGAGCTCCTTGATCGGCACGCCCGACTCCTTGCCGAGCGAGCGGATCGACGGCGCGGTCCCGGTCAAGAGGTAGCGGTCGCGCATGAACTTGACGACCAGCCAGTGGCGTTCGCTCAGCTCGGGGATGCCGTTGTCGCGCGCGATCTCCTCGGCGAGCCGCTCGTTCCACTGTTGTGGGTCGGTCAGGAAGCCTTCGGGGTCGGCGTCGACGCTGGTGTTGGCGATCATCGTTGCGGTCATCTCGTCCTCCTTAGCTCGCGTGGGCTGGGACCTGCTTCTTGCCGGCTGTCGGCATCGCCGGCCCGAGGCCCGGGATCTCCCGCCCTGGCAGCAGCGCGTGCCAGTAGACCCACTGGAACATCAATTTGCCGAGGTGGTTGAGCCGCGATTCGTGTAGCAGCGGCAGCGGTCCGAAGTGGCCCGGTAGCGGTTCGGTCTCGTAGTTGAAATCGATCAGTAGGGCTTTGTGGAAGCCGGTCTCGATGAAGCAGTTGGCGTGGCCGTCGTAGCTCGCGTCTAGCTCCTTGTCGGTGACGTAGCGGGCGACGTTCTCGGTCAGCACCTCCGCCTCGAAATGCGTGACCGAGCCCGCCTTCGAGGTCGGCAGGTCGGTTGCATCGCCGAGCGCGAACACGTTCGGCCTCGCGGGCGTCTGCAACGTCCGCTTGTCGGTCGGGACGAAGCCGAGCGCGTCGCCGAGCCCGGGTGAGCGCTCGACGTAGGCGGCGCCGCCGTGCAGCGGGATCGTCACCAGCAGGTCGAACTCGAGCTCGCGGCCGTCGTAGGAGCTGAGCTTGCCGCCGACGCCGTCGACCTCGCCGGCGTTGAACTCGGTTACCAGCTCGATCTCCTTGTCGGCCAGCAGGGCGGCCAGACGTTCGGAGGCGATCGGCTTCGTGAAGGCGCCGTCGAGGGGTGTCGAGTAGACGAGCTGGGTGCGGGTGCGGATGCCGCGCTCGCGCAGGTACCAGTCGGTGAGGAAGGCGAACTCGAGTGGCGCGACCGGGCACTTGATCGGCATATCGACGAGGTTCACGACTAAGCGGCCACCGTCGAAACGCTCCAGCGCTCCGCGCAGACCGTCGGCGCCCTCGGGGCTGTAAAAGGTGAAGACGCGCTGGTTCCAGCCAGCACCCGTCAGTCCCTCCGTCTCCTCTGGCTGGAGCCGGGCACCGCTGGCGACGATGAGCACGTCGTAGGAGAGCACGGTGCCGTCGTCGAGTAGCACCTCGTCGCGCTCGATCCAGACCGATTCGACTTCGTTTTCGTGGAAGATGACGCCGTTACGGAACTGGCGCCGTCGTGGCCGCACGATCTCCTCGAGCTGCGCAAGCGCGAAGGGGACGAAGAGCAGGCCCGGCTGGTAGATATGTCGGTCGTCGCGGTCGACGACGTGGATCTCGGCCTCCTCGGCGTCGAAGCGGCGGCGCAGCCGGTTGGCGGTCATCGTGCCGCCGGTGCCGCCGCCGAGAATCACGATCCGTTTCTTCGCCACTGCGCTCACCTCCTTGGCAATGCACTGACAGCTTGACCGTGGGCGGGTCGGCGGCCATCGGGGCGCCCCCCGAACTGGGCTGCGGACAACTACGCGGTTGAGTAGTTGTCCGCAGCCGAGATCAGCGCCCGTGCGGATGTGGCAGGTGCAGTGATACCGGAACATGCGAGCGATGACTCAGCACCCGCTGCCCGACGACCTGATCGAGCTGATCGCGCGCCGCTTCCGCGTGCTCGCCGACCCGACGCGGATCAAGCTGCTCGACCTACTCCGCGGGCGGGAGGCGAGCGTGCAGGAGCTGACAGACACGATCTGCTCGACGCAGCAGAACGTCTCCAAACATCTCGGCGTCCTGCGGCAGGAGGGGATCGTCCGGCGCGCGAAGCGCGGCAACTACTCCTACTACTCGATCGCCGACGAGGGCGTGTTCGCGCTCTGCGAAGACGTCTGCGGCGGCCTCGCGGTGCAGCTCGAGTCGCTCCGCGAGGCCTTCGTCGTCGGCGCGGGCAGGTGAACCATGATGCTCGAGCTGTTCCAGACCGAGTGGTGTCCCGCCTCCCGGCGCGTGCGCCAGAGGCTGACCGAGCTTGACACCGACTACGTCAGCCGGCAGGTGCCGGTCGAGCGGGAGGCACGAACCGCATTGCGTGAGGCCGTCGGCGCCGACACGATCCCGGCGCTGCGGCTCGAGAACGGCTCGGCGATTGTCGGCGAGGAGTACATCCTCGCCTACCTCGGAGAACACGTCGCCGAGTCGCCCAGAGCCGAAGCGCATCGGCAGAAGGCGGCGGCAGCGCGCCGCCGCTACCTGGCGGAGGAATGCGAATGCTCGCGACACGCTACACGCTGAGTGACACGACCACCCTGCCGTTCGAGGAGGCAGTCGAGCGCGTTCGCCAAGAACTCCAGGCGGAGGGTTTTGGCGTTCTCTGCGAGATCGACGTGCAGGCGACGCTGAAGCAAAAACTCGGCATCGAGGGCGAGCCGTACACGATCCTCGGCGCCTGCAACCCGCCGCTCGCCCATCAGGCCCTTGAAGCCGAACCCGAGCTCGGCGCGCTCCTGCCTTGCAACATGATCGTCTACCGGCGCGACGGCGACACGCACATTTCGGCTGTCGACGCGGAGCGGATGCTCTCGATCGTCGGCAACGAGCGACTCGCCCCGATCGCCGCCGAAGTCAAGCGGCGGGCTCGCCGGTGTCGTCGCACGGGCGTGCGGCAGAAACGGACGCCGCTGATGCCCGCGCCCGCCAGCAGAAGAGCGGCCGTGCGGCCGAAGGAGTTCCACTTCCCGCTCTCGGTCGAGTGGATCGGCGAGCGGCGCGTGGCCGCGCGCGTCGCGGGCAAGCCGGTGATCGAGATCACGCCGCCGCCCGTCTTCCGCGGCACCGATCCGACCGCTTGGAGTCCCGAAGACTTCCTCGTCGCGGCTGCGGCCTCCTGTCTCGCTGTCACGTTCACCGGGCTCGCCGCCCGTGCCGAGCTCAGCTACACGATGCTGAAGGTGGACGCCGACGGCGTCGCCGGCAGGCGCGACGACGGGCGCTTCGGTTTCACCCGACTCCTGCTCCGACTGCAAGTCGAGACCGAGCAGGCCGAGGAGGCGCGCCGGCTCGCCAAGCAGGCGGAAGAGACCTGCCTCGTCGCCGCGTCGCTCGACCTCCCGGTCGAGACGCTCATCGAGGCGACGCCACGGGCGAGCGACAGGGCGAACACCCGATATCAGGTGCAACGGCTAAACAGCCGGGCACCGGGGAGCGTCGGTACGGCGCCGACCCGGGTTTCCGGCGGGATCGGAGGGAAGAGTCATGCTGAACAGACGGCAGCTTCTCCAGCGAGGAGCGATCGGCGGCGCCGGGCTGATAGCTAGCGGCGCGTCGTTCGCGACGGCCGCGCCCGCCCCGGTGGGCGCGACGCCACGGCTGAGGAAATGGCTTGAGGCGTTGCCGGTGCCGCCGGTGCTCGACGGCAAAGGCGGAGGCAAGACCTTCACGATCGCGGCGAGGGAGTCGACGACGTGGAAGTTCCACCCGGACCTCCCGGCGACGAGGACCTGGGGCTATTCGTCCGACGAGCCGGAGGCAGGCTTGCCGTATCTGGGGCCGACTATCGAGGCCACCAGGCGGCCCAACGACAACGTGGAGACGTCGGTGACGATCGACTGGCGCAACGAGCTCGGCAACGCGTTCCTGCCCAACGATCCCGAGATCATGGGGGCGGTGATGCCCGGACAGCCGGCCCCGATGGTCCCGCACCTCCATGGCGGCGAGAATCATCCGCAGTTCGACGGTACGCCGCTGCAGTGGTTCACCAGGGACGGCGCAAAGGGACCGCACTACATCACCAACACGTTCACGTACTACAACGAGCAGCGCGCGAGCATGGTCTGGTACCACGACCACGCGCTCGGCAACACTCGCACGAACGTCTACGCCGGGCTTGCAGGGCTTTACTTCATCCGCGACGACCAAGACACGGGTGAAGCCGGCAACCCGCTTGGTCTTCCCGCCGGCCCGTACGAGATCCCTCTCGTGCTGCAGGACAAGACGTTCAACGCCGACGGGAGCATGTTCTACCCGACGGAGGGCGTGACCGCGTATCACCCGCAGTGGGTGCCCGAGTTCTTCGGCGACGTCGCGGTCGTCAACGCCAAGATCTGGCCCTTTGTGGACGTCGAGCCGCGCCGCTACCGGCTCCGGATCGTCAACGGATCCCAGTCGCGGTTCTACAACCTTCGGTTCGTCAACGAGAACAGCGGCAGGTCGTTGCCGTTCACGCAGATCGGGGCGGAGGGCGGGCTGCTGCGCGCGCCCGTGCCGATGACGGCGCTGCTGATCGCCCCCGGCGAGCGGGCCGACGTGGTCATCGACTTCGCCGGGCACCGCAACGCCTCGTTCATCGTCACGAACAACGCGAGGGCGCCTTACCCGATGGGCGGGCGCGCGACGCTCTCGCAGCTGCTGAAGATCCGCGTCAACCGGGCGCTGCAGGGCGGCGACGACACGACCCCGCCGGCCGACCTGCAGCTGCCGGCGCTGCCCCGGCTGCCTCAGCCGTCCGTCACGCGCATACAGCACCTGTCGGAGACGCTCGATCCGCTGACCGACGCTCCGATCACTCTCAACGTCGAGGACGCGCCGTACCTCGACGAGCAAACGCACCTGCCCGACGTCACGACCAAGCCGAGGTCGAACGCCGTCGAAGACTGGCTGCTCGTCAACACGACCGCCGACACCCATCCGATTCACCTGCATCTCGTGACGTTCGAGGTGATCGATCGAAGGCCGTTCGACGTTGCCGCCTACGACCCGAAGACCCAGACAATCGCCTACACCGGACCTGCCGTCCCGGCCGCTCCGAACGAGAACGGCCGCAAGGACACCGTGCAGGCCCACCCCGGGGAGGTCACCCGGATCCGGGCGAGGTTCGAGCTGCCGGACGAAGGCGCGATCGAGCTGCCGCCCGGCGTCGACAACCCGCAGTACGTCTGGCACTGCCACATCCTCGAGCACGAGGAGAACGACATGATGCGAGCGTTCGAGGTCGTCCGATAGCCGAGCCCTTCACCCAGGAGGTTCAGGCGCCGCAGTAGATGCTGGTGAGGGCGTCGGCGGCGGCCTGGTCGGCTGCGGGCTGGGCCGTGTCCCAGTGGCGGGCGTTGAGGAGGAGGACGGCGACGCGGCTGGTGCTTTGCGCTTCCGACGAGCGCGGGAACGACGGAACACGCGCTCGCCGCCCGGTACGACATCCGGCGCGTGCCGCGCCGCCACGATCGGCCGGTTCTTCAAGGACATGATCGCAAAGTACGCACGGCGGTCGGCGTCTAGGCCTCGCGCCACCGCGATGGCAAGTGGTCAGTAGTTCAGTGCAACGGAAATACGCAGATCCGCTGTTTTCCCTCGACCGTCAACGGCGGACATAGGAGCCCCCCTCACGCGGAGGTCCAGCCATGAGCACAGCCATACCGTCGAGAGCGGCGCACGGCGGGCCGCTGCCGACCTTTCTGCGCCACCTACTGGAGATGACGCTCGCCATGATGGTCGGCATGCTGGCGTTCGGCGGGCTTGTCGGCGGGATCAGCGGCGCCGCCGGCAGCAGCCTGGAGAATGCCCGTGTCGGCCAGCCCGAGCTGTTCGTGCTCGGGATGGCGTTCAGCATGAGCGTGACGATGGTCGTCTGGATGCGACACCGCGGCCACACCCGGCGGAGCAGCGCGGAGATGACCGCGGCGATGTTCGTGCCCGCGTTCGCGTTGATGGTCTGCTACTGGCTCAAGGGGGTGTCAGCGAGCTCCGTCTGTCCGCTCGCCTGCGCGGCGATGATCCCGGCGATGGTCGCCGCAATGTTCTATCGGCTCGACGTCTACACCACGCATGTGTCGCTGCGCTCGCGAGCTGTTCAGGCGCAGTCCTGAGCAACCTACGAGTCGCTGAGCGCCGCAAGGATAAACCCCGAGCCTTCACGGGCCACACAAGTAGTAGGCAGAGCCGAAGACCGAGGAGCGCGTGGCGGCTCCGCCAAACTGTGTGCGATCGAGATTGTCCGGAGGAGATTGAGCGGTATGGCCAGAAGCGGCGGCGCTGCGAACGTGTTGATCGCGGGCGGGGGAGTCGCCGCCCTCGAGGCCGCCCTCGCGCTGCGCGCGCTGGGTGAGGAGCGCGTCCGTGTCGAGCTGCTCGCGCCCGAGCCGCATTTCTGGTACCGGCCGCTTGCGGTTGCGGAGCCGTTTCGGCTCGGCTCCGTGAGGCGTTTCGAGCTTCCGGAGCTGGCCGCTGCCGCCGGCGCGACGTTCTCGCACGGGACGCTCGTCTCGGTCGACGCGCACCGGCGTCTGGCGCACACCTCGGCCGGCGGCGCCATTCCCTACGACATGCTCCTGATCGCCTGCGGCGCTGTCCCCAAGCCAATGGTGCATGGCGCGCTCACCTTCCGTGGGCCCGCGGATACCGAGAAGATCGAGCACCTGCTGGCAGAGATCCAAGCCGGCACGGTGTGGAGGATTGCCTTCGCCGTGCCGGCCGGACCCGTCTGGAGCCTCCCCGCCTACGAGCTCACGCTGATGACGGCAGGGTGGCTCGCTGCGCGGGGCATACAAGGAGTGGAGCTCGCGCTCGTCACGCCCGAGGAAGCGCCGCTCCAAATCTTCGGCCGCCAGGCGAGCGATGCGGTCCGGGAGCTGCTTGACGAGCAGGGCATCGTCGTCCACCGTGGCGCCCCCGTGGACGTCCGTGACGGCGAGCTGCTCCTCGTCCGGGGGCGCCCCGTCAGGACAGACCGCGTGGTGGCGCTGCCTCGGCTGTGGGGTCAGCAAATCGGCGGCCTCACCCAGACACCCGGTGGCTTCATCCCGGTCGACCCACACGGTCGGGTCAAAGGGGCAATCGACATCTATGCAGCGGGCGACATCACGAACTTCGCCGTCAAGCAGGGCGGCATCGCGGCACAGCAAGCCGTCGCGGCCGCCGAGACGATCGCCGCCGCCGCCGGGGCGGACCTGACCCCGCGCCCGTTTCGGCCGGTGCTGCGCGGCCTTCTGCTGACGGGGGCCGAGCCGCGCTTCCTCCGCGGGGAGCTGACCGGTTCCGGCGAGACCTCGCGGCCGAGCCCGGATCCGCTCTGGTGGCCGCCTGCGAAGATCGTCGGCCACTACCTTGCTCCCTTCCTCGGCGCGCTAGCGGGCGTCGAGGTCAGCCGTGATATGCCGTCCGGCCCCGGCGCCGTGCTCGTGGACGTCGAGCTCCATTCCGGCGATCCCGGAATCAGCTTCTGATCGGCGCCGTTCGCCGCTGAAGGGTTCCCGCAGATTGAGCAAGTCGTTCCCCGATCGTCATGCGGGGCGGCCGCGCACCGCAGAGCAAGCATCTCGCCCAGCCCGCGCGTTTCAGTTGCCGATTCACCGTGATCGGTCAGCCGATGAGTGCGGCAAAACCAATGCACGATCAGTGTTTCCCCCGATCGGGACGCGCCCGAAGACGTGGAATCCTCTGCAAGTCTTCATCGATCCAAGGAGGATCGAGATGCCGCACGAAGCGCATCTGCAGGGTCCCGCGTCCGTGCTTCCGTTACTGCCCTTCCGTTGTCGGGGTTGCGGGTACCGCGCGAGCTGTCGGCGCGCCCCTGACCGCTGCCCGATCTGCGGCATGAGCGCGTGGGAGGACGATGGGTGGAAGCCGTTAGCGGACATCGGCGCCGAGCTGGGAGTCGTCGCCCGGCCGGCCGCGCGCCGCGCCGGCTTCGACGCGGACGCGCCGCTCGTCCGCGAGGCGAAGGAGCTCTCGGTGTTCCCCGGCGTTCCGCTCTCCTAGGTTCGAGAAACAGATCGAAAGTAGGACGAAGCTTGATCGGCTCGATGAAGTAGGCGGAATCCAACCACCGGGGGCGCTGCGCCTGTCCGCGCTCGTCGCTACTTGAGGGTCTTCAGGTAGGCGACGAGCGCGTCGAGGCCGCGCGCCGGGATGATCCCGCCCCAGTGCGGCATGCTGACGATCGGCTGCTTGCCGATCACGCTGCCCGAGCGGATGAAGGCGACGATCTTCGCGTCGGTGTTGAACTCCTTGCGGAAGTCCTGGCCCGCGAGGGGCGGGATCGACTTGTCCGGCGACTGTGGGTTCGGGACGCCGCCGAGCCCGTTCGGGCCGTGGCAGTTGATGCAGCCGTAGCGGACGTAGAGCGCCGAGCCGGCAACGGCAGTCCCTTGGTCTCGCGGCACCGGCACCGGATCGGCGAAGTGATTGCAGCTTTCCCGCAACCGAGTCAGCGCTGCCGCGGATGCGGACAAGCGTGGGCGAAGCGAGAGTCGAATGCATGGCGACAGTGGTGGAACCCACTGAGGCGGTCTTCGAGGAGTTGACCCCCACGCTTACGCGGGCACAGGCGATCATCGAGGCCGACCGCTGCCTCGAATGCGGCGGGCCCTACGCCGTGGCGCCGTGCGTCGTCTCCTGCCCGGCGGACGTCGACGTGCCGGGCTTCCTCGCTGCGATCGCGGCGGGTGAGCCGGAGGCGGCGGCTCGGATCGTCTATGCCGAGAACCTGCTCGGCGGGACGTGCGCCCGCGTGTGCCCGGTCGAGCTGCTGTGCGAGGGCGCCTGCATCTTGCACCACGAGGGAAGAAGGCCGGTCGAGATCGGGCGCCTGCAGCGCTTCGCGTGCGACGCCGCCCTCTCGACCGGCTCCTCGCTACGGAAGCGCGCGCCGTACAACTGGCTGCGCGTCGCCGTGATCGGGGCCGGCCCCGCCGGCCTCGCTTGCGCCGGGGAATTGGCCGCGCTCGGCTACGGCGTGACGGTCTATGACGAGCGGCTCGAACCGGGTGGGCTCGTGCGCTACGCGATCGCGCCGTACCGTCTCCAGCGGGACCCGCTGCCGGCGGAGGCGCGCGTACTCGCAGAGCTCGGCGTCTCGTTCGAGCTCGGAATCGCGATCGACACGCCCGAGGCTCTGGCCGAAATCGAGGGTGACGCAGACACCGTCGTACTGGCGATCGGAATGGGCGCGGACGCGGACGTTCGCTATCCCGGCGATGACCTCCCAGGTGTCTGGGACTCGCTGCCGTTCATCGAGTCCATCAAGACGGGCCATGCGCCGCACATCGGCGACGCGGTTGCGGTGATCGGCGGCGGCAACACGGCGGTCGACGTGGCTCGCGAGGCGGTGCGGCTGGGAGCAGAACGCGTCACGATGCTCTATCGCCGCACGCGCGAGGAGATGCCCGCGTATCCGCACGAGGTCGACGAGGCAGAGGACGAGGGTGTGCGGCTCGAGTGGCTCACGGTGCCCGTGCGCTTCGTGGGCGGGGTGCGCCTCCAGGCCGTCGAGTGCCGTCGCGCTCGGCTCGGCGAACCCGACGAGAGCGGGCGCCGCCGGCCGGAGGAGGTTCCGGGCACGGAATTCTTGCTCCCCGTGAACACTGTCGTGAAGGCCATTGGCCAGCGCCCGCGCACGGAGTTTCTGGAATTCATCGAGGGCCTCGAGCTGGACCGCGGCGTGATCAAGGTCGATCCCGCGACCGGGCGCACCTCGAACCCGAGGTACTTCGCGGCGGGCGACGCCTGCAACGGCGGCGCGACGGTGGTCGAGGCGGTGCGCCAGGCGAAGCTCGTCGCGCGGGCCGTACACGCGGCGCACGACGAGGGCTGGCGATGAGAGCGATCCGCTGGCACGCACGCGCCGGGCAGGGCGCGAAGACGGCATCGCAGCTCTATGCGACGGCTGCGTTGCGCGCAGGCAAGAGCGTGCAGGCATTTCCGGAGTACGGACCCGAACGGCGGGGCGCGCCGCTGCGCGCGTACACGCGCGTCGACGACAAACCGATTCGCCGACACGACTCGATTGCGCACCCCGACGTCGTCGTCGTGCTCGAGCCTTCGCTGCTGCACGAGGTCGACGTCACCGAAGGGCTCGCAGAGAACGGTCTCCTGCTCGTCAACGCGGAGACGACGCCGCCGAGCCTGGCGGGTGCGAACGTCGTCTGCGTACCGGCGACGAGAGTCGCGCAAGGCTCGAAGTTCGTCAACCTGATCATGGTCGGTGCGCTCGCCGCCGTGCTGCGCGAGCCCCCGCTCACGGCCGTCACCGAAGCTGCGTCGGAGCTTTTGGGCGCGAAGGTGCCGCTCGGCGAGATCTCCGACGCGGTCGAGGAGGGCTTCGCATGTCTGAGCTGAGCACGTGGCGCGACCTCCCGGTCGCCGGCATCGTCCGGCCCGAAGAGACGCTGCGGCCTCGGACGGGCGGTTGGCGAACCGGCCTCAAGCCCCACGTCGAGCTCGAGCTGTGCGTCAACTGCCTTCTCTGCTGGCTCTACTGCCCGGACTCCGCGATCCGGCTCGACGGGACGACCTTCACTCGCTTCGACTACGACGTCTGCAAAGGCTGTGAGCTTTGCTCGGTCGTCTGCCCGGTCGAGGCGATCCAGATGGTCGAGGACGATGTCGACTGAGATTCTCACCGGAGGGCAGGCCGTCGCCGAGGCGATGCGCCAGATCGACCCCGACGTCGTGCCGGTCTATCCGATCACGCCGCAGACGCCGATGATCCAGGGCTTCGCGGCGTTCGTTGCACAGGGCCGGGCGCACGGTGAGATGGTCGACGTCGAGTCCGAGCATTCGGCGATGAGCGCCGCAGTCGGCGCGGCGCTTGCAGGCGCGCGCACGATCACCGCAACCTCGTCTCAAGGGCTCGCGCTGATGGCGGAGGTGGTCTACATCGCGGCGGCCATGCGCGCGCCGGTCGTGATGGCCGTCGGCAACCGCGCGCTTTCGGGCCCGATCAACATCCATTGCGACCACTCCGACTCGATGCTCGTGCGCGACTCCGGCGCGATCCAGCTGTTCGCGGAGAACGCACAGGAGGCCTACGACCTGATGGTCATCGCGCCGCGCCTGGCGGAGCATCCCGACGTCTTGCTGCCGGTCCTCGTGTGCCAGGACGGGTTCACGATCACGCACTCCGCCGAGCCCGTGTCGCTGCTCGCGGATGAGGACGTGCGTCTCTTCATGCACCCGTACCGGATTCCCGCACCGGTGCTCGACGTCTCGCACCCGGCTACGCAAGGGCCCTTCGCGATGCCGGACTACTACTTCGAGCTTCGGCATCAACAGCTCGCAGCGATGCACACCGCGCTCGCCGCATTCGACACGATCGCGTGGGAGTTCAGCATGCTCTCCGGACGCCTGTACCGCACGCTCGAGACGTATCGCATCGACGAGGCGGATCACGTGATCATCTGTCTCGGCTCCACCGGCGGCACCGTGAAGGACGTCGTCGACGAGCTGCGGGCCGAGGGGGTGCGGGCCGGGCTGGTGGAGATCAGAGCGTTCAGACCGTTCCCGCGCGAGGAGGTCCACGAAGTGCTGCGCGTCGTGCCGACGGTGTCGGTCCTCGACCGTGCCGACTCGCCGGGCGGCGCGCCCCCGCTCTATGCGGAGGTTGCCGCCGCGCGCGCCGGTGCCGCGTGCGACGTGCGGAGCTTCGTCTACGGCCTCGGGGGACGCGACCTTCATCCAGAGGACATCAGGACCGTCTTCGAGGACGAGTCGGCACCCGCATATCTCGGCCTGAGGGGAGCACCGTGTCCCGTCTGAAGACTCTTGTGCGCAACGAGAACGGAACGCCGCCGCTGCGCGGCGGCCATGCGCTCTGTCAAGGCTGCGGCGCGCCGATGGTCGTCCGCACGCTCGTGAACAGCATCGAGACGCCGGTCGTCATCGTGAGTGCCACGGGCTGCCTCGAGGTTGCGACGTCGCGCTTCCCCACGACCGCGTGGAACGTCCCGTGGCTGCATGTCGCGTTCGAGAACGCGGCGGCGGTAGCAAGCGGTGTCGAGAGTGCGTACCGCGCGCTCGCCCGGCGAAACGGGCTCCCGCAGGAGGGCGAGATCACATTCGTCGTGCTCGCCGGGGACGGCGGGACCTACGACATCGGCCTGCAGGCGCTCTCAGGCGCGCTCGAGCGCGGTCACCGCTTCATCTTCGTCTGCTACGACAACGAGGCCTACATGAACACCGGCGTGCAGCGCTCCGGCGCGACGCCGTTCGGCGCGAGCACGACGACGAGCCCCGCGGGCTCGGCCGCACTCGGCAAGGCGCAGAAGCGAAAGGACATGACGGCGATTGCCGTCGCGCACCATGTTCCGTATGTCGCGCAGGCCGCGTCGTCTCACTGGCAGGACCTGAGCGAGAAGGTCGTGCGCGCCGCCAAGGCGGGCGGGCCGGCGTTTCTCAACGTCCTGACCAACTGCCCGGTCGGCTGGGGCCATGAGGCACGTGACGCGATCGCGATCCTGAACGCGGGTGTCGAGAGCTGCTACTGGCCCCTGTACGAGGTGGTCGACGGCGCCTACCGGCTGACCTACGAGCCGAAGCAGAAGGTGCCGGTGGAGGAGTGGCTGCGGCCGCAGAAACGCTTCGCGCACCTGTTCGGTAACGATGCGCGAGCGGCGCTGGCCGAGATCCAGGAGCAGGTCGACGCAGACTGGGCAGAGCTGAGGGCCAAATGCGCGACGTGAGCTTCGACGCACTTCCTCCCCGGGAGATGGCCGAGAAAGCCGAGCAAGTTGGCGTCGCGAAGGCCGGCATGTCGGTCGCCGATACGTTCGCGCTCTCGGTCCTCGCCGGCGCGTTCATCTCCATGGGTGCGATCTTCGCCACGACCGTCACCGCGGGCGGGTCCACGCTCCCCTACGGCGTTTCGCGGCTGCTGGGAGGGCTTGCGTTCTCGCTCGGCCTGATCCTCGTCGTCGTCGCGGGCGCCGAGCTCTTCACCGGCAACAACCTGATCGTGATGGCCTGGGCGAGCCGGAAGGTCTCGACGGCGCGACTGCTCCGCAACTGGGCGATCGTCTACGCCGGCAACTTCGCCGGCGCGATCGCGACCGCCGGCATCCTCTTCGTCAGCAAGCAGTACACGTTCGGCAAGGGTGCGGTCGGCGAACAGGCGCTGGCGACCGCTACGGTGAAGACGGGCCTCGGGTTCGTGCCGGCGATTGCGCTCGCGGCGTTCTGCAACGCGCTCGTGTGCCTTGCAGTGTGGCTGGCATACGGCGCGCGCTCGACCGCCGACAAGATCCTGGCGATCATCCCGCCGATCGCCGCGTTCGTCGCCTCCGGCTTCGAGCACAGCGTCGCGAACATGTTCTTCATCCCGATCGGGCTCTTCGTGAAGAGCGACTCCGCCTTCGCGTCCCAGCATGCGGCCGCCGGTATGGAGCACCTGACGTGGGGGCATTTCCTCGTCTCGAACCTGCTCCCCGTGACGATCGGCAACGTCGTCGGCGGTGCGCTCATGGTCGGGGCGATCTACTGGTTCGTCTATCTGAGAAGCAAGGAGGCAAACGATGTCGACACGAGTGGCAATCAACGGCTTCGGCCGCGTCGGACGGGCCGCATTCCGAGCGGCGTACGAGGCTGATTCGAGGCTCGAGTTCGTCGCGATCAACGATGTCGCGGACGCGGTGACGCTCGCGCACCTGCTCGGCCGTGACTCCGTCTACGGCGAGTTTCCCGCGCCGATCAGCGGTCGAGAGGGCGCGATCACCATCGACGAGGCGGAGATTCCCGTCTTCGCAGCGCTCGACCCGGCCGACCTCCCGTGGGCCGAGTTCGGGGTCGACGTCGTCCTGGAGTGCACGGGACGCTTCAAGACGAGAGAGGGTGCGTCGAAGCATCTCGCCGCCGGGGCGCGCAAGGTGATCGTCTCGGCGCCCGCGAAGAATGCTGATGCCACCATCGTCCTCGGCGTGAACTTCGACGCCTACGACCCCGAGCGCCACGCAGTCGTCTCGAACGCGTCGTGCACGACGAACTGCCTCGCGCCGGTTGCGAAGGTCCTCCACGAGACGGTCGGGATCCGCCACGGCCTGATGACGACGATCCACGCGTACACCGGCGACCAGCATCTCATCGACGCGCCGCACAAGGATCTGCGGCGGGCCCGTGCGGCCGCCCTCAACCTCGTGCCGACGACGACGGGCGCAGCGAAGGCGATCGGCCTCGTGATCCCGGAGCTCGCCGGCAAGCTCCACGGCTTCGCCGTGCGTGCGCCCATCCCGACCGGTTCGATCGTCGACCTCACGATTGAGACGAAGCGGGAGACGTCGGTGGAAGAGGTCAACGCACTCTTCCGCGACCGGGCAGAGGATGAGCTCGAGGGGATCCTGCTCTACAGCGAGGCGCCGCTCGTCTCGTCCGACATCGTCAAGTCGCCCTACTCCGCGATTCTCGACGCACCGCTCACCGCCGTGATCGACGGTACGCAGGTGAAGGTCATCGCCTGGTACGACAACGAGTGGGGCTACTCGACGCGGCTCGTCGAGCTCGCCGAGCGCATCCTCGTTCCCGCATACGCATAACTCCGCATGCGCAATCCGCGCGGGCACGGCTCGCCAGGGAAGGACACGGCAACGAAGATCCTCGCCGTACTCGGCATGGCCGCCGGCGTGCTGGCACTCGTATCCGTCGTGAGCGGGTCGCTGACGGCGCTCTCCTTGCTCACCGCCGACATCGTCCTGCTGTGGGCGGCCTCGCTCGCACGCCACGCCTGGCAAGGGCGGCACGGGCGGACGCCGATCCCCGCGTAACGAGAACGCACCAGTAGAGGCTCCGTACTTTCCCGAACGCGGTTCGTGGACAAGCGCCGATGCCACGCACCACGTCCGCGGAGAACTCGACGAGGCAGCGACAGGGAGGCTTGGGATGGCTGTTTTGGAGGTTGTGCCGCGTGTCCCGGTCGAAGCGCCCGTGGCCGAGGCGATCGTCGAGGCGCGGGGCGTCCACAAGATCTACGACACCGGAAAGGTCGAGGTGCGCGCACTGAGCGACGTCACTTTTGCCGTGAACCGCGGCGAGATGGTGGCGATCATGGGGCCGAGCGGCTCGGGCAAGACGACGCTGCTCAACTGCCTCTCCGGGCTCGACGCGATCGACGAGGGCGACGTGCTGATCGAGGGCATCTCCCTCGGCGCCATGTCCGACCAGGCGCGCACCGACTACCGCGCCCGCCGGATGGGCTTCGTCTTCCAGTTCTACAACCTGATGCCGGTTCTTACCGCGGTCGAGAACGTCGAGCTGCCGCTCCTCGTCGCCCGCGTGAGCGCGAAGGAGGCGCGCCGCAAGGCCCTCGAGGCGCTCACCATGGTCGGTCTTCGCGAGCGCGCAACGCATGTGCCGGACGAGCTCTCTGGTGGGCAGCGTCAGCGGGTGACGATCGCGCGTGCGCTCGTGAACGAGCCGGCGATCGTGTGGGCGGACGAGCCGACGGGCGATCTCGACAGCGAGAACGCGGACGAGATCGTCGAGTTGATGCGCGCGCTCAACCGCGAGCGAGGGTTGACGTTCTTGATCGTGACCCACGACATCGGGGTCGGCCGTGCGACGGATCGCATCGTGCGCATGGTGGACGGCCAGATCGTCGACGAGGAGCTCATGGAGGTGCGTGATGGTCGCCCGAGTCACCTTGGCTGAGATCGACAGCGTCCGCACGAGCGTGTCCCGTGCGGTCGAGCGTTTCGAGGAGTCCGTCGTTCCGGAGCTGCGCGAGCAGCCCGGGTACGAAGGGTGCTATGTCCTCGCCACCCCTGAGGGGAAGGCACTGGTCTTGACGCTGTGGGCGGATGGGGCTGCGGCCGAGGCCGGCGTGGCGGGCGGAAGCTACGGGGCGCAGGTGGAGAAGTTCGTGACGCTCATCCGAACCCAGCCCGGCCGCGAAACCTACGACGTCGTGCTCACCGACGAACCGTGAGCAAGCTGTTCGGAATTCCAATCGGAACGCTTGCAATCGTCCTCGCAGTCGTGCTCGTGCTCGCGATCGGCTCGATCGGGGGGCTCGCGCTGCGCAACCGAGTGTTCCTCCGGCTGGGCGTCCGCAACGTTCGTCGGCGCCCGGGGCGCAGCGCTCTGATCGTGGTCGGTCTGATGCTCGGCACCGCGATCATCACCGCGGCGCTCGCGACCGGTGACACGATGAGCCACACGATCCGGTCGGCCGCGGTCTCCGCGCTCGGCCCGACGGACGAGGTCGTCGCCCCGAAGGGCATCGGCGCCGCCCTAGCAGTGAAGAGCAACGGAGCGACCGGAAACCGGTACATCCCGCAGGAGTACGCGCGTCGGATCGCGCAGGCCACCGCCTCCTCCGGCCTCGTCGCGGGCGTCGCGCCCGTGATCGTCGAAAATGTCGCCGCTCAGGATCTGACCTCGCAACAGACCGAGCCGCGTGTCACGCTCTTCGCGAGCGATCCTGCGCAGCTCCGCGGTTTCGGGGACATCCGCGCCGGTGGCCAGACCGTCTCGCTCACGGATCTGGGTCCGGGCGAGATCTATCTCAACAGGAAGGGCGCCGACGAGCTGCACGCGAGCTCCGGCGACACCATCCGGGTGTACGTGGGCGAGCGCCTCGTGACGACCCGTGTCCGCGCGATCGTGCGCTACGCCGGCGGCGCGACCGACGGCTCGGGCATCCTGATGCCCCTCGGCCCTGCACAACAGCTCCTCGGCAAAGCTGGGCTCGTGAACGCCATCTTCGTCGTGAACGCCGGCGGCGTCTCGCAGACGGATCGCGTGATCGCGCTCCTGAAGCCGACGATCGAGCCGCTCGGCCTCGAGGCAGACAACACGAAACAGGATGCACTCGAGGCTGCCGACTCGGCGGGCGCCATGTTCATGTCGATGTTCACGACATTCGGATCGTTCTCGATCGCAGCGGGAATCCTGCTGATCTTCCTCATCTTCGTCATGCTCGCCGCTGAGCGCAGGGGCGAGCTCGGCATCGCACGCGCGGTCGGCACGCGGCGCGGCCACCTCGTTCAGATGTTTCTCTACGAAGGGGCGGCCTACGACCTGATCGCCGCCGCCGTCGGCGCTTTGATCGGCGTTGCGGTCGCCTACGGCATGGTGCTCGCCATGGCGTCGGCGTTCGCGTCGACGAGCGATCTGTCGATCGGGTACGCCGTGAAGCCGGCGAGCATCGTCCTCGCCTACGCGGTCGGCGTCCTGCTGACGCTCGCCGTGGTCGCGTTCTCGGCCTGGCGCGTCAGCAGGATGAACATCGTCGCGGCGATCAGGAACCTGCCTGAGTCGCCGCTAAGGCGTGTCGGCCGCCGGCGCTGGTTGCTCTCGGTCGTCGGAATGGTCCTCGGCCTTGTGCTTGGCTACAGCGGCGTGCACGCGAAGGACTCGGTGCCGCTCGGCCTCGGCGTGTCCCTCGTGATCCTGAGCCTCGTGCCGCTCGCACGGCTCCTGCGCGCGCCCGACCGCCTGGTGCACACGGCTGCAGGAGTCGCTCTGATGGCGTGGTTCGTCTTCCCGTTCAGCCGCTGGCTGTTCGGCGACATGAAGGTGAACTTCTCGATCTTCGTGCTCGGCGGGCTGATGATCGTCGTGGGGGCGACGTGGACGATCATGTACAACGCCGATGTCCTGCTCGGCGCCCTCGGGGCAACGGCCGGGCGGATCAAGAGCGTCGCGCCGGTGCTGCGAATGGCGATGGCGTATCCCCTACGCAGCCTCTTCCGCACCGGCGTGACGCTCGCGATGTTCACGCTCGTGGTGTTCACGCTCGTGGTCGGCGCAACGACGTCCGGATCGTTCGTGCACGCCTTCAACGACGTCAGCGTGTTCGGCGGAGGCTTCGACGTGCGAGCGACCACCGGATCGGCGGCGCCGGTCCCCGACATGTACAACGCCCTCGACCGGCTCCACGGAATGAAGCGGTCCGACTTCCGCGTCGTCTCGAGCCTCTCGACGCTGCCGATCAAGGCGCGGCAGGTGGGCGCCGGAAGCAAGGAGGAGTCGTATCTCGTGAACGGCGCGGACTCCGCGTTCTTCGACACGACGACGTATGGGCTCGCTGCCCGTGCAACCGGCTACGCCTCGAATGCCGCGGTGTGGGCTGCTCTACGAGACCGCCCGAACCTCGCGGTTGTCGACCAATTCGCCGTCCAGCGTCGTGAGAACTGGGGCACGCAGTTGGCAAAGTTCCACCTGACCGGCTTCTACCTCGAGGACAAGACGTTCACGCCCGTGCCGATCAGCGTCCGTGACCCCCAGACCGGCAAGCACGTGACGTTGACCGTGATCGGCGTGCTCTCCGACAGCGCGCCGCTCCTGATGACCGGCATCTGGACCTCGCAGGCGACGCTCGCGCCGGCGTTCGGCGATCGCGTCCTCCCGACGACGCACCTGTTCACGCTGCGACCCGGCGTCGACCCGGCTGCTACCGCGACGAAGCTCGAAGCCGCGTTCCTCGCGAACGGCATGCAGGCGGACTCACTGCGCGCGCTGCTGAAGGACGCCGTCGGGGGGAGCCTGACCTTCAACCGGTTGATCATGGGTTTCATGGGGTTCGGCCTGATCGTCGGCGTAGCCGCGTTGGGCGTGATCACGGCGAGGGCTGTCGTCGAGAGGCGTCAGCAGATCGGCGTCCTGCGCGCGATCGGCTTCCGGCGACGGATGGTGCAGCTGAGCTTCCTGATCGAGTCGTCGTTCATCGCGCTGACGTCCATCGTCGTCGGCACCGGTCTCGGGCTCGCCGTCGCGTACAACGTGATACTCGACTCTCGCCGCTCTCCGAGCTGGGAGCACATGGCGTTCTCCGTGCCGTGGCTCACGCTCGGCATCATCTTCCTCGCGGTCTATGTCGTCGCGCTCGCGACGACATACGCGCCTGCGGTTCGCGCGGCGCGCATCTACCCCGCGGAAGCCCTTCGATATCAGTGACCAGTTGCCGTGAAGTGACGTAGGCGTTCCGCGCACGCTCCCCTGTCCCAGCTAAGTGATGTGCCTGCATCCGTCTTCGCGAGCCGTGCTGGTGGTATACGCGCTTGAACACGACCTAACGGAGGCAGCAGGTGCAGACAGCGATCGGTCTCACGCTCGCGTTTCTCTCGGCGATCGCCGTCAACTGGGCGTATTCGCAGGAGCACGATGCGGCGGCGAAGATGCCTGCCTTCTCGCGCCGGCACCCGCGCCGCTTCGTCGCGTCGCTCCTCGCGGATCGAGCCTGGCTCCTCGGGTTCGCCGTCGAGACGGGTGGCTGGCTCCTCTACGTCGCCGCGCTGCGGCTTGCTCCGATCTCGCTCGTCCAGGCGGTTTGCGCCTCCGGTATAGCCGTCCTCGCCTTCGCAACCGCCCGCGGGCACCCGAGCAGGTTGATGCGGCACGAGCAGCTCGCGGTCGCCGTCGCCTTCGCCGGACTTGTGCTCCTTGCGCTCTCCCTCGTCGGCACCGGCCAGTCCGATCATCCGCCCAGCGGGGCCGCTGTCGCGATCTGGCTCGGCGGCTCGGTTGGTGGTGCCCTGATCCTGGCAGGCCCTGGACTAGGCCTCGCACGTGGGCCGGCGCTGGGGCTCGCCGCGGGACTGCTCTTCGCGGGCGGCGACATCTCCGCAAAGCTCGTCGTATACGGCGGTATCTGGTTCATCGCGGTCACGAGCTTGATCGTCTGCTACTTGCTCGGCACGAGCGTTCTCCAGGCTGGTTACCAACACGCCGACGCGCTCACCGCAGCCGGCCTGGCGACAGTTGCCACGAATGCAGTGCCGATCGCCGCGGGCTTCGTCGTCTTCGGCGAGGAGCTGCCCGGCGGCGGCCGCGGCGTTCTGCAAGTTGCGGCCTTCGCCTCGCTCATCGTCAGCGCGGCGTTTCTCGCCCGGGCACCCGAACCTACCGCGGCATCGACGGAGCGCGGACGCGACGACGCCGAGGAGCAGCGACTCCTGCCCGGCGACGTCAGTTGACCGCAGCTACAGCTGGAAGCGGTACACGTGGGCGTCGTGCGGCGCGAACCAATCCGTCAGCGTGCCGTCCTGCACCGGCACCCGCCGGAAGACCTGGTGCCCGGCCTCGATCGGCGGCGGCGGCGGCTCTTGCACGTACTCGAACAACACCTCCCCGACCGTCAATCGCTTCGGCAGACCGCTCAGGGTGACCCGGCTCGTCGTTCCGCCGCGGCGCACCGCGATCACGTAGAGGAACGAGCCGCTCGTTCGGGCGACAAGCTCGATTCCGGCGACGGACGCCTTGACCGGGGCCGTCGCTTTCGCTCCGACGAGCGCGGGCCGCAGGACGTCTGAGCTCAGCTCGCGCACGAGCGGACGGAGCACCTGTTCCCAGAACGTCCAGTTCCATCCTGCCGCTGCGTCTTCCGGCGTTGCGACCTGCGTGAGATGGCCGCCGAAGAAGTTGAGCCCACGCGCGCCGCACGCGATCGCCTGGTAGGCCATGAAGCGCTCCTGGCCCAGGTTCGGGAACCGCGGCACGTGCTTCGGCGGCAGCACGCCGCTCCACGCGATCTGCAGCGTCATCCATACCGGCTTTGCGCCGGCGGCCTGCACCATCTTCCTGGTGATGTCACCGACGACGTTGATGTCCTTGTTCGCGCCCTGCACGTGGGTACCCGGCGGATACGACACGGGATAGATGTCGGCGCCCGTGATGTCGAACGCGGGCCGGTACGGAGAGAGCTGTGCCACCGTTCCGTTCGGCGCCTGGACGATCACGAGCGGATGCGTCGGGTCGAGCGTGCGCATGCGCTGGTATGCGCGCACGAGGCCGGCAGGCCGGATCCAGTCCGCGCCGCGGAACTCGTTGCGCGGCTCGTCGATGCCCTTGTACGCGCCGAGTGCAGGGTGTCCCTGGAGGCCGTCGACGACCTGCGCTAGCAACTGAGCTCTCGGGGACTGCCCTTCCGGCAGATTCGGCAGCTCGCCGAGCCACAGCCAGCCGAGCAGGCCGTGATCGGCGGCGGCGTCGAGGAGCGTGCGCTGTGCCGGGATGGTCGCCGAGCTCCAGTTCGCGCTACCGGTGCGGATGAAGGTGACGCCGACATCGGCGACCTCCGCGAGGCCGTTGCGTCCGTTCGGCGCCTTCTTCCCGGGCGGCGGCCCGTTCGAGAGCACGATCGGGAACACGCGCCGGCCGTCGACAAGCAGTACGCCGGTGGGCGCGTCGATCGTCACGACGCTCATGAGGACCAGTGCCCCTTCAGGTGATGTTGCCTGGAGGGCATTGCCTGAAGGGGCACTAAGCTACGCGGCTGACCCAGCGGCCGGAGCTCTCACAGCGCCGATGCGTGAGGTTCCGGGGCAGCAGCGGCACGCCCGGCCGGCGAGCTTCGAAGCCCGCGGCGACGAGCGCCGCGTTCCAGGTGCCGAAGAGGCGGCGAACCGTTGCCGCAGACGGGTGCGACTCACCGGCGCGGCGCCACTCCTCGAGCGTCGGCGGGCGGCCGTTCTCCTGCGCCCAGGCGTGGAGATGCGCGAGGACGCGCCGCTTCGGCCACCGCACCGCCGACTCCTGGTTGCCGTTGGGCGCGCCCGGGTTGCCCTTGCGCGCCTCACCGGGCCGCCGGGGTCGCAGCCCTGCGGCGGCGACGGCGGAGTTCCACGAGCCGAAGACCGTGCGCACCGTCGTCACAGAAGGGTGCGACTCCCCGGCGCGGCGCCACTCGGCCACGGTTGGCGAGCAGAGATGGCGGCGATGCCAGAGCTCGAACGCGTAGATGATCGTCTCCCGTGTCCAGCGGAACCCTTCGCGCGGCCCGGGCTTCATCGCCGAGCCGCCACCGCTACGGGCTCGGCGACGTGCGCGCACAGCCAGCCGTCGACCGCTGCGGCGCAGCGGCGACCCTCCTCGATCGCCCACACGATGAGGGACTGGCCGCGCCGCGCGTCACCCGCGGCGAAGACGCCCGGCACGCTCGCTGCGTAGTCGGTCGTCGCGACGTTGCCGCGTGCGTCGCGCTCGACGCCGAGCGCCTCGAGGAGCGGCGGCTCTGGGCCGACGAAACCCATCGCGAGCAGCACGAGCTCCGCTGGGCGCGACTCCTCGGTTCCTGCGATCGGCTCGAACGGCGGCGCGCCGCTGTTCTGCATCCAGTTGATCCGCTCGACGCGCCCGTCGCCCGAGAGTCCGGTCGTCGAGATGGAGAAGCTCCGCTCGCCGCCTTCCTTCAACGCGTACGACATGCGCAACTTCACCGGCCAGAGCGGCCACGGCGTCAACTCGTCCGAGCGCTTCGCGGGCGGCTCGCCGAGCAGCTCGATCTGCGTGACCGACGCCGCACCTTCGCGGTGCGTGCTTGCGACGCAGTCAGCGCCCGTGTCTCCGCCGCCGACGACGATCACGTGCTTGCCCGCTGCGGTGATCGTCGGCGTCGCGCTGCCGGCCACGTCGCGATTTCGGCCGTACAGGTACTCCATCGCGAAGTGCACGCCGTCTAGCTCGCGCCCTGGAACGGGGAGGTCGCGCGGGATGCGCGAGCCGGTCGCGAGCACGACCGCGTCGAATCCGTTGACATCGTCGGCTCCTGCGTCGACGCCGAACCGGAACTCGACGCCCTCCTCGGCCATCTGCGCAAGGCGCCGCTCGACGACTGTCTTCTCGATCTTGAAATCGGGGATGCCGAAGCGCAGCAATCCGCCGCCGGTCTCGTCGCGCTCGAAGAGCGTGACGAAGTGGCCCGCGCGGTTCAGCTGCTGCGCGCACGCGAGGCCCGCGGGCCCGGAACCGACGACTGCGACCGTGCGTCCGGTTCGAGTCGCGGGCGGCTCGGGCACGATCCAGCCCTCCTCCCACGCGCGGTCGACGATCGCAAGCTCGATCTGCTTGATCGTGACCGCGTTGCCCTCCTCGATCTCGAGCACGCACGCGGCCTCGCACGGGGCGGGGCACAAGCGGCCGGTGAACTCGGGGAAGTTGTTCGTGCGGTGCAGCTGGTCGATCGCCTCACGGAACCGGTCTCGGTAGACGAGGTCGTTCCAGTCGGGGATCAAGTTGCCGAGCGGGCAGCCGTTGTGGCAGAACGGGACGCCGCATTCCATGCAGCGCGCGCCCTGGTGCTGCAGCTCGACGAGCGGGAGCGTACGGATGAACTCGCGGTGGTCGCCGACGCGCTCGCCGGGTGCGCGCTCGGGCGGGTCGGCGCGCGTGAACTTCTTGAAGCCTCCGATCTCGCCCATCAGACCACTAGGCCGCTTCTTCTGTCTCGGACTCGCGGGTGAAGAGGCCGTGGCCGCCCGCTGAGACCGGCTGGTCGCGGTGCCGCTCGAGGGCGGCGCGGTAGTCGTGCGGCATCACCTTCACGAAGGCATGAAGGGCGGCGTCCCAGTCGTCGAGCAGGCGCGCGGCCACCGGCGACTCGGTGCGCCAGTCGTGCTCGGAGACGAGCTCGCGCACGATGCGCGCGTCCGCGGCCTCGAGCGCCTCGAGGCCGACGAGCTCGGTGTTGCAGCGCTCCGCGAAGGTGCCGTCCTCGTCGAGGACGTACGCGATGCCGCCGCTCATCCCGGCGGCGAAGTTGCGCCCGGTACGGCCGAGGACGACGACCACGCCCCCGGTCATGTACTCGCAGCCGTGGTCGCCGACGCCTTCGACGACGGCGGCCGCGCCGGAGTTGCGAACGGCGAAGCGCTCGCCGGCGAGGCCGCGGAAGAACGCTCTTCCGGCCGTTGCGCCGTAGAGGATCGTGTTGCCGGCGACGACGTTCTCCTCGGCGCGGAAGGCTGCGCCCTCGGGCGGCCGCAGGGCGAGGACGCCGCCGGAGAGGCCCTTGCCGACGTAGTCGTTCGCGTCGCCGACGAGCGTCAGCTCGATCCCCGGCGCGAGCCACGCCCCGAAGGACTGGCCGGCCGACCCGCGCAACGTGAAACGGATCGTCCCGGCAGGCAGCCCCTCCGCGCCGTGGGCACGCGTAACCGCGTTCGAGAGCAGTCCGCCCACCGTGCGGTTGCGGTTCGCAATCGCGAACTCCGCCTCGGTCGGCACGCCGGCCAGGATCGCGTGGCGCCCCGCTTCGATCAAACGCCAGTCGAGCGCGTCCTCGAGCGCCGGCGGCGGTGGTTCCGTGCGCCGCCGCGGGCCGTCGGCCGCGGTCTGATGCAGAATCGCCGACAGGTCGACGCCTCGCTGACGCCAGTGCGACACGGCCTCGTCGGCATCGAGCAGGTCGACGCGACCGACGAGATCGTCGAAGCGCGCGACGCCGAGCTGCGCCATGATCCGGCGCGCTTCCTCGGCGACGAAGAAGAAGAAGTTCACGACGTGCTCCGGCTTGCCCGCGAACTTCTTGCGGAGCTCGGGATCCTGCGTCGCGATCCCGACCGGGCATGTGTTCAGGTGGCAGGCGCGCATCATCACGCAACCGGTCGCGATCAGCGGGGCGGTCGCGAAGCCCATCTCGTCCGCGCCGAGCAGCGCGGCGATCACGACGTCGCGGCCCGTCTTGAGCTGGCCGTCCGTCTGCACCCAGATGCGCGAGCGGAGGTCGTTCAGCATCAGCGTCTGCTGCGTCTCGGCGAGCCCGATCTCCCACGGGATTCCCGCGTGCAGGATCGAGGAGAGCGGGGAGGCGCCGGTGCCGCCGTCATGGCCCGAGATCAGCACGTGATCCGCGCCCGCCTTCGCGACGCCCGCGGCGACGGTGCCGACGCCCACTTCGGCGACGAGCTTCACCGAGACGCGCGCCTCGGGGTTCGCGCAGCGCAGGTCGTAGATCAGCTGCTTCAGGTCCTCGATCGAGTAGATGTCGTGGTGGGGCGGCGGCGAGATCAGCCCGACGCCGGGCGTCGTCATGCGCACGCTCGCGATGTAGCCGTCGACCTTGTGCCCCGGCAGCTGCCCCCCTTCGCCGGGCTTCGCGCCCTGCGCCATCTTGATCTGAAGCTCGTCCGCATTCGCGAGGTAGTTCGCGTTCACGCCGAAGCGCCCTGAGGCGACCTGCTTGATCGCCGAGCGCCGGTCGTCTCCGTAGCGCACCGGATCCTCGCCGCCCTCGCCGGTGTTCGAGCGGCCGCCGATGCTGTTCATCGCCTGGGCGAGCGTCTCGTGTGCCTCTCGCGAGATCGAGCCGAGCGACATCGCACCGGTCGAGAACCGCTTCACGATCTCCGAGGAGGGCTCGACGTCCTCGAGCGGGATGCCCTCGACGTCGCGGAAGCGCAGCGCGCCGCGCAGGGTCCCGCGCCGCGCGTTCTCTGCATTTACGGACTGTGAGTACTGCTCGTAGGTCTCCTCCGAGCCGGAGCGAACCGCGTGCTGGAGCTGGGAGATCGTGTCGGGGTTCCAATGGTGGTGCTCGCCGTCGCGGCGCCACGCATAGAGCCCGATCACGGGCAGCAGCGCGTCGGGCGTCGACGGGTATGCGCGTGCGTGCCGCGCGATCGACTCCTCGCCGAGCTCACGGATGCCGATCCCGCCGATCCGCGATGCGGTGCCGGTGAAGTGCCTGTCGATCAGCGCCGGCCCGAGGCCGACGGCCTCGAAGATCTGCGCGCCGCAGTACGACGGCATCGTCGAGATGCCCATCTTGGACATCGTCTTCAGCAGGCCCTTCGCGATCCCCTTCGTCGCGCGCTTCTGCGCTTCGGCCGGCGTCATCCCGGGCGGGAGCCAGCCGAGCTCGACGAGCTCGGCGAGCGTCTCGAGCATCAGGTAGGGGTTGACGGCGGCGGCGCCGTAGCCGATCAGCGCCGCGATGCTGTGCACGCTTCGCGGCTCGCCCGACTCGACGACGATGCCGGCCTGCAGGCGTGTGCCCTCCCGGACGAGGTGATGGTGCACGGCCCCGGTCGCAAGCAGGGAGGGAATCGGCACACGACCGGGGCCTGCACGTCTGTCGGAGAGAATCAGGATGTTCGCGCCGGCGGCGAGCGCGACGTTCGCCTCGGCGCAGATGCGCTCGACCGCGGGCTCGAGACCGTCCGCGCCTTCGGCCGCGGGCCACGTCGTGTCGATCGTCCACGACTTGAACACCTCGGACTCGACGCGGCGCAGCTGCTCGAGCTCGCGGTCGAGCAGGATCGGGTTGTCGATCACGAGCTGGCGGGCGTGCTCGGCCGTCTCGTCGAGCAGGTTGCGCTCGGAGCCGACGCTCGCGCGGACGCTCATCACGATCGCCTCGCGGATCGAGTCGATCGGCGGGTTCGTGACCTGCGCGAAGAGCTGCTTGAAGTACGAGTAGAGGAGCGGCTTTCGCCCGCTCAGCACCGCGATCGGCGTGTCGTTGCCCATCGAGCTCACCGGCTCCTCGGCATTTCGCGCGAGGGGCGCGAGGATCGCCTTCATGTCCTCCTGCGCGTAGCCGAACAGCAGCTGCCGGCTGCGTAGCGGCTCTTCAGGCGGCTCGACGTCGGGGGCCGGCGGCAGCTCCGCGAGGCGCAGCTGCTCCTGCTCGACCCACTTCGCGTACGGCCTCCTTGTTGCAATTTGCAACTTGGTCTCGTCGTCGGGGACTACCCGGCCCTGCGCGAGGTCGACGAGGAAGAGCTTCCCCGGCTGGAGGCGCCCCTTCCGCACGACGTTCGCCGGGGCTTCGTCGAGGACGCCCGTCTCCGACGCGAGCACGACCCAGCCGTCGGCGGTCTCGTACCACCGGCCCGGCCGCAGCCCGTTGCGGTCGAGCGTCGCCCCGATCACGCGCCCGTCGGTGAACGCGATCGCCGCGGGGCCGTCCCAGGCCTCCATCAGGCACTGGTGGAAGGCATAGAAGCCGCGTAGCTCGGGCGACATGTCGTCCCGGTCCTCGTACGACTCCGGGATCATCATCATCAGCGCGTGCGGCAGCGACCGGCCGGCGAGCACGAGCAGCTCGAGGACGTTGTCGAACGTCGCCGTGTCCGACCCGCTGGGGCGGATGACCGGCAGCACCTTGGGCAGGTCGTCGCCGAAGAGCTCCGACGCGAGCTGCGACTCGCGCGCCCGCATCCAGTTGATGTTCCCGCGGAGCGTGTTGATCTCGCCGTTGTGGGCGATCACGCGGTAGGGGTGGGCGAGCTCCCAGCTCGGGAAGGTGTTGGTCGAGTAGCGGGAGTGGACGAGGGCGAGAGCCGTCTCGACGCGCTCGTCGGCCAGGTCGAGGTAGAAGCGCTCGAGCTGGGGAGCGGTCAGCATTCCCTTGTAGACGAGCGTCCGGGAGGAGAGGCTCGGCACGACGAGGTCCGGGCCGGCGGCGAGCTCGGCCACGCGCCGGATCACGTAGAGCTTCCGCTCGAAGGCGTCGCCCTCGAGGCCGCCGGCGGCGCCGATCACCGCCTGGCGGATCCGCGGCGCGACTCCGGCGGAGACTGTGCCGGCCTGGGAGAGGTCGACCGGCACGTCCCGCCAGCAAAGGAATCGCTGCCCCTCGTCTGCAACCGTCCGCTCGACGAGCGCCTCGAGCTCGGCCCGGCGCCGGTCCTCGACCGACAGGAAGAAGGCTCCGACCCCGTAGCGCCCCGGCTCCGGCAGGCCTTCGACCTCGGCCCGAAGGAGCCGGTCGGGGATCTGGAGCAGGATCCCGGCCCCGTCGCCCGTGGCGGCGTCGGCGCCCGAGGCGCCGCGATGCTCGAGGTTCGAGAGTGCCCGAAGCGCCCGCCGGACCGTCTCGTGGGAGGCCTCGCCGCCGAGCCGGGCGACGAATGCGACCCCGCAGGCATCGTGCTCGTAGGCCGGGTGGTAGAGGCCTGATGAAGCGGGATATGTGCGTGATCGGTCGGTCAAGACTGAGTTATCGCAGCGTCGGCGGACGATGCCGCTTTTCCGCCTTATGGGGCTAGTCGGCTTGGCGGAGGGGTGCCGACTAGCGCAGGCTGATGCGCGCGACGAACGCAAAAATGGACTTCGTAGCGTTCGGTGTGCGCGACATCGAGCTTTCAGATTGAGGCCTCGGGGCCCCGGCGTCAATGGTGTTCACCGGTTTGCCGCCAGATGGGAGAAAGAATAGGGACAAAACTTGACAGCGCACGCTCCGGCATGCACTGTGAGAGGGCGATGACCACCGCGCAGACACGCATCTCTTCCCTCCGCCCGGTCCGGGCCGCGGGCGTGTCCGCCCTTATTATCGTCGTTATCGCGATTCTCCCCTTCTAGGGGAGATACACGAACACGCGTCCTTAGCCGACGCAGACGCCGACCTTTCCACAGGAGAGGTGCGTCTCCGCTCCCCGTTTTTCGAGAGAGGAATGTGTTCGTGCCCCACCGCAGGATCCAGGTCTTCGATACGACATTGCGAGACGGCGAGCAGTCGCCGGGCATTGCGCTGCAGCCGCACGAGAAGGCGGAGATCGCCGACCAGCTCGTGCGCCTCGGCGTCGACGTGATCGAGGCCGGCTTCGCGGCGGCGTCGCCCGGTGACTTTGAGGGAGTCCGCGCCGTGGCGGCCGCGGTGGAGGAGCCTGTCGTCGCGTCGTTCGCGAGGTCACGCGAGGAGGACATCGACGCGGCTGCCGATGCGCTCGCCGACGCGCGGCGCTCCCGGATCCACATTGCGCTCGGCACGAGCCCGCTGCACATGGAGCACAAGCTCGGCCTCGAGCCCAAGGAGATCATCGAGCTCGCCCGCCGCACCGTTGCGTACGCGGCTGCCAGGGTCGACGAGGTCGAGTTCTCGTGTGAGGACGCGACACGGTCGGACCCCGCGTTCGTCGCGAGGGTCTGTCGCGCGGTGATCCGCGCGGGTGCGGGGATCGTGAACCTCCCGGACACGGTCGGCTACGCCTTGCCGGGGCAGTACGCGTCGTTCATCGACGACGTGCGGCGGCGCTGCCCCGAGCTGCGGACGGTCACGCTCTCCGTGCACTGCCACAACGACCTCGGGCTCGCGGTCGCGAACTCGCTCGCCGGCATCGAAGTGGGCGCGCAGCAGGTCGAGTGCACGGTGAACGGGATCGGCGAGCGCGCCGGCAACGCCTCCCTCGAGGAGATCGTGATGGCGCTGAGCGTCCGGGCCGAGCACTTCAAGATCGAGACGGGTGTCAACACGGCCGAGATCGCGGCGACGTCGAGGCTCGTCTCGGAGCGGACCGGCTACGTCGTCCAGCCGAACAAGGCGGTCGTGGGCGCGAATGCGTTCGCGCACGAGGCGGGCATTCACCAGGACGGGATGCTCAAGGACGAGCGGACGTACCAGATCATGAATCCGAGCGACGTGGGCGTACGCATGACGCTCCCGCTCGGCAAGCATTCGGGCCGTCACGCGTTTGCGCGCGCGTGCGCGGAGCGCGGCGTGAACCTCGCGGGCAAGGAGCTCGACGGGGCGTTCCGCCGCTTCAAGGAGCGTGCCGACGCCGGCGGCGACCTCACGCTCGAAGAGCTCTTCCTGGAGGTGACGGCATGAGCGTAGGCTCGACGGAGCTCAACAAGGAGCGGAGCCGCCGGCTTCGCCGGCGGCGGGAGCGGACATGAGCCGCACGGCAACAGTCGCTTGTCTGACCGGAGCCGGAACGGCGCCGGAGCTGATGGCGGAAGCGGTCCTCGCGCTCGACGCAGTGGCACGACTTCACGGACTGCACATCGAGGAGACGCACGTTCCGTTCGGAGGCGTCGCCGTGGCACGCGCGGGACAGAGCGTGCCAGCGTCGACCCGGGCGGCGATCCTCGGCGCGGACGCCGTGCTCGTGGCAGGCGCCGAGGAGCCGGCCCTGGCGGAGGTGATGACGGAGCTCGATCTGCGCGCGCAGGTCACGCGGGTGCGCTTCGGCCACGACGACGACGTTGCCTTTGTCTCGCCGCTTGCGTCCGGAGCGACCGAATGGACCGTCGAGGCCGCGTTCCGGATCGCGGAGTCGCGCACGATGCGGCTCGCGTCGGTCGGCGATGCGCCCTGGAACGACGTCGTGGACGCGGTCGCGGCCCAGCACGAGCACGTTCGCGTCGAGCACCTCCCGCCGAAGATGGCGATTCCGCTGGCGGCGTTCAACGCGAGCCGTTTCGACGTCGTCGCGGTCGCTCCCGCCTGGGCGGAGGCGATGGTCGAGATCGCGGCGGCTCCCGCCGCGGCGCGCGTGGCGGCCCACGGCCTGCTCTCGGAGCACGGGCCCAGCCTCTTCGTGTCGTCTCCCGACGGCGGCTTTGCGCTCGCGGGCGCGGGCGTCGTCAATCCGAGCAGCATGCTGCTGGCCGCCTCGATGATGCTCTCGCACGGGCTCGACGCGCCGGCCGCGGGCGCGACGCTTGCGAGCGCCGTCTCGGCGGCACTCGTCGACGGGCCGCAGACGCCCGATCTGCTGCGCCGCGGGATCGGCGCGACGTCGCGCGAGTTCACCTCCCGCGTCGTGGCGGGCTTCCAGCTCTCGCAGCCGTGGGCGGGGGCCGCATGAAGATGAACGGAGCAGACGCGATCCTCCGCTGCCTCGAGGCGGAGGAGGTCGACGTGATGTTCGGCCTGCCGGGCGGGGCGATCCTGCCCCTGTATGACGCGATGGCGCGCGGCACGACCGTCCGCCACGTCCTTGCGCGGCACGAGCAAGGGGCCGGTCACATGGCGCAGGGTTACGCCCGCGCCTCCGGGAAGGTCGGCGTCGCCGTTGCGACGTCGGGGCCCGGCGCGACGAACCTCGTCACTCCGATTGCCGATGCGTGGATGGACTCGACGCCGCTCGTCTGCATCACCGGCCAGGTTCGCTCGTTCCTGATCGGAACCGACGCGTTCCAGGAGTGCGACATCACGGGGATCACGATTCCGATCGTCAAGCACTCATGGCTCGTCCAGGACGTCGGCGAGCTGCCTCAGATCATGAAGGCCGCCTTCCACATCGCGCGCACCGGGCGGTGCGGGCCCGTCCTCGTTGACGTGCCGCGCGACGTGCAGGAGGCCGAGCTCGACTTCTCCTACCCCGACAGCATCTCCCTCCCGGGATGGAAACCGCCCCGCCGCGGCCATGCACGTCAGATCGCGGCCGCTGCTCAGGCCGTTGCCGCGGCGGAGCGGCCCATCCTCTACGTCGGTGGCGGAGTATTGAACGCGCACGCGACGGACGAGCTGCTCGCGCTCGCGGAGTCCGCGCAACTCCCGGTCGTGACGACGCTGATGGCGAAGAGCTCCTTCCCGGAGTCGCACGAGCTTCACGTCGGCTGGCCCGGAATGCACGGGCCGAAGTGGTCGAACTGGGCCCTGAACAAGGCCGATCTGATCGTCGCCGTCGGCGCGCGCTTCGACGACCGGGTCACCGGGAAGGTGTCGGCGTTCGCGCCGGGCGCCACCGTCGTGCACCTCGACATCGACGCGGCCGAGATCTCGAAGATCCGCCATGCGGACATTCCGGTCGTCGGCCCGCTGAAGCCGGTGCTCGCCGAGCTGACGAAGGAGCTCGCTAAGAAGAAGGTCGAGTCGCGAACGGAGCCGTGGCTGCGCCAGATCGCCGACTGGCGGGAGCAGTTCCCGCTTCGCTACCGCGACGACGGGGACCTGCTCAAGCCGCAGAAAGTACTCGAGGCCCTGCAAGAGCTCACGGCTGGGCGCGGCGACCTCGTCTGGACGACGGGCGTCGGCCAGCACCAGATGTGGGCGATGCAGTACATCGAGTGCAACGAACCGCGAACGTTCATCACCTCCGGCGGGCTCGGGACGATGGGCTACGGCATTCCGGCCGCCGTCGGCGCGAAGGCCGCGCGTCCCGACGCGACGGTTGTTTGCATCGACGGCGACGGCTGCTTCCAGATGACGCAGCAGGAGCTAGCGACCGCCGTGCTCGAAGAGCTGCCGATCATCGTCGTGATCGTCAACAACGGCTACCTCGGCATGGTGCGGCAGTGGCAGGACATGTTCTTCGACGAGCGCTTCTCGCAGATCCACCTGACGCAGACCCTGCCCGACTATGCCGCGCTCGCGCGTGCCTACGGTGGGCTCGGCTTCACCGTCGAGAACGAGGAGGAGCTCTACGCGTCTCTGCGCGAGGCACTCGCCTCGGGCCGGACCTGCGTCATCGACGCCCGCGTCGATCCGCGAGAGCACTGCTTCCCGATGATCCCCGCGGGAGCCGCCGCCCTCGACCTCGTGGAGTTTCCCTCCGAGTCGGAGGTGCCGGCGCTATGACGCGCAACCAGATTGCACAGGTCGCATCACCTCCATTTGCCATGAGCTGCGGCCCGGTCGCAGGACGTGGCCGAAACGACTGCAACCTGGCTGAAGCCAGGTTGCGCGAGCTCTTTGCCCGCCCTTTCCATAAATACAGTCGCCCGTCGCGCACCGACATGCGCGGGGTGCGACGGGCGTCCGTATCTGAAGAAGGGGGCCCATGGGGGAAACATGGTTTCCCCCATGGAGCGAGCGCGCCGGAGGCGCGCGAGGCGGCATGAAACACACGTTGAGTGTGTTGGTGGAGAACAAGCCGGGTGCGTTGATGCGGATCACGAGCATGTTCGCGCGGCGGGGTTTCAACATCGATAGCCTCGCCGTCGGTCCAACGGAGCGGCACGACGTCTCGCGGATCACGCTCCGTGTCGACTGCGAGCATCACTCGCTCGAGCAGATCGAGAAGCAGATGCACAAGCTCGTTAACGTGCTGCGGGTGCAGGAGCTCGCTCCGGGCGAGTCGGTCGAGCGGGAGCTCGCGCTGCTGAAGGTCGCGGCGCCGGCGAGCAAGCGCACCGAGCTGATGGCCCTCGCCGAGGTCTTCGGCGCGCGCGTCGCCGATCTAGGCCCGGACTCGATCGTCTTCGAGCTCGTAGGCTCCCCGGAGGAGATCGATTCCTTCGAAGAGCTGGTCCGCCCGCACGGGTTGCAGGAGCTCGGCCGCACCGGTCGCCTCGGCCTCGCCCGGGCGACGCGGCCGCAGCGCCCGCGCTCGTCACAGCAGGTCATGGCCTGAACCCCGAAACAAGGAGCGAAGCGAAGACATGGCAACCATTCATCGCGACGGCGAGCTCGGACTTCTCGACGGCAAGGTCGCAGTCGTCGGCTTCGGCAGCCAGGGACACGCGCACGCGCTCAACCTGCACGACTCCGGCGTCGAGGTCGTCGTCGGTCTCCGCGAGGGGAGCTCCTCGCGCGCAGCCGCCGAGGAAGCGGGGGTCGAGGTCGCGCCGATCGCCGACGCCGTCCGCGGGGCGCAGATCGTCGCCATGCTCGTTCCCGATCACGTCCAGCAGGCGGTGTGGGAGTCTGATGTTGCGCCGAACCTCGAGCCCGGCGCGGCGGTGCTCTTCGCGCACGGCCTGAACATCCACTTCGGGCGGATCGTCCCACCCCACGGCCACGACGTGATCATGGTCGCCCCGAAGGCTCCCGGCCACCGCGTGCGCGAGCTCTACGTCTCCGGTGCCGGGACGCCGGGCCTCGTCGCGATCCAGCAGGACGCAAGCGGCCGCGCGCTCCAGCTCGCGCTCGCGTATGGCGTCGGCATCGGGTGCGGCCGGGTCGGCCTACTGGAGACGACCTTCGCGGAGGAGACCGAGAGCGATCTGTTCGGCGAGCAGGCGGTACTGTGCGGCGGCGTTCCCGCGCTCGTGCAGGCGGGCTTCGACATCCTCGTCGAGGCCGGCTACCAGCCGGAGATCGCCTACTACGAGTGCTTGAACGAGCTGAAGCTCATCGTCGACCTCCTCTACCAGGGCGGGTACGAGTACATGCGCTACTCGGTGTCCGACGTCGCCGAGTACGGCGACCTCTCGCGCGGCACCCGCGTCGTCGACGACAGCGTGCGCGAGCGGATGCGCGGGATCCTCGAGGAGATCCGCAGCGGCGCCTTCGCGAAGGAGTTGTTCGACGACGACGAGGCGGGACGCCCGAAGTTCGCCCAGCTCCGCGAGGAAGGCGGAAAGCGCGCGACCGAGATCGAGCGGGTCGGAAAGGAGCTGCGCTCGCTCGCGGGAGTCGAGGGTCTACTCGGCGCGGAGGCGCATGTCAGCGGTTGACGTTGGCGTCGCCCTGCTCGGCTACGGAACGGTCGGCGCCTCGGTCAGCCGGATGTTGGCCGAGAGCGGCGACGAAATCGAGCGCGCGACCGGCCACCGGCTGCGCGTCGTCCGTGCGCTCGTCCAGGACAAGGAGAAGGAGCGCCCTTTTCCGGCTGCTGACGGCGTGCTGACGACGAACTTCGCGGAGATCCGCGACGACCCGTCGATCGACGTGGTTGCGGAGGTGATGGGCGGACTGGAGCCGGCGGGCGGCTACGTCCGCGAGCTTCTCCGCATCGGCAAGCCGGTTGTGACGGCGAACAAGCAGCTTGTGGCACGCGAGGGCGCCGATCTGTTCGCGATCGCCTCCGCGGCCGGCGTGCAGCTCCGCTTCGAGGCGTCGGTGTGCGCGGCGATCCCGGTCGTGAAGGTGCTCCGCGAGTCGCTGATCGCGACGAACGTCCACCGGGTCCTCGGGATCGTGAACGGGACGACGAACTTCATCCTCTCGCGGATGGAGCGCGGCGGCTCCTACGCGGACGCGCTCGCCGCGGCGCAGCAGCTCGGCTACGCAGAGGCCGACCCGAGCGACGATGTCAACGGCGCCGACGCGGCCGCGAAGATGGCGATTCTCGCGACGGTCGCCTTCGGCTCGCGCGTCGCGCTCGAGGACGTCGACACGCGGGGCATCACCGAGATCGAGCCGGCGCACGTCGCCGCAGCCGCCGGTCTCGGGATGGTCGTCCGGCTCGTGGGCATCGCCACGCTTGCCGGCGACGCCGTCGACGTCCGTGTCCAGCCGGCGTTCGTGGAGCGCTCGCATCCGCTCGCCGCCGTCGACGGCGCGTTCAACGCGGTCATGCTCCAGGGGGACGCGATCCGGGAGATCACGCTCGAGGGGCCGGGCGCCGGCGGGACGGAGACGGCGTCGGCCGTCGTTGCGGATCTCGTGAGCGTCGTCGGCACCGCGGGCACAGGCTTTCTCCAGAACGACGCCTGCTGGCGCGAGCTCGACCGGCTCGACCCGAGCGAGTGGCGCTCGCCGTTCTACGTGCACCTCGACGTCGCCGACCGTCCCGGTGTGCTCGCGCACGCGGCGAGCAGGCTCGCCGCGCACGAGGTGTCGGTCGCCCAGCTCGTGCAGCGCCTGGGCGACGGGCAGGCCTCCCTCGACCTCGTCCTGCACGAGGCGCCGCTCGGCCGCGTGAACGGCGCGCTCGCGGAGATCGCCGCCTTCCCGGAGGTGCTCGACCGCCCTTTCGTGGCGCCGGTCGTGTCGGAGCGGCCGCTGTGACCGTAACGCTCGGCGAGGGCAACACCCCGCTGCTGCAGGCGCCGCGGCTGTCCGAGCGGCTCGGCGTCGAGCTCTGGCTCAAGTGGGAGGGCGCGAACCCGACCGGCTCGTTCAAGGACCGGGGCATGAGCGTCGCCGTGACGAAGGCCGTCGAGGACGGAGCGCACGCCGTCGTTTGTGCATCGACGGGCAACACCGCTGCGTCGTGCGCGGCGTACGCGGCGAGGGCCGGCCTGGAGGCGATCATCGTCGTTGTCGGGGGCGGCGCGGCGAGCTCGAAGCTCGTGCAGGTGCGAGCCGTCGGTGGGCGCATCGTGGAGGTCGACGGCACCTTCTCCGACGCGTATGCACACGCCGAGGAGCTCGCGGCAGAAGACGGCCACGTGCTCGTCAACTCGACGAATCCGCATCGCATCGAGGGACAGAAGACGGCGGCCTTCGAGATCGTCGAGCAGCTCGGCGGCCTCCCGGATGTGCTGACGCTTCCATACGGCGGCGGCGGCAACACGAAGGCCTATGCACGGGGCTTCATGGAGGCCGCCGGCGCGCTTCCCCGTCTGCACCCCGTCGAGGCGTCGCACCGTGCGGACACGCTCGCCTCGGCGATCCGCATCGTCGACCCGATCCACCGCGCCGAGGTCGAGGAGGCGCTCGAGCGCTCCGGTGGCTCGGTCGTCACGGTCGACGACGTCGAGATCGTTCGGGCCTGGCGCGCCCTGGGTCACGAGGAAGGGCTCTTCTGCGAGCCGGCGTCCGCCGCCGGGATCGCCGGCCTCGAGCGCGGCTCGGCAGCCCAGGGCGAGCGCGTCGTCTGCGTCGTCACCGGCCACGGGCTGAAGGACCCGGCGGCGGTCGAATGAGGATTCACGTGCGTGCTCCCGCCACGACTGCGAACCTCGGCCCAGGTTTCGACATCGCCGGGGCGGCGCTCGAGCTCTGGAACGAGCTCGAGGTCGACGAGGCGAGCGGCGAGGTCGACGAGAGGCATCTCGGCGTGCGCGCGTTCGCGCGCTACGCGTCGCCCTCGGGCTGGTCGTTCGCGTTCACAGACCGCATCCCGCGCGAGCGCGGGCTCGGCTCGAGCGCCGCGGTCGTCGCGCTCGGCCTCGTCGCGGGCGCGATCGCCGCGGGCGAGGATCCCTCCGCCGACGAGCTGCTCGCGGAGGGCCTCGAGCTCGAAGGCCATGCGGACAATCTCGCCGCCGCCCTCGCGGGCGGTGTGTGTCTCACCTGGGACGGCCGGATCGCGCGCATCGCAGACGACGTGCCGGCAGCCGCGATCGCCGTCGTCCCCCAGACCCGCGTGAACACGGCCGAAGCGCGCGCAGCGTTGCCGCAAACGGTGCAGCACGCCGACGCCGTGTTCAGCGCGGGACGCGCGACCCTGCTCGGGGCCGCACTCGCCCGCGGCGACGCGAGCCTGTTGGCCGCGAGTGCCGACGACCGCCTCCACGAGCCGTTTCGCGCGGCGAACGCGCCCCATCTCGCCGCGATCCGCGCCGACCTGCCCGCCGGTGCGCTCGGCGCGACGCTCTCCGGCTCCGGCCCGACGGTGATCGTCTGGGCCGAGAAGGCGCTCGCCGGCGAGGTCGCGGTCGAGCTCGCCGACCGCTTCCCCGAGCACGACGTGATGCACCTGCCAATCGCGACGACTGGAGCCGGACCTGCATGACGAATGACCCTTACTCCCGCCCGACCGACCCTGCGAAGCGCCACAGCGCGGCGATCACGAACGGTGTCGACCGCGCCCCAGCGCGCGCGATGCTGAAGGGGATCGGCATGGACGATGAGGCGCTCGCGCGGCCGCTCGTCGGCATCGCGACGACGTGGATCGAAACGATGCCGTGCAACTGGAACCAGCGGGAGCTCGCACGGCACGTGCGGCGCGGCATCCTCGAGGCGGGCGGCACGCCGATGGAGTTCAACACGATCGCCGTCTCGGACGGCGTCTCGATGGGGACCGAGGGCATGCGCGCGTCGCTCGTGTCGCGCGAGACGATTGCGGACTCGATCGAGCTCGTCGTGCGCGGGCACATGCTCGACGGCCTGGTCTGCCTCGTCGGCTGCGACAAGACGATTCCCGCTGCGGTCATGGCGCTCGCCCGGCTCGACGTCCCCGGCCTTGTCCTCTACAACGGCTCGATTGCGCCGGGGCGCTTCCGCGGCCGCGACGTCACGATCCAGGACGTCTTCGAGGCGGTCGGCGCGGCCGCCGCGGGGACGATGAGCAACGCCGACGTGCACGAGCTGGAAGACGTCGCATGCCCGGGCGCCGGCGCGTGCGGCGGGCAGTTCACCGCAAACACGATGGCAACGGTGCTCGAGTTCCTCGGCATCAGCCCGGCCGGGCTCAACGACGTCCCAGCCACCGATCCGGCCAAGCATCAGGCGGCCTACGAGGCGGGTCGCATCGCGATGCGGCTCGTTCGGGACGATGTCCGGCCCTCACAGATCATCACGCGCGACGCGCTCGAGAACGCAGCAGCGGCCGTCGCCGCGACGGGCGGCTCGACGAACGGCGTGCTGCACCTGCTCGCGATCGCGTACGAGCTCGGGATCGACCTGACGATCGACGAGTTCGACCGGATCGCAGAACGCACTCCGGTCGTCGCGGACATCAAACCGGGCGGGCGGTTCGTTGCGACCGACCTGCACGCCGCCGGCGGCGTCGCGCTTGTCGCGCGGGAGCTGCTGAAGCGCGGGCTCGTCCACGGCGATTCACCGAATGTCGACGGGCGTTCGCTCTCGCAGGTTGCGACGGCAGTGGTCGAGACGCCGGGGCAGGAGGTCGTCGTCCCGATCGAGACGCCGCTGAAGGAGACGGGAGGCCTCGCGATCCTGCGCGGCAACCTCGCGCCGGACGGCTCCGTCGTGAAGCTCGCCGGCCACGAGCGCCTGTTCCACACCGGGCCTGCGCGCGTCTTCGACTCGGAAGAGGAGTGCTTCGCCGCCGTGAAGGCGCGGACCATCCGGGCAGGAGACGTGGTCGTCATTCGCTACGAGGGCCCCGCAGGCGGTCCGGGCATGCGCGAGATGCTGCACGTCACGGCTGCACTCGTCGGCGAAGGCCTCGGCGACGAGGTGGCGCTCGTCACCGACGGCCGCTTCTCCGGCGCGACCCACGGGCTGATGGTGGGGCACGTCGCACCGGAAGCCGTGCGCGGCGGGCCGATCGCCGCGGTGCGCGACGGCGACACGATCGAGCTCGACGTCGAGGCCCGGGAGCTGCGGGTGCTGCTCTCCGACGACGAGATCGCCGCCCGGCTCGCCGATGTCGTCCCGCCGCCGCCCCGATACGTGAAGGGCGTCCTCGCCCGCTACGCCGCCGGGGTCTCCTCGGCCTCCGAAGGTGCAGTGCTGCGGTGACGTGCTTTATTTTGTATAGTGCGACCCTGGAGACGGGCGCGTCCCGCTCCACATCGAGAGAGGCTGAGGGACCGGCCCTGCGAAGCCTCGGCAACCTGCCCCCCAAGAAGCGACAGGGTGGTGTGGTGCCAAACCCGGACGGATGTCGAGCGTTTGGACGAAAGGAGAAGGAGTAGTGCCCGCAACCGCACTCCGCTGTCGGGTCTGTGAGACCCAGTACCCGTTGGATCCCATCGGGGTCTGCGCCAAATGCTTCGGGCCGCTCGATCCGGTCTATGACCGGGACGAGCAACGCCGGACCGTCACCCATGCCTCGATCGAGGCGGGGCCGCCGTCTGTCTGGCGTTACGCCGACCTGCTGCCGGTGGCGCCGCCTGCCGAGACGCGACTTCCCGCAGGGTGGACGCCGCTGATCCGCGCGCCGCGACTCGAGCAGGAGCTCGGGCTCAGCGAGCTCTGGCTCAAGCTCGACACGGCGAATCCGACGCACTCGTTCAAGGACCGCGTCGTCGCCGTGGCCGCCGCGAAGGCCCAGGAGCTCGGCCGCACGACGATCGCCTGCTCGTCGACCGGCAACCTCGCGAATGCCGTCGCCGCGCGCGCCGCAGCCGAAGGACTCGAGGCCGTCGTGCTCTGTCCTGCCGATCTCGAGCCGGAAAAGCTGATCGCCACCGCCGTGTACGGGGCGAAGATCTTCGCAGTCGAGGGCAGCTACGACGACTGCTCGCGGCTCTGCGTCGAGCTGTCGTTCGAGCTCGGCAGCGACGTTGGGAGATGGGCATTCGTGAACGTCGAGCTCCGCGCCTACTACGCGGAGGGCTCGAAGACGCTCGGCTTCGAGATCGCCGAGCAGCTCGGCTGGGAGTTGCCGGATGCGGTCGTAGCCCCGGTCGCGTCGGGCGCGATGTTCTCGAAGGTGCACCTGGGCTTCGGCGAGCTGCTCGAGCTCGGGCTCGTGGAGGGAACGACGCCGCGTCTCTTCGGCGGCCAGGCCGAGGGCTGCTCGCCCGTGGCAACCGCGTTCCACAGCGGCGAAAAGGTGAAGCCCGTGCGGCCGAACACGATCGCGCGCTCGCTCGCGATCGGCAGTCCCGCGGACGGCGAGATCGCGGTCGCGACCGCGCACGAGTCGGGCGGCGCCGTTCACGCGGTCTCGGAGGACGAGATCGTCGAGAACATCCTGTTGCTCGCCGAGACGACCGGCGTCTTCGGGGAGACGGCGCCGGCGGTCACGCTCGGCGCGCTGCGCGAGGCCGTGCGCCGCGGCGAGCTCGGGGCGGACGACCGCGTTGTCCTGATCGTGACGGGTGACGGGCTCAAGACGCCCGGCCTCGTCGCCGACCGGCTCGACCCGACGGTTGTCGAGCCGGATGCAGACCTGATCCTGGAGACGCTCGGTGTCTCCGTCTAACCCCAGAGGAGGTTTCTCATGAGAACCGGTCCGAGGACCGGGTTCCGCTGGACGCACGAGACGATCGTCTACGCGATCACTCTTTGGTACCGCAAGCACAGTCGGACTCCGTTGACGAGCGAGTGGGACCAGGCCGGCGAGAACCATCCGTCGAGGCAGACAGTTGCGCGCGTGTTCGGCAGCTGGAACGCCGCCATGCAAGCTGCGGGCTTCACCCCGCGCCCGCGCGGACGGCAGCCGCGCTCGCTCGCGGAAGGGGCGCTTGCCGACGGGTAGCGAGGTCGTCGTCCTCCTGCCGGGGGACGGAATCGGCCCGGAGGTGGCCGAGCAGGCGCGACGCGTGCTCGAAGCGCTCGCGCCTGGGCTCGCGATCGAGGAGCGCCTGATCGGCGGCGCTGCGATCCGGGCCACGGGCACACCGCTTCCGGACGAGACGCGCGACGCGTGTCTGACGGCCACCGCCGTGCTCAAGGGCCCCGTCGGCGATCCCGAGTTCGACGCGGCTGACGTGCGCCCCGAGCAAGGGCTGCTCGCGCTTCGCGCCGCGCTCGACACCTACGCCAACCTTCGGCCGGCGGTGCTCGATCACATCGACGTGTTGATCGTGCGGGAGCTCGTCGGCGGTCTCTACTTCGGCGAGCACGGCGTGCGCGACGACGGCACGGTCTACGACACGTGCGAGTACCACCCGCGGCAGGTCGAGCGGATCGCGCGCCGCGCATTCCGGCTTGCGCAGGCTCGCGACCGGCGCTTGACGTCGGTCGACAAGGCGAACGTCCTCGAGACGTCGCGGATGTGGCGTCGCGTCGTCGACGAGCTCGCACCCGAGTATCCGGACGTCAAGGTCGAGCACATGCTCGTCGACAACGCAGCGATGCAGCTGGCGATGAGCCCGGAGCGGTTCGACGTGCTCGTCACCGAGAACATGTTCGGCGACATCCTCTCCGACCTCGCGGCGGCAGTGACCGGCGGCCTCGGGCTCGCCCCTTCGGCGTCGCTCTCCGACGGCGGGCCGGGGATCTTCGAGCCCGTGCACGGCTCGGCGCCCGACATCGCCGGCCGTGGTGTCGCGAACCCCACGGCGATGCTCCGCTCCACCGCGCTTCTGCTCGAGCACGGTCTCGGGCTGCACGGGGAGGCGCAGGCGCTGGTGCAAGCGATCGAGGCGGCGATCGCCCACACGCCGACGGCGGATCTGGGCGGCAGCGCGACGACCTCCGAGTTCGGCGCGGCGGTAAGGGAACAACTTTCCATTGACGATCGAGCCGGCGCCCCGTACGGTGGGTGAGATGCGTTTCGCGTCTGAAGCCGTTTCGCGCACCTTTGCGGGCTTCTTCGCGTACGCCTTTATGCGCTAGCCGGCGCCCTCGCTCCCCCCGCAGCGGCCGGCTAGGACATCTCTCGCGGGATACCCGTCTCGTCACGCATGGAGGCACGCACGCACATGACACCGCCAGTTGCATATCCCGGGCCGCCCGGCTCCCACACGGCCAGTGCCGCGGCGGCGCTCTTCCCGTCGGATCCGCTCGTGCCTCTGGCGGGCTTCCGGGCGGTCGCCGACGCGGTCGTCTCGGCCGAGGTCGGTCACGGCGTGCTGCCGATCGAGAGCTCACTCGCCGGTGCCGTTGCGGAGACGCACGACCTCCTCTACGAGCGGGCGCTCTCGATCGTCGGCGAGACCGTCCTACCGATCCGCCACTGTCTCGCAGCGATCAGCAGCGTGCCGCTGGACGAGATTCGCATCGTGCGCTCGCACCCGATGGCGCTCGACCAGTGCCGCGAGCTCCTCGCGCGGCTCCCGAAGGCGAAGGTGATCCTGTCTGCGACGACGGCGGAGGCAGGCCAGCACGTCGCCGAGGATGGGGACCCGACCGAGGCCGCGATCGTCGGCGCAGAGGCGGTCTCGCTCTATGGTCTCACGGTGCTCGCCGACGACGTAAGCGACAGTCCGGCGTTCACCCGGTTCGTCTCGATCGCGCCGTACACCCGGATCGATCGCGTGCGGGCCGCACGGACGGCGTTCACGTTCGCGACGCATCACAAGCCGGGGGCGCTTCACGCAGCGATCGAGCCGATCGCGCGCGCAGGTCTCGATCTCGTGCGTTTGGTGTCACGGCCGCTGCCGGCGACGCCGTGGAAGTACCGATTCGACGCCGTCGTCATCGGGCATCCGCTCGATCCGTCGGTGCGGGTTGCCCTGCGGGAACTGGAAGCGGCGACGCGCGAGCTGCGCGTCGTCGGTGTCTACGAAGGTCATGAGGAGCAAGCGTCATGAGTACGACTGTGGACGATCCGTATGTCCTGAAAGTGCGGCGTGAGATCTCGGATCTCGACTCGTCGCTCGTCGCGCTCGTCAACAAGCGGCTGAAGCTCGTCGCACAGCTGAAGCGCTACAAGGAGGAGCACGGCATCGGCTTCGTCGACCTCGCGCGCGAGGAGTGGATGCTGCAGTACCTCCAGCGCTCGAACGGCGGCCCGCTGTCGAAGGAAGGCCTCGGCGAGCTGTACCACTACGTGCTCGACCTGACGAAGCAGGAAGTGGTGAAGCAGGAGAGCTAGCTACGCCTGCAGCGCGCTGAGCGCAGCAACGCCCGCGGCGATGATCGCGATACCCGCGAGCTGCACCCGGGTGAGCCGTTCGCGGAAGAGAACGAACGCTGCAACGGCGGCGAGCGCAGCGAACTGCGAGGCGAGGACGGACGTCACCGCGATGCTGTGCCTAGCGCCGAGGACGAACGCGGCTGCGCCGCCGACCTCGCACAGGCCCGATGCGACGACGAACGGCAGCGCGCCGCGGCCGATTCGGAGCGTTCGCGTTGCGGCCAGCGGGAGCATGACGGCCACGACGCCCACGAACCGCGCGGGAACGAGCGCCCAGACGAGCGGCAGCGTCTCGCCGAGGCGGCCCGTCGCGTAGAGGCTCACGCCGAAGCAAAGGGCCGACCCCGCGGCGAGCAGGCTCGCACGCAGCGGGTCGCCGGAGCCACCGCCGGGCGCGATGCTCGCGAGTACGACACCGATCGTGATCAGGACGAGCATCGTCCCGACGCCTGCGCCGAGCGTCTCTCCGGCGACGATCGCGATCACGGCCGTGAGCGCCCCCTCGGTTGAGACGATCGGCGTGACGATCGCGACCTTGCCGATGCGCAGCGCGCTGTACTCGAGCAGCAGGCCGACGACGTTTCCCGCTCCGGACACCCCGAGGAGCACGAGCTCACGCAGGCCGAGCCCGTTGGGGACACCTTCGACGGCGGTGAGCGGAACGACGATCGCGAAGCCCGTCAGCATCACCCACGCGAGCGCCGACCACGCGCCGATCAGCCGCGACCCGCGCGTGGCGCTCAATGCGGCGCCGGCCCAGCACGCGGCTGCGACGAAGCCCTCGAGGATCGCGATCACGGTTCTATGGTGGACGTGGCAGTCGTTCCGAAACGACTGCAACCGGGTTGAAACCCGGTTGCAAGCTAGATCGTCAGCGTCGAGATCAGCGCCGGGTGCTCGGCTTCGTACGCCGAGATCTTCTCGTCCTCGCGCAGCGTGAGCGCGACGTCGTCGAGTCCCTCGAGCAGACATTCGCGCGCGTGGTCGTCGAGCTCGAACGGATAGCCGCCCGCTGTCCGCGACTCGAGGTCAACCGTGATCTCCTCGCCGCCGCGGGCGCGCTCGGCCAGCTCCTTCACCTGCTCCGCGGGAAGCGTCACCGGCAGCAGCCCGATCTTCAGCGAGTTCTGGCGGAAGATGTCGCCGTAGGAGGGTGCGACGATCGCCTGGAACCCGTAGTCCTCGAGCGCCCACGGCGCATGCTCGCGCGACGACCCGCAGCCGAAGTTCCGGCCGGTGATCAGAATCTTGCCTTCCTGATGGTTGAGCTCGAAGTCCGGGTCCTTGCGCCAGTCGAAGAAGAGGAACTCGCCGAAGCCCGTGCGCTCGATGCGCTTCAGGAACTGCTTCGGGATGATCTGGTCGGTGTCGACGTCGGGCCGGTCGAGCACCACCGCATTTGACGTGACGGAGCGAAACGCCTTCACGCCGGAACTGTTCTCTCCGTCGCGGCGCGCCGCGGGCGCGCCGCGACGCAAGGGGGAACCTCTCGGTTCCCCCGAGTCCCCCTCCCCGGAGCCGGCGCGAGCACGCTCACGCCGGCACCAGGTCGCGGACGTCGGAGAAGCGCCCCGCGATCGCCGTCGCCGCGGCCACCGTCGGGCTGACGAGATGCGTGCGTCCCCCGGCGCCCTGCCGTCCTTCGAAGTTGCGGTTCGACGTCGAGGCACACCGCTCGCCCGGCGCGAGGATGTCCGGATTCATGCCGAGGCACATCGAGCAGCCTGCGCGGCGCCACTCGAAGCCGGCGTCGAGGAAGATGCGATCGAGGCCCTCGGCCTCGGCCTGCTTCTTCACCTGAGCCGACCCCGGGACCACCTGCGCGCGGACGGAGGGATGAACGTGCCGCCCCAGCACGACGGCGGCGGCTGCGCGCAGATCCTCGATCCTCGAGTTCGTGCACGAGCCGATGAAGACGCGGTCGACCCCGATTTCCTGGATCGGCGTACCGGGCTCGAGCGCCATGTATGCGAGCGCCCGCTCGGCGGCCGCCCGTGCGTCGGGATCGTCGAAGTCGCCGGGATCGGGCACGACGCCGTCGATCGGGACGACCATCCCGGGATTCGTGCCCCAGGTGACCTGCGGGCGGATCTCGGAGACGTCGATCTCGAGCTCGCGGTCGAACACCGCGTCGGGATCCGTCGGCAGCCGGCGCCAGCGCTCGACGGCTGCGTCCCAGTCCTTCGGCGCACCCGGGCGCCCGCGGAGGTACTCGAACGTCGTCTCGTCCGGCGCGATCAACCCGGCGCGTGCGCCCGCCTCGATCGACATGTTGCAGATCGTGAGGCGTCCCTCCATCGAAAGCCCCTCGATCACCGGGCCCGCGTACTCGATCACGTAGCCGACGCCGCCGTCGACGCCGAGCTTGCCGATCGCATTAAGGACGATGTCCTTCGCGCCGACTCCTTCCGGCAGCTCGCCGACGAAGGTCAGGCGCAGGGAGCGCGGCTTGCGCTGCTGGAGCGTTTGCGTCGCGAGCACGTGCTCGACTTCGGACGTTCCGATCCCGAAGGCGAGCGCGCCGAATGCGCCGTGCGTGGAGGTGTGCGAGTCCCCGCACACGATCGTCAGCCCCGGCTGCGTCAGGCCGAGCTCGGGGCCGATCACGTGCACGATGCCCTCGCGCCCGCTACCGGTCGCATAGAGCGGAACGCCGAACTCGCGGCAGTTCTCCGCGAGCGCGGCCAGCTGCTGCTCGGACAGCGGATCTATGGGCGTGTCGTCCCCCGTCGCCACGTTGTGATCCATCGTCGCGAGCGTCAGATCGGGCCGCCGTACCTCTCTGCCCGCAACCCGGAGCGACTCGAACGCCTGCGGCGAAGTGACCTCGTGGACGAGGTGCAGGTCGACGTAGAGCAGGTCCGGCAAGCCCTCCGCGCGGCGCGCGACGTGGCTCTCCCAGACCTTGTCGAAGAGGGTCGAACCCATGCTTCGACGCTAGCGCGGGGTTGGGGCTACGGGTACCCCTTTGTGCGGTTTTGCGCGGATTTCAGCCTGAGGGGGGTTTGGCGAAACAGTGGCTGAGCCGCAGGGCCGCGCTGGACGCCGCGCTGCGGCGTCCTCAGTCGCCCCGATAGCACCACTATCGAGGCTCCCTGCGTCCTTGCAATCGCGACGTCCATCGCACCCCTGCGACGAGCACCGTTCCACCAAACCCCCCTAGGCTTGACGGATGGCCGTCCGGGACGCCTCCGCCGCCGACGCGCCGCTTCGGCGCGACGTCCGCCTGCTCGGTGACCTGCTCGGCCGCGTCCTCGTCGAGCAGGAGGACGAGTCGCTCCTCGACGACGTCGAGCGCGTTCGCGGCCTGGCTCGGGCGGCACGCGCAGGCGGGCCGCAGGACGATCTCGCGGCTGCGGTGGCCGAGCTGCCGCTCGATCGGCAGGCGAGCGTGCTCCGGGCCTTCGCCCTCTACTTCACGCTCGCCAACGTCGCCGAGCAGCAGCACCGGATCCGGCGGCGGCGCGCGTACGCGGCGGAGGAGCGGGTGCTGCCCGAGTCGCTCGACGAGTCGTTCTCGCGCGTGCCGAAAGGGGAGGTCGCGGAGCGTGTCTCCCTCCAGCTCGTGCTGACCGCCCATCCGACCGAGGCAGCGCGGCGGACGGTGCTCGCATCGCACCTGCGGATCGCAGCGCTGCTGGCCGAGCTCGACGACGCGCCTTATCGCCGCGACCTGATCGAGCAGCAGCTCGCCGCCGAGATCACTGCGCTCTGGCAGACGGACGAGGTGCGCTCTCGCCGGCCGCGCGTCGTCGACGAGATCCGCAACGGTCACTGGTTCTTCGAGCAGAGCCTGATCGACGCGGCCGAGCAGCTCCTCGCCGACTACCGGCGCCACCTGCCTCACGCTCCGGCGCCGTTGCGCTTCGGCACGTGGATCGGGGGCGACGCCGACGGCAATCCGAACGCGGGGGCCGAGACGATTCGCGATGCACTCGAGCGCGCGCGCACGCTGCTGCGCCTGCGCTACCGCGACGAGGTGCGCGCGCTCGCGGCCGCGATCGGCGTCTCGTCGCGCTTGACCGACGTGGACGACGAGCTGCAAGAGTCGATTGCTCGCGACGAGCGTGAGCTGCCGGATTACGCAGAAGCGATCGGCGATCAGAATCTGGACGAGCCGTACCGGCGGAAGCTCTCGTTCATGTGGCGGCGTCTCGATGCGGATGCCTACGAATCCGCGGAGCGTCTCGCGGCCGACCTCGCGCTGCTCGACCGCAGCCTCCGCGCGCACCGCGGCGCGCGAATCGCCGACGGCGCGCTTGCGGCGCTGCGCCGTCGCGTCGAGATCTTCGGCCTGCATCTGGCGAAGCTCGACGTGCGCGTGCACGCGCGCGATCTCGTCGACCCGAGCGATCGCGTCCACGGGATCTTCGACGCGGTGGCCGAGGCACGACGCCGGCACGGTCCGCACGCGCTGGACACGCTCATCGTGTCGGGAACCTCGAGCGCGGAGGACGTTCTGCGAGTCCGGGAGCTGACCGGGGAGCCGCTCGCGCTCGTGCCGCTCTTCGAGTCGATCGAAGACCTGCGCGCCGCCCCGCGTATCTACGAGGAGCTGCTCGACGCGGGCGGCTGCCGCGAGGTCATGGTCGGCTACTCCGATTCGGCGAAGGACGCGGGCTACCTCGCCGCGCAGTGGGAGATTCGCAGCGCGCTCGTCGCACTCGCCGCCGTCGCCCGCCGCCGGGGCGCCGAGCTGACCGTCTTCCACGGCCGCGGCGGCAGCGCCGGGCGCGGCGGCGGGCCGACGTATGCTGCGATCCTCGCGCAGCCGCAGGGCGAGCCGCCCGGACGGTTGAAGCTGACCGAGCAAGGCGAGACGATCGCGTTCAAGTACGGGCTACCGGGACTTGCGTACGCGAATCTCGAGTCGGCGCTCGCCGCCACACTCCTCGCCGCGTTCCCGGTCGACGTCGACGTCGATACGTCGCTCGTTGCCGCGCTCGCCGAACGTTCCCGGGCGGTGTATCGCGGGCTCACGGGCGACCCGGGCTTCGTCGACTTCTTCCGCGCGTTCACGCCGGTCGACGAGCTCGCGCTCCTGAACATCGGCTCGCGGCCGGCGCGCCGTCCTGAGAGCGTCGACTATCTGGCGTCACTGCGGGCGATTCCGTGGGTGTTCGCGTGGACCCAGAACCGCTGCGTGCTGCCGTCGTGGTACGGCTGCGGGACCGCGTTCGGCGAAGCCGACGTCGAGGAGCTGCGCCTGCTCTATCGCGAATGGCCGTTCTTCCGTTCGCTCGTGCAGAACCTCGAGATGACGCTCGCGAAGGCGAGCATCGAGATCGCGCGCGAGTACCTCGTGCTCGTGGACGACGACCGCTTGTGGGAGCCGATCGCAGGCGAGCATGCGCGCACGGTGGCCGCGGTGCTGGAGATCGTCGAGGCGGACGAGCTCCTCGACCGCCACCCCGTCGTGCAGCGCTCGATCCGGTTGCGCAATCCGTACGTTGATCCGATGAACGCGATCCAGGTCGAGCTCTTGCGCCGCTACCGCAACGGGGACGAGGACGCGGCGCCCGCGCTGCTGCGGTCGATCGCGGGCATCGCAGCCGGCTTGAGGAACACGGGATGAGGGACCAGGTGGAGCGCGAGGCTGCGGCCGCGGCGTCCGCCGTCGGCCGGTTGAGCGACGATCGCGTGACCGGCGCCCTCGAGCGTGCCGCGGATCTCGTCTCGGAGCACCGCCACGCGATCGCGGCAGCGAACGCAGAGGACGTCGAGGCTGCGGAGCTGGACGAAGGCGCGCTCGACCGCCTTCGCCTCGACGACGCACGGATCGCGGCGCTCGGCGAGCAGCTTTCGGAGCTCGCCGCGCTGCCGCCCCTCGAGCGGGACGAAGACGGGTGGACGCTCGAGAACGGGCTGCAGGTATCCGTGCGTCGCATCCCGATCGGAGCCGTCGGCGCGAACTTCGAGGCGCGGCCGAACGTCGCGGTGGACGTCGCCGGGCAGCTGCTCAAGTCGCTGAACGGCGCTGTGCTGCGGACGGGCGGCGCCGCGCTGCGGACGGTGACCGTGCTCGTCGACGAGGTCCTCCGGCCGGCACTCGCCGACGCCGGGCTTCCGCCCGAGTCGGTCGGCCTCGTCCGCTCGCCCGACCGTGAGGGCGCCCGGATCCTCGTCTCGCTGCCGCACGTTCTGCCGCTCGTCATCCTCCGTGGAAGCGGAGAGACGACGGCTGCGCTCGCTCGGGAGGCTGCTGTGCACGGCGTACGGACGCTCGCGCACGCCGAGGGCGGCGGTGTCCTCTACATCGGCGCGGCGGCCGATCCGGCGAAGGCGGAGGCGCTCGTCGCTGCGAGCCTCGACCGGCTCGGCGTCTGTAACCGGCTGAACCTCCTCCTCGTCGACCGTGGGACGGCGGTGAACGTCCTGCCGGTGCTCGAGCAGCTTGGAATCGTCGCGATTCGCGAGCCGGAGCGGCTCGGCCACGAGTGGGCGAACGATCCGGAGCACATCGCTTCCGTCACCGTTCGCACGGTCGACTCGCTGGAGGAGGCCGTCGCGCTCGCGAACCGGGAGACCTCGGGGCTCGCCGCTTCCATCGTCACCGAGGACGAAGCCGCCGCCGAGCGCTTCCTCGCCGGGTATCGCGGGACGGCTGTGTTCTGGAACGCGACGACGCGCTTCACCGACGGGTTCGCGCTCACGGGCTCCCCGGAAACCGGGATCAACGTCGACCGTGTGCCGGGTCCACGCGGCCCCGTGACCTACCGCGACCTGTACCTGCGTCAGTACCGCGTCGTCGGCGACGGAACGCAGCACCGGTGAAGCGGCCGCTCGTCGTCAAGCTCGGCTCGAGCCTCGTCGTCGACGAGCGCGGACGCCCGCGTCGCGCCCTGCTGCGCGCACGCGCAGCCGAGATCGCGGAGATCGTCGAAGGCGGCACGCCGGTCTGCGTCGTCTCCTCCGGCGCCATTGCGCTCGGCCTCCCCCGTCTCGGCCTCGAGCGGCGGCCGGGGGCGCTGTCACGGCTGCAGGCCGCTTCGGCGCTCGGGCAGGCGGCCCTCCAGCGCGCGTGGCAGGACGCGCTCGGCCCGCACGGGCTCGACGCCGCGCAGATCCTGCTCACGAGCGCCGAGATCGGCGAGCGCCGCGCGTATGTCAACGCACGCAGCGCGCTGAACGCGCTCTTCACGCTCGGCGCCGTGCCGGTCGTCAACGAGAACGACGCGACGGCGACCGACGAGATCAGCTTCGGCGACAACGACGCGCTCGCTGCGCAGGTGGCCGTGCTGGTCCGGGCGCGGATGCTCGTGCTCCTCACGTCGGTCGCAGGGGTCTTGCGGGAAGGGGTGCTGGTCGAGGACGGCTCGTCGGCGCGTGAGGTCTCGTTCGGCCCAGGCAACCCGCTCGGACGAGGCGGGATGGAGAGCAAGGTCGGAGCGGCGGAGCTTGCCGCAGGCGCGGGCATCCCGACGCTCATCGCGGATGGCGCGGGCGAGGGCGTGATCACCGGCGCGCTTGCCGGCAGGGCCGGCGGCACGCGCTTTGCCGCGGGCGAAGCCACGCCGGCGTTCAAGCTCTGGCTGCGGCACGGAAAGCGCGTCGTCGCCCGTGTGCACGTCGACGAAGGTGCGCGTCGAGCGCTCGTCGACGGTGGTGCGAGTCTCCTGGCCGTCGGCATCGCACGCTGGGACGAGGACTTTCGCGCCGGCGACGGCATCGAGCTCGTCGGCCCCGACGGCCTCGCGTTCGCGCGTGGCATCGCGTCGGTCGACTCGGCCGAGCTCGCGGGTCGTCCGGCGAACGTCGAAGCGGTGCACCGCGACCGCCTCGACGTCTTCGTCCGCTAAGTCGAGAAGAATCGAGCGAGACGGCTTGCCACCGCGTCGGGCGCATCTTCCTGGAGAAAGTGCCCGGCACCGGGTATCAGCTGCAGCTGTGAGCGTGGGATGCGTGCTTGGAGACGGCGGCCCGTTTCCGGCGGTATCCATTCGTCCTCCTCGCCCCAGAGGATCAGCACGGGGACGGCTATTTCTTCGTACAGCGGCTCGACCTCGTCGGTGAAGCGCTGGTCGGCCTGAGCGATCTGGCGGTAGAAGGCGTCTTGTCCCTCGAGGCCAAGCCACGGCTCCACGTGCGGAGCCAGCGCCTGGTCACTCATCGGACGGTGGAATGCCCCGCGGAGATAGGCGGCGACGATCGCCTGGTGAATGGCTGCGGGGATCTGCTGGAAGACTCCGACGTTGTCGCGGACGAGCCGGAAGAAGGGCGAGCCCCAAGGGCCGAGCGCAACCGGGTCGAGCAGCGCGATCGCGCTGAACGGCCGCCGTTCGAGCAGATGCGTCCGGAGCGTGATCGCACCGCCGAAGTCGTGTCCAACGATGGCCGGCCGCTCGAGCCTCCAATGATCGAGGAGCTGGGCGAGCAGTCGTGTCTGGGCGGCGAGCGAGACATCCTGGCCGTCGCGCTTCTCGGACGATCCATAGCCGAGCAGGTCATAGACGTAGACCGTCCATCCACGTGCCAGCTCGGCGCCAACACGGCGCCAGATGTAGGACGAGCTGGGCGTTCCATGGACGAGAACGAGGGCCGGGCCTTCGCCGAAGACGTCGTAGCGGATCGTGCCGTCCGGCGACTCCCACCGCTCCCGTAAGGCCCAGTCGGTCAACAGCCACCCCCGCGGCAACGTAACCGCACAACACGCTTTCCAAAGTGAAGTAATGCCACATAGGCTCGGTTCATGGCGACCGCGCCCACCTGGGAGACCGTCTACGAGCGCAATTCCGTCGAGCGGATCAAGCGCGACCGGCCGCCGCTCGGCATCCGCGACGAGCTGCCGGCGCTGATCGCCGCCGGCTACGAGAGCATGCCGGAGGAGGACATCGTCCGCCTCCAGTGGTGGGGCCTCTACCACGACAAGCCGAAGGTCGGGACCTTCATGCTGCGCGTGAAGATCCCAAGCGGGATCCTCACTCCGGCGAAGCTGCGCGCGATCGGCGAGGTCAGCAACCGCTACGGCCGAGGCGACGCCGAGCTCACGACCCGCCAGTGCATCCAGCTGCACTGGCTCGAGCTCTCGGCGCTGCCCGACGTCTTTGCCGACCTCGAGGCGGCCGGCATCACGAGCGCCGGCGGCTGCGGCGACACCGTGCGCAACATCACGGGCTGCCCCGTCTCGGGTCTCGCCGCCGACGAGCTCTTCGACGCGACGCCGATCGTCGAGGGGGCGACGGCCGAGTTCTACGGAAACCCCGCCTGGCAGAACCTGCCGCGCAAGCACAAGTACTCGATCGCGAGCTGCGTCGACCGCTGCAACGCGCCGGAGATCAACTGCGTCTCGCTCGTTGGAACGATCAACGACGGTCGCGAGGGATTCGCCGTGCAGGTCGGCGGCGGACTCTCGTCGGTGCCGCGCATCGCGCGCGATCTCGGCGTCTTCGTCCCCAAGGAGGACGCGAACGAGATCCTCGGCGCCGTCACGACAGTGTGGAGCGAAGATCTGAAGTACCGCATGTCGCGCGTGAAGGCGCGGCTCAAGTTCATGGTCGACGACGTCGGCGCCGAGGGGATGCTCCAGCGCGTCGAGGTCAAGCTCGGCAAGACCCTCGAGCGTTACCAATTGCCGCCGATCGCTGTGCAACCCTCCGCGCATGTCGGCGTGCACGCCCAGAAGCAGGACGGGCACTCCTATATCGGAGTGCCCGTCCAGCTCGGGCTCTCGTCGGGCGACCAGCTGATCGCGATCGCCGATCTCGCCGAGTCGTTCGGCGGCGACATCCGCCTCACGCGCCAGCAGAACCTGATCGTCACCGGCGTGCCGAACGAGCGCGTCGACGAGGTGCTTGCCCAGCTCGACGAGCTCGGACTGCCGCTCTCGACGAACGAGATCTGGGCGAACTCGATCGCCTGCACCGGCGAGCCGCACTGCAACTTCTCGGTCGGTGAGACGAAGGATCGCCTGCGGATCCTGGTTGCGCATCTCGAGCGGACCTTCGGCGACGAGATCTCCGAGCTCCGTCTGCATCTGGATGGGTGCCCGCACGCCTGCGCGCAGCACTGGGTCGGCGATCTCGGGTTCCAGGCGACGACGGGCAAGGACGCCGACGGCAACCGCATCTCCGCCTACGACATCTTCGTGCGCGGCTCCCTCGGTCCGGTGCCGGAGATCGGAGGCTCGCTCTTCCGTCGCGTGCCGAGCGAGGATCTCGAATGCGCGGTCGAGGGTCTCGTGCGCGGCTGGCTTGCCGACCGGCTCGAAGGCGAGAGCTTCACGGCGTTCCAGCGCCGCCTGTCCGACGACGAGCTCGGCGTGCTCGCAGGTCTCGCGCCGGCCAAGAAGCGAGTACGAGAGGAGGCCGCAGCATGAACGAGATCGCCGGCGGCCTGACTTCAGTCAGGTCGCAGTCTTTCCGGAACGAGACCTGCAGATGAGCACCTACGAGCTGTTGGACGAGCTGGAGGCCGGCGAGCTCTCCATCCAGTACGAGGGCGAAGAGCCGCAGGCGCTGCTCGAGTGGGCGATCGAGGAGTTCAGCCCGCGGATCGCGCTCTCGGCCGCGTTCCAGGCCGACGATGTGGCGCTCATCGACATGGCGTACAAGATCGATCCGTCGGTGCGTGTCTTCACGGTCGACACCGGCCGCCTGCCGAAGGAGACGCACGACCTGATCGCCGCTCTCCGCGCGAAGTACCCGGGTCTGAACCTCCACGTGCTCGAGCCGGATGCGGGTCAGGTGGCCAGAATGGTGTCGAAAAAGGGCCTGAACCTGATGACGGAGTCGGTCGAGAACCGCCTCCTCTGCTGCAACGTGCGCAAGGTGCAGCCGCTGACGAAGCATCTCGACGGCCTCGACGCATGGATCACGGGCCTGCGCCGCGACCAGTGGGCGACGCGCACGAACATCCGCAAGGTCGAGATCGACCACGACCACGGTGCGATCGTGAAGCTGAACCCGCTGGCAGAGTGGACGAAGCGTGAGGTGTGGGCCTACCTCGGCGAGAACGACGTGCCGGTGCACGGGCTGTACGCCCAGGGCTACACGTCGATCGGCTGCGCGCCGTGCACGCGCGCGATCGGCGAGGGTGAGGACGACCGTGCGGGTCGCTGGTGGTGGGAGACGAACGCGCCGAAGGAGTGCGGCATGCATTGCTCGATCGAGCACGGCGGCTTCGAGCACGAGCTGAAGGCGATTCTCGGCAAAGAGGTAGCGCATTGATCGCGCTGCGCGGCGACGCGGCCGAGGTAGCCCTCGGGGAGGCGCAGGCCGTGCTCGCACTCGTCCAGGACGAGGAGCGGCGCGGCCGGCTGGCCGATCTCGTCGCGGCGGTCCAGGACGGCGAGCTCGACGAGGACGAGGCGCAGGCGCTCGAGGAGCTGATCGAGCTCGGTCTCACGAGCGGCCGGATCCGCAGCATCTACGGCCCGGAGGGCGAGCAGGCGGCGCTGAAGACGTTCCGCCGGCTTCCCGGCGGCCGCGCGCTCGCCGACAGCGCAGGTGAGGTGACGGACGCGCTCTCCGCGCTAGAGGGCAAGCTCCTCGAGAAGGTGCGGGTGCAGTCGACCGGCCCCGCGTCCTTCCTCGTCACGCTCGGCGTCGAGGGTCTCGAGCTCTCCGTGCGTCTCGACCGCGCCGGCGCCCGTGTCCACTCGGTCGGCGTCTGATGGCCGAGCCGCAGCACTATGTCGCCTGCCTCGATCTCACAGGTCGCAGCTGTCTCGTCGTCGGCGAAGGCGCGATGGCCCAGGAGAAGGTCGAGGGCCTGAGCGCATCGGGCGCCACCGTCACGCGTGTCTCGCCGGACGCGTACCGCTCGTCGGACCTCGACCACGTGTGGCTCGTCGTCGCTGCTACGAGCGACGACGACTTGAACCGGCGCGTGTACGCGGACGCGAACGCACGCCGGATGTTCTGCAATGTCGCCGACGTCCCCGATCTCTGCTCGTTCATCCTGCCGGCGCTCCACCGCCGCGGGCCGATCACCGTCGCCGTCTCGACGGCAGGCGCCTCGCCCGCGCTCGCCCAGCATCTGCGCGACCGCTTCGCCGCACAGGTCGGCTTCGAGCACGAGCAGCTCGCGGGCGAGCTGCGGCGCATCAGGCCGTGGGTGAAGCAGAACCTTCATACCTACGAAGAACGGCGCGACTACTTTCGCGAGCGGGTTGCGAAGGCCCTCGGATGACGGTGGTACTGGTCGGCGCCGGACCGGGCGATCCCGAGCTGATCACCGTGCGTGGACTGGCGCGCGTGCGCGAGTGCGAGGTGCTGATCTACGACAGGCTCGTCTCGGAGGAGATCGTCGCCGAGGCTCCTGAGGACGCAGTGCTGATCTCGCGCGACGGCATCGGCCAGGACGACGTCAACGCGCTGCTCGTGGCGTACGGCCGGCGCGGCCGTCGTGTGGTGCGCCTCAAGGGCGGCGATCCGTTCGTGTTCGGCCGCGGCGGCGAAGAGGCGCTCGCGCTCGTCCGCGCGGGCGTGCCGTTCGAGGTCGTGCCCGGCGTGTCGTCGATCGCCGCCGTTCCCGAGTCGGCGGGCATCCCCGTGACCCATCGCGGGATCTCTCAGGCGGTCACCGCGTTCGCTGCGAACGACGTCGAGCAGCTCGACGCGCGAGCGCTCGCACTGGTTCCCGGGACGCTCGTCGCGTTCATGGGCGGCGCCGTCGTGGGGCGGCTCGCCGAGCGGCTGATCGAGGAGGGAAAGCCCGCCTCGACGCCGGCCGCCGTCGTCTCGCGCGGCACGCTCGAGGACGAGCAGGTCGTCGTGGCGCCGCTCGGGGCGATCGGGGCCGCGGCTCGCGACTTGCCGACGCCGGCGCTCGTGGTGATCGGCGAGGTGGTCGCTGTCCGCGAAGCGCTCGTCGAAGCAGCGTCGTCGGGCATCCTCGCCCTGTCAGCCGCGTAACGGCCCCGTCGAGCGCTCAAAAGGACTCCCGTACCGGAGAACGGTGCTGCGAACGCCCGCGCGTCGTTGCAAGATGGAGCCCATGGACTTCCGCCGCGTCGACGCCCTCCCTCCGTATGCCTTCGCCGAGGTCGAGCGGCTGAAGCTCGAGCTGCGCCGCGCCGGCGAGGACGTGATCGACCTCGGGTTCGGCAATCCCGACGTCCCGCCCCCGGAGATCGCGGTCGAGAAGCTGCGTGAGGCGGCATTGCTGCCGCGCAACCACCGCTACTCGTCGAGCCGCGGCCTGCCGAACCTCCGCGCGGCGGTCTGTGAGCTCTATCGCGACCGCTTCGGCGTCGAGTTCGACCCGGAAACCGAGGCGACGCTCTCCCTTGGGGCGAAGGAAGGGCTCGTGCACCTGCTCTGGGTGCTGCTCGGGCCCGGAGACGTCGCTCTCGTGCCGAGCCCGAGCTATCCGATCCACCTGTTCGCGCCCGGATTCGCCGGCGCCGCCGTGCAGCGCGTCCCCGTCGGCCCGGAAGCGGACTTCGTCGCCGGCGTCCACGAGGCGTGGGAGGCCTCGCAGCCGCGGCCCCGCGTGCTTCTCTGCTCGTTCCCGCACAATCCGACGACGGCGATCGCCGACCTCGCGCAGATGCAGCAGCTCGTCGACTTCGCCCGCGAGCGGCAGCTCGTGGTCGTGCACGACTTCGCCTACGCGGATCTCGCGTTCGACGGCTACACGCCACCGTCGATCTTCGAGGCGGACGGGGCGCGCGACGTCGCGGTCGAGCTGTATTCGCTGACGAAGGGCTTCTCGCTCGCCGGGTGGCGTGTCGCTTTCGTCCTCGGACGGGCCGACGTCGTGGGTGCGCTCGCCCGGCTGAAGTCGTATCTCGACTACGGCAGCTTCCAGCCGCTGCAGATCGCGGCGACGGTCGCGCTGCGCGAGGCGCGCGAACGACCCGCCGAGGTTGCCGAGATCTATCAGGGCCGCCGCGATACGCTTTGCGACGGGCTCTTGCGGATCGGCTGGGAGGTGCCGCGTCCGTCGGCGACGATGTTCGTCTGGGCGAAGATCCCGAGCGACGAGGTCGCACAGGAGTTCGCGCTGCGCCTGTTGCGCGAAGGCCATGTCGCTGTCAGTCCCGGCAGCGGCTTCGGCGCCGACGGCGAGGGGTACGTGCGCTTCGCGCTCGTCGAGAACGAGCAGCGGATTGCACAGGCCGTGCGGGGGATCCGGCGCGTGCTCGCAAGCCGCCGCGCAGCGGAGGTGTAGACGATTCCGCTCGACGCGCTCGGCCTGCGTCACGCGACGTACCGTCGCGACCACCTCGCGGTCGTGTGCGGGCGGCTTCGCCTCACCCACGGGGAGCTGAACGAGCGTGTGAACCGCTCCGCGAACGCGCTGCACGAGGTCGGACTACGGAAGGGCGACCGGCTCGCCCTGTTCCTCGAGAACTGCATCGAACTGCTCGAGCTCTACCACGTCGCCGCGAAGTCCGGTCTCGTCGTCGTCCCGCTCAGCCCTCTCGTCCGCGGTGACGGCCTTGCGAATCTCCTGCGTGACGCGGAGCCCTCCGTCCTCGTGACGAACACGGGTCTCATGTCGCACGTCGAGGCTGTCGAGCCCGAGCTCGGCCTCCCACGAGAGCGCATCCTCCTCACGGACGCCTCGCCGATGGAGGGGTTCGGGTCGTACCGCGACCTGACAGCGGTTGCGTCCGGCGACGAGCCTCAGCCGGTCGCGATCGCCGACGACGACCCGTTCAACATCGTCTACAGCTCCGGGACGACGGGAGAGCCCAAGGGGATCGTTCATACGCACGGGATCCGGCTCGCCTACGCGACAGGCTTTGCGAGCTCGTTCCGGATCCATCCGGACAGCGTCGTGCTGCACGCCGGGTCACTCGTGTTCAACGGCGCGTTCCTGACGCTCATGCCCGCGCTGTACCTCGGTTGTACGTACGTGCTGATGCAGTCGTTCGACCCGAGGCCCACGATCGACGCTATGAAGAACGAGCGTGTCACGCATGTCATGGCCGTCCCGACACAGATCGTCGCGCTCCTTCAGGAGGTCGAGTTCGACGGTGCACACCTGCCGCACCTGGAGATGCTCGGTACGGTCGGCGCGCCGCTCTTGCTCGAGCACAAGCAGGAGGTCGTGCGACGGCTTCCGCGGCGCTTCTACGAGCTCTACGGGATTACCGAGGGCATCATGACCGTGCTCGATCGTGACGACGCGGAGCGCAAGCTCGAGTCGGTCGGCGTGCCGCCTCCGCTCTACGAGCTGCGAATCGTCGACGACGAAGGACGGGAGGTGCCGCCGGAAACCGCCGGCGAGATCGTGGGCCGCGGGCCGGTGACGATGCCGGGCTACTACGGGCGGCCGGATCTGACCGCGGAGATCCTCCGTGGCGGCTGGCTGTACAGCGGCGACATCGGCTTCCTCGACGGTGACGGCTTTCTGCATCTCGTCGACCGGAAGAAGGATCTGATCATCTCGGGCGGGGTCAACGTGTACCCGCGGGACATCGAGGAGGTGGCCGTGCGGCATCCGGCGGTGCTCGACGTCGCGGTCTTCGGTGTCGCCGACGACCGGTGGGGTGAAGCGCCGATCGCGGCCGTCCGGCTCGCGCTGGGCGAGACGGCGACCGCTAACGAGCTCAAGGACTGGATCAACGAGCGCGTGCAGGCGCGGTACCAGCGCGTCCGCGAAGTCGTCGTGCGTGACGCCTTCCCGACGAGCGCCGCCGGCAAGACACTGCGCCGGACGCTCCGTGCGGAGTACGTCGCCCGCGACCGCGTGGGTTGACGCGGTGAGCGCGGGGAGAGCCCTCCGCTCTCCCCGCATTACAAGCTGCGCAACAACGTGACCTTGCGCACGTCCGGCGCAACGACTACCGTGCGTGGTGCAGGCGATGCAGCCTTCAGGTGCCTCCGGGCCCTGAGGGCTTTTTTGTTGGTCCGACAGGGTTTGTCGGTCAGAGGGGAGCGCAGAGATGCTGGACGACTACGAAAACCCGCTGCGGGTCTTGATCGCGGAGGACGAAGCGATCATCCGGCTCGACCTCCGAGGGATTCTCGAAAAGTACGGCTTGATCGTCGTCGCGGAAGCCCGCAACGGGACCGAGGCGGTCGAGCTCGCACGGGCCGTGCGTCCGGACGTCGCGCTACTCGATCTGCGCATGCCTGAGCTCGACGGGATCGAAGCGGCGCGCCGCGTGTACGCGGAGCGGCCGTTGCCGATCGTCATGCTCACCGCTTTCTCTGATCGCGCGAACGTCGAGCAGGCGATCGACGCCGGCGTCTTCACGTATCTCGTCAAACCGTTCAAGGAGACGGACGTCGTTCCCGCAATCCGGGCTGCGGCTGCCCGTCACGCCGAGCTCCTGAACGCACGCCGCGCCGTCGGCGTCAAGCCGCTCAAGCCGATCTTCCTCGGCCTTCCTTCGCAGGTCGGCGGCACCTGGCCCGTGCGGATGACGAGGCGGGACGACGGAACGTTGAACGTCCAGGGGATCGACGCGTGAGGGTGCTCGTCGGAGAAGACGAAACGTTGATCCGCCTCGACCTGCGCACGATGCTCGAGCGGGTCGGCCTCGTGGTGTGCGCGGAGGCGCGTAACGGCGCCGAGGCCGTCGAGCTCGCGCGCTCGGAGCAACCGGATGTTGCAATCCTCGATGTGAAGATGCCAGGCCTCGACGGGATCGAGGCGGCACGGCGCATCCTCGGCGAGCGGCCGCTGCCGATCGTGATCGTCAGCGCGTACACGGAGGAGGCGCTCGTCGAGCGCGCCGCCGAGGCGGGCGTCTTCGGCTACCTCGCCAAGCCGTTCCGCGAGCACGATCTGATGCCCGCGATCGCGACCGCCCGCGCACGCTTCGACGAGCTGACGGCGGTCCGGGAGGAGGTCGAGACGCTCGCCGATGCGCTTGCCGCCCGGAAGGCGATCGAGCGCGCGAAGGGGATCCTCATGACGAAGGACGGCCTGACCGAGGATGCTGCGTTCGCGCGCCTCCGGAAGGCGAGTCAGACCTCGGGTCGCCCCATGCGCGTGATCGCAGAAGCGGTCATCGAGGCATTCGCGGCTAGACCAGACTCAGTTGAACGCGCGCCCGCCGTTCACCCAGATGTTCTGGCCCGTGACGAAGTCGGAGCCCGGGCCGACCAGGTAGATCAGCGTGCCGACCATGTCCTCCGGCTGCTGCTCGCGCGCGAAGACGCGCTGGGCGGCCAGGGCAGGCGCCATCTCGGGTTGGCGGTTGTCGTAGTCCCGATCGAACGCGATGTAGTCGGGGGTCAGCGTATTGACGCAGACACCGTACGGACCGAGCTCGCGGGCGAGCGCGCGGGTGAGACCGACGATCGCAGCCTTCGATGCGATGTAGTGCGCAAAACCGGGAGGAGCGGTCGGAACGGTCATCGAGGACACGTTGACGATCTTCCCGCGGCCCTGCTTCTTCATCGCTGGTGCGACGGCGCGCGCGCAGAGCCACGCACCGCGCACGTTGACGTCGAACACACGACTCCACTCCTCGTCCGAAATCTCGTCGAACGGCTTCTTTTCGATCGCCGAATAGAATGCGGCGTTGTTCACGAGCGCGTCGATGCGGCCGTGGTGCTCGAGCGTCCTCGCTGCCAGCGCCTCGGTCGACCCGCGGTCGGTGACGTCGGTGTCGTCGATGTCCGACGGCACGACCGTCCACCCTGCGTCTTCGAGCGCACGGCAGTAGACCTGCCCGAGTCCGCCCGCTGCGCCCGTGACGATGACGACCCCGCTCACGGCAGGTCCCACTCGACCGGAAGCGTCCGGAAGCCGCGCGCGAAGAAGACCTCCTCCCGCGCGGCGAGCTGCGCCCCCGGACGCAGTCCGGGCAGCCGCCGCAGCAGCGCCGGCAGAGCGACCCCGAGCTCGAGACGGCCGAGCGGCGCCCCGATGCAGAAGTGGATTCCCTTGCCGAACGCAAGGTGATGCTTGATGTCGCCTCGCTTGGGGTCGTACACGTCTGGATGGGCGAAGACGCAGTCATCGCGGTTCGCCGATGCGAAGTGCGCCATCACGCGCGCGCCACTCGGAAGCGTGGCGCCGCCGATCTCCACCTCTTGCGTCGTGATGCGGAAGAGCCCTTGCGCCGGGGACTCCAGGCGGAGGATCTCCTCGATCGCCTTGGGAGCGACTTCGGGATCGAGCAAGTGCTCGCGGAGCGCCGGGTACGAGAACATCCGGTGGAGTGTGTTGCCGACCGCGCGGGTCACGGTCACGTGTCCCGCAACCATCAGGTCGAGGGGCAGCCCTGCGATCTCGACCGCCGTGAGGGGCGGGTCGATCTCGCCGCGTGCGGCCACCATCGCTCCGATCAGATCATCGGTCGGCTCGTCGAACCGCCGCTCGACGGCCTTGACGAGGTAGCGCTGCAGCTTCACGAGCCCGCGCGCGTGCTCGACACGCCGTTCGACCGGCAGCTCCTGTTGCATCAGCAGCCAGTCCGTGCCCCAGTGATGCAGTTGCTCGAGATCCTCGCGCGGCACGCCGAAGAGCTCGCCGAGCACGCGCAGCGGCAAAGGCCAGGCGAAGCGCTCGACGATGTCGGCGTGTCCGTCTGCAGCGAAACCGTCGAGCAGCTCCTGCGCGATCTCGACGATGCGCGGCTCCAGCTCCGCGATCCGCCGCGGCGTGAACGCCTTCGTCACGAGGCCTCGGATACGGTCGTGAAGCGGCGGGTCGACCTCGATGATGTACGGCATGTCGGGATGGCCCTGGTCGAGGACCTCCAGCACCTCCGGCGGATAGGGCGCGGGCGAGGAATTGAGGGCCCCGACGGACGAGAAGTTGCGGTGGTCCTTCAGCACGGCGAGGACGTCTTCGTGGCGGGTGACGACCCAGAGACCGACCGCCTCGGCAAAGAAGACGGGCTGCTCGCGACGCGCAAGCTCCAACACGTCGAACGGATTCTCGCGCTGCTCCGGCGTCATCGGGTTGAAGGCGATGGCCGTCATCGCGGTATTGCCTCCACGATGCGGCTGAAGCCGGCGTAGCGTGGATCGATCACGTCGAAGTGGTCGGCGTCTTCCAGCTCGAGCACCCGACAGTCGTCGCCGACTTCGCGCGCGCGCTTGGCGTACCCGCGTGCGTTCTCGATCGGGACGCGGTCGTCGTAGGTCCCGTGGACGAGGACCTGCCTCGAGCCGAGCGGCAGGAGACGGCCGGGGTCGGCGAGCTCGTACGCCTCCGGAACGTCCTCGGGCTCGCCGCCGAGGAACTCCTGCACCGCATCGTCGCCGACGTGGGCGCGCGCCGCGGCTTCGAGATCACACACACCGCCGAGCGCTACCGCGGCTGCGGCTTTGCCGTGTGCAGCGAGCCACAGCGCGAGATGCCCGCCGGCGGAGTGCCCGATCGCGACGTCCGGCTCGAGCCCGCGCACGGCGTCGGCCACATCGTCGAGCAGTTCGCGGTAGCGACCCGGCCCGAGCCTGCGGTACTCGACGTTCGACGTCACCCATCCCTCCGCGGTGAGCGCGGATGCGAGCGCCTGCGTGTTCGAGCGGGTGAACCCGGCGCGCCAGAACCCGCCGTGGACGACGACGGCGACCGGGAACGGGCCGTCGCCGGTAGGCGTCCGCAAGTCGTACACCTGGTCGGGATGGTCGCCGTATCGGACGGTCTCGAACGGAACGGCCGCCGCCTCCGCCCACGCGGCGAGCTTGGCGAAGAAGGCAGGGAGAAGCTCTGGCGTGCGGGTCGCGGTCACCTTCCGGGCGACCCTAACGCAGTTGGACAATTTGACAAAGTGTGGGTTGAACAGAGGAAGGGCCGACGAATAGAGTCGGTGGCTCTACGGGCCGAGACAACGGATTCAGGAGGGCGAAGTGAGAGGTCGGGTTCTCGTCATGCTGGTCGTCGCGTGCGTCGGTGCGCTTGCGACCGTCGGGGGTGCGAGCGGCAGCGCGGCGAAGCGCACGCTCACGTCCATCACCTACTCGACGTCGTTCGGCAACTTCGGCCGCGATTCGTATGCTTGGGTCGCCCTCGAGAAGGGCTACTTTCGCGACGCGGGCTTCGACGTGAAGATCGTGCCGGGCGCCGGAAGCGTGGCGGTGGCGCAGTCGATCGCCGCCGGGTCCGTCGACTTCGGCCCGGCCGACGTCGCCGCCGTGGCGCTCGCACGCGCCGAGTCGGGCGTTCCGGTGAAGGTCGTCGCCCTGATCCAGCAGAACACGATGGCCGCGTTCCTCGCGCTCAAGTCGAGCGGCATCTCGAAGCCGAGCGACCTCGCGGGCAAGAAGTTCGCCGACACGCCGGGTTCGACCGTCGCCGTGCTGCTGCCGCTCTACGCGAAGCGCGCCGGGTTCGACGCCTCGACGGTCAAGTTCGTGCCGTCGACCCCGCCGGCGCTGCCGACGCTGCTGGCGTCGAAGCAGGTCGAGGCGGTCGGGCAGTTCACAGTCGGTATCCCGGCGTTCCGCCTGGCGACCGGCGGTCAGGAGATCGTGTCCTTGCCCTACGCCAAGGTGATTCCGGGCCTCATGGGCCTCGGCCTCCTCGCGAGCGACAAGATGATCGCCGACCGGCCTGCGGACGTCCGCAAGTTCACCGCCGCGCTGCTCAAGGGCGAGCGCTGGGCGCTCGCGAATCCCGGTCAGGCCGGCGCGATCCTCAACAAGAACGTGCCGCTCCAGAACCCGATCATCGCGGCGCAGGAATTGAAGATCATGAAGAAGTACGCCGTCACCCCCGACGTCAAGAAGTACGGCTACGGCCTGATCGACCCGAAGCGGTTCGCCTCGACGGTGAGCATCGTCAACAACTTCTTCCATCCGAAGACGCCGGTGAAGGTCGCCGATGTCTACGCACCGGGGTTCGCGCCGACGAAGAAGCAGTAGCGAGGTGAGCGCGGACGCCACCGTCCAGGCCGCGCTGAGCGGCGGCAGCGACGTCGGCCGCCGGGCCGGGGCGGTGGCGTTGCGCGTCCTCCTGCCGACGTTGACGATCGTCGCGCTCGTCGGGCTGTGGTGGCTCGCCACGATCGTCTTCGGCTGGAAGCCGTTCCTCGTCCCTACCCCGAAGGACGTCTGGAACGAACTGATCCGGCAGCGCCACCTGTTGCCGGGCCACCTGGAGACGACGCTCCTCGAGACGCTCGAGGGGTTCGGGCTCTCGATCGCGGTCGGCGTGCCGGTCGCCGTCGCGATCGCGTACTCGCGCCTGCTGGAGGCGACGATCTATCCCGCGCTCGTCGCGCTGAACGCCATTCCGAAGATCGCGATCGCACCGCTGCTCGTCATCTGGATGGGCTTCGGCGCCGGCCCCAAGATCGCCATGGTCGTGCTCATCTGCTTCTTCCCGATCGTGATCAGCACCGCGACCGGGTTGAAGTCGACGCCGGCCGAGTTCGTCGACCTCGCGCGCTCGCTTTCGGCCTCACCGCTGCAGCAATTCGTCAAGGTGCGGTTCCCGGCGTCGCTGCCGTTCGTATTCGTCGGCTTGAAGGTCGCCATCGCGCTCGCTGTGATCGGTGCCGTCGTTGGCGAGTTCGTCGGCGCCACTGACGGTCTCGGGTACGTGATCGTCGCGTCCGGTCAGAACGCGAACACGTCGCTCGCGTTCGCGGCGATCGTGCTGCTCTCGCTCCTCAGCATCGTGCTCTTCTACGCGCTCGTTCTCGCCGAGCGGCTGCTCGTCCCGTGGGCGGCGGAGGTGGAGCGGCATTGAGCGTCATCGAGGTTGACGGCGTCTCGCAGGTCTTCCGCAGCCGCAAGACTCGCCTGCATGCCCTCGACGACATTCAGCTCGAGATCGGGGAGAGCGAATTCATCACGCTCGTTGGCCGGTCGGGGTGCGGCAAGTCGACCCTTCTGCGGATCATCGCCGGCCTCCTGCCTGCTACGGCGGGCGAAGTGCGCGTGCACGGTACCCGCGTGACGGGCGCCCGCCCGGACGTCTCGCTCATGTTCCAGCGCTCGGCGCTTCTTCCCTGGCGCAGCGTGATCGACAACGTCTTGCTGCCCGTCGAGATCCTGAAGCTCGAAAGGAAGGCACATCGAGTGCGTGCGGAGGAGCTGCTCGCACTCGCCGGGCTCGAAGGCTTCGAGGAACGGCGCCCGTACGAGCTTTCCGGCGGCATGCAGCAACGCGTCTCGCTCTGTCGCGCACTCGTGCACGACCCGTCCGTGCTCCTGATGGACGAGCCGTTCGCAGCGCTCGACGCGCTCACGCGGGAGGAGCTCAGTCTCGAGTTGCAGCGGATCTGGAGCGAGCACCGCAAGACGATCGTCTTCGTCACCCACTCGATCCAGGAGGCGGCGCTGCTCGCCGACCGGATCGTGGTCATGAGCCCGCGCCCGGGAAGGATTGCGCGCATCCTCGACGTGAAGGCCCCCCGGCCGCGCTCGCTCGGGCTGACGGCGCACGCCGGGGAGCTCGACCGCGTCAGCGCCGAGCTGCACGAGCTGCTCTTCGCCCACGAGCTAGGTGCGCTGGAGCGACGCGCCGATGCGCCCGCCCCCGTGTCGCAAGATCATTAGGACATGTCCGGGCGGATCAGCGCGGCGCGCTGAAGCGGATCTCGAAGCCCGAGTCCCCGACCGCTGGCAGAGGCTCTGCGACGACCGAGTCGACGCGTGCGAGCGCAGGCGCGTCGTCGCGGAGCGCGGTAGCGAGCGAATCCAGAGCTTCCGGTGTGCCCTCGGCCTCGACCACGACTCCCTGGCCGTCGTTCAGCACGAATCCGGTGAGTGCAAACCGACTGGCGAGCCGGTGGACGAACCAACGGAACCCGACACCTTGCACGACACCGTCGACGCGGAACCGGCGGCGCTCTTGCTGAGCCATCCGGCCATTCTCGCGCCGCCGCGTGACCCTGAGACTACGCACGCTGAAGCGGCGGGCCGATGCGGCCGCCGCGGCGCGAGGCACCCGCGGCGCGGAGCGCCCGCGCGTACGCCGCGGCCGGCGTCGGGCCTCCGGCCATCACCTCGCCGGTCGAGCGCATCTCCGGGCCGCGCGCGGCAGCTCCTGCGAAGCGGTCACTCGGGAACACGGCTTCCTTCGCCCAGGCGCGCGTCGGCTCCGCCCGCGCCGGAAGGTCGAGCGCCGCGAGCGGTTCGCCGAGGAGCAGGCGGCAAGCATGCTCGACGAGCGGCAGCCCGGTCGCCTTTGCGACGAACGGGACCGTGCGCGAGGCGCGCGGGTTCGCCTCGAGCACGTACAGCTCGTCGCCCGCGAGCGCGAGCTGGAGGTTCAGCAGCCCGCGGGCGCCCAGGCCGCGCGCGATCGCGCGGGCGGCGTCTCGGATCTCCTGCTCACATGCCTTCGTCACGCTCGGAGCCGGGACGACCACGGCCGAGTCGCCCGAGTGGCTTCCCGCGCGCTCGACGTGCTCCAGGATCGCCGCCACCCATGCGTCGCCGCCGTCGCAGAGGACGTCGACATCGAGCTCGACCGCGTTCGCGAGGAAGCGGTCGACGAGGCACGGTCCGTGCACGTCGAGCTCGTCCGGGTTGCGCGCGACGTGGATGCCGCGCCCGCCGATGACGTGATGCGGACGCACGAGGACGGGGTACCCCAGTTCCAGAGCTGCAGCGCGAGCCTCGGCCGCGTCGGCGGCCGCGCGCCACGGGGGCGCGTTCAGGCCGAGGTCGCCCAGCAGCTCCGCGAAGCGGACGCGGTCCTCGGCTGCGTCGATTGCCGCGAGCGGATTCCCGAGCAGCGGGACGCCCGCCTCGACGAGGCCGGGTGCGAGGCGCAGCGGCGTCTGGCCGCCGAACGAGACGACGACGCCGAGCGGCTGCTCGAACGCGCAGACGTCGAGCGCCCGCTCGAGGGTCAGCGGCTCGAGATAGAGGCGATCGGACGTGTCGTAGTCCGTCGACACCGTCTCGGGATTCGGGTTGACGAGCACGGCCTCGTAGCCCAGCGAGCGAAACGTGCGGGCCGCGTGCACGCAGCAGTAGTCGAACTCGATGCCCTGGCCGATGCGGTTCGGCCCGGAGCCGAGCACGACGATCGCGCGGCCGGTCGGCGCCGGCTCCTCGTCCGACGGCTCGTACGAGAGATAGAAGTACGGCGTGTGCGCCTCGAACTCGGCCGCGCACGAATCGACGGCGAGGCGCCCCGGAAGTGGGCGCCGCGCGCGCACCTCCGCCTCGTCGATGCCGAGCGCGCGCGCAATGGCCGTGTCGGGCAGCCCGAAACGCTTTGCGGCGACGATGTCCCCGTCCTCAGCGACGCGCTTCTCGGCGGCGGCAATCTCTTGCAGCTCCGCGGCGAAGTACGGATGGATTCCCGGTAGGTCCAGCTCCTCCCGTGCCGCTTCGAGCAGCAGGTCCCAGCGCTCCGGGACGGGCTCGCCGCGCAGCCTCAGCTCGAGCACGCCCGGTGTCCACTCGCGCCCGCCGAGCGCCTTGAGGAATGCCTCGGGGAAGGTGCGGCCGATCCCGAGCGACTCGCCGACGGCGCGCATCTCGCTGCCGAGCCGGTCGTCGGCAGCCGGAAACTTCTCGAAGTCGAAGCGCGGCGCCTTCACGGCCACGTAGTCGAGCGCGGGCTCGAAAGCAGCTGTCGTCTGCTGCGTGATGTCGTTCGGCAGCTCGTCGAGCGTGTAGCCGATCGCGAGCAGCGCGGCGATCTTTGCGATCGGAAAGCCTGTCGCCTTCGACGCGAGCGCCGACGAGCGCGACACACGCGGGTTCATCTCGATCACGCGCAGCTCGCGCGTCTCCGGCTCGTAGGCGAACTGCACGTTCGCTCCGCCCGTCGCGACGCCCACGGCGCGCGCACACGCAAAGGCCGCCTCGCGCAGTCGCTGGTACTCCGCGTCGGGCAGCGTCTGCTGCGGCGCGACCGTCCACGAGTCGCCCGTGTGCACGCCCATCGGATCGAGGTTCTCGATCGAGCACACAACGACGCAGTTGCCCGCCGTGTCCGACATCACCTCGAGCTCGAACTCCTGCCAGCCCTCGAGCGACTCCTCGACGAGCACCTGTCCCACGGGACTTGCTGCGAGGCCCGCCGCGATCCGCTCTCTGAGCTCCTCCGGTGTCCGCGCGATCCCCCCGCCGCTGCCGCCGAGCGTGAACGCCGGGCGGACGATCGCCGGAACCGGCATTCCGCCCTCGTTGCAACTTGTCACTATCTTGGAGCGTGGCACCTGCAGGCCGGCGGCGACCATCGTCTCGCGGAAGGCGAGCCGGTCCTCTGCACGGCGGATCGCGTCGACGTTCGCGCCGAGCAGCTCGATGCCGTACTGCGCGAGCGTGCCGGCCTCGTGCAGCTCGACGGCGAGGTTGAGCGCCGTCTGGCCGCCGAGCGTGGGAAGCAGCGCGTCGGGCCGCTCCGCCTCGATCACCTCGACGAGCGTTCCGAGGTCGAGCGGCTCCAGGTACGTCGCGTCGGCCCAGTCGGGGTCGGTCATGATCGTCGCAGGGTTCGAGTTGACGAGGATCACCCGGAGGCCTTCGCGCCGCAGCACGCGGCACGCCTGCGAGGCCGAGTAGTCGAACTCGCATCCCTGGCCGATCCGGATCGGCCCGGAGCCGATGATCAGGACGGAGCGAAGATCCGCGCGGCGCGGCATGCCTCGGCCACCTGGTCGAAGAAGGGAAGTCCGTCGAGCGGGCCCGGCGCCGCCTCGGGATGGAACTGCACGGTCGCGAAGTCCTCACCCTGGAGGCCTTCGCACGTACCGTCGTTCAGCGATACGTGGCTGACGTACGCGTCGGCCTCGACCGCGAAGCCGTGGTTCTGCACCGTGACGAGCACGCGACCAGTGCGCGCGTCGCGCACCGGGTGATTCGCACCGCGGTGGCCGAACGGCAGCTTGAAGGTCGGGAAGTCGAGGGCGAGCCCGAGCAGCTGATGCCCCAGGCAGATCCCGAAGAGCGGCACGCGCCCGAGCAGGTCGCGCACGGTCGCGATCGGGCCTTCGAGCACCGCCGGATCGCCCGGCCCGTTGCCTATCAGCACCGCGCGCGGCGCGAGCTCGAGGATCGCGTCGGCGTCCCAGTCGCCCGGCACGACGGCGACCTCGACGCCCGTCTCGGCGAGCCGTCGCGGAATCGACCGCTTGCACCCGAGGTCGACCAGTGCGAGCAGCGGCCCCGAGCCGACGAAGTACGGCTCGTCCGTCCAGGTGTGCCGGTCGAGCGGGCGGCCGTCGATCGGCGGTTGCGCGAGCGCGAGCGCATGCAGCTCCTCGACGGGCGCGTCTCCGACCGCACAGCGCAGGACGCCGTCCGACCGGATCCGCCGCACGACGGCGCGCGTGTCGACGTCCTCGATCGCGACGACGCCCTGCTCACGAAGCCAGGCTGCCCACTCGGGGCGGGCGCTCCGCATGACGATCGCCTCGGCCTGGACGCGCTCCGACTCGGCGCGCGCCGGGTCGACGCCGTAGTTTCCGACGAGGGGGTAGGCAAAGCAGAGGACCTGGGCGACGTAGCTCGGATCGGTCGCAGCTTCCTCGTAGCCGGTGTTCGCCGTCGTGAAGCAGGCCTCGCCCGCCGCGACGCCCGGGGCGCCCACGGTGGTGCCCGGGAAGACGGTCCCGTCCTCGAGAACGACAGCTGCCTTTCGCATGACGACTTGCATCTTATGCTAAATATCGCGTAATATGCAACCACGATGCCGACGCTGGCGATCCTCGGGGCCTCCGGGTACTCCGGGCAGGAGACGCTCGACCGCGCGCTCCGCCATCCGGAGCTCGAGGTCGTGGCGCTCGGCTCGGACTCCCTCGCGGGCGAATCCGCCTCTGCGCTCGACGTCCGGCTGAACGGCTCCCTGCCGGCGTTCGTCACGAACGAGCAGGCCCTCGCCTCCGGCGCCGACGTCGTCTTCGCGTGCCTCGGCAACGACCGGGCCGCCGTGCTCGAGCCGCCGGCGAACACCGTCGTCATCGACCTCTCCGGGGCCCACCGGCTCGCGGACGCCTCGCTCTATCCCGAGTGGTACGGGTTCGAGCACCCGAGGCCGGAGTCGCTCGCCGACTGGACCTATGCGATCCCCGAGCTCTTTCCGCCGGCTGGGCCGCTGATCTCGAACCCGGGCTGCTATGCGACGGCGGCGATCCTCGCGCTGGAGCCGCTGCGCGACGCGATCGACCCGGAGAGCGTCGTCATCGACGCCAAGTCCGGCGTCTCGGGCGCGGGCCGCGAGCTGAAGGCGAGCTCACACGCGGGCTTCGTGCTCGAGAACCTCTCGCCGTACCGCGTCGGCACGCACCAGCATGCGCCGGAGATCTCGCAGGCGCTCGGCTACCCCGTCTGCTTCGTGCCGCACCTGCTGCCGATCCGCCGCGGCCTGCTCGTTACGTGCTACCTCACGCCGAAGGGTCACTTGCGGGCGCTGCTCGAGGACGCGTATGCAGAAAGCGACGTCGTCCGCGTGCTGCCGGAGGGCGTCAACCCGGAGCTCGCGCGCGTCCAGCACACCGACGCAGCCGAGATCGCGCTCTACGAGGACCGCGCGACCGGACGAGCGATCGTCGTGTGCGCGCTCGACAACCTCGGCAAGGGCGCCGCCGGGCAGGCGATCCAGAACGCGAACCTCGTGCTCGGACTGGATGAGACGCTCGGCCTGCGGCTCTCGGGGGTCCTGGTATGAGCGGGCGTAGGCTCGACGGAGCCCGCCAAGGAGCGGAGGCGCCGGCTTTGCCGGCGCTGGAGCGGGGAGGCGTCACGGCGGCCAAGGGGTTCGTCGCGAGCGGCGTCCACTGCGGGATCCGCAAGCGGGACCGGCTCGACCTCTCGCTCGTGCGCTCGCTCGAGCCCGCGACCGGGGCAGGCATGTTCACGATCAACCGCATGCTCGCGGCGCCGGTGATCGTCTGCCGCGAGCACCTCGAGCTCGCGCAGCCGCAGGCCGTCGTCACGAACTCTGGCGTCGCAAACGCCGCGACCGGCGAGCGCGGGATTCTCGATGCGCGCGCGACGGCGGCCGAGACGGCCCGCGTGCTCGGGCTCGACGTCGAGGAGGTGCTCGTCCTCTCGACCGGCGTCATCGGCTCGCCGCTGCCGCTCAGCAACGTCATCGACGGCGTCCGCGAGGCAGCGCAAACGCTACGCGTCGAGGGCGGCTCCGACTCAGCGACGGCGATCATGACGACGGACACCCATTCGAAAGAAGCCGTCGCACACGGCTCCGGCTTCACGGTCGGCGGGATGGCGAAGGGCTCGGGAATGATCCACCCGCAGCTCGCGACGATGCTCGCCGTGCTCACGACCGACTATCCGCTCGAGCCCGGTGAGCCGATCGAGTTTCTGCGGCCGGCGGTCGACGCGAGCTTCAACGCGATCTCCGTCGACGGCGAGTGCTCGACGAACGACACCGTCTTGCTGCTTGCGAACGGCGCGAGCGGCGTGGAGAGGACGCCGGCGGGTGACGAGGAGTTCGCGCTCTGCTTGCGGAAGGTCTGCGGCGAGCTCGCGAAGCTGATCGTCGTCGACGGCGAGGGTGCGACGGTGCTGGCGGAGATCGCGGTGCGGGGCGCGGCAAACGAGGCCGAGGCACGCGCGATCGCGGAGCGAGTCGCGACGTCGCCGCTCGTGAAGACCGCGCTCTACGGGCACGACGCGAACTGGGGACGCATCGCGGCCGCCGCCGGCTCGGCGAAGTTCAACGGCGGCTTCGCGCAGCTCGATCCGGACCGTCTGTCGATCGCGATCGACGGAGTTCCCGTGCTTGTCGACGGCCGGCCGTCCGGCGACGAGCCGGCGCTGACGAACGGCCGCTGCGCAATCGACATCGACCTCGCGCTCGGCGAAGGGGCGGCGAACTATCTGACGACCGACCTCTCCTACGACTACGTCAAGATCAACGCGGAGTACCGGACGTGACCACAGTCGTCCTCAAGGTCGGGGGAGCGTCGACAGGTGGCGTCGCGGATGCCGTCGCGCGCCTCGGCGACCGCGTCTGCGTCGTGCACGGCGCGGGCCCGCAGATCTCTCTGGAGATGGAGCGGCGCGGTCTCGAGGTGCAGTTCGTCGGCGGGCGGCGTGTGACGACGCCGGAGGTGCTCGACGTCGTGCGCGAGAGCTTCGAGAACGTGAATGCTGCGATCTGCGCGGCGATCGGCCCGCGCGCCCTGGCGCTCGCCGGCCACGAGATCGGCCTCGAGGCGGTGCAGATGCCGGAGCTCGGCCTCGTCGGCAGGCCCGTTCCTTCTGCGCCCGAGGCCGTACTGGAGGCGCTCGCTGCCGGCTTCGTGCCCGTCGTCTCGCCGCTCGCGCGCGGTCCGCTCAACGTCAACGCCGACGAGGCGGCGTCCGCGCTCGCGCTCGGCATCGGCGCCGATCGGATCCAGTTCCTCACCGACGTCGCCGGCGTCTACCACGAAGGAGAGCTCATGCAGTCCGTCGATGCTGCGACCGCGGAGTCGCTGATTGACAGCGGCGCTTTCGCAGGCGGCATCGTCCCGAAGCTGCTCGCGGCGGCGATCGCCGCGCGCAGCGGCGTCGCCGCGGAGATCGGCGTCACGGCGGTGGTTGCATGAGCACCGTTCTCCAGAGCGCATTGCTGCCGACGTACCCGCCGAGCCGGGTCACGTTCGTGGACGGCGACGGCGTCTGGCTCACCGACGACGCGGGACGCCGGTACCTCGACTTCGCCGCGGGCATCGCGGTCGTCGGGCTCGGCCACAAGCATCCCGCGCCGCTCGCGGCCGCGCACGCGCAGCTCGATCGGCTCTGGCACGCCTCGAACCTCTACGGGACGGAGCCCGCTCGTGCGCTGGCGCAGGCGCTGTCGGACCGCTTCGGCGGCGCGCAGGCGTTCTTCTGCAACTCCGGCGCCGAGGCGAACGAGGCGGCGCTGAAGTACGCCCGGAAGGCGACCGGCAAGCCGGGCGTGCTCGCCCTGGAGCAGAGCTTCCACGGCCGCACGACCGGCGCGCTCGCGGTTACGGGCCAGCCGGCGAAGCGGGCGGCGTTCGAGCCGCTGCTCCCCGGCGCGCGGTTCGGCGTGCCGAACGACGTCGACTCGCTGCGCGCCGCCGCCGGCGACGACGTGGGGCTCGTGCTGCTCGAGCCGGTGCTCGGCGAAGGCGGCGTGATCCCGCTCACCTCCGAGTTCCTCGCCGCCGCGGCTGCGCTCGCCGCCGAGCTGGGTGCCCTGCTCGCCTTCGACGAGATTCAGACCGGCGTCGGCCGAACCGGCACGTTCTTCGCGTTCGAGCAGGTCGGAGCGCGGCCGCAGCTCCTCACGCTCGCCAAGGGCCTCGCGAACGGACTGCCTATCGGCTGCCTGCTCGTCGCCGACGACGCCGCCGGTGCCTTCGCCCCCGGCGACCACGGCTCGACCTTCGGCGGCAACCCGGTCGTCTGCGCCGCTGCGCAGGCAGTGTGCGAGACGCTCGACGACGCGCTGCTCGCGCAGGTGCGAGCGAACGGCGCCCGGTTGCGGGAGGGGCTCGACCGGCTGCCGCACGTCGTGGAGGTCCGCGGCGCCGGCCTGCTCGTGGGTGCGGAGCTCGACACGCCGGCGCAGCCGTTCGTCGATGCGTCACTCGACGCCGGCCTCGTCTGCCTCACCTCGGGTGAAAACGTCCTGCGCCTCGCGCCGCCGCTCGTAGTCGGCGCCGACGACATCGATCGTGCACTCGAGACCCTGACGGAGGTGCTGAACGGATGAATCGCCACGAGCGGCACACGGCCATCCTGCGGCTCGTCCGCGAGCGTCCCATCTCGACGCAGACGGAGCTTGCGGAGGCGCTGCGTAGTGAGGGCCACGACGTCGTGCAGACCACGATCTCGCGCGACATCCACGAGCTCGGACTCATCAAGGTGCGACACGCGAGCGGGCGGCTCGTCTACGCGTTCCCCGAGGACGTCGGCCCGGGCGAGGAGGTCTCGGACGCGGTTGCGCGGTGGGCGCTCACGATCGAGCCGAGCGGTCAGCTCGTCGTCGTCACGACGCCGTACGGCTATGCGAGCGCGTTCGCGCAGGCGATCGACGTCGCACGGCACGGCCATATCGCCGGGACAATCGCCGGCGAGAACACCGTGCTGCTCGTCGCCCGCGAGCCCGTCACCGGCGCGCAACTCGCCGACGAGTTGGAGCGGCAGCGACTCAGGGGAGTCGCGTGAGCGTCACCACCCCGGCACAGGGCGTCATCCTCGCCGCACTTCCCGTCGGCGAGCGCGTGGGCATCGCCTTCTCCGGCGGCCTCGACACGTGCTGCGCGCTCGCGTGGATGCGCGAGCACGGCGCCGCGCCCTATGCGTTCACCGCCGATCTCGGACAGTACGACGAGCCGGACATCGAGGCGGTCCCGGAACGTGCGCGGCAGTACGGCGCCGAGGAGGCAGTGCTCGTCGACTGCAAGGAGGCGCTCGCCCGCGAGGGGCTCGCAGCGCTCCAGTGCGGCGCGTTCCACATCCAGACCGCCGGTCGGCGGTACTTCAACACGACACCGCTCGGCCGTGCCGTCACCGGCACGCTGCTCGTGTGGGCGATGTCCAGCCACGGCGTCGAGATCTGGGGCGACGGCTCCACATACAAGGGCAACGACATCGAGCGCTTTTACCGCTACGGCCTGCTCGCGAATGCCGCGCTGCGCATCTACAAGCCGTGGCTCGACGCCGCGTTCGTCTCGGAGCTCGGTGGACGCACGGAGATGAGCGAATGGCTCGCGGCGCGCGGCCTCCCACACGGAAGCTCGGTCGAGAGAGCGTATTCGACCGATGCGAACCTCCTCGGCGCGACGCACGAGGCGAAGGATCTCGAGCTGCTCGATACGAGCATGAAGATCGTCGACCCGATCATGGGCGTCGCCCACTGGAACAAGGAGATCGCGCCGGAGACCGTGACGATCGAGTTCGCGGACGGAACGCCTGTCGCGATCGACGGCGTCGGTTTCGGCGACCCGGTCGAGTTGATCCGGGCGGCGAACGCGATCGGCGGCCGGCACGGCCTCGGCATGTCCGACCAGATCGAGAATCGAATCATCGAAGCGAAGAGCCGTGGCATCTACGAGGCGCCCGGCATGGCGCTGCTGCACGTCGCCTACGAGCGGCTCCTGACCGCGATCCACAACGAGGCGACGCTCGAGCGCTATGCCGTCGACGGCCGTCGGCTCGGACGTCTGCTCTACGAGGGTCGGTGGTTCGACACGCAGGCGCTCATGCTCCGCGACTCGCTGCAGCGGTGGGTGGCAAGCGTCGTCAGCGGCGAGGTGACGATCGAGCTGCGGAGCGGCGAGGACTACACGATCCTCGATACGCGCGGCGACGCGTTGACCTACGACCCGGAGCGCCTGAGCATGGAGCGAAGTGCGACTGCGTTCACCGCCGCCGACCGGATCGGGCAGCTCGCCGTGCAGGTGAACGACATCGCCGACTCGCGCCGGATGCTCGAGCAGCATCGGCACACGCCACTGGCGCTGGAGGGCGGCGAGTGACGCTCTGGTCCGGACGCGTCGGCGGCGAGCTCGCGCCGGCCGTATGGGAGTTTCTGAAGGCCGACGACGCGGAGCTCCTGCCCTACGACATCCAGGGGACGCTCCTGCACGCGGAGCGTCTGCACACCGCGGGATTCCTCGACGAGGCCGAGCTTGCCGAGGTGCGCGAGGTGCTCGGGCGGCTCGACGCAGTGGATCCTGCCGCTGAGGACGTCCACTCGTTCATCGAGGCGGAGCTCGGTGAGGTCGGCCGGAAGATCCATGCCGGCCGCTCACGCAACGACCAGGTCGCGACCGCGTTCCGGCTGTACGTCGCCGATGCGTGCGTCGAGGCCGGCGCGGCGCTGGCCGGCTTTGCGAACGCCGTGCTCGAGCGGGCGATCGAAGAGGCGGCGACGCCCATGCCGGGGTACACCCATCTGCAGCGCGCGCAGCCGGTGACCATGGGTCACCACCTGCTGGCCTGGACGGAGATGCTCGAGCGCGACCGGGCGCGCTTCGCGTTCGCCGCGGCGCAGGCCCGGTCGTCTCCGCTCGGGGCTGGTGCGCTTGCCGGCTCGACGCTGCCGCTGCCGCCGCCCCCGGACGCGATGCGGAACTCGATCGACGCCGTCGCCGACCGCGACTTCGCGCTCGACTACCTCTACGCGGTTGCGGTGCTCTTCACGCATCTGTCGCGCATCGGCGAGGAGCTCGTCCTCTGGACGACGGCCGAGTTCGCCTTCGCGAGCCTGTCCGACGACGCGGCGACGGGATCCTCGATGATGCCGCAGAAGCTCAACCCGGACGTCGCCGAGCTCGCACGCGGCAAGGCGGGAACGGCGATCGGCCGGCTCACGGGCCTCCTCGCGACGGTGAAGGGGCTGCCGCTCGCCTACGATCGCGACCTGCAGGAGGACAAGCCGCCCGTCTTCGCGGCGCGCCGTGACCTGCGAGGCGCGCTCGCGGCGCTGACCGTACTCGTCGACGGACTGCTCCTCGACCGGAAGCGGCTCGCGGAGGCCGCATCCGATCCGCTGCTCCTCGCAACCGACGCGGCGGAGGCGCTCGTCCGGAAGGGGGTGCCGTTCCGCGACGCGCATGAACAGGTCGCCTCGTCGGTGCGCGACGGGACGTTCGAGCCGCCCGCACCGGTGCCGCGTCTGCCCGACGTCGCGGCTGAGGTCGCCGCCGCACAGGAGCGCTGGTCGTGAACCCGGCGCTCGCCGTCTCGCTCGCCGGGCGCGACCTGCTCCGCTCCGCCGACCTCGTGCCGGCGGAGACCGAAGCGGTGCTCGACTTCGCCGCCGAGCTGAAGAACGACCGCTACGAGCCGCGGCTCCCTGGGCGCACGCTCGGCCTGCTCTTCAAGAAGCCGTCAACGCGCACGCGCGTCTCCTTCGCGGTCGCGATCGCGCAGCTCGGCGGCACGGCCGTGCCGCTTCAGCACGAGGAGATGCAGCTCTCGCGCGGCGAGTCGCTCGAGGACACCGCCCGCGTGCTCTCGTCGTACCTCGACGCGATCGCGATCCGGACGTTCTGGCAGTCCGAGCTCGAGGAGTGGGCCGGCGCCGCGTCGATTCCGATCGTGAACGCGCTCACCGACGAGGAACATCCGTGCCAGGCGCTCGCCGACGTGCTCACGATCCGCGAGCGGCTCGGCAGCACCGACGGCGTCCGTATCGCGTGGCTCGGCGACGGCACGAACGTGTGCAACTCGCTCGCGGTCGTTGCGTCCCAGCTCGGCATGCAGGTCGTGGCCGCCTGCCCGCCCGGATACGAGCCAAGTAACAACTTGTCACTTGGGGTTGTTCGGGATCCGCGGGAGGCGGTCGCCGGTGCTCACGTCCTCGTCACCGACACCTGGACGAGCATGGGGCGCGAGCAGGACTCGGCGAAGCGGTTGCGCGACCTCGAGGGCTACCGGCTCACCGAGTCGCTCGTGGAGCTCGCCGACCCGGACGCGATCGTGCTGCACTGCCTGCCCGCGCACGCGGGTGAGGAGATCGACGCCTCGGTGCTGTACGGGCCGCGCTCCGCGGTCTGGCAGGAAGCGGAGAACCGCCTGCATGTGCAGAAGGCGCTGCTCGCGCTGCTGCTCGGCTGATCGCTCTTCCCCAACACGTCCCGTAGGCGTGACGGTTCCCTGCTGCGGGCGGGGCCCTCAGAGGGTCAGCGTTCCGTCGAGCCACGCGCGGCCGACGACGACGCCATCGAGTCCGAGCTCGCGGACCGCTTCGACGTCGGCGGCGTCGCGGATCCCGCCGGCTGCGAGCACGCGTCCGTCGAACCGGTCACGCACCTCGCTGAGCAGATCGAGATCCGGGCCTGTGCGCGTCCCGTCCCGGTCGATCGCGGTGCAGACGACGGTGGACACCCCGGCCTTCGCGCACCGGTCGAGCGCCGCCGAGGTCGTCAGCCGGGTCGACTCGCGCCAGCCGGCGCTGCGAACGACGTCGTCGGCGACGTCGATCGCGACGGCGACGCCGTCGCCGAGCGCGGCGACATACGCATCGAGCGGGGTGGGGCCGAACGCCGCGGTCCCGATAACGACCCGCTCGACTCCGGCTGCCACGACCGCACGTGCGTCCGCCACGGATCGGATGCCGCCGCCGAGCTGCACCGGCACGGGAGCTGCTGCCTCCACGACGGCAACCGCGAGCTCGAGCGGCGCTCCGCCGTCGCGCGCACCCGCAAGGGCAACGACATGGACGAGCGGCGGTCCGTAGGAAGCCGCCCGGCGGACGAGAGAGAGGGGGTCGCCGGCGTCCAGCTCGATGCGTTCGTAGTCGCCCTGGAGGAGCCGGACGGCCCGCCCGTCGAGCACATCCACCGCCGGGATGATTGCAAAGGTGCGTGCCATCGTGTTAACATGCTAACACGATGGCATCGGAGCCCCGACATTGGCCGACGAGAGAGCACCAGGAGCTGTTCGCCGCGATCTCCTCGCTGCGGAACCAGGACGAGGTGGAGCACTTCCTCCGAGACCTGTGCACGATCTCGGAGCTCGACGCGATGGCGCACCGCTGGCAAGTGGCCCAGCTGCTGGACCAGGGACTGCCCTACGTGGAGGTCGCGAAGCGAGCCCACGCATCGACAACGACGGTGACGCGGGTGGCACAGTGGCTGCGGCGAGGCGAGGGCGGCTACTCGCTCGCGCTGAAGCGGCGCCCGAAGAACGCCTGAGAATCGCGGTCCCCTCGAAGGGCCGGCTGCGCGAGCCCGCGATCGAGCTCCTGCACGACGCCGGGCTCGCGCCCGAGACGCCCGGCGACCGCGCACTCGCATTTCCGTGCCGCAACGCGCCGGTCGAGGCCTTGCTCGTGCGTGCGGACGACGTGCCGGAATACGTTCAGGACGGCGTCGTCGACTGCGGGATCACCGGGCTCGACATCGTGCGGGAGAGCGGCGTGAACGTGGTCGAGTTGCTGCGGCTCGGCTTCGGGGCGTGCACCCTCGAGGCCGCCGTTCCGACCGAGTCGAGCGTGCAGTCGCTCGTCGATCTGCACGGCGCGCGGGTCGCGACGAGCTTCCCGCGGCTGGCGCGGGAGCTCTTGCCCGCATCGATCGAGCTCGTCGACGTCCACGGCTCCGTCGAGCTGGCACCCCGCCTCGGTCTTGCCGATGCGATCGTGGACCTCGTCTCGAGCGGCAGCACGCTGCGCACGAACGGCCTGCGCTCCGTCGCGCAGCTCCTCGAGTCCGAGGCCGTGCTGATCGGGCCGCCCGGCGCAGACCTGCAGCTCGTGAGCGTCTTCCGCAGCGTGGTGGACGCGCGCGGCGCGCGATACCTGATGCTGAACGCTTCCGAGGATGCCCTTGCGGAGATCTGCGCTCTCGTTCCCAGCTCGCGTGCGCCGAGCGTGCTGCCGCTCGCGGAGCCGGGGATGGTCGCCGTGCACAGCGTCATCCCGGCCGCCGACGTCTGGAAGCTGCTGCCCGCCCTCGAGGCGGCGGGAGCGTCGTCGATCCTGCTCGTGCCGCTCGAGCGGATGCTCGGATGACGAGCGTCAGCGAGATCGTCGACGACGTTCGCACCCGCGGGGACGAGGCACTGCGCGACTGGGCGCTCCGCCTCGACGGCGTCGAGCCGGCGCTCGCGATACCCGCGCCGGGACTCCCCGAGGACGCGGTGCTCGCGCTCGCCGACCGCGTGCGGCGCTGGCACGAGGCGCAGCGGCCGCGCGACCTCCGGCTCGAGATCGAGCCGGGCGTCGAGCTCGAGCGGCGCTGGGTGCCGCTCCGCTCCGTCGGCATCTACGTCCCGCGCTCGCTCGTGTCGACGCTCGTCATGTGCGCGGTGCCGGCGCAGGCCGCCGGCGTTGAGCGCATTGTCGTGGTGACGCCGCCCGACGGCGCCGGTCTTGTTGCAGCCGCAGCCGAGCTGCTCGGCGTCGGCGAGGTATGGGCGGTCGGGGGCGCGCAAGCGATTGCGGCACTTGCGTACGGAACCGAGACGATCCGCCGGGTCGACAAGATCGTGGGCCCCGGCAACGCGTTCGTGAACGAGGCGAAGCTGCTCGTGTCGCGGGACGTCGCGATCGACCTTCCCGCCGGCCCGTCCGAGGTGGTCGTCGTCGTGGGCCCCGGCGGCGACCGTCGCATCGCCGGGCTCGAGCTCGCCGCCCAAGCCGAGCACGGCCCCGACTCGGTCTGCGAGATCGTCGACGGCGAGGATCTCGAGCGGGCGCTCGCCGAAGTCGAGCGGCTTGCGCCCGAGCACGTCGTGCTGCTCGGCGAGGCGAAGGTGCTTGCGGGCAGGATCCGCAACGCCGGCGCGATCTTCGTCGGCGAGAGCTCGCCGGTCGCGAGCGGCGACTACGCAACGGGCGGCAACCACGTTCTGCCGACGAACGGCTGGGCGCGCTCGGTCGGAGGGCTCGGCCTCGAGACGTTCCTCAAACCGGTGACGGTGCAGCGGCTGAGCGCCGCAGGCCTCTCCCTCGTGCGGCCGACGGTGGAGGCGCTCGCAGCGGTCGAGGGAATGCGCGCCCATGCCGAAGCAGTGACCCGGTGAGGACGCTGCCCGCAGGATTTCGCGCGTACGAGTGGGCGCCGTCGACCGAGGAGCTCGCGCGGCGCGCAGGTCTCGACCCGGTCGAACTCGTGCGGTTCGACGGCAACGTCCCGTCGCTGCCGCTGCCGAGTTCCCGTCCCGGTGCGATCGCGGGCGCGCTCGCCGATGTCAACACGTATCCACACGGGGGCTATCCGCACATCCACGAGGCGATCGCCGCATACGCGGGCGTCGAGCCCGAGAACGTCGTGCTCGGCGCGGGCGGCGACGACCTGATCATGCTCTGTGCCCGCGCCTTCGCCGGACCGGGTGACGTCGTTGCCGTGCCGCCCGCACCGACGTATCCGTTGTTTCGGGTCGCGGCCGAGCTCGCCGGCGCCACCGTCGCCGACGACTCGCCCGTACTGAACTTCTGCTGCCGTCCCGGCAACCCGCTCGGCGACCTGCCGCCGCTGCCGGACGCCCGACCGCTCGTCGTCGACGAGGCGTACTTCGAGTACGCGGGCGAGACGGCGGTGCCGTTCCTCGAGGACGGCGTCATCGTCATCCGCACGTTCTCGAAGGCGTTCGCTCTCGCCGGGGCGCGCATCGGCTATCTGCTCGCGGACCGCGACACCGCCGCCGAGCTCCGGACGCGGCAGGCGCCGGCTCCCGTCTCGACGCTTTCGGTGGCGCTCGCCCTCGCGGCCCTCCGTACGCCTCCCGACGTCATGCCGCTGCTCGCGGAGCGCGAGCGTCTCGCCGGTGAGCTGTGCGAGCTCGGGCTCGAGCCGCTGCCGTCGCGTGCGAACTTCCTTTTCGTTCCCACCGCCGAGCCGGACGCGATTGCCGAACGTCTGCTCGCGCGCCGCTGCGTCGTGCGCGCGACCGGCGGCGGCATCCGCATCACCGTGCGCGACCGGGAGGACAACGATCTGCTGCTCGCTGCGCTCGCCGGGACTGAGGAGCCGCAGGGCCGGCGCGTCAGGCACGTTCGCGCGACGGCGGAGACATCCCTGCGCGTGCGCCTCGGCCTCGACGGCGCTGGGCGCGTACGCGTCGAGACCGGGGCGGGCCTGTACGACCACCTGCTCGAGCAGCTCGCATTCCACGGCGGCCTCGACCTGCTCGTCGACGGTAGCGGCGACTGGGAGACCGGCGACCATCACACTGCCGAGGACACGGCGATTGCGTTCGGCGAGGCGCTCGACCGCGCGCTCGGTGACCGGCGCGGGATCGCGCGCTACGGCTCGGCCGTCGTCCCGATGGACGACGCCCTCGCGCGCGCGGCCGTGGACCTGGGCGGGCGCCGGGGCGCCGAGATCACACTCGCGGAAGATCCCGGTCTCGCGCGGCACACGCTCGAGAGCCTCGCGCAGGCGGCGCGGATGACGCTGCACGTCGACGCGACCGGTCGCGATCCGCATCACGTCGCCGAGGCGGCGCACAAGGCCGTCGGCCGAGCGCTGCGCGAAGCCGTCCGGCGCGACGGCGCCGAGCTGCCGAGCACGAAGGGGGTGCTGTGAAGGTCGCGATCTGCGCCTACGGCGCAGGCAACGTCCGTTCGGTCGAGCTCGCGCTCGCGCGCCTCGGCGCCGAGTCGGTGCGTGCCGAGACACCAGAGGCGGTGCGCGACGCGGATCTCGCCGTGCTTCCGGGCGTCGGCTCGGCGGGATCGGCGATGGCCGGGCTGCGAAGGCGGGGCCTCGACGTCGCGCTCCGCGAGCGCGCCGCCGCCGGGCGGTCGACGCTCGGCATCTGCCTCGGCCTCCAGCTCGCCCTCGAGGAGAGCGAGGAAGACGGCGGCGTCGCGGGGCTGGGCCTCGTCCCCGGGCGTGCGGTTCGCCTGCAGGGCGGCCGCGTTCCGCGCATCGGCTGGGCCACGGTCGAGCCGGGGAGCGAGGCGTACTGGTTCGCGCACTCGTACGCAGCCGAGACGCCCGCGGCGACGGCGATGAGCGAAGGCTTCGCCGCGATCGTCGAGCACGATGCGTTCGTCGGCGTCCAGTTCCATCCCGAGAAGAGCGGCGCGGCGGGCGCGCGCTTCCTGGAGCGATGCCTCTCCCGCGTCTGATCCCGTGCCTCGACGTCGCGCGCGGCCGCGTCGTCAAGGGCGTGCGCTTCCGCGGCCTCCGCGACGTCGGCGATCCCGTCGAGCTCGGTGCCGCGTACTCGGACGCGGGCGCCGACGAGCTCGTCTTCCTCGACGTCGAAGCGACGGTCGAGTCGCGCGAGGCGGCGGTCGACGTCGCCGGGCGGGTCGCCGAGCAGGTATCGATTCCCTTCACCTTCGGCGGCGGGATTCGGTCCGTCGAGGATGCCGCCGCCGTACTCGAAGCAGGAGCCGACAAGGTGAGCGTCAACTCCGCCGCGCTCGCGCGTCCGCAACTGATCGAGGAGCTCGCCGTGACGCTCGGGACGCAGGCCGTCGTCGTCGCGATCGACACCGAGGGCGGAGGCGTCCGCTCGCACTCGGCGACACGTGATGCTGCGCGTGACACCGTGGCGTGGGCGCGCGAGTGCGAGGCACGCGGTGCGGGCGAGCTGCTCGTGACCTCGATCGATCGCGACGGCACCCGCGAGGGCTACGACCTCGAGCTGCTCGCGCAGCTGCGCGACGCCGTTTCATTGCCGGTGATCGCCTCCGGCGGCGCCGGCAACGCACGGCACGTCGCCGACGCACTCGGCATCTCGCAGGCGGCGTTGCTCGCGTCCATCCTCCACGAGCGGCCCTCGCGCCTCGTCACCCTGCGCGACGAGCTGCGCGACCTCGGCATCCCCTTGCGCAATGCAGCCTGAGCTACGCGCGGCGATCGTGCAGGACGCCGCCGACGGGCGGGTCCTCATGCTCGCCTGGATGAACGACGAGGCGCTCGGCCTCACGCGAAAGACAGGCGAAGCGTGGTTCTGGAGCCGCTCCCGGCAACGGCTCTGGAAGAAGGGAGAAACGTCCGGGAACGTGCTCGCCGTCGAGGAGCTGCGCGACGACTGCGACGGCGACGCGCTCTTGCTACGCGTTCGTCCGGCCGGCCCGGCGTGCCATACCGGCGCCACCTCCTGCTTTGCGCCCGCGTTGTGGCGGACGGTCGTCGAGCGCGTGCGGGACCGGCCCGAAGGTTCCTACGTCGCCTCGCTCGCAGACGCCGGTGTCGAGCGGGCGGCTCAGAAGCTCGGCGAGGAGGCGGTCGAGGCGGCAATCGCCGCGACCGCGCAGGACGGGCGCCTCGTCTCGGAGGCGGCCGACGTGCTTTTTCACCTGTACGTGCTCCTCGCGGTGGCGGGAGTAGACGTTGCCGAGGTCGAGGACGAGCTGCGCCGGCGAGCAGCGTGACCCTCTTCACGGTTGAGGCGTGGCGCGACGAGCTCGACGGACGGCGCCGCGCCGCGCGCCGTGTTTTTGCCGAGGCGGATTGCGACGTCGGCCTCATCTTCGGCACCGACAGGCGCGGCCAGGCGTTCCGCTACCTGACCAACTTCGAGCCGCTCCTCGGCGACATGTGGCTGCTGCTCGGAGACGACGCCCGCTGCTTCCTCACCTTTCAGTGGCAGATCATCGAGGCCCGCGAGCTGTCGGGCATCGAGCAATGGCAGGGACAGTTCGATCCCGTCCCGCTTGTCGTCGAAACATTGCGGCAGAGCGGCGCGCGACGAGTCGGCGTCGTCGGACTGGACCGCATGCCGGTGCCGGCATACCGGGCACTGGAGAGCGCGATCCCGCGACTCGACCTGGTCGACCTCGACACGCCCTATACGCGTCTCCGCCGCCGAAAGAGCGCGTTCGAGGTCGGCGTGCTACGCGAGGCGGCGCGGCTCACCGACGAGATGCTCGACGTTGCACGGGCCGAGATGCGAGTCGGTGCTCGAGAGAGTGAGATTGCTGCAACCCTCGCAGCCATCCCCCTCGCAGCCGGCGGCGAATGCTCCTTCGAGCCGACGGTGATCAGCGGCGTCGACGATCCGGTCCCGATCCGGCGATCGACCGCGCGGACGCTGAAAGCCGGCGACAGCGTCATGGTCGATGTCGGCGCCGCAATCCACGGCTACCAGGGAGACGCGACCCGCACGTTCGTGCTCGGCCCGCCGAGCAGCGCGCAGCTCGAAGCCTGGGACGTCGTCCGCCGCGCCTACGACGCCGCGCTCGACCTCGCACGCCCCGGCATCCCCTGCAACGATCTCCACCGCGTCAGCAGCAAGATCATCGAAGGCGCAGGCTTCTCGGTCGCACACCGGATCGGACATGGCATCGGCCTCGCGACCTCGTACGAGTGGCCGAGCCTCGACACCGAGGAAGCACCACTCGAACCCGGCATGACGATCTGCATCGAACCCGGCGTCTTCGCTCCAGGAGTCGGGAACATGAAGCTCGAAGACGACCTCGTGATCACCGACCACGGCTGCGAAGTCCTGACTCGGAGCGACTCGACTCTCGAAGTGCCACTCAGCCGACGCTGACGAAGGCGACTCCGGTGAGCGCGCAGACGACGCCGGCGCGCTGGACCGGAGTGATCCGCTCGCCGAGCACGAGGTGGGCGAGCAGTACGGTTGCCACGGGATAGACGCTGCCGAGCACGGAGACGATCGCCAGCAGTCCGCGGTCGGCCGCAAGTGCAAAGAGCGCATTCGCCGTGAGGTCGCCGGCACCCACCAGTCCCGCCTGCAGGAGCGTCACGGACCGCTGCCGGAACGAGGTGCGAGCGATCGCCGCGGCCGCTGCAAGCAACGCGAGCGAGACGATCCGCGCGCCGAAGAGCGTCGAGAACGCGCTGCCGGCCTGGCCGCCCTTGCCGAGAAAGTAGATGAACACGCCGATCATCACCGCAGCCGCGACGGCGATCAGGATCGCTTGCGCGCGGCCGGGCGCCTGGGCGCGGCGCTCCTCTAACGACGCGACCACGATGCCGACGATGGCGAGCGCTGCACCCGCGAGCGCGAGCGCGGACGGACGCTCGCCATCCGCGAGGGCGAGCGAGAACGGAACGATGGCGCTGCACGCCGCGATCGGCGCGACGATGCTCATCGTCCCGATTGCGAGCGCCCAGTAGAAGAGGGCGAGCCCGGAGGCCCCGCCGATCCCGGCGAGCAGGCCGAAGCGGAACGAGCTCCACGAGACCTCGTGCAGGACGGCGAACGCGGCAAGCAGCCCGACGAAGCCGACGCCCTGCGAGACGAGCGTCACCGCGAGCACCGGCGCCCGCCGGCTGATCACGCCGCCCCAGAAGTCCGAGCAGCCCCAGAGGAGCCCGGAGCCGAGCGCGAGCACGATGCCGGTCACCTCAGGAACGTAGTTGTGCCTGCACCTGCTGCGCCGCACGGAGGCCGCTGCGCAGCGCGCCCTCCATGAGGGCGTGCCACTCGCCGGCGGTGTGCTCGCCCGCGAAGGCCAGCGGGCCGACCGGCTCGGCGAGCGCCCGGTCGTCGAGCGGCGACTCGATCGACCGCGCGGAGTACGCCCCGCGGACCCACGGGTCGTCCTGCCACGTCGAGAGCACGGGCTCGGCAGCGGCGAACACGAGGTCTGGACGCAGGCTCCGTACCGCCGACGGCGTCAGGCGATCGACGCCGGCGCGCGTACCGGCGAATGCGGCGAGCACCGGCAGCGGCGACCCGTCCGGTGCGCGCTGCGTGTACGCCCAGAACCGGCCCGGGACGGAGAGCACAGCGCTCGGCTCAGCCGGCTCGGCGAGCGGTAGGAAGAGCTTCGCGGCCTCGCCGTAGCGCACTGACCCGATCGCGCGCTGCTTCCACTCCGGGAGCGGCGGCTCGAACGCGATCTCGACCGTCGCCGGCACGGCGATCACGCAGGTGTCGAAATCCCGCTCGTGCACACGAATGCGTCGTTCCGACCACGTGACGCGATCCACGGGCACTTCGAGCTCGATCCGCAGGCCTCGCGCGAGCTCCTCCGCGATCCGCTGGTTCCCGCCTGTGACGCCGTGGCTCGCAAAGTCGCCGAATGCCGCGCCACTCGCCGCGAGCACCGAGGCCGGCTGGTCGTCGGCGCTGTACGCCGTCGAGATCTCGACGCGCGCCGCGAGCGCTTCGCCCACGGCCGTCGCCAGGCCGAGCTGCACCAACGCGCTCGAGACCGTTCCGTCCCGCGCCTCGGCAAGCCGGGCGATGGCCTCGAGCAGGGCGGCTCGTGGCACCGGCGGCCGCGGCTCCCGGTCGCCGTACAGCGTCCCCTTCTCGTAGAGCGGCAGGCCGAGCCGCGCGGCCGTCTCGCGCAGCACTTCGTGCGGCGGGAGCACGAACTCCGCGCCAAGCTCGACGACGGCTCCGTTCTCGAGCCTGCGTGAATGAACTCGGCCGCCGACGCGGTCGCGTGCCTCGAAGACCGTCACCTCGACGCCGGCGCGGCTGAGCGCGTCCGCGGCCGCGAGGCCGGCGAAGCCGGCGCCGACGACGGCGCAGGCAGCCACTACGCGCCGAGCGCCGAGCGTTCGGCGTCGCTCAGCGGACGTGACGCGCCGGTCGCCGGATCGCGCGCGACGAGCACCGCCTCGGCGAGCGCCGCGAGCTCGCCGCCCTCCGTGAGGATCTCCTCGGCCGTCCGGATGCTGGAGGTGCCGACGCGCGCGAGCGCGCAACGGGCGACCGCGGCCGTGTCTTCGAGCGTGAGCTCCCGCTTGAAGTCGATCTCGACGTGCGCCAGGACGAAATCCATCACGCCGGCGTTGCGGAGCGCCTCGCCGAGCCACGCGGTACGCACTTCCTCCAGATACGAGAGGTACACGGCGTTGTTGACGTGCTGCGAGGAGTCGAGATCCGACCAGCGGATCTCGATGCGCTTCTCGAACGCGCTCAGCGCTTGCCCCACTCGTCCGCGAGCTTCTGCGCGTCCTCGCTCTGCGCGAGCATTCCGTACGCGAGCCGCTCGATCAGGATTCCCGCCTCGCGCGACGCCTCCGGCATCAGGTCGATCGCCTGTTTCGTCAGGGACACCGCGAGGGCCGGCAGCTCTGCGAGTCCGCGTGCGAGCTCGAGCGCGCGTGCGCTCGAATCGGCGGCGACCTCGTTGACGAGGCCCGCCGCAAGCGCGCCGTTTGCGTCGAGGCGGCCGCCGAGCAGCATCAGCTGCTTTGCGCGTCCGGGCCCGACGAGCCGGACGAGCCGGTGCGTGCCGCCGGAGCTCGGAACGATGCCGAGGGAGACCTCTGGAAAGCCAAAGATGCCGCTCTCGTCGGTGACGCGGAAGTCGGTTGCGAGCGCGAGCTCGAGCCCGCCGCCCAGGCAGTAGCCGTGGATCGCGGTGATCGTCGGCTGCGGCAGCGCGGCGACGCGCTCGTAGACGTTCCCGGTCTCTCGGTAATAGGCGATCACGCTCTCCGGGCTGCGGTCCCTGAACTCGGTGATGTCTGCGCCTGCCGAGAAGGCGCGGCCCGCGCCGGTGAGCACGACGCACTTGCTCGAGCGCACGGCGTCGTCGTCGAGGGCAGCGCCTAGGTCGCGCTCCACCTCGCCCGAGAGGGCGTTCAGCTTCTCCTCCCGCTGCAGCGTGAGGACGCACACGTCGTCCTCCCGGGCGATCCCGACGAGGCTCATCGGAACAGGCTCCGCGCCACGATGAGGCGCATGATGTCACTCGTTCCGTCCCAGATCTCGTCGAGCTTCGCGTCGCGCAGCCACTTCTGCACCGGCGAGTCGCGCACGTAGCCCGCGCCGCCGAGCGTTTGGCTCGCAGCCCACGTGGCGAAGTAGCCGGCTTCGGATGCGGCGAGCTTCGCCATCGCCGCCTCGACCGCGAACGGCATTCCTTCGTCGCAGAGGCGTGCCGCGTGCTGCGTGAGCAGGCGCGCCTGGTCGAGCTTGAGCTTCGCGTCGGCGAGCCGAAAGGACACCGCCTGGTACTCGTGGATCGGCTTGCCGAACGCCTCGCGCTGCTTCGCGTGCTCGACCGCGTGCTCGAGCGCCGCGCGCCCGATGCCGAGCGAGTTGGCTGCGACCTGGACCCGCGCACGGTCGAAGACCCACATCAACCCCGAGAAGCCCTGTCCCTCGTCCCCGAGCCTTCGGTCCTCGGGGACGAAGCAGTCCTCTAAGTGGAGCTCCCCGGCGGGAAAGCAGCGGCTGCCCATCTTCGGCAGCCGCTCGCCGCGGCGAAAGCCTTCGTCGCCGTACTCGACGACGAACGCGGTGATTCCCTTCGACCGCGTTCCCGGCGCGACCGTCGCGAAGACAACTGCGCGGTCGGCGAGGTTCGCCTCGCCGATGAACTTCTTGTGCCCGTTGACGACATAGCCGCCCTCGACGCGCTTCGCCTCCGTCGTGATCGCCGCGGCGTCCGAGCCCGCGCCGGGCTCGGTGATCGCGACTGCGACCTTCGGCGGCGTCGGGCCGCAGAGCGGCGGCAGCCAGCGCTGCTTCTGCTCCTCGGTTCCGAGCGCGAGCACGGGCCAGGCGAAGAAGCCGCCCTGCGAGATCACCATCGTGATCGGGCTGTCACCCCACGTCAGCTCCTCGATCACCCGCACAGAGTCTGCGAGGCTCGTCACTCCGCCGCCGCCGTACTCCGTCGGCAGGTCGTAGCAGGTGAGGCCGAGCGCGGCCGCGCGCTCGAGCTCGCGCTGCGGGAACTCCTCGCTCTCGTCGTAGGCGAGCGCGACCGGCCGCAGTTCCCGCTCGGCGAACTCGCGCGCCGTCGCGACGAGCGCGTCGATCACGTCGGCGCTCCGGACGGCAGACCGATCCGCCTCCCGGCACGCTCCGGCCATGGGAGCGCGCTGTGCGCGTCGACGAGCTGCTGCATGCGCTCGAGCACGTCGGGCGGCGCGGGCGTAGCGCGGCCGGCGTTCGTATCGACATGGAGCAGCATCTGCTCGGTCGTCGCGAGCAATGTCTCGCCGCGCATGATGCGCACGAAGATATGAATGCGCTTCTCGTCGGCGCCGAGCACCTGTGTCGTGACGACGAGCCGGTCACCCGCCTTCGCCTCGTCGAGGTGGCAGATGTGCGTTTCGACGGTGTAGTAGCTGCCGCCCTGCCGGAGGTACTCCGCGTCGATGCCGATCGCCCCGAGCAACTCGTCCGCGGCATGGCTCGTCATCAGGAGGTACGAGCTCTCGGTTGCGTGCCCGTTGTAGTCGACCCACTCCGGCAGCACACTCGTCTCCCAGCGGAGCTTGTCGGCCTCCACCGGAGAGGCGGCTCGCTCGAGCAGCGTCCGCTCGTAGTCGGCGAGCGTCTCGCCGGCGCCGACGCGATTGCCGCGCAGCGCGTGCAGCACCGCGACGAGGGCATCATCGCGCTCGCGCTCGAGCTCGCGCACGCTGCGGCTGCCGGCCTGAGCGTCCGACTGATGCTCGAGCTTGGCGAGCAGCTCCTCGCTCAACTCCGGCACGTCGGTGAGCTTCGTCCAGGGCCACTGCAGCGCCGGACCGAACTGGGCCATGAAATGCCCCATTCCCGCCTCGCCGCCCGCGATCCGGTAGAGCAGGAACGTGCCCATGCTCGACCAGCGAAGGCCCGGGCCATAGCGGATCGCGTCGTCGACCTCCTCGACGGTCGCGACGCCGTCGTTCACGAGCCACAAGGCCTCGCGCCACAACGCCTCGAGCAGGCGGTCGGCGATGAAGCCGTCGATCTCCTGGCGCACGACGAGCGGGTACATCCCGACGCTCCGGTAGAACGCCGACGCGCGCTCGACCGTGTCCGGCGATCCGCAAAGCTCGACCAGCGGAAGCAGATACACGGGGTTGAAGGGATGCCCGACGGTTAGACGCTCGGGGTGAGTCATTCCTTCGCGGAGGACGGAGGGGAGGAGCCCTGAGGTCGAAGAGGCGATCACGACGTCCGCCGGCGCCACGCGGCTCGCCGCGCCGAGCAGCTCACGCTTGAGCTCGATGCGCTCGGGAGCGCTCTCCTGGATGAAACCCGCGCCGTCGGCGGCCTCCTCGGGCGTCGCGGCAAACGTGAGCGTTCCTTCCGGCGGCAACGGGGCGTACGTGAGCCGCGAATACGCACGGCGCGCGTTCTCGAGCATCTCCTCGACCTTGCGCGGCGTCTCGGGATCGGGATCGTAGAGGACCGCGTCGTGGCCGTTCAGCAGGAACCGCGCGGTCCAGCCGCCGCCGATCACGCCGCCGCCGAGCAGCCCGACCTTCACGCCGCCCGCCGCAGGCGAAGCTTCTCCCGCACCTCGCCCGGGCCGAGCACGCGCGCGTTCATGCCCTCGAGGATGTGCACGGCTCGCCCGACGAGGTCGCCGTTGGATGCGAGCTTGCCGCGCGAGAGGTACAGGTTGTCTTCGAGGCCGACGCGCACGTTGCCGCCGACGAGCGCCGCCATCCCGACGAACGGAATCTGCATCCGGCCGATCGAGAAGGTCGAGAAGACCGCGCCGGGCGGCAGTTGGTTGACCATCGCCAGGAGCGTCAGCGGGTCGTCGGGCGCGCCGTATGGAATGCCGGTGCAGAGCTGGATCAGCACGGGGTCGTCGAACAACCCTTCGGAGATCATCTCCTTGACGAGCACCAGGTGCCCCGTGTCGAAGACCTCGAGCTCCGGGTGAACGCCGAGCTCGCGCACGCGCTTCGCCATCGACCGGAGGATCCCCGGCGTGTTCACGAGCACGTACTCACCGCCGGCGGCGAAGTTCATCGAGCCGCAATCGAGCGTGCAGATCTCGGGCAGCAGCTGCTCGACGTGGGCGAGGCGCTCGGTTGCTCCGGCCATGTCGGTGGCCGCGCCGTCGAGCGGCAGGGGCGCTTCCTCGCCGCCGAGCACGAGATCGCCGCCCATGCCGGCCGTCAGGTTGATCACCACGTCGGTGCTCGAGGCTCGGATGCGCTCGACCACGTCGGCGTATAGCTTCGGGTCCCGTGACCCCTTCCCCGTCTCGGGATCCCTGACATGGATGTGCGCCACGGCGGCCCCCGCCTCGGCCGCCTCGATCGCGGCGGCCGCGATCTGCTCGGGGTCGACCGGCACGCGATCGCTCCGGGAGGCGGTGTCTCCGACGCCCGTGACCGCGCAGGTGATGAAGACCTCCCAGTTCAACGTGTGCACAATAATCTCACGCAGTGGACGATGTGAACAAGCCCCACATCGTCCTCGTGCTCGCCGACCAGGTCGCGGCGTCTGCCCTGCCGGCCTACGGGAACCGAGTGGCGAAGGCGCCGAACCTCGACCGGCTCGCCGGCGAGGGCCTCGTCTACGAGCGGGCGTACTGTGCCTCGCCGCTCTGCGTCCCCTCCAGGACCTCCCTGATGACCGGGCTCCTGCCCTCGCAGACCGGCGCCTTCGACAACGCCGGCGAGCTGCCGGCCTCGATCCCGACCTTCGCCCATCACCTCCGTCTCGAGGGCTACCGGACCGTGCTCGTCGGGAAGATGCACTTCATCGGCCCCGACCAGCTGCACGGATTCGAGGAGCGGCCGATGACCGACGTGTATCCGGCGGGCTTCGACTGGATTCCGGACTGGAACCTCGCCGACGACGAGCGGTTGTCCTGGTACCACGACCTGAGCAGCGTGCTGCGGGCGGGCCCGGTGACGGCGACGCTGCAGACCGACTACGACGCCGAGGTGGTGCGCCGCTCGCTCGAGGCGATCGAGACCGCGGACCGGCCGCTGCTCCTCGTCGTCTCCTTCACGCATCCACACGACCCGTACGAGGTTCCTCACGAGTACTGGGACCGCTACGACGGCGTCGAGATCGACCCGCCGGCGTCGCCTGAGCCCGGAGGCGATCCGTCGACACGACGGCTGCGGGCGATGGTCGACGCTGGGCGCATCCCGGTGTCGCCGGAGCAGGTGCTGCACGCGCGGCGGGGCTACTACGGAGCGATCTCGCTCGTCGACGACTACGTCGGGATGCTTCTCGACGCGCTCGACGACGACGCAGTCGTCGTCTTCACCTCCGACCACGGCGACATGCTCGGCGAGCGCGGGCTCTGGTACAAGATGGCGCCGTTCGAGCAGTCGATCCGCGTGCCGCTCATCGTCCGGGCGGGGAAGGCCGGACGAGTCGGCGCGCCCGTCTCACTGCTCGATCTCGGCGCGTCGCTCGTCGGGCGCGGCAGCGAGCTCCCGGAGCGCGAGGTTCCGATCGAATATCTCGCCGAAGGCGTTCGCTCCCCGCAGGTCGTGCTCGTTCGCGGCGATCGCACGCTCGTACGGACGCTCGGCGAGCCCGACCTCGTCTACGACGAGAGCGGCCGGCTCGCCGACGACGACACCCTCGGCGCGGCGGCCGACGCGCGCTGGGACCTCGAGTCGCTCGACGCCGAGGTGCGCGAGAGCCAGCGCCGGCGGCACCTAGTTGCGAAGGCGCTCGCCGTCGGCCGCATCGCGAAGTGGGACCATCCGGAGGGGGACGCGCGCTACATCGACACGGGCGACGACTTCTGGACGACGCTCGAGCGCGGACGGCGCTCCTAATCCGCTACTGCGAGCGCCGCCTCGAGGCTCGGTGTGTCGGCGAGCAGCCGCTTGGTGTACTCGGCTTCCGGGTGCTCCAGCACGCGCTCGACGGGGCCACGCT
>WNGB01000113.1_pt1 | contig 121642 bp, 113 predicted proteins | sample 5400681 | NCBI WGS metagenome assembly WNGB01 (sample SAMN13153367, study PRJNA577476) | soil metagenome | isolation source: 115 cm soil or saprolite under grassland replicate 2 | place: USA:California | collected 2016-06-15
GTCTACCGCTCACATCGCGAGCGCAACCAGGCCCTGCCACACTGGCTCGACCACTACAACACGCGCAGGCCGCACAGCTCACTCGGAGACCGACCCCCGATCAGCCGCGTTCACAACGTCCGTGGGTAGGACAACTAGGTCCTGGACGATTGGGATCTCCGTCGTGTTCGCGTTGGGTGCGGTCGTCCTCGTGGCCTCGGTGCTTCCGGAGGAGAAGGGACGCGCGGTCGCCTGGCACGATCTGTCATCGCAGGTCGGGCCGCTGAGGATCGTCCGCCCCGAGGCCCGGGTCTTCCGTGACCGTGCGACGCTCGCCGACTACCTACAGCGTGCCGGCGCCCGCCGGGCCGCGCCGCCGGTCGACTTCTCCGCCCGCCAGCTCCTGCTCGTCTCGTCCGGGCCCCGCTCGAGCACGGGATACGCGGTGGGGGTGCCGAGCGTGCGCGAGCACGGGGGGGATCTCACCGTCCGGATACGGGAGCGAACGCCGAGGCTTGGCGAGCGCGTCGCGGCCCGCGTCACCTATCCCTACCGGCTGCTCAGCCTGCCGGCGGGGAAGGACGTCGACGTCGACTGGTTGGGGCGTTAGCTCTCTTCGGCTTCGTCGCCGACTGCGAACTGGTCGGGCGAGACGTCGTCGAGAAACTGCCTGAACTCGTCGACGATCTCCTCCTCGTTCATGTCCTCGCCCTCGAACTCGATCGCAGACTCCTCGATCACGTCGTCTGCAGCGAAGATTGGCGCGTCCGCTCTCACGGCGAGCGCGATCGCGTCGGACGGGCGGGAGTCGATCTCGACCTCCGAGCCGTTCTGCTGGACCGTGATGCTCGCGTAGAACGTGCTCTCCTTGAGCTCTGTCACGGTGATCCGTACGACCTGGGCGTCGAGCTGCTCGAGCATGTCGGTGACGAGGTCGTGGGTCATCGGCCGCGGCGTCGACGCGCCCTGGAGCTTCATGAGGATCGCGGCCGCCTCGGGATGGCCAATCCAGATCGGAAGGAACTTGTTGCCGCCGGCGGTCTTCAGCAAGACGATGGGCTGCTTGCTGCCCAGGTCGAAGCTGACCCCGTAGATGAGCATTTCGTGCATCAGCGAGCCTCGGCTCATCTTAGCGCGGTGCCCCGGCGCCAACCTCCCCCCACCCGGAGGCGGAGCGCCTGCAGGCCTCCGCTACAATCGGCCGCCGCGGGCGATTAGCTCAGTTGGTTAGAGCGCCGCTCTGATAAGGCGGAGGTCCGTGGTTCGAATCCACGATCGCCCATCCACGAAGCCCCTGCTAGGTGGGGCTTTCGTTCCTAGAGCGCTTCAATCCCGTAGGCCGCGGCGCCCTTGCCTCGCCCTTCCCGACTTGGGGAGCACAGCGGTTTCCTAAACCGCGTGCGCTGGTTCGATTCCGGCCGGGGGCACCTCTCCATCGCCTTCAAAAAGTGGCCGGTTTGCAGGATTTCTTTCTTTCTTTCATTCTTGCGGAGGCCCTCCGCGGCGACCGCACCTGATCGCTAGACGCATCGGGACACTGTCGCGCGACTGTCGCGCGGAACGTCCGACGGCGGGAGTACCGTCGTCCTCATGGGGCAGCGCACGGGCATCGAGGTGAGGCACAAGAAGGCCTGCGCCTCTCGGAACGACGGCCGCTGCAACTGCCAGCCGACCTATCAGGCGAGCGTCTGGAGCGCCAGGGAGTCCAAGCGCATCCGGAAGACTTTCCCGACCCTCGCCGAGGCGCGAGCTTGGCGGTCAGAGACGCAGACGGGCGTCCGCCGAGGAACCCTGCGTGCGCCGGCGCAAACGACTGTCCAGGAAGCTGCCGACGCGCTCGTCGCCGGCATGAAGTCGGGTCATGTCCGCACGCGCTCTGGGGACCTCTACAAGCCGAGCGCGATTCGAAGCTACGAAGCCGCGCTCCGCGACCACATCGTCCCGCGCCTCGGTCGAACGCGGCTCGGCGACGTCCAGCACCGCGACGTTCAGCGGATCGCGGATGACCTCCTCGCCGAGGGACGCGATCCATCGACGATCCGGAACGCCCTCATGCCACTCCGCGTGATCTTTCGCCGGGCAGTCGAGGACGGTGATCTCGCCGTCAACCCGTGCACGCACCTGCGACTCCCGGCAGTCCGTGGCCGACGCGAACGGATCGCGTCGCCCGAGGAAGCGCAGCGGCTCCTCTCCGCGCTTCCCGACCCCGACCGCGCCATCTGGGCGACGGCACTCTACGCGGGTCTCCGCCGAGGGGAGCTTCTGGCCCTGGCGTGGGACGACGTCGATTTAGCCACCGGCGTCATCCGCGTCCAGCGAGCCTACGACGACAAGGACCGAGTCGAGGTCGAGCCAAAGAGCCGAGCCGGACGCCGGATCGTCCCGATCGTCGGCGCGCTGCGCGATGCGCTTGTCGAGCACAAGGCACGAGGAGGACGCGATCGAGGTCTCGTCTTCGGCTCGAGCGCGGAGACGCCGTTTCAGCCATCGACGGTCTGGCGGCGGGCCCGCACTTCGTGGCAGCGAGCCGGCCTCGAGCCGATCGGCCTCCACGAGGCGCGCCATACGTTCGCTTCGGTGCTGATCGCAGCCGGCGTGAACGCGAAGGCGATCACGACCTACATGGGCCACGCCTCGGTCCAGACTACGTATGACCTCTATGGGAAGCTGATGCCGGGCGCGGAGTCGGAAGCCGCTGCCCTCGTCGACGCGTATCTCAATCGGACAGACACGGCGGCGAGACTGGTTCAGCTTGAGCGTTGATCCCAGCCTCACTAGTTATTTCATGATATAGAGTGATTTCCTGTTACAGGAAATAAAGCTCTTAGGCGAAATAACTAGGATGGCCCTCATGACTACCTCTATGCAGCTCCCGCAGTTATTCCTCAAATCCGCCCTTTTTCCTGTTACAGGAAATAACGGTGATAGCTGAAACGACTCGCCCTGCTGAAGTTCTCACACGCGCGCTTCGCGACGCTTCAGTCGAGATCGTTCCGCGTTCGAGGTCCGACCCGAGGGGCGTTCCGGTCAGCGTGCAGGGCGGCAAGGCGAAGGAATCCCTCACGTTGCTCTGGGCCGGCGAGGGATGGCCGGCGGACGTCGAAGAGGTTCTGGCGGCGACGCCTGACCCCTGGCCGCGCGACCTCGTCGTTGTGGCCCGAGACTTCTCGCCAGGCGCCCTGAAGATTCTTCGAGAACGCGACGCCAACTGGGTCGACGAGACAGGTGATGCGAGGATTGTTGGGCCAAGCCGGCTCTTCGTGATCCGACTGCACCAGCGAGCCGAGCCGACACAGCACCCCAAGGACGAGAGGCGGTTCACCTGGTCGCCCTCGGCGGTCGCCCTCGCAGAAGCGATCCTCGCTAACCCGAACGAGGCGATCATGAACAGCGCCCTGGCGGAACTGACGGACTTCTCCCCGCCGCAGATCTCCCGGACGCTCGCTCAGTTCGACAAGCGGGGCTGGACGCGCAAGACAGGAAGCCAGCGAGGGCGCGGTGCGCTTCGCGTGCTTGAAGATCGCGACGGGTTCCTCCGAAGCTGGGCTGCTCACGTGGCAGGCGAGCCGCGACCAGCGATCCAGGCGCATGCGACGCTCAGGGATCCGTTCACGTTTCTCGGCGAGAGTCTTCGACCCGCCCTTGAGGACCTCGGAGACTGGGCGCTGTCGGGATGGGCGGGTCTGGAGCTCGAAGCGCCGTTCGCAACACAAGTACCGACACTCCACGTGTACGTGCCGGAAGCGAGGTTCAACGACGGACGCCTGGAAGCGATGCTCCGACAGAGCCGCCTTCGCCAAGTAGAGGAAGGCGGGCGCGTGATCTTTTGGCCGGCTGAGCCTACGACCCTGCGACTGCGGAAGCCGTCGCAACGCCGTCAGCTACCACTAGTAAGTGCACCGCGTCTCTACGCAGATCTTCTCGGCTTCGGCGGCCGAGGCGTCGACGCCGCCGAACATGTGAGAGAGACGCTCATTGACTGACTTCGAGCTCGAGCGCTCACCAGCCGCCCGCGCGCTTGCCGAGAAGGCACTGATCTGGCTCGCTCACGAACTACGAGACGCGGAACTGCCCATCATCGTAGTGGGTGGCCTCGTTCCAGAGATTCTCGCCCGAGAGGCGGAGTTGGAGGCGCCCGCGCATCTGGGCACTACCGACGTAGACATCCTCGTCGCCTTCCACGCGACGCTGGACATTGATCTCTCGCCGCTGGAGGAGGCTCTGGAGCGAGCAGGGTTTGACCCTGATCCGAAGATCGCCGAAGGCTGGCGTTGGCGGGCAAAGGTGGGCACCGCCACCGTCAAGGTCGAGTTCCTCTGCGATCTCGATGATCAGCCGGCTAACTGCGCGATCACCCTTCCGGGCTGCAGGCGAGTGACGGCCGCGAACCTCAGAGGCACCGGCTACGTCAGCCGCGACTACGTGACGGAGACCCTGACCGGACAGCTTCCGAACGACGAGTTCGTAACCGTGAAGGTCAACTTCGCCGGGTTGAGCGGGTATTTGATGGCGAAGCTCGTCGCCGCCCGAGAACGTGGCAAGGAGAAGGACTACTACGACCTCACCTACGTGCTGCTGAACAACAGGTCCGGCGGCCCGCGAGAGGCAGGTGAGCAGTTGGCTGGCGGGCAGTTCGCGGATGACGTCCGAGCCCGGCTCAGCCTTTTCCGCGAGATGAAGGCACGATTCTCCACCTCACAGGACACCGGGCCGAACGGCTACGCCGCGCAGACGCTTCAGATCGACCCCGAGGCTGACGCAGCGATCTTGCGCGAGGACGCCGTCAGCGCCATGGCCGACTTCATCGATGGTCTCGGCCTCGATCTTGGCTAGCCCTGCCTATTCGCCCGTGTCGGTCACCGTCCAAGCTCGGCGTCGTGAGGCCGCATAGTGCGCCGCGCCCTTCCCGACCCAGCGTTCGGGCTCGGGATGGACTTCGGACGATGAGCGTTCGTAGAGCGTGGCGAACTGGGCGAGCGGCGAACTCGCGAATCGCCCTGAAACCAACCTAGGCTTATGACCATGGAGTCGTACCTTTCCGCCGAGGACAAGGCCCGCGTCGAGATCGACAAGATGCTCGAGGCAGCCGGCTGGGCTGTCCAGGACGCACGCCACGTGAACCTCGCCGCCTCGCGCGGCGTCGCCGTCCGCGAGTTCATCCTCGAGCCCCCACACGGTCGCGCGGACTATCTCCTCTTCGTCGACCGCGAGGCGGTCGGCGTGATCGAGGCGAAGCCCGAGGGCGCCACACTCACTGGCGTCGAGTGGCAGTCGGCGAAGTACCTCGACGGCCTGCCCGACTGGGTCATGAGCGCGCTCGAAGGAGCGCTGCCGTTCGCCTACCAGGCGACCGGCGTCGAGACCCGCTTCACCAACACGCTCGATCTCGAGGCGCGGAGTCGGCAGGTCTTCTGGTTCCACCGGCCGGAAACGCTTGCCGCCTGGGTCCGCCATGTGCAGGAGAACCCGCTCGCGCCGACGCTGCGGCACCGACTCACGCACCTCCCCGAGCTCAACGCGGAGGGGCTCTGGCCGGCCCAGGCGACCGCGATCCGCAACCTCGAGCGCTCGCTCGCGGAGAACCGGCCCCGCGCCCTGATCCAGATGGCGACCGGCGCTGGCAAGACGTATACGGCGGCGAGCGTCGCCTATCGCGCGGTCAAGCACGCAGGCGCCCGCCGCGTCCTCTTCCTCGTCGACCGCGCGAACCTCGGCCGGCAGACGCTGAAGGAGTTCCAGGCGTTCACGACCCCCGACGACGGGCGCAAGTTCACCGAGCTCTACAACGTCCAGCATCTGTCCTCAAACGTGATCGACCCAGTCGCGCGCGTGACGATCACGACGATCCAGCGGCTCTACTCGATCCTCAAGGGCGAGGCCGAACTCGATCCGGAGCTCGACGAGCACTCCGCCTACGACCTCCTGCCCGACGAGCCGGTGCCGGTGGCCTACAACCCGCGCGTCCCGATCGAGACGTTCGACGTCGTCGTCGTCGACGAGTGCCACCGCTCGATCTACGGCGTCTGGCGGCAGGTGCTCGACTACTTCGACGCCTTCATCGTCGGCCTGACGGCGACGCCGAACAAGCAGGCGTTTGGATTCTTCAACCAGAACCTCGTCATGGAATACACGCACGAGCAGGCCGTAGCCGACCAGGTGAACGTCGACTTCGACGTCTACCGCATCAACACCAAGATCACCGAGCAGGGCTCGACGATAGACGCCGGCCTCGTGACCGCTTTCCGGGACCGGCAGACACGGCGGCTTCGCTGGGAGACGCTCGACGAGGACGTCGCCTACGGTGCGCAGGCACTCGATCGCGCCGTCGTCGCGAAGGATCAGATCCGCACGGTCGTCCGCGCGTTCAAGGAACGGCTCTTCACGGAGATCTTCCCGAGCCGGACGGAGGTGCCGAAGACCCTCATCTTCGCCAAGGACGACTCGCACGCCGACGACATCGTCCAGATCGTGCGGGAGGAGTTCGGCAAGGGCGACGACTTCGCGGTCAAGATCACCTACCGCTCGACCGGCCGCAAGCCGGACGAGATGATCGCCGAGTTCCGCAATTCCTACAACCCGCGGATCGCAGTGACCGTCGACATGATCGCGACCGGCACCGACGTTCGTCCGCTCGAGTGTGTGTTCTTCATGCGCGCCGTGAAGAGCCGGACGTACTTCGAGCAGATGAAGGGGCGAGGCGTGCGCGTGATCGACGAGGCGACCTTCCAGTCGGTGACGCCCGACGCGAAGGCGAAGAGCCGCTTCGTCATCGTCGACGCGGTCGGAGTTACCGAGAGCGACCTGAGCGACACGCAACCGCTCGATCGCAAGCCGACCGTCCCGCTCGACCGGCTGTTCAAGCAGCTCTCGTTCGGCAGTCGCGAGCCCGACGTGGTCTCGACGATCGCCGGCCGGATCGCGCGTCTGGAGCGGCAGCTGACGAAGGACGACCGGGACGAGCTCGAGGAGCTCGCCGGCGTCACGCTCCGCGAGCTCACGGGTGCGCTGGTGGACGCACTCGATCCCGACCGCCAGCGGGAGGCGACCGGCAAGGACGAGCCGAGCGAGCAGGAACTCGCAGCCGCCGCCAAGCAGCTGCTCGATGCCGCCGTCGAGCCGTTGGCGACAAACCCGAAGCTGCGCGAGCGGCTCGTCGAGGTGCGGCGCTCCTATGAGCAGACGCTCGACGAGTTCTCGCAGGACAAGGTGATCGCCGCCGGCTACTCGCTCGACGGCTCCGACCGCGCACGCCAGACCGCCGAGTCGTTCCGGGCGTTCATCGAGGAGCACAAGGACGAGATCACCGCGCTGCAGATCCTCTACAGCAGGCCGTACCGGCAGCGGCCGAGCTTCAAGGAGATCAAGGAGCTCGCGCACGCGATCGGACGGCCGCCCTACCAATGGACGCCCGAGAAGCTCTGGCATGCGTACGAGGCACTCGAGCGGTCGAAGGTGCGCGGCTCGGGTGGACGCGTCCTGACCGACATAGTCTCGCTCGTCCGCTTCGCGCTCGATCAAGAGGACGAGCTCGTCCCCTACCCCGAGCTGGTCGACGAGCGCTTCCGGGCCTGGTTGCTCGCCCAGGAGAATGCCGGACGAGCGTTCACGCCCGTGCAGCTCGCCTGGCTCGAGCGCATGCGCGACCATGTCGCCGCGTCGCTTGCGATTTCCGCCGAAGACTTCGACTACACGCCCTTCGCCGAGCACGGGGGCATCGGCAAGGCGTACGAGCTGTTCGGCGACGAGCTGACGCCACTGCTCGACGAGCTCAATGAGGCGCTCGCGGCATGAGTGAGCTCCCAACGAGCTGGGCCCTCTCGAAGCTTGGTGACCTTTGTGAAGTGGTGTCCGGCTCGACACCGCGAACCACTGTCCCGGAGTACTGGGGCGGTGAGGTCGCGTGGATCACTCCGGATGACCTCTCCGGCTACTCACACAAGACCATCGGCAACGGTGCACGGAACATCACGCAAGCAGGGTACGACTCATGCTCGACTCGACTCGTTCCGGCTGGCACCGTCTTGTTCACGTCGCGCGCGCCCATTGGTTACGTCGCGATCGCGTCTCAGCCTGTCTGCACCAACCAGGGATTCAAGAGCTTCGTCCCCAACGAAGCCCTGACGAGCGACTATCTCTACTGGTTCCTGAAGCACGCCGCGGCGGCGATTCGCAACCTCGGCAGCGGAACGACTTTCCCGGAACTGTCGAAGACCCGAGCGAAGGAGGTCGCGATCCCGGTTGCTCCGTTGGCCGAGCAGCGACGGATCGTGGCGGCGATCGAGGAGCACTTCTCTCGCCTCGACGCCGCCGACCAGTCTCTTCAGCTGGCCCGACGTAAGCTCGACGCGCTTCGCCGCTCCGTTCTTGCACGTGCCGTCGAGGGCGACTGGCCTGTATGGCCGTTCGAGAAGGTGCTTCTTTCTCTCCGCAACGGCATCTTCGTCTCGCGTCCGGCGGCGGAGCCTCCGGGCATTCCCATCTTCCGTATCAGCGCCGTGCGTCCGCTGGCGCTCGCCGTTGACGACGTTCGCTTCGCAGACATCGACCCCGAGAAGGCGAACGGCTTCTTTGTCGAGCAGGGTGATCTGCTCTTTACTCGTTACAGCGGAAATGCTGACTACGTCGGAGCGTGCGCGTTCGTCTCGACACTACCTCGACCGACCTTGCATCCCGACAAGCTCATTCGCGCAGTCGTCGACCGATCCGCCGCCGACCCCGCCTTCATTGCGATTGCTCTGAGCACTGGGTCCGGACGGAAAGCAATCGAGGAGCGCCGCAAGACGACTGCTGGACAGGTCGGGATTGCTGGCAGCGAGCTCAAGAAGGTGCCGGTGCCTGTTCCGCCGCTTGGCGAGCAGCACCGTATCGTCGCCGAGGTAGAGCGGCAGCTTTCGCTGATCGACGTGATGGTCGCCCAGATCAACGTGGCGGTCCTTCGGAGTACCGCACTTCGCCGTTCGACCCTCAAGCAGGCGTTCACCGGCGAGCTCGTCCCGCAGGACCCGTCCGACGAGCCGGCGACCGCGCTCCTCGAGCGGATCGCGGCCGAGCGTGCCGCCGCACCGAAGCCGTCCCGCCGGAAGAGGAAGATTCGGGCGTGAGCTCGAACGGCCTCGTCCAGCGGCTCTGGAACTACTGCAACGTCCTCCGCGACGACGGGCTCTCGTACGGCGACTACCTCGAACAGCTCACCTACCTGCTCTTCCTCAAGATGGCCGACGAGCAGACGAGGCCGCCTTTCACCCGCCCGGCATTCGTTCCCGAGGGCCTCGACTGGCAAAGCCTGCTCGCCCGCGACGGCGACGAGCTCGAGGTGCACTACCGGCACCTCCTCGACGAGCTGGGCCGCCGCCCGGGGATGCTGGGCGTCGTCTTCCGCAAGGCGCAAAACCGGATCCAGGACCCCGCGAAACTGCGGCGGCTGATCGTCGACCTGATCGACCGCGAGCGCTGGATGACGCTCGACGTCGACGTCAAGGGCGACGCGTACGAGGGGTTGCTACAGAGGAACGCCGAGGACGTGAAGACGGGCGCCGGTCAGTACTTCACTCCGCGTCCGCTGATCCAGGCGATCGTCGAGGTGATGCGGCCGGAGCCTGGCATGACGATCTGTGATCCCGCGTGTGGCACGGGCGGCTTCCTGCTCGCGGCGCACGAGCACGTCTCCCGCAATTACCCCTACCTCGACCCGGACGAGAAGCGCCACCTCCGCTTCGAAGCGCTGCGCGGCACCGAGATCGTCGACAACACGGCGCGCCTCTGCGTGATGAACCTGCTCCTGCACGGGATCGGCGCCGAGGATGCCGAGAGCCCAATCGTGGTCGACGACTCACTCAAGGCCGACCCAGGCGACCGCTACGAGATGGTCCTGACGAATCCGCCGTTCGGGAAGAAGTCCTCGATGACCGTCGTGAACGCCGAGGGCGAGAGCGAACGCGAGGACCTCGTGATCGTCCGGGACGACTTCTGGGCCTCGACCTCGAACAAGCAACTCAACTTCGTCCAGCACGTGAAGACGCTGCTCAAGATCGGCGGCCGCGCCGCGGTGGTCGTACCCGACAACGTGCTCTTCGAGGGCGGCGCCGGCGAGACCGTGCGGCGGAAGCTCCTGCACGAGTGCGACGTCCACACGCTCCTGCGCCTGCCGACGGGGATCTTCTACGCGCAGGGCGTGAAGGCGAATGTCCTCTTCTTCGACCGGAAGCCGGCGTCGGAGACGGCGTCGACGAAGACGCTCTGGGTCTACGACCTGCGGACGAACATGCACTTCACCCTCAAGCAGAACCCGCTCCGCTACGAGCACCTCGAGGACTTCATCCGGGCGTACAACCTGGAGAACCGGCACGAGCGAACGGAGAGCGAGCGGTTCAAGGCGTTTTCGTACGAGGAGCTTGTGCAGCGGGACAAGGTGAGCCTCGACCTGATCTGGCTCCGCGACGAGTCACTCGAGGACTCGGACAACCTTCCGCCGCCAGACGTCCTCGCCCAGGAGATCGCTGAGGATCTCGAGGCAGCGCTCTCTGAGTTCGCGCAGCTCGCCGAGAGTCTCCGCCTGCGATCGTCCTGACTGGTCGACTCGAATCGTCTGGCCGGTGAGCTGGACGATCGAGCTCAATCGCGAGCAGAGCCGGAGGCCGTCGCAGCGGCTCCCCCGACACGCTTAATGCGCGTGCGGGCCGGGGTCGCGTCGCGAAGCTCCTGACAAAGCTTCCAGTACGCGCTCGGCTGTCGCATCAGATACACCCGCCGTTCGCCGCGCTCACGCGGGGCACGGACAAGAAGCCCGGCCCGTTCCAAGACTTTGAGCTCGGTGTTGACGGAGCCGACCCCCGGCGGGTCACCGAGCTCCTGAGCCAGGTCCTTGATGCAGACGACTCCGTCGCCATCGGCAATCGATGCTCCGACCTCGAGACGGTAGTGCGCCCCTCCGAAGAGCGCGCGGGACCTTTCCCGAAGCGCGGCTCGGCGCCGGTCGTCTGATCTCGCCACTACGATCTAAGACTCTTGGATCAAAGTTCTTTAAGTGGACTTGTCGCTCACATGATCGCAGCTGGACGCATCCAGCGTCTACCGGCGCGGACGCCCTGGCCGCTGCACGCGGCCCTCGTGCAGCTACACGACGAGGCTGGCCGGCTCGGCCTCCGCAAGCTGCTCGACCTCGACTTGGTGTTCGTCCCCTCCCCTGAAGTCGGACGAGAGGCCCTTGGCGCAGACACAGCGCTGCGTGATCTCGTCCGGACCGGGTTGCTTCGTGAGATTGGAACGGGGCTCGCAGCCCGCCTGGAGGTCGATGTCGTCGAAGTTGTCCGGGCACGGCGACGGCTCATGAACCTGGAACCGCGGGCAGTCGCGCTTCTTCAGCGCGCAGGCGAGCGCTGGGCGGCGCTTGCCTCGACCTGCTCAAAGTATCCGGACAGTGCCCGCATATCCCCTGCTTCTGCGGTCGCGTCCGGCACAGCCTGACGCCAGCTCTTTGCCCGCGGCTTCCGGTATTCGGCCTCGACGCGGATCCTTCCGCGATCTCGACCGGCTTGAAGTAGGCGCGTGACCACCCGGTACTCGGTACGCAGCTCGGGACGAAGGCGCGGTGGCCAGGTCCCAAACCACACTCCCTCCACACCGTCGCCGTCGGCGTGGCGCCAGTCGATGCACCGGACCTTCCGCAGGGCGACGATGAATCGTTCCGCGGACCCGTACCGCTGTCCCGGATCGCGATGGATCGCCTTCCTGACGCAGCGGCGGAGGCGCTCAGGAACGTGTGGCTGAAACTGAATTGCGGTGTCGGGGACCGCACGCAGTCCTCGCTGTAGCCGAGCCTCGACAGCGGCGAGATCGAGCTCCTCCCAGGGAAGGCGTCCAGACAGCATCTCGAACAGCATCATTCCGATCCCGTAGATGTCGGCATCGATGCCCACCCGGCCCGTTGAGCGCGACTCGGGCGGCCGGTAGACATTCGTGCCGAGCACAGCTGCTGCCTCGCCCGCACCGTTGACGACGGCGGCTGATCCAAAGTCGCTGAGGTACCCTTGGCGGCGGTTCTCATCGAGAAGCACGTTCGCCGGCTTGGTGTCCCGGTGAAGAGCACGGAACTCGCGGTGGACGTAGGCGAGCGCGTCGAGCGCGTCGATCGTGATCCCGATGCTCGGGTGGATGGAGAACCTGTAGCCCTCCAAGAGCGCATCGTGCACGCTTCCGCCGGCGAGGTAGGGCATCACGAACGTGATCGCACGATCCTCGCGGGGATCCCACTGCGCTTCCCGCACAGGGACGATCCGCGGGTGGCTGAGGCGGTTGAGGAACGCCGGCTCGTTCGACGCGAGCGCGTCTTCCAAGCCGTGCATGAAGACCGTCTTCTGCACGACCCTGCCATCGAAAATCTCGTGGTGGGCCAGGAAGACGTCGTCGCCCAAGCCGCTGCTGAGACGGTCGAGAATCCGATAGGTCGCCCTGTCCGGGCGCTCGCCGCGCAGCGGGCTCAAGCCCCTGCCTCGCCGGCAAGCGCAGCCAGCGCCGCGACATCGCGACCCGCCGTCCAATGCCTACCAACAGACTCCGGGATCCTGTCCGACACGTGCGAGGCAAGATCGCCCTTTCGCGGAAGCTTCAACCGCGCCCGGACGGTCGGCCGCGGCAAGACCTCGATGGCGATCTCGGCACGAACGGCGGCCAGCCGGACGAGCGTCTCAAGCGCGACTCGAGGCGCGATCTCTTGATAGGTCCTCTTGAACCGCGACTGCTCGGGCATGAGCAGCACGACGAGGTCCGGCTTAATCTGAGCGAGCGCGCGACCGAGCTCGGCGAGGGTAGCCTCGAGCTCCTCGGACGCCTCGTGCAGCGAGGCCACCTCGACTCGCTCGACAGGCGCGGCGACGACCCGCCCGTCCTCTACGAGGGAGAAAAGCGCAGTTTTCGTCGAGCATGTGACACCGACCACTTTCATGCCGCAAAGCGTATCCGCCGTTCTAGACGTGTCCTATCGCGCGCGTCGGCGTAACGCCCGTGCGGAGAACCCCACCTCGCACGTACAGGAACTACGCACCTGGATAACAGGCGAGACACATATGCACCGTAGGTGCTATCCGACGCAGGGATTAGTGTACGACCCCAGTGAGCGCACGACGGAAGCGGCGTAGAGAGCGAAAGCGGCGTCGTCAGGACGGAACGGCCGGGCCGCGCTCGGCTGGATCGGCTAACGAACTCCGCGAAACCGACGACGTCGAGCGGATCGCCTACAGCCGGCGGCAGGCCGCCGAGGCCCTCGGCGTCAGCATCTCGACGATCGACCGGAGGGTCGTGCCGGCAGTGAACACCGTGAAGACGCCGTGGGGCCAGCGGCTGATTCCGATCGCCGAACTCGACCGCTTGGTCCAGGAGAACATCGAGGCGGGCAGGTCGCGTCCGCGCCGCCAGCCCGCTGGACGCCCGCTGTCACTTCCCGGCTTGGTCGTCACCCGAATCCGCCTTGAGCATGTGCGCGGTCGGAGCCTCGGCGAGATCGCGCGCACGCTTAACGCCGAGAAGATCCCGACCGGCCACGGCGGTCGCCAGTGGTGGGCCTCGACCGTCCGGAGCGTCTTACTTCGCGAAGCGCGGGAATAGTTGGCACTAATCGGCGCCGCCGGGTGCGGGCGGCGCCCCCGACCAATCCGCGGCGATCGCGCTCCAGTTGATGGGCCGCGTCTCCGCCCCCGTCCACACTCTCCAGAACCGAGGGTCGGATGACCGCGGCTGATGGTCGCGCGGAAGCTCGTTGATCTCAACAAGAACAGGGACCGGCGTCGCCCAGCCGAGCAGGACAGCCTGCCGAGACGGCAGATTCGGAAGCTCGCGGAGCAGGCCGCCGAGATTGTCGGGAACGAGCCGCCTCACGAGCTCTTGGTCTCGATCGTTCACGATGCGGTGCAGGAGGAACGTGTTGCATTGGGCAAGGGCCGTCTCCGACAGCTCCGACGGCCGCTGCGAGGAAAGGACGAGACCGAGTCCGAACTTACGCCCCTCGCGGGCGATCCGCTCGAATGTCTCGCGACACATCTGCGTTCCGGGTGTCCCGCCCCCAGCACCTTCGCGGCGCTGGATGAATGAGTGCGCCTCCTCGAGCACGAGCACGGTCGGAAGCTCATCACCATTCGCGTTCAACTTGCGGTACCGCTGCGTGGCCTCGAAGACCACCCGAGCAATGACCGCGATCACGATGTGGAGAACGTCTGCCGGAATAAGCGAGAGATCGAGAATCGCGATCTCCCCAGAGGCCGCGTCCTCGGTGCCGATGTACGACTCAAGCCACTCCTCGAACGACGGCTGCTCCGCAGGCGCAACGATCGGGCCCAGGCGCTGGTCGGCCAGCATCATCCGAATCCGCATCGTCAGGGTGGCGATGAACTGGGCAGCCTGACCCACGTCGGCACTCGCAGCCAGGAGATCTAGGTGGTCAGCGAGCTCGCTCGGGTCGAAGAAGAGCGGAGCGTCTTCATTCGCAACCTCCTCGGGATGCTCGGGAAGGACGTCGAGAACGACGTCAATCGCGTCCCGAACCTCGATTAGCTCCGACTCGCTGAATGCGTTGAATCCCGTTCCCCCATCCTGAAAACGAAACTCCTTGCCGGCCGTTACGTTGGCCGCGACCCCGATGAGCGCCTGAACGCTGTCGGCCGCATCCGGAACCTCATCCAGGTATCCCTGGACGTCGTCGGCCATATTGCGGAGCATCTTTCCGCAGCCGGTTGCCGATCCCGTCCGGGCGTAGCCTGGCGGACCTTGAGAGATCTTCTCGTTCAGCATGGCGCGGTAGCCTTTGATGAGGCGAGCGAGGAGCGCCGAGGGGGAAACGCCGACCCTCGCTCCCGCGCGCAAGTTGCGCAGACCTTGCAGAAGGAGCGGGCGCTGCGTTGCAGGCGCTGCCTGGGCGAAAGCGCTCCATTCGTGGCTGTTCCAGATCCAGGCCGGCACGGTGAGGGCCGTGAACCCGTCGCGTGGCGGAGGTGCCTGGAAGACGCGCACAGAACCTTCGAGGTCGGAGAAAGTCTCGAGGTATTCGCCGTTCGGATCGAGAATGATGAAGCGCGCGTTTGGTCGCTCCCCTGACCGCTCCCCACGAGCCGCGAGAAGCGACCAACGGATAAGGCCGGCCACCGAACACGACTTCCCGCTCCCGGTGTTGCCGAGGATGGCGAGGTGTCGACCGAAGAGCTTGTCAGGGTCAACCGAGACTGTCGCGTTCGCAGCAAGAGGAGAGCTACCGATCGCGAGTCGTTGGTCCTCTCCCTCGGCCTCGACGATCGCTCTGAGCTGCTCCGCCGTCGGGAGCAGAACGGGGTCGCCGACCGACGGGAAGACGGACACGCCGCGCTCGAGCTTGAACACCACCTCCCCGTCACCGCCCACACGCGACCGCAGCGTCCCGACCGGATTGATCGACATCTTCCGGAGCGGGAAAGGAAGGTCCACCAGCCCGAAGTCACTGAGGCTCGTACGTTTCGGGTACGCCGATCTCTCGATTCCAAGCCAGCCGACGAGCCCGACGAGCGCGCCTGCTTCGTTTGGAATGAGCACGAATCCATTAACGCGTGGAAAGCGGCTCGGCTGACCCGTGTTCAGCGCGGTCGCCTGTGGCGCATCGAGTTCGAGAAGCACCTTGATCTCGTCCGGCGCGACGAATTCGACAGTCCCGACCGTCAGGGCGGTGACCTGCTCGATGATCGAGCTCACGCGGTCTCCTCACCTGCGCGGGCGGGGCCTGCCGTACTGTCACGCCGGCGCAAGAGGTCGCTCTTCTTGAGCGAAAGCGTGTCGATCGCCGGCTTCGGCAGGTAGTGGCGGACGAGAGTCCCGAGGTCGGCGAAGTGCGATCCGACCAAGAGCGACACTTGAGCATCGCGGCTTGCCCGTTCGAGGAACGTCTCGAGCCGTCCGCCGCAGGCGTCGTAGGAGATCACGACGACGTGCGTGGAGGGAATCGTGAGCATGTCGAGGATAACGCGGTTGACATGCTCGTCCCCGAATCCGTACCCGTAGGTCACTAGCGTCGAGTTGGGCCTGCAGAGCGCCGCGGAGAAGTCGCGGAAGAGTTCAGCGTACGGGTACTCGATCGTTTCGAGGTCCTTGGCGGGATTCGGGTAGATCATCAGCGAGGCCAGCGGGTCGGCGGGAAGCGCCGGGTGATCCTCGAGCGCAGCGAAGGGCAGCGATAGCCGCCGCAGCGCCGCCCTGTCATATCCCCAGTCAATCGAGCCGTGGAGCTTCGTCAGGCGGACGACGCCCTCCAGATATCGCGGCTCGCCACGGATGCCGGGCGGGTTGTAGTGCATGTCGATCTCGAGCCGCGACGCCCGAAAGACCGGTGCGAGGGCACCGACAAAGCGGTCGAGAGGTCGGAGGCCAACGAGGTCGCAGCCATATTCGATGAGCCGGTCGTAGTTCGTCGTGAAGGCGTGAAGGCGCTCGCGTGAGGCTGCTCGACTCGCGAAACTCAGCAGAAACGAGACGATGAGCGTTCGTGCCACCTGCCCGGGGTCGCTCCCGGTTCGAACCGGCTCATCGATCGAGCGCTCCGCAGCGAGCACCGACTTCGCGAAGGAGGCCAAGACGTCGCTGACCTTCGAACGCCACGTGTCGGCGCGCTCGTCCCCGATCACCTCGAGGCCGCCGATCAGCTGCAGCGCTGCCCGCAACTGATCCTCGATGTTGGGCTCGCTGCGACCCGCTGCGCGAGCTGTCTTTTCCGCCCAGCGATTCACTTCGGAGTCGAGATCGCAGCCAAGCTCAACCGCGCTCATGCTCGGCGCCGTTCCGCCGGCAGCGGCTGCGACGGCTGATGTGAGCCCATTCCCGACGAGAAGCGACAGGTGCTCACTCTGAAAGACGGCTGAGAGCCACGGCTCGATCTCCTTCCGGTGCTCCTCAGGGTCGGAGGGCGCCTCGTCGGATTCGTACTCGACGGTTCCGACTCTGTATACGTGGTTCCTCAACGGCATGGGATACGCCGTTGCCTCCGAGAGCTCAACCGCCCACCATCCCTACCGCTCAAGGCTGTCCCCGTGCCAGACCGACGGCCGCAGGCCTTGCCGTGTCCACGGCGGATCATTGAGCCCGCTTCGGACATCGGTAGTCATCAGTCAACAGTAACCGGCCACGTCGCTGCGTTCGACCCTCGGTACGGATCTCGCGGAGGCCTATGGCGGTGGGAGCTCACCGCGCGCGCCCACGATGCCGTGGTTCTTGCGGACGCCTTTCGGCCATTCGAGGTTGGCGAAGGGGAATGGTCGGTCCGGGTCCCGGACGGCCGCCAGCGCTGCCTTCGAGACGCTGCCGCAGTACTCCCTTGTCATCTCGCTCTCCGCTCGCTCCGGATCCGCAACCGCGGCGTAATGGACGAAGAGTTCCGGGAGGTTTTCGAGCGTCTTCAGAAACCACCCACCAGCATGGGGCTTCCGTGCCCCCAACGGCGTCGTGTAGTACTCGCGGATCCGAGTTCGAAGCGCCCTCGGTCGAGCGGCGACCCCTGCACGACCGATGTACAGCGCAACCTCGTCGGGAAACCAGAAGCTGCCAATCCGCTCCGCAAGCGCATGCGGGGTTGGTCTCGCGCCATCGAGAGTCAGCTGCGGTCGAACAGCGAGCAAATGCTCGATCGCCTCCATCGAGAGAGGCGGCTCGGCCGCAGATGCTGGCAACGCCGACGGATCGTCCGTCAGCGAGACCACATAGACGCCGGATCGCGATTCAGGTACGGGTTGGGCCCATCTGACCACGCCCTCAGTCCTCAGGCCAGCGGCGGAGAAGATCGTGGAAACGGTCGAGGGCACGCACAGCTGACTGTAAGCGGGCAGCAATCGGTGTATGCGGGACACGAGCGTCCGAAGGCCGGACGTCAGCGGGGCAGAGCAGCGGATCCAGCGAACTGTCGCGCGGACTGTCGCGCTGTTCGGTGGCTTGGTCAGATCGCGCTCAACCACACGGCTTGCGCCGCACTAGCTGCCCGCTTCCTAAACCGCGTGCGCATGTTCGATTCATGCCGGGGGCACTCCCACTGACCGAGCCGAAATCGCCGGAAGTACCCGCAAATCGGCCTAATTGGCGATTCGACGGTTCACGACGGTTCCTAACGGTTGCTACCGCTTCCAGACCCTGTCCGCGGGGTCTAGGCCGGGTCTGCGGGGTCTGTACGGGGGCTCAAATCCATTCGGCGTTGGCCGGTTATCCTGAGCCCGACCATTTAAGGAGGGGGTCTCCGGTTCGAGTCCGGAAGAGGGCTCTGTCAAAAGGCCAGCAAATCGCCATCTTTTCTCTCCGCCGACTTGCTCGATCTCCAGATCTGGGCAACGCACCGCATCGTCGCAGATGTCGAAAAGTAGTGGACCCGGCGATGCGTGCGCTCGCAGTGGCAGTCTTGCTGCTCGCGGCGCCGACGGCTTGCGGCCCTGGGAGCAGATCGAACGAACACGGACGTCGGGGCGGCAGCCTGAGCGCCCTCCCGTCCTCCGCCTGTAGCCGGCCGCAGGGGCCGAGCGACGCGAAGCTCATCGTCGCGTCCGACCTCCCGTTTCAGATAGAGGGCCGGGAGCAGATCGAGGAGATGGTGAGGGCGATCCAGTTCGTCCTCGAGCAGCGGAACTACATGGCCGGCAAGTACAAGGTCGCGTACCAGTCGTGCGACGACTCGACGTCGGAGACGGGCTATTGGGACTCGGCCAAGTGCGCCTCGAACGCGCGCGCCTACGCGGAAGACCAGTCGGTGATCGGCGTCGTCGGTACGTACAACTCCGGCTGCGCCGAGATCGAGATACCGATCCTGAACGGGGCGCAGCCGGGCCCGCTGGCGATCGTGAGCCCGACGAACACGAAGCCCGGTCTCACGCACGGCGGACCCGGTACCGAGGCCGGCGAGCCGGACAAGTACTACGCGACGGGAACGAGAAACTACGCCCGCGTCATCGCCCCCGACGACGTCCAGGGCCCGGCCGACGCGCTTTGGGCGAAGCAGTTGGGACTGAAGAGCGTCTACGTCCTGAACGACGGGGAGACCTACGGCTATGGCGTCGCCTTCGCGATGCGGAAGTCGCTGCTGAAGCTCGGGCTGAAGGTGCCTGGCTTCAATGCCTGGGACAAGAACGCCTCGAGCTACGATGCGGTCGTCGCCAAGGTCAACCTGTCAGGCGCCGACGGCGTCTTCCTCGGCGGCATCATCTGCAACAACGGCGCGCAACTGATCGAGGACCTGAAGGCGGGCTTCATAGGGCAGATCCTCATGCCCGACGGCTTCAACGAGCCCACGCTGAACGGGCCGGCCGCCGACGGCTCGTACGTCAGCCTCGCCGGCCAGCCGCCCGGCGCGCTGACCGGCGCCGGGGCGACGTTCGTGAAGGACTTCGGGGCGGAGATCGGCCGCACGCCGAACCAGGACTCCGCCTATGCGGCGCAGGCGATGCTCGTCCTGCTGGACGCGATCGCCAAGTCCGACGGGACGCGGGCGTCGGTGACCACGAACCTGCTCCAGACGAAGGTCACCAACGGCATCCTCGGCACGTTCTCGATCGACTCGAACGGCGACACAAGCCTGAATCCCGTCACCATCTACCAGCAGAACGCCGGCAGGCTGCACCCGGTGAAGACGATCACTGCGCCCCTGAGCGTGGTCAACGAAAGCTGAGGAAGCCTCAGCCCGCGCGCTCGGTGCTGCCTGCCCGCAACCCAGACGGGAGGGTGCCTTCGCCGTCATCAGCAGACGACACCGGCGCGAGTTCTTGAGGAGGACGAGTCGAGCGGGATCCTGCTCACGCGGGCGACTCGTTCTGCGCCGCGAACGCGGCGGCATGGGCCTCTTCAAAGATCGCGTTCACGGACGATCGGGTATGCGTGATGCCGAGAGCGCGGAACGCTTCCATCGCTGCCTCAACCTCTTCCCAGCGGCGACCCCGGTACGGCTCCCAGGGCAATCCGTCCGGCGGCGGATCGGGCGCGAACGGCCAGGCGTGTAGCAGCGCCTCGTACCGCAGCGGGGAGAACCAGGCGAGCTCGACAATTAGCCCGCACATCATCCGCCGCCATCTTCACGAGCAGCGAATCGGCCTCGCGTGGACATGGCGGGTGACCAGGCCGTGCTGAGCCAGATCGAGCGCAAGGCGCACGAAGGCCTGACGAAGGCTTCGAAGCGGCATGCCGACCTCGTGCGACTGATCGCCGACCTCTTGGCGATCACTCGGGCGCAGTAATCACCGAGAGCGGCACAAGGGCGGTCCCCGTCGGTCGCCCTTGCGCCGCTCTTGTCGTAAGGGCTGCGAACGGTCTCGAGCGGTTCGGTACGGATCGCTTCGGTTTCGACGTTTGCGCCGCTCACAAGTGGAATCACGTTTGCTGGCCGGGCCGAGAGCGTCGAGCCGCTAGCGCTCTGATAAGGCGGAGGTCCGTGGTTCGAATCCACGATCGCCCATCGCGAAAGCCCCTGGGCCCTTTCACCGCTCGCGGGTGCCGTTTCGTCGCACTCGGACTATGAGGGGGGCGGGCAAAGGAATAAGATGAAGCTCCTGCGGATTGCGGTTACCTCAATGCTGGGGCTGGGAATTTTGGCGTCGGCTCAGTTTGCTCAAGCGTCTCCGGCCTGGAATAGCCGGATCGCTTTCGAGCGAATCGAGATCGAGAACGCCTACACGCACGGCGTGTACGTCATGAACTCGAACGGCAGCCGCCAGACGAGACTCACCGACGGCGAGTGGCCGTCGTGGTCGCCCGACGGGACGCAGATCGCCTTTTCGACCACGCGCGATGGCAACTCCGAGATCTACGTCATGAACGCCGACGGCACCGATCCGCAGCGCCTGACGAGCAATACCGCCCCCGACTGGGATCCGGCATGGTCGCCCGACGGGACGCAGATCGCCTTCACCAGCTCGCGGGATACCCGACCCGACGGGCTCCCGAACGGGGAGATCTATGTCATGGACGCCGGCGGCAGCGGCCAGACGAACCTCACCAACGACCCTGGCTGGGAAGAGATGGCGGCATGGTCGCCCGACGGCTCACGGATCGCGTTTGCGGGATCAGGTGATATCTACGTCATGAACGCCGACGGCAGCGGCAAGACGGCGTTGACCTCAACGCCCAGCCTGGCCGAGGGCGCCGCGGATTGGTCTCCCGACGGGACGCAGATCGCTTTCGCAGGGCAACGGCCACCGTTCTTCGACCTGGACGTGTTCGTGATGAACGCCGATGGCTCGGGTGAGCGCAACATCACGCACAACCCTGCAACCGGCGACCGCTTCCCGAGCTGGACGCCCGACGGCCGCGAGATCATCTTCTCGAGCTTTGTCGTCAATGACGACTCGACGGAGAACCTGTTCGTCATCAAACTCCGGAACGCCAAGGTCTCCCAGCTGACGAACGCAGCAGTCGCCTGGCACCCGGCCGTGAGGCCGTAGGCCGGCGCTGCGCCGAACGCGGCCTACCCAAGGAATGTCAGTGGAGGACGCGGGTCCGTAAGAGATAGTCCTCGACGACGAGCAGGAAGGCCTCGTCACGCGCGATCTCGGTCAGCGTCCCCTTGGTGTGCTCGTCCAGCTCGGCCGTGTGCGCAAGCTCCGACAGGAACGGCCCCAGCCGGCCCTTCTGGGAAAGTGCGGCCATGCGCAGGAAGATTCGGCGCGCCTCGCGGTCCTGCGAGATCGCCTCCAGGGACTCCAAATCCTGCATCCACTCGCCGAGCATCTAGCTCTTAACGCCACGCCCCGCCCAGCGGTTACGGCGCCGCCCGCTCGAGCGCCTCGGCGAGCTCTTCGAGCCGCTGTTCGCTCTCGACGGCGATCTCCAGGCCGCGCGCGCTGACCCGAGCAGGGAAGCCCGTCAGCCGCTCGGCGGCGAGCCGAACTCGCTCTGCGAGCTGTGGATCGGCGGGCGGGCGGCGCTTCCGCTTCGTCCGTGCGCCCGACCAGCGTGCCTCGCGCTCAGCCGCTCGAACCGACAACCCCTGCCGCACGATCTTTCGGGCGAGGCGGCGGCGCCCCTCCTGATCGGGCACCGCCAGTACCGCTCGCGCATGACCCTCGGTCAGCTCGCCGCGCTCGACCATGGCGAGCACGTCGTCCGGCAGCTCAAGGAGCCGCAACCGGTTGGAGACGGCCGGCTTCGAGCCGCCCACCCGCTCTGCGATCTCCCCGAGCGACAGTCCGAACTCGTCCGTGAGGAGCGCGAAGGCGCGGGCCTCCTCGACGGGTGAGAGGTCCTCGCGGGCCACGTTCTCGACGAGACCGAGCAGGAGCGCGTCGCGGTCGGCGGCGTCTCGGACCAGTGCTGGCAGGGTGGCGATGCCCGCCTCCCGCGCAGCCCGCCAGCGCCGCTCGCCCGCAATCAGCTCGTAGCCCCCGGCCGGCCGGGGGCGCAAGACGACGGGCTGGATGATCCCCTGAGCCCGGATCGACTCCGCAAGGCCGGCCGTCGCCTCGTGGTCGAAGCGCTTCCGCGGCTGGCGCGGGTTCGGGTGAATCAGCTCAACCGGCACCTGGGCGAGATCGGTCGCGGCAGCGCCACCGATCAGGACCTCGAGGCCCCGGCCGAGCCCGCGCCGGGTACTAGGGACGCTCGACAAGCTCCATCGCCACCTTCCAGTAGGCCTCCGCGCCGGGTGAGCGCGGGTCGTAGGTGATCACCGGCTCGCCATGGCTGGGAGCCTCGGCTACTCGCACCGAGCGCGGCACGCGCGAGCGGAAGAGAAGCGGGCCGAAGTGCCGCTCGAGCTCGGCGGCCACGTCTGCCGATAGCCGCGTCCGCCCGTCCACCATCGTCAGCAGGACCCCGGCGAGGGCGAGAGCAGGATTCAGCCTCATCCGAATCAGCCCGAGCGAGTTCAGGAGCTGGGAAAGACCCTCGAGCGCGTAGTACTCGGCCTGCACCGGGACGAGCACCCGGTTCGCTGCGGCAAGCGCGTTCACTGTCAGCGGTCCGAGCGAGGGCGGGCAGTCGATGAAGACGAACGCGTGCGACTCGCCGGCGGGCGCCAGCGTCTCCGCCAGGAACTGCTCGCCGTCTCGGCGCGCGAGCTCCGCCGCCGTGCCGGCCAGGTCCGGCTTGGACGGAATCAGGTCGAGATTCGGAAAGCGCGTGGGCCGCATGAGCTCGGCCGGCGGCACACCGTCGAGGAGGTCGCAGCTCGACGCGCCGTTCGCGCGCTCGCCGAGGCCCGAAGTCGCATTCGCCTGCGGGTCGAGATCGACCAGTAGCACGCGCTCGCCCGCCTGTGCGAGACAGGCCGCGAGGTTGACGGCGGTCGTCGTCTTCCCGACGCCGCCCTTCTGGTTCGCGACGGCGTAGATGCGCCCGGGCACACGGCCACTGTAGTTAGGCGAGAGGACGTTTCCGGGCCATTCCGGCGCGGCGCGGGAACCCCGGCGGAGTCGGCCCGAGCTTCCGCACGACGGCCAATCCTGCCCGCTTCTCGGGCGGCCCCCCGGCGAGCCGCTCGGCTGCAATCGCAAGCTTGTCGACATCGGCCGAGGGGCCCAGCCAGATCACAACCGCTCCGCCCGGCCGGATGAGCGGAAGGCACCACTCGAGCGCGACCGGGGGAGCGGCGAGCGCTTTTGCCGTCGCGACTCCGTAGTAGTCGGTCTCCTGCTCTTCGGCTCGGCCGCGAATCACTCGCACGTTCGGAAACTCGGACGCGGCCCGCTCGAGGAAGCGCACCTTCCGCGCATTCGCCTCGAGCAGTGTCACTTCTCGCTCCGGAAGGGCCGCCGCGAGCGGGATCCCGGGGGAGCCGCCCCCCGAGCCGACATCCACGATAGGCCCCTCGAAGCTGCGGACGACGTCGGCTGCCCGCAGCGCATCCTCGACGAGCATCGCCCAGGCCTCTTCGAGCTCGGAAATCGACGTCAGGCCCGGCGTGGCCAGGACGGCGTCGAGCCATTGGCGCAGCCGCTCGTCCCTCAACCGGTCGGCAAGATGACGACGAAGCGGTTCGGCTCAGTGCCCTCGCTGCTCGTCTCCACGCCCTCGTACTCCTTCAGCCGCAGGTGCACCGTCTTCCGCTCGACGGCGGTCATCGGCTCGAGCTCGACACGCGAACGTGTTGCCACCGCCTCCTCGGCGCTCCGGACGGCGAGCGTCTCGAGCGCCGCGCGGCGGCGCTCCCGGTAGCCGGCAGCGTCCACGACAACGTCCTTGCGGTCTTCGGGTCGCGTCCGCCAGAGGATGGCGTTGACGAGGTACTGGATGGCGTCGATCGTCTGCCCGTGCTTGCCGATCAGAAGACCGAGGTTCGACCCCGAGCAGGACGCCGTCAGAACGTCTTCCTCCTCGCTGATCTGGATTCGGCACCGCACTCCGATCCCGCTTGTGATTCGCTCGAGCAGGTCGGCGACCTGCGTGGCGAGCTCGCTCTGCGGTTGTTGCTCGGGCCCATCCGCCGCGGCGGAATCGATCGACGCAATCACCCGCGCAGGTGTGTACCCGACGCCGAGCAGGCCGCGCTCGCCCTCCGAGACGACCTGGAAGCGGACGGCTGCCTTGTCGAGATCGGGATGGAGCTTCTCCAGCTCGCGCAGCGCCGACCACTTCGCCTCGCCGACGGTCTCGCCCGTCGCCTCGACCTGCCGCAGGTCCTCGTTCATGCGCTCACCGGCGGGCCCGCTTCTTCTTGCGTCTCACGCGCTTCGGAGGCGCGGTGGGCGAAGGTTGCTGTGGCGCCGGCTGCCGCTTCACGCCGTCCCCCGATTCGGGCTCGGGCTCGCCCCGCGGCGGCGTCCGAGACGAGCGCTTCGCCGAAGGAGGCACCTTCTTCGGCACGAGGCTGCGCGTGACCACGCCCTGCCCGACCGTCCAGAGGTTCGTCGTCACCCAGTAGAGGACCAGGCCGGTGGGGAAGTTCACGAGCACCGGTATGAAGGCGACGGGGAGGATCATCATCAGCGTCCGCTGCGTCTTGTCCATCGTCGCCGACATGAAGTACGTCGAGGTGAGCTGGCTGGCGGCGTAGACGACAAGCATCAGGTAGCCGGACCAGTGAGCGTTCGCATGATCCGCGATGTCGGGCAAGAGGCCTAGCCAGGAACGGTTGTCACCCGGATGGAAGAAATCCTCCGAATGGCGCAGGACGAGGTAGAGCGCGATGAAGACGGGAAACTGGAAGAGGATCGGCAGGCACGGGGCCGCGGGATTGACGTTGTTCTCCCGGTAGAACTTCATCAGCTCCTCGTTGCGCTTCTGTTTGTCGTGCTTGAAGCGCTGCTGGATCGACTTCATCTCCGGCATGTGCGCCTGCATCGCCTGCATCGAGTGGATCTGCTTGACGGTGAGTGGGACCATCGCGACGCGCACGAGCACAGTCAGGGCCACGATCGACCACGCCCAGGGCAGCCCGAGCGCACCGTGGGGCCCCAGCCATTCGAGGATGCTGCGAAGGACGTCTTCGAGCGGAGTGAGCGGGCTCGCCAGGATCATCGGAAGACCCTCTGCTGTTCGACGTAGTCGACCCCGCCGCGGCTCCAGGGGTTGCAGCGGAGAAGCCGCCAGCCTGCGAGCACCACTCCGCGCGCGAGCCCGTAGCGGCGGAGCGCATCGATCGCGTACTGCGAGCAGGAGGGGTGGTACTTGCAGCCACCGGGGAAGAGGACCCCGAGCGTGTACCGGTACAGGTAGACGAGGCCGACGCCCAGATAGCGTGGGAGCCGAGGCACTGCTTGCAGTGCCGTCCCCAGGACGCGCGGCTGAGGCATCGCTTGCGATGCCGTTGGAGGCCATGCCGCTGAGGCATCGCTTGCGATGCCGATTGGAGAACACGCTGGCTTTGCCAGCGTGTTCGTTTCATTCGCCGGCGTGGCCGTCCGCTTTCGCCCGTGCGTCCGTCTGAAATGACCAGTCGACACAACCGAACTCAATCCAAACCTCCGAGGCACTGCGCTCACGCGGCCGCCTTCTGCAACACCTCGTCCACGCGCTCGCCGAGCCACTCGAAGCCGCGCGAAGACGCCGCCTCGGCCAGCCCTGGGCGCACGATCAGCACGTAGTCGCAGGCCGGCGGAACCCCCTCGAGGCGCGAGCGCCAGAGCTCTCGAAGCTGGCGTTTGATGCGCGTGCGAACGGTTGCATCCCCCGTCCCCTTCGGCACGGCGATCCCGAGCCGGGGCTCGTCGCCGTCCTCACGCGGGAACCAGTAGAGAACCAGGAACCGGGTCGAGACCGACCGGCCGTGCCGGTAGACAGCGTCGAAATCCCGGGAGCGGGTGAGGCGGTACCGCCGGTGCACCTGCTCGGTTACGCCGACAGCCGCTTGCGGCCTCGAGCGCGCCGTCGCTTCAGGATCGCCCGGCCGGCCCGCGTCGCCATGCGCGCGCGGAATCCGTGTCGGCGCTTCCTGCGGCGCACATTCGGTTGGTAGGTCCGCTTCACGGTGAAGGAAAAGAAAAAGAGGAACGAGCGCCCTTTTTCTCGGGCGACGAGCCAGTATAGACGAGCGGTTCGCCCGCACGTTTTCCACAGTGTCCCGGCCTGTTTACAGGTTTGAAAAACCGCTGCGAGGGGGCGTCTGCGGGCTCTCGGGCGATCAGCCGGGCGCCGACTTTCCACACCTGTGGAGGAAAGTGTGGACTGTAGAAAAGTACCTGGAAATCAGCCCCTTTCTGCACACTGGTGGAGCCCGTTGAGTGGCTTCGGCGACGCTGTTATGCTCGTTTCCTTTCCGGCGACGAGGGAGTTGGGACCGGCGTCTTGGTGCGCCAGCAAGAGCTGACAGCAGCGAATCTCTGGACCGAGGTCTCAGGCCGTCTCAAAGAGGCGCTCAACGACACAACGTTCGGCACGTGGTTCGGCGACGTCTCCAGCCACGAGCTGACCGACGAGGCATTCGTCCTCTCCGTCCCGAACGACTTCACGCGCCAGTGGATCGAGGGGCATTTCCTCGACCTGATCGGCGCCGCCGTGCGCGATGCAACCGGTGGCGAGCGACGAATCCGGCTCGCGATCGACGAGGACGTGCAGCTCACCCCGCTACCGGATCCCACGGCCCCGGCACGGCCAGGCTCCGAGATGAACCCGAAGTACACCTTCGACTCCTTCGTGATCGGCTCGTCGAACCGCTTCGCCCACGCGGCAGCCCTCGCCGTCGCCGAGGCCCCGGCGCAGGCGTACAACCCGCTCTTCATCTACGGCGGGACCGGGCTCGGGAAGACACACCTGCTCCAGGCGATCGGGCAATACGTTCGCGAGCACCTGCACAAGCTCTCCGTCCGCTACATCACCAGCGAGTCGTTCATGAACGACTTCATCAACTCGCTCCGGGACAAGCGGATCGAAGGCTTCAAGCAGCGCTACCGCACCTACGACTTGCTCCTCATCGACGACATCCAGTTCCTCGAGCACAAGGAGCGGATCCAGGAAGAGTTCTTCCACACTTTCAACTCGCTGTACGAAGCGGGGCGCCAGATCGTGATCTCGTCCGATCGGCCACCTCGCGAGATCTCGACGCTCGAGGAGCGTCTGCGCTCGCGGTTCGAGTGGGGCCTCATCACCGACATCCAGCCTCCCGACCTCGAGACCCGCATCGCAATCCTACGCAAGAAGGTCAAGACCGACGCCATCCACGTACCGGACCCGCAGGTGCTGACCTTCGTCGCGGGCCGGGTGTCGACGAACATCCGGGAGCTCGAGGGCGCGCTGACCCGCGTCGTCGCTTTCTCGAGCCTCACCGGCCGGCCGATGTCGGTCGACCTCGCTCAGGACGTCCTGAAGGACGTCTTCCCGCAGGGCGAGGCGCCCGAGGTCTCGATCGAGCGGATCCAGACAACCGTCTCCGAGCGCTTCGGGCTCTCGATGGTCGAGCTCTGCAGCGACCGGCGCTCGCAAAACATCGTCTATCCGCGGCAGGTCGCGATGTATCTCTCCCGGGAGCTCACGGATGCGTCCCTTCCGAAGATCGGCCGGGAGTTCGGCGGGCGCGACCACACAACCGTGATCCACGCCACCTCGAAGATCGCGCGCATGATCCGAGAGGACCGCTCTGTTTACAACCTTGTGCAAGAGCTCACCGCGCGCATCAAGCAAACTCGCTGAAACTGGGGACAAGTGGACACGTCGACGAGGGGCATGTTGAAAGCGAACGGCTCTCCACAAGGCGTACCCCCAGCGCAAGCGCCCGCGGTAAACGAGATAGTGGCGTCGTCCCCGCTATTCACACTCCCTACTGCTACTACAAGCTTTTTCTAAATGATTGAGATAGAAACTGCAATTGGAGTCACGGTGAAGGTCACCTGCGCGAGAGATGAGCTCACTCGCGCTCTCTCGCTCGTCGGGAGAGCGGTGTCGACCCGTGCCACCGTGCAGGTGCTGGGTGGGATCCTCGTCAAGGCTGGTGACGGGCGGGTCGATCTGGCTGCGACCGACATGGAGCTCTCGCTCCGACTCGCGCTCGACTGCCAGGTCGAAGGTGAGGGAGCAGTGGTCGTTCCGGGCCGGCTGCTCGTCGACCTCGCGCGGCTTCTGCCCGAGGGCGAGGTGGTGCTCGAGCAGAAGCCGGAGCACGGCGTTCTCGAGGTGACCTGTGGCACTGCGAGCTACCGCCTCAATACGTACAGCGCCGAGGACTTCCCGAAGCTGCCGGAGGTAGAGACCGCGCAGACCTTCACGGTCGACCGCGCCGCGTTCCTCGAGACCGTCTCGCGCGTCGCGCGTGCAGCTTCTCGTGACGAGTCGCGCCCGGTGCTCACGGGGATCCTCGTTCGCTTCGAGGGCGGCAAGCTCGTGATGGCGGCGACCGACTCGTATCGGCTCTCGGTGAAAGAGACCGAGCTCGTCGGCGGCGAGGCATCCGACCTCGAGGCGATCGTGCCGGCTCGTGCGCTGACGGAGCTGACGCGGATCGCGCAGGACTCGGCCGAGCTCCAGGTCGGGGTTCAGGAGAACCACGTCGTCTTCGCCGCCGGCGGCGTCTGGTTGACGACGCGCCGGATCGACGGGCAGTTCCCGAACTACAAGCAGCTGCTGCCCGAGACCTTCGAGCACGAGGTGATGCTGCCGCGCGAGGAGTTCCTGGACGTCGTGCGCCGCACCTCCGTGATGGCACAGCGGAACTCTCCGCTCCGCCTGCGCTTCGCAGACGGCGAGCTGACGGTCTCGGCTCAGACCCAGGACGTCGGAGAGGCCCGGGAGACGCTGCCCGTCCCGTTCGCCGGCGATGCGCTCGAGATCGGCTTCAATCCGGACTTCCTCCGTGAGGGCCTCGAGTCGGTGGAGGGCGACGAGGTCGCTCTACGGCTCATCAGCCCGCTCCGGCCGGGCTTGCTCCGGGCCGAGGCGGAGGACTTCTCCTACTTGATCATGCCGATCCGCTTGGCTGGTTAGACGCGTGGTCGGGAATCCGCGCGGCTGATCGTTCGGACGCTCACGCTTCGCGACTTTCGCTCCTACGCCGCGCTCGAGCTGGGGCTCGAGCCGGGAATCGTGCTCGCTGTCGGTGAGAACGGCGCGGGCAAGACGAACCTGCTCGAGGCACTGCATGTCGGCACACAGGGGTTCTCGCCGCGGACGAGGAACGACGGACAGCTCGTTCGGTTCGGTGCGGAGGCGGGCCGGGTCGAGCTTGCCGGTGAGCGTGGTGGATCGCCGTTGGAAGTGGAGGTGACGCTTCGCCGCGGCGAGGCGAAGCGCGCGAAGCTGAACGGCGCTGCGCTTCGGGCCGCCGAGCAGCTGCGGGCGGAGGTTCAGACTCTCGTCTTCACGCCGGACCGTCTCGTGGTCGTGAAGGGTGGGCCGGCTGCTCGACGCGCGTATGTCGACCGCACGCTCGGCCGGCTCTTCCCGGCGCGCGCGGGGGTGCCCGCGGAGTACGGCGCCGCCGTGGCGCAGCGGAATGCTTCTCTTCGGCGGGTCGCGATCGGCGTGTCGTCGCGGGACGCGGTCGTACCGTGGACGCAGAGAGTGGCAGCGCTTGGCGAAGCGCTCGTGGTTGCCCGTGGGGAGACCGTGTCGGTGCTCGGCCCCCTCTTCGGTGAACGGGCCGGCGAGCTCGGCCTCGAGGGCGCTGAGCTCCGGTACGAGGCGGAGAGGCCGAGCGTGGAGGCGCTGGAGCTTCGTCTGGAGGAGGACCTGGAGCGCGGGACGACGGGTCTCGGCCCTCACCTCGACGACGTGGAGATCGCCTCCGAGGGCCGTGATCTTCGCCGCTTCGGCTCGCAGGGTGAGCAGCGGCTCGCGGTGCTCTCGCTCCTGCTCGCCGAGGCGCAACTGCTCGCCGAGCGCGGGCCGGCGCCTCCGCTGCTGCTCCTGGACGACGTCCTCTCGGAGCTGGATGAGGGCAGGCGCCGAGCCCTGGCCGCGCGGCTCGATGGACCTGCGCAGGTGCTCGTGACGGCTACGGCCGCCTCATCGCTGCCGCTCGAGCCGAGCCAGTTCGTCGAGGTGCGGCCGGGCTCGGCCAGGAGCGTGAGCTGAGCATGTGGAAGCGGATCGGCGATCACGTGCAGGGTGAGCTCGCCCGGTTCGGGCCCGCCGCGGGCATGACCGAGATCGTGCGCGCCTGGCCCGCAGCCCTCGGCGAGCAGATCGCTCTGAACGCCTGGCCGGCCCGGCTTGCGCGCGACGGCACGCTGCACGTGGCGACTTCGTCCTCGGCGTGGGCCTTCGAGCTCGCCCAGCTCGAGCCGAAGCTACGTGAGCGCTTGCGAGAGGAGCTCGGCGAAGCCACGCCGGCGAGGGTGCGCTTCGCCCCCGGGAAGCTCCCGGAGCCCCCCGCCGAAGGGGGGCCTACGAGCCCAAGGAGCACGAGAGAGCCGACGAAGAATGATCTCGAGCTGGCCGAGTCGATGGCAGCCGAGATCGAGGATGAAAGTCTGCGCAAAATCGTTGCGAAAGCGGCTGCCGCGAGCCTCGCGAGACGGCCCTGACGGCCGCTTCATCTGGTACACTTCGAGTAGCCCAAAAAGCCGGGTTATGCAGGGCTTTTTTTAATGGCTGAAGCTGCCTATACCTCAAAAGACATCACCGTTCTCGAGGGCCTCGAGCCGGTCCGGCTGCGCCCGGGAATGTACATCGGCTCGACGGGCTCGCGAGGCCTTCATCACCTCGTCTACGAGGTGGTTGACAACTCGGTCGACGAGGCGATCGCAGGGCGCGCCGACTTCGTCCAGGTCACGCTCCATCCCGACAATTCGGTGACCGTTCGGGACAACGGCTCCGGCATCCCCGTTGGGGCGATGGCCGACCAGGGCGGCCTGTCCGCTCTGACGGTCGTCCTCACGAAGCTCCACGCGGGCGGCAAGTTCGGAGGCGATAGCTACAAGGTCTCCGGCGGCCTGCACGGAGTCGGAGTCTCCGTCGTCAACGCGCTCTCCGAATGGCTCGTCGCGGAGGTGCACCGCGACGGGAAGATCTGGCGCCAGGAGTTCGCCCGGGGTGAGCCGACGACCGAGCTGAAGAAGATCGGCCCGACCAAGCGGACGGGAACGACGATCTCGTTCTTCCCGGACCAGGAGATCCTCGAGGAGGTCGAGTGGTCGACCGAGACGCTTGCGCAGCGGCTGCGAGAGACGGCGTTCCTGACGAAGGGGCTGCGGATCGTCCTCACGGACGAGCGCGCCGGCGGCGAGCAGGTCGAGTTCCATTACGAGGGGGGCATCCGCGACTTCATCGCCTACGTGAACGAGGCGAAGGACCCCGTCCACAAGCACATCGTCTACTTCGAGGGCGAGAGCGAGCAGGGCAAGGTCGAGGTCGCGATGCAGTGGAACACGAAGTACGTCGAATCGGTCTTCTCGTTCGCGAACAACATCAACACCCATGAGGGTGGAAGCCACCTTTCCGGCTTCAAAGCGGCCCTCACCGGGACGCTCAACAAGTACGCGCGGAGCATGGACCTCCTGAAGGAGAAGGAAGAGAACCTCGAGGGCGAGGACGTCCGGGAGGGGCTCGCCGCTGTCATCTCCGTGAAGCTTCGCGAGCCGCAGTTCGAGGGGCAGACCAAGACGAAGCTTGGGAACCCGGGCGTTCGCGGCCTCGTCGAGCAGACGGTCAACGCGAAGCTCGCGCAGTTTCTCGAGGAGAACCCGACCGACGCGAAGCAGATCATCCAGAAGGCGATCTCGGCTTCCCGTGCGCGCCAGGCGGCTCGGAAGGCCCGCGACCTCACTCGGCGGAAGGGCGCCTTCGGGGGCGGCATGGCAAAGAAGTTCGCCGACTGCCAGCTCCGCGACCCCGAGCTGACGGAGGTGTTCATCGTCGAGGGCGACTCCGCGGGCGGGCTCGCGAAGCAGGCACGCGACAAGTCGAACCAGGCCGTGCTGCCCCTGCGCGGCAAGATCATCAACTCCGAGAAGAACCGCCTGAACAAGGTGCTCTCGAACGCCGAGATCCAGTCGCTCGTGCAGGTGATCGGCACCGGGATCGGCGACGAGTTCGACATCGCCAAGCTCCGCTACCACCGGATCGTCGTGATGACGGACGCCGACGTGGACGGCGCCCACATCCGCACGCTCGTCCTCACGTTCCTCTACCGGCACATGACCGAGCTGTTCGACCGCGGGCACATCTACATTGCCGTCCCCCCGCTCTACCTCGTCAAGCTCGGGAACCAGCAGAGCTATCTCGAGAAGGAATCGCAGCTCGAGGAGCTCCTCGTCCGCGAGCGCTTCCCCGAGCTGCAGATCGAAGCCAGAGGCGGCGCCGCGGTGAAGCTCACGCCTACGAAGTACGGGCGGCTCCAGCGCGCGCTGAACGAGTTCGAGGGCTGGACCGCCCGTCTGCGCTCGGACTTCGGCAATCAGGCCGCAGACTTCGTGATCACCCACCGGCTCGTCGAGACGGGAGTCACCTCGCCTGCCGAGGCCGCCGAGGCGATCGAGGCGGCGCCGGGGAACGGCTACACGTTCTCGGTCCTCGAGAAGGACGACGCCGGCGTGAAGGTCAAGATCATCGAGACCGAGACGAGCACGGCCGAGCATGTCGTGGTGCCGGCCGAGCTCTTCGCCTCGCCGATCTACGCGAACGTGCGCAAGGCCTACGGGCGCCTGACCGAGATCGTCGGCGGGCTGCCCCCCTTCGACGTCCGGCTCGGAAAGCGCAAGGAGATCGCCGAGACCTTCGAGGCGCTGCGCGGACGGGCGCTCGAGCTCGGCAAGCACGGTATGCAGATCACGCGCTTCAAGGGCCTCGGCGAGATGAACGAGGACGAGCTGTGGATGACGACGATGGATCCCGCGCGGCGCATGCTGATTCGCGCCGAGGTCGAGGACGCGACTGCCGCCGACCTCTGGTTCTCCCGTCTCATGGGCGACGAGGTCGAGCCGCGGCGTCTGTTCATCGAAGAGAACGCGCTCGAAGTGCGTTTCCTGGATGTCTGAGCTGACGCCGCCGGCGGGCGGACGGGTCGAGGCTCGCGAGCTCGACCAGGAAGTTCGCTCGAGCTTCCTCGACTACGCCATGAGCGTGATCGTCTCGCGGGCGCTGCCGGACGCGCGCGATGGGCTGAAGCCGGTGCACCGCCGGGTGCTCTACAGCATGCACGAGGCCGGCCTTCAGCCGAACCGCCCGACACGCAAGAGCGCGAGGGTAGTCGGTGACGTAATGGGGAGCTACCACCCGCACGGCGACTCGGCTATCTACGACGCCCTCGTGCGGCTCGCGCAGCCCTTCTCGATGCGCTACCCGCTCGTTCAGGGGCAGGGTTACTTCGGCTCCGTCGACGGCGACTCGGCGGCCGCGATGAGATATACCGAGTGCCGATTGTCACGAATTGCGACGGAGATGCTCCGCGACATCGACGCCGACACCGTTGACTTCGTCCCGAACTACGACGAGTCGCGGCGGATGCCCGACGTCCTTCCGTCCCGTTTCCCGAATCTGCTCGTCAACGGCTCGACCGGGATCGCGGTCGGCATGGCGACGAACATCCCGCCGCACCGGTTGGGTGAGGTGATCGACGCCGTGACCACGCTCATCGACGAGCCGGACGCCGACGTCGAGCGCCTGATGAAGCACGTCAAGGGCCCGGACTTCCCGACCGGAGGCTCGATCGTAGGCCGCTCGGGCATCCGCGACGCGTACCGGACGGGCCGCGGCCGCATCATCGTCCGGGGCCACGCCCACATCGAGGAGCTCCGCGGCGGCAAGCAGGCGATCATCATCACCCAGCTGCCGTACGGCGTCCGCAAGGGTGGCGAGGGTGGTCTGATCGAGAAGATCGCCGAGCTCGTCGAGAGCAAGGTGCTGACCGAGGTGCCGATGAGCGACGACGCTCTGGCCGACCACTCCGACAAGACCGGCATGCGGATCTACGTCGAGCTGAAGCGCGATGCGGTGCCCCAGGTTGCCCTCAACAAGATCTTCAAGCACACGCCGCTCCAGACGACCTTCGGCTACAACGCCGTCGCGCTCGTCGACGGCGTGCCGCGCACGCTCAGCCTGCTGGAGCTGATCCAGTACTACGTCGACTACCAGCGCCAAGTGGTCACGCGTCGCTCGAAGTACGAGCTGCGCAGGGCGGAAGAACGCGCTCACGTCCTCGAGGGCTACCTGAAGGCGCTCGACGACCTCGACGCCGTCATTGTGTTGATCCGAGCCTCCGCAGATCCCGACGAGGCACGCGCCGGCCTCATCGCCCAGTTCGAGTTCTCCGAGATCCAGGCGCAGGCGATCCTCGACCTGCGGCTCCAGCGGCTGACCGGCCTCGAGCGGAAGCGGATCCAGGACGAATACGACGACCTCCAGGAGCGGATCGCCGAGCTGCGCTCGATTCTCGGCGACGAGGCGCGCATCGACGAGGTGATCAAGAAAGAGCTCCTCGAGATCAAGGAGATCTACGGCAAGAACGATGACCGCCGAACCGAGATCGTCGCGGCCGAGGAGGAGCTCGAGCTCGAGGACCTGATTGCCGAGGAGGACATGGTCATCGCGATCACCCGCTCGGGCTATATCAAGCGTCTACCGGTGACCACGTACCGCGAGCAGCGCCGGGGCGGCATTGGCGTCATGGGCATGGAGATGAAGGAGGACGACTACATCGAGCACCTGTTCGTCGCCTCGACGCACGACTACCTCCTGTTCTTCACGTCGGTCGGCAAGATCTACCGGCTGAAGGTGCACGAGCTTCCCCTCGGCACGCGGCAGTCGAAGGGGCGTGCGATCGCGAACTTCCTTCCCTTCCGCCAGAGCGAGACGATCCGGGCGGTCATTGCGACGCGGGACTTCAAGGAGGCCGAGTACCTCGTGCTGGCGACGAAGAAGGGAGTTGTCAAGAAGACGAAGTTCGAGGAGTACAACACTCCCCTGAAGGCGGACGGGATCATTGCGATCAACCTCCGCAAGGACGACGAGGTGATCGGCCTGATTCCGTCCTCCGGCAATGACGACCTGCTGATGGTCTCCCGGAAGGGGCAGGCAATTCGCTTCCACGAGAGCCAGGCGCGGCCGATGGGCCGCGCGACAGGCGGCGTCCGGGGGATGAACCTTCGCAAGGGCGACGAGGTGATCGCGATCACCCTCGCCGAGAACGACACGGACCTCCTCGTCGTCACCGTGAACGGCTACGGCAAGCGGACGCGCATCGAGGACTATCCGGTCAAGGGCCGCGGCGGGCTCGGCGTGAAGACGGTTCAGCTGACCGAGGCGCGTGGACAGCTCGCCGGCGCGCGCGTCGTGCGGGACGGCTACCAGGTGATGCTGATCTCGACGGGCGGCACGGTCATTCGGATTCCGGTGGAGGACGTCAAGCGCCTCGGCAGGTCGACGCAGGGCGTGATCGTCATGCGCCTGCGCAAGAGCGAACGGGTATCGACGCTGGCGCCGGTCGTCGAGTCCGAAGCCGTGGAGGCCGAAGAAGCTGAAGAAGACCCGGCCAAGCCGGCGGAATAGCGACCAATATCAGCCGGTCTTCGGGGAATACCCTTCACAAAAACGACGAGGAGCGATATACCTTCCCGACGAGGGGTCCGCAGTCTCCGCCGGGAGAGGAATCGAATGGCCGCGAGCAGACAAGTTGATCTCCTCGAACCCATCGACCTTGCCGACCACCTCGACAAGATCGAGCTCTACCTCGGCCAGGTCTGCCAGATCGCCGGCATCTCGAAGATGCAGCTCGACTACTGGACGAACAAGGCCCAGATCCCGACCAAGGGCCGCAAGCAGCGGATCTACGACATGGACGCAGTCGAGACCGTGATGCTGATCAAGCAGGCCAAGGACAAGGGCCTCAACCTCGGCGCGGCGATCGAGGCCGCGCACCGCTTTCGCGAGCTCAACGCGCCGGGTAAGCGCTAGCCGGGCCGGGCCGTCGCACGCAAAGCAGCTGCGGCCTCCTCGGGAGGCAGCCAGTTGACGTAGAGCCCGGCTCCGAGCTCGAGCCCGGCGAGAATGGTCAGGCGAGGCAGGACCTCGACGTGCCAGTGCGCGCCGGCGTGTAGCCACGCGTTGAGCGGAAGCGGCCCCTCGAGATCGCGTAGCCGGCTGATCGCCCCGGCGAGGAGGCGGAGCGCGTTCGCGAGCGCGGCCTCGTCTGGGCCCGGCACGTGCTCACGGGGGGCAATCAGGAGCTCGTAGGGCAGGCGGCCCGCGATCGCCGCCCGCAGCGTCACGCTTCCCTGGAGGGCGATCTCGAGTGCGTCGTCGCGGAGGAGGCCGCAGAGCGCGCAGTCATCCTCTTCGAGGCGAGGAAGCTCCTCGACGACTGCGGGCGGCGAGTCGCGCAGCCACACGAGCTGCGAGTGGCTGTGCGGGAGGCTTGCGCCCGCCTCCCGGCCCTCGTTGAGAACGAGCTGAACGTGCTCGAAGCCTTCCTTGCGCGCGAGCTCCATCCGCTCGTGCCAGGCCAAGGCGACCGACGCGAGCTCGGCCTCGCCGAGCTCCGCGAGCGAGCGCGCATGCCGCGGGGTGTGGACGACGACCTCCTGGCGCTCGAAGGCCGGATAGAGGTTCGGCACGACGCGCACCTGCCAGCCCGGGGTGTCGGGCATCCGCTCCCCTTGGGCGATCGCGAAGGTCTCCGGCGGCGTCCGGTCCTCCCGGCCTTCGCAGAACGGGCACTGTTCGAGCTCTTCGCCGCTCGGCGGCTCGAAGTCGCCTCGCCTCGCCCCTGGACGCGTCGCGCGTCCGGGCGCGATGACGACGGTCCTGCCCGAGATCGGATCGCGCCGAACTTCCGGAGTCAGCTCTCGGGCCTGTACCCGCCGGAGCTCTCGATCAACGGCCGGAAGAGCTCGATCGGCAGCGGCAGGATGATCGTCGACGAGCGCTCGGAGCTGATCTCGAGCATCGTCTGGAGGAACCGGAGCTGGAGCGACATCGGGTTCTCGGCCAGCACCATGGCGGCGTCCTTCAGCCGCTCGGATGCCTGGAACTCACCCTCGGCCGCGATCACCTTCGCGCGGCGCTCGCGCTCGGCCTCGGCCTGGCGCGCCATTGCGCGCTGCATGCCCCCGGGGATCTCGACGTCCTTGACCTCGACGATCGAGACCTTGATTCCCCACGGCGAGGTCGCCTCGTCGATGATCTGCTGGAGGATCGCGTTGATCTTGTCCCGCTCCGAGAGAAGCTCGTCGAGGGAGTGCTGTCCGAGGACGCTTCTGAGAGTGGTCTGCGAGATCTGCGAGGTGGCGACCATGAAGTTCTCGACCTGCACGATCGCCTTCTCCGGGTCGATGATCCGGAAGTAGGCGACCGCGTTCACTCGGACGGGCACGTTGTCCTTCGTGATCACCTCCTGCGGCGGGACGTTCAACGTCACCGTCCGCAGGTCGACCCGAACCATCTTGTCGATGATCGGGATGAGCAGGAAGAGGCCGGGCCCCTTCGGCGGCGACTTGAGGCGACCGAGTCGGAAGATGACGCCGCGCTCGTACTCGCGCGCGACCCGGATCGCCGACGAGAGCACGATCAGCAAAACGACGGCGACGGCTGCGACGGCGATCAGGGCAGGCAAAACGACTCTCCTTTTGTCGGAGGCGTGATCCTAAAGGTGTTCCCCTTCGCTACGAGCTTCAATCGGCTCGGCCGGTCTATCCACCTCGAGCACGAGGCCGTCCTCGACGTCCGCAACCTGCACCGGTGTCCCGGCCGCGATCGGTTCGCCGTGAGTGCGCGCCTGCCAGAGCTCGCCGCGGACGAAGACGAGCCCGGTCGGCGCGAGCGCCTCGCGGACGACGCCCATCTGCCCGACGAGCTCGCTGCGGCCCGTCACCGGTGGGACCCGCCTGACCTGGACGATCTTGAACGCGACGAGCGCCATCATCCCGGTGAGCGTGGCGGCGATCGCCAGCACTGCCGGTAATGAGACCTTGTACGTGTTGCCTGCAGGCTCGAAGAGGAGGAGGGAGCCGATCACGAAGCAGACCGAGCCCGCGAGCGTGATGGCTCCGTGCGTCGGGACGAACGCCTCCGCGGCGAAGAAGGCGAAGGCGAGCAGCATGAGCAGCAAGCCGGCTGCGCTGATCGGTAGTACCTGGAGGCCGAACAGTCCGAGGATCAGCGAGATCGCACCGACGGTGCCCGGGAAGATGAGGCCGGGATTCCACAGCTCGACGATGATCCCCAGCGTCCCGATCGACATGAAGAGGACGATCAGGTTCGGGTCGATGAGCGTGTCGAGGATCTTCTTCCAGAGCGACATGTCGACGGTGTCGATCTCGGCGCCGGCCGTGTGGAGGACATATCCGTTGGGCTTCGTCTTGCGTCCGTCGATCTTGTCGAGCAGCGCAGGCAGCGTCGGTGCCATGACGTCGATGACGTTCTGTTGGAGTGCCTCGGTGGCGCCCAGGTTGGAGGCACGGCGGACGGCTGCGTCGGCCCACTGCACGTTGCGCCCATGCTCCCGCGCGAGCTCGCGCAGGGAGGCCGCCGCGTCGTTCACGACCTTCCGCCGCAGGTCCTTGCCGATGTTGCCGCCGCCGACGTTGATCGGCGTCGAGGAGCCGATGTTCGTCTGCGGGGCCATCGCCAGCAGATCGGCGGCCTGGCCGATCCAGACCCCCGCCGACGCGGCCCGCGCTCCTTCGGGCGAGACGTAGACGATGACGGGCACCTTCGAAGCGAGCTCCGCCTTGACGATCTTCTCCATCGAGGAGCCGAGCCCGCCGGGCGTGTCGAGCAGGATGACGACCGCGCTGTAGCCGTCGCTGCTCGCACGGTGGATCTCGTCGGTCACGTAGTCCTGCGTGACTGGGTTGACGTCGTTCTCGAACTTGACCGCGAGGACGCGAGGCCGGGCCGACGCGGCGGATGCAGTGGCGCAGAGCGTCAGAATCGCGGTCAGCGAGAGGAAAAACGCCCGCAGCAGCGGCCCTTTCACTTGTAAGAATTCTATCTGGAAGGGGGTTCGGGGCTTGAGCCGAAGGACGGTCTCTGCTTCCGTAGGGAGCGCCGCCGCCATGAAGTCCTTCGTCCTCGCCGCCCTCCTCCTCGTTCTCGCGCCCGGAACCGCGTACGGTGCGGGGACCTCGCTTGTCAGTCGCGACCTTCCGGTCGGCGGCAGCCCCTCAGTCGCGGTCGCCCGGTTCAACCTCGTCGGCCTTCGCTGGCAGGGGTCGGGGATGGTCCTGTTCCGGACCCGAAGCCCGGCGGGGCACTGGAGCAACTGGCGGCCGGCGGCGCCCGAGGACGAGGACCGACCCGACCTACGCAGCCACGAGCTGAGGCGCCGCGGCTGGGAGATCGGGAACCCGTACTGGACCGGGCCGTCGAACCGGATACAGGTCAGAACCTACGGGCGCGTCCGCCAGATTCGGGCGAGCTTCGTCCGGAGCCCGGTCGAGCGCGCTCGCGTGCGCTCGGTCGCGGTCGCCGGATCTCCGCTCATTCTCTCGCGCCTCGCTTGGCGTGCGAACGAACGGATTCGCCGGGGTCGGCCCGAGTACGCCGACACCGTGCGCTTCGCGGTCGTCCACCACACGGCGGGCTCGAACACGTACACCCGGGCCCAGTCGGCGGCAATCGTCCGCGGCATCCAGCGCTATCACGTGCTTGGCAACGGCTGGGACGACATCGGCTACAACTTCCTCGTCGATAAGTACGGCCAGATCTTCGAAGGCCGGTTCGGTGGGGTCGACCGGAACGTCGTCGGCGCGCACGCGCAGGGCTTCAACGAGGGGTCGGTCGGGGTCGCCCTGATCGGCAACTACGACGTCGGCGGAGGCGTCACGCCCGCGGCGCGGGCTGCGCTGATTCGGCTGCTCGCGTGGCGGCTCGACGTCGCACACGTCGATCCGCTGACGGTCTTCAGCTGGCCCTCAGGCGGCAATCCCCGGTTCCCCGCCGGCGTTCCGGTCACGCTGCGCTCGATCGCCGGGCACCGCGACACCGGCTTCACCTCGTGCCCCGGGAGCCGGTTGTACAGCGAGCTGAACTCGATCGCGCGCAGCGTCGGGCAAACGGGGCTGCCGAAGCTCTACTTCCCGCGAGTGACGGGCGCACCAGGCGGGCACGTCCGCTTCACGGCGAGGCTCTCGGAGCCGCTCGACTGGTCGGTGCTCGTGACCGACGCGGGCGGGACGCTCATTGCGAGTGGCGAAGGGAGCGGCGCCAACGTGAATTGGGCGTGGGACGCCCGCACCGTCCCTGCCGGCCGCTACAGGTACGCGATCGACGCCGGGCCGACCGTTCGGCCGGCGACGGGCGTCGTCGCAGGGACCTCCGCACAGTCCACGCTGACTGCTCTCGCGCGGCCGGCGGTAATCACGCCGAACGGTGACGGCAGGAGCGAACGCACGACCGTGCGCTACCGGCTCCGCGCGCCCGCCCTCGTCACCGCGACGGTCGTCGACGCGGGCGGCCTACCGTTGACGACGCTGTTCAGCGAGCAGAAGCTCGCGGGGACGTATCAGTTCCTCTGGGATGCGGCGGGCATCCCCGACGGGCGCTACGGAATCCTGCTCACCGCGCGCAACGCTCTGGGAATCGAGACGACCGCGACGGTCGCCGTGACCGTCGACCGGACACTCGCTGCTTTCCGCGTGGTGCCGGCGGTGTTCTCGCCGAACGGCGACGGCCGGCTCGACACGACAAGCTTCCGATTCGTCCTGAACGGCCCCGCGCGGGTATCGCTCTTCGTGCGACGCGGCGCGCGGGTGATCGGCCAGGTCTTCGCGGATCGGCTCGAGGCGGGCCCGCAGGCGATCGAGTGGAACGGACGCTTCCGGCAGCGGGTCGCCGAGCGCGAGTACCGCGCCGACCTGCGCGCAACGTCGGTCGTGGCGACCACCACGCAGACCGTCGCCTTTGCAGTCGACGTGACGCCGCCGCTCCTGAGGCTTCTCTCGCCGTTGCCGCCGACGTTCTCGATCAACGAGCCCGGATTCGTGACGCTCGTCCTCGACGACGGCAGGACGATCGTGGAGCGCCGGCTGCTGCCGGGCCGGTTCACGATCGATCCGGGCGGGCCCTTCGTGCGGCTGCGGGCGAGCGCCCGCGATTTCGCCGGCAACGAGAGCCCACCGGTCGTGTATCCCTAGGTACCTCGCCGAATACCGGCCTGTGCGACCCAGTTGTCGTAGCCGCGCTCGAGCCGCTCGAGAAGCGTGACGAGGAGCTCGACGCGGTCGACCGGTCGACCCGCCTCGACGAGGAGTGAGGTCGCGGGATGCTCGACGTCTCTTGGGAGCTCGTCCTCCGTGATGTTGACGTTGATCCCGATTCCGAGCGTGACCCGTCCCTCGCTTGCCTCGGCGAGGATGCCGGCTGCCTTCCGTCCGCCGAGTAGGACGTCGTTGGGCAGCTTGATCTGCGGCTCGAGGCCGGCCACCACGACGATCGCCTCGACACAGGCCTCGCCGGCGACGAGCGAGAGCTCGGGCAGCCGCGGCGGGTCAACAGGCGGTTCCAACAGGATCGAGCAGAGCACGCTCGTGCGCAGAGGCGAGTGCCAACGCCTGCCGAGCCGTCCACGACCCTCGGTCTGCTCCTCGGCGACCGCGACCGCGCCTTCGCCGAGCTCCGGGCCGAGGAGCCGCTGTGTCGACGGGCAGGCCTCGGCGTAAAGGTAGGGGCGGCCGAAGCGGCCGCGGAGCCGTGGCACGACCACATCGGGGCCCAGTGAGTCGGTCATCCGGGACCCGGGAACGTACCTTCGATTGCGACCACTAGACTAAGCGGCGGCGTGGAGACCCGCCTTGACAACGTTCCGTTCGGGCGGGCAGAGATCGAGGCGATCCTGCCGCACCGCGAGCCGTTCCTCCTCATCGACGAGGTCGTGCAGCTCGAGCCGGGTGGGCTTGTGGTCGCCCGCAAGCGGGTGCGCTCCGACGACTGGTATCTCGCGGGCCACTTTCCCGGGCGGCCGATCATGCCCGGCGTCCTCATCGTCGAGGCGATGGCGCAGACGGGCGCGATCGCCGTTCTGTCGCGTGAGGAAAACCGCGGCCGACTCGCGCTCTTCGCGGGCATCGACGGCGTTCGCTTCAAGCGGGTGGTCGAGCCGGGCGACGAGCTCGAGCTGACCTGCGACCTCGAGCGGGTGAGAGGCCCGATCGGCAAGGGTCGCGCGGAGGCGCGGGTCGACGGCGAGCTCGCCGCGCGCGCGACGCTGATCTTCGCGGTGGAGCGATGATCGGCACCGCGACCTCCAACGGGCGGATCTCGATCACCGGCATCGGCTCCTACGCGCCCGAGAGGGTGATGACGAACGACGAGCTAGCGCAGATCGTGGAGACCTCCGACGAGTGGATCGTCGAGCGGACCGGGATCCGCGAGCGCCGGATGGCCGGGCCCGACGAGGCTCTCTCCGACCTCTCGCTGCCGGCCGCTGTGGACGCGCTCGAGCAGTCGGGGCTCGACCCGGCTTCGCTCGATCTCGTCATCGTGGCGACGGTGACCCCCGACATGGCGTTCCCCTCCACGGGGGCGATCCTCGCCGATCGCCTGGGCGCAAAGGACGCCGCGGCCTACGACCTGTCGGCCGGCTGCACCGGCTTCGTGTACGCGCTCGCCCAGGCACACGGGATGCTTGCGGGCGGCCTCGTCGACCGCGTGCTCGTGGTCGGGGGAGACGTCCTCTCGCGGATCGTCGACTGGGAGGACCGCAGCACGTGCGTCCTGTTCGGCGACGGCGCGGGTGCGGTCGTGCTGGAGCGCGTCCGTGAGGGCGGGTTTCTGGGCTTCGAGCTCGGCGCGGACGGGTCGGGGGGGTCGCAGCTCTACATGCCTGCCGGCGGGTCGCGCGCCCCGGCCACGGCGGAGACGGTCGCCTCGCGACAGCATTTCGCGAAGATGAACGGCCGCGAGGTCTTCAAGTTCGCGACTCGTGTGCTCGTCGACTCGGCCGAGAGGGTCCTCGACGAATGCGGCGTGTCGGTGAGCGAGGTCGACGTCTACGTGCCGCACCAGGCCAACGTGCGCATCATCGACCACGCCCGTCGCAAGCTCGGCATCCCCGAGGAACGGACGGTCGTCAACGTCGACCGCTACGGGAATACTTCATCAGGCTCGATCCCGCTCGCGCTCGGCGACGCAGAGGTCGACGGACGCCTGCGCGCGGGCGAGCTCGTGCTGATGACAGGGATGGGAGCCGGCCTCACGTGGGGCTCGGCGCTGATCGAATGGACGGCGAACGGGAAAGGTGGAAAGGGATGAGCAAGGTTGCGTTCTGCTTTCCGGGGCAGGGGTCGCTCGAGGCGGGCATGGGCAAGGAGATCGCCGACTCCGTTCCGGAGGCGATGGACGTGTTCCGGGAGGGGAGCGAGGCATCGGGGCTCGACCTCGCGCGCCTCTGCTTCGAGGCTCCTCTGGAGGAGCTCGTGGAGACCGACGTTCAGCAGCCGGCGCTCGTGGCGACGAGTCTTGCCGTGCTCGCCGCGCTGCGGGCCCGCGGCTTCGAGCCGGACTATGTCGTCGGTCACTCGGTCGGAGAGTTCGCGGCGCTCGCGGCTGCTTCCTCGTTGACTCCCGCGGAGTCGATCGCGCTCGTGCGTGAGCGAGGCCTCGCCATGGCCGAGGCGGCACGAGTTTGCAACGGGGCGATGGCGGCGATCCTCGGCCTCGAGGACGAGGTTGTGGAGCGGCTCTGTGACGAGATCGACGGAGTCTGGCCCGCGAACTACAACTGCCCGGGCCAGATCGTCGTCTCGGGGGAGCAGGAGGCGGTCAGCGAGGTCTGCGCGAAGGCCGAGGCGCTCGGCGCCCGCCGGACTGTGAGGCTGAAGGTGTCGGGCGCGTTTCACAGCCCGCTCGTCGCTCGCGCGGCCGACCGCCTGCGCCCCGCCCTGGAGCGTGTGCGCTTCCGCGAGCCGGTCGCGCCGTTCATGTCGACCGTGACCGCCAAGATCGAGCCCGCACAGCGCTTCGCCTCGCTGCTCGTCGAGCAGCTGACCGCCCCGGTGCGCTTCACCCAGGCTGCGCGTGGGCTCGTCGGGGAGGGTGTGCGCACGTTCGTCGAGGTCGGGCCGAGCAGTGTCCTCGCGGGGCTCGTCAGGCGGATCGACCGCACCGCGAAGGCGGTCTCGGTCAACAACCTCGCCGGGCTGAAGAAGGTCGAGGAGCTAACTGCCTGAGTTCTGCTCTCTGGAGGGACGGACAGCGCTCGTCACCGGCGGTTCTCGCGGCATTGGCCGTGCGATCGCGCTCGAGCTCGGGCGGGCCGGAGCGTCGGTCGTGCTCGGCTATCACTCGGCCGCCGAGGAAGCGGACGCAGTCGCGAAGGAGATCGGTGGGCGGGCAGTGCAGGCGGATGTCTCGAACGCTGACGAGGCGCGCGCGCTCGTGGAGGAGGCGGGCGACCTCGCGGTGCTCGTCAACAACGCGGGGCTCACGCGCGACGGTGTCCTCGCTCGCATGTCCGACGACGACTGGCGCTCGGTGATCGAGACGAACCTGAGCAGCGTCTTCTACACGTGCCGCGCGGCGGCGCGCGGCATGATGCGCCGCCGGTCAGGGACGATCGTGAACGTCTCGAGCATCGTCGGCGTGCACGGGAACTGGGGCCAGACGAACTACGGCGCGTCGAAGGCCGGGATCATCGGCTTCACGAAGTCGCTCGCACGCGAGCTCGGGAGCCGCGGCGTGCGCGCGAACGTGGTCGCTCCCGGCTACGTCCGCACGAGACTGACCGACGCGCTGCCCGCAGACGCGCGTGAGGCGATGCTCACCAATACGCCGCTCGGGCGGCTCGGAGAGCCCGAGGACGTCGCCGGAGCGGTACGGTTCCTCTGTTCCGACGAGGCCTCGTTCATCACGGGCGAGGTGCTGCTCGTCGACGGGGGTTTAGGGATGTGAGCGACTTTTCTCAGAACGGGCGCCGCCGGGTCGTGATCACCGGCCTTGGCGCGGTGACCCCGCTCGGCAACGACGTCGAGACGAGTTGGCAGAGCCTCATCGAGGGTCGCTCCGGTGCGGCGGCGATCGAGCAGTGGGACGCAAGCGAGTATCCCGTGACCTTCGCCTGCGAGCTAAAGGACTTCGACCCCGCGCAGTGGATCGACTACAAGCGGGCCCGGCGGATGGACCGCTTCGCGCAGATGATCGTGGCGGCTGCTCGCCAGGCCGAGGCCGACTCGGGCCTGAACGTTGAGCCAGAGGCCGAGCGGATCGGCGGATCGATCGCCACCGGCATCGGCGGCCTGAGGGCGTTCCAGGACTGTTACGACGTGCTGCTCGCGCGCGGCCCGGAGCGCGTGAACCCGTTCTCGATCCCGCAGATCATCCCGAACATGGGAGCCGCCTGGGTCTCGATGGAGCTCGGCACGCGGGGACCGCTCGCCTCGCAGTGCACGGCCTGCGCGGCGTCGAACATGGCGATCGGGGACGCGGCGGACATGATCCGCCTCGGTCGGGCGGACGTCGTCTTCGCGGGGGGGACCGAGGCGGGGATCACTCCGGTCGGTATCGCGGGCTTCAGCGCGATGCGGGCGCTCTCGCGGCGCAACGACGAGCCCGAGAAGGCGAGCCGCCCGTTCGACGCCGGGCGAAGCGGCTTCGTGATGGGCGAGGCGGGCGCAGTTGTCGTGCTCGAAGACCTGGAGCACGCGCGGGCGCGCGGCGCGAAGATCTACGCCGAGCTTCTCGGCTACGGGCTCTCCTCCGACGCGGCCCACGTCACCGAGCCCGACCCCACCGGCGAGAATCCCGCGCGCGCGATGAAGATGGCCTTTGGCGATGCCGGCATCTCGCCGGAGGACGTCGACTACATCAACGCGCACGGGACCTCAACGCCGCTCGGGGACGCGAGCGAGACGAAGGTGATCAAGCTCGCCCTCGGGGAGGAGCTCGCACGGCGGACCCCTGTTTCTTCGACGAAGGGGGCGACGGGACACTGCCTCGGGGCCGCCGGCGCGGTCGAGGCGATCTTCACGATTCTGGCCGTCAACCGGAACACGCTGCCGCCGACCATCAACTACGAGTCGCCCGACCCCGACTGCGACCTCGACTACGTGCCGAACGAGGCGCGCGAGGCCGACGTGCGGATCGGTGTCTCCAACTCGTTCGGCTTCGGCGGCCACAACGCCTGCATCGTGCTGCGCGAGATGGCGGACGAGTAGGGCGAGGAATGTGCGCCGGTGCCAGACTGAAGTCCGGCACCGGATCGAGGGCTGATCGCCAATGAAGACGCGCTGGGCAACCTTCGACTGCTACGGGACGCTGATCGACTGGAACCGGGGAATCCACGACGAGCTCGAGCGTCTCTTCGGCGTGACGGAGGCTCCCCGCCTCCTAAAGCGCTACCACGAGCTCGAGCCGGAGCTCGAAGCCGAGCCGTTCCGCACCTACCGCGAGGTGCTGACGCTCGCGCTCGAGCGCCTCATGCAGGAGGACGGCGTCCAGCTCCCGGAGGGCGAATCGGGCGCCTTTGCCCGGTCGCTCCCCGAGTGGCCGCCCTTCCCTGAGGTGCCTGCCGCGCTCTCCGAGCTGAGGAACCGCGGTTGGAAGCTCGCCATTCTCTCCAACACCGACCGCGATCTCATCGCGGCGTCACAGCGACAGCTCGGCGTGCCGGTCGATCTCGCGATCGTGGCCGAAGACGTGCACTCGTACAAGCCGGCTCACGGCCACTGGCAGCGCTTTTTCGAGGTGACGGAGGCCGACCGCGAGCGGCATGCTCATGTTGCGGCAAGCCTCTTCCACGACATCGCGCCGGCGCGGGAGCTGGGCTTGACCTCGGTCTGGGTCAATCGCCTGGGCGAGGAGCCCAAGCCGGAGCCGGACCGGGAGATCCCGGACCTCTCGCCGCTTCCGGACGTTCTCGACGAGCTCGTCTCCGCATGAGCAGCGAGGTGGCCATCCGGGCGCCGAGACCAGACGAGGCCGAAGCCGCCGCCGTGTTCCTGAACGAACATTCGAGGCGGCTGCACGGGACGGACGCCCAGTCGCCCGCGGAGCTCCGCAACTACTGGGAGCTGCCCGATGTCGACCCTGAACGCGACGTATTCCTCGCCGAGGGCCCTGACGGCGAGCTGAACGGATACGCCGACGTCGGATCCTTCGGCGGCGCCACCTGGCTCGACGTTCGAGGCTTCGAGCCGACTGTGCTCCGCCCTCTCCTCGAGGCTGCGGAGGCCCGCGCGCGGGAGAAGAGGCCCGGGGTGCCGATCCGGGGATCGGTGAGCGAGCAGGATCGAGTCCTCCGTGACCTCTTCGAGAGCGCGGGCTACCGGGTGGTTCGCCATTCGTTTCGAATGGTGATCGACCTCGACGGTGAGCTGCCCGCGCCGCGGTGGCCGGACGGCTTCTCGGTGCGCACGTTCGAGGAGGGCGAAGAGCGCCGCGTCTATGAGGCGCAGATGGACTCCTTCGCCGATACGTGGTCGTTCGCGCGCGACCCGTTCGAGGATTGGGCACAGTGGTTCTTGGGCCATCCCTCCTTCGACCCCGAGCTCTGGTTCCTGGCCGAGGCGGAACAAGGGGACTTGGCCGGGATTGCGCTGACACGCCCACTGGAGACCGAGACCGGGGTCGGGTGGGTCGACATCCTCGGAGTTCGCCCGGCGTTTCGGCGTCGCGGCCTTGCGATCGCTCTCCTCGAGCATGTCTTCCAGGAGTACGCCCGTCGTGGCTTCGAGCGCGTGGGTCTCGGCGTGGACGCTGAGAACCCGACGGGCGCGGTCCGGCTCTACGAGCGCGCAGGGATGCGCGTAGACCGCCGAGGCCTTCAATACGAAAGTGTTCAGGGATAATCGGGCGGTGGCCAGCCGACCGCGCATCGACGTCTCCATCGAGCACCGGAACGTGCCGAGTGAGCCCCGGGACGAGAAGCCTCACCCGAACACCTGCCCTTCCTGCGGCTCGCACTACCGGGAGGACGAGCTCGAGCGGAATCTCCGCGTCTGTCCGCACTGCGGCCATCACTTCCCGGTCACGGCCCGCGCGCGGATCGCGCAGCTCTCCGACGACGGGAGGTTCGAGGAGGAAGCGGCAGAGCTCCGCTCGGAGGACCCGCTCGAATTCTTCGACCTCCGGCCCTACACAGAGCGGCTGGCCGAGGCAGAGGTCTCGACCGGCCTCGGCGACGCGTTGGTGATCGGCCGTGCCGCAATCGAAGGCCGACCATGTGAGCTCGCGGTGATGGACTTCTCGTTCATGGGCGGCTCGATGGGCAGCGTCGTCGGCGAGAAGGTTTGCCGCGCGTGCGAGGCTGCGGCCGAGCGCGGTGTGCCGCTCGTTGCCGTCACAGCCTCGGGCGGCGCCCGCATGCAGGAGGGGATCCTCTCGCTCATGCAGCTGCCCAAGACGGTCTGCGCCGTCGAGGATCTGCGAGACGCTCGGTGTGGCTTCATCACCGTCCTGACACACCCGACTACCGCGGGTGTCCTGGCGAGCTTCGCGAGTCTCGGCGACGTGATGGTGGCCGAGCCGGGTGCGCTGCTCGCCTTCACGGGCCCTCGGGTCGTACAGCAGACCACGCGCGAGAAGCTCCCGGACGACTTCGGCCTGGCAGAGTCGAACCTCCGCTACGGCCACCTCGACGCGATCGTGCCCAGGCCGGAGCTGCGCGCGTTCCTCGGCCGGGTTCTGCGAGTCTTTGCGAATGGCGAGTAACGCCGAGCTGCACCTTCGCGAACGGCTGAGCCGGCTCCGAGCCCTGCCGCTGCTCCGGGGCACTCGCGTCTCGGGCGAGCTCGAGCGCCTCCAGCGTCAGCTCGACCGCATCGAGGCGGAGCCGACGGATGAGGAAATCTGGCGGTCGGTCGAGCTCGCACGGCACTCCCAACGCCCCTACACCCTCGACTATGTCGAGCGGCTCTTCGAGGACTTCGTCGAGCTGCACGGAGATCGGGCCCGGGCTGAGGATCCCGCGCTCGTCACCGGCCTCGGGCGGTTCCGAGGACGGACGATCGCCCTCATCGGTCAGCAGAAGGGTCGAGATCTGAACGAGCGGACGCGGCGGAACTTCGGCATGCCCCATCCGGAGGGCTACCGAAAGGGGATGCGCGTGATGGAGATCGCCCAGCGGCACAATTTCCCGCTCGTCACGTTCCTCGACTCGCCGGGTGCGTATCCCGGAGTCGCCGCCGAGCAGCACGGGCAGGGCGGCGCGATCGCCCGCTCGCAGGCCCTCATGGCCCGCCTGACCGTGCCGATCGTGGCTTGCATCATCGGCGAGGGGAATTCGGGCGGCGCGATCGCGATCGGCCTCGTCGATCGGGTGCTGATGCAGGAGAACGCGATCTACTCGGTCATCACGCCTGAGGGTTGCGCCGCCATCCTCTGGCGCGACGCAGGTGAGGCGCGCAATGCGGCGGCCGCCTTCAAGCCCGACGCGGTCCACTGCCTCGAGCTCGAGGTGATCGACGAGATCGTCAAGGAGCCGCAGGGAGGTGCCCACCTGAACCACGAGGAGGCCGGGCGGTTGCTTGCGGACGCGCTCGGCGAGTCGCTCGACGAGCTGGCCGCGATTCCAGGCGAGGAGCTTCGGCGCCGTCGCCGCGATCGGTACCGCGCGGTCGGCATCTACTCGGTTCGCCAGGGCGGCGAGCCCGCTCTTCGGGGCGGTTCCTGAGAGTTTCCACAGGTCTCCCGGACCGGTCGTCCACAGGATCCACAACGTTTTCCCCACGCGGAAGCCGGTGATCAACGCCTGTAGGCTCCCAAGCCCTCAGCACTCGGGACCAAGTTGAGGCTTAGCGCTAGACGAGATCGCGCGAAGGGATCGTCGGCTGCCAGTTTGAGAGCGGAAATCCGTACTCGGAGGCAACTCGCTGTACGAAGAGCGCGTGAGCTTGCTCATCTTCAGGCGACAGCGCCGACTGTTCGTCGAAGTCTGCGTACTCAGCTCTCCCGGCCCTTTCTTCGTGATCTTCGTCCTCGAAGCCGAGCCAGTTGTGGGTTTCCATCAGGCCGCTCCTTCCGCGCCGAGCAAACGGCTCGCTCGGTCGTTGAAAATTAGCCTATCCGCGCCGTCTGGGGCGAGGTGCAAACATGCGTCCCAGGAAGGCCCGGTAAGCAGGACTATTCGACCGAAGGGCACGGGATCATGCATCCCAAGCCCATTGTCATGAGCCCGTTGTTCGTAAGCGTCCCTCCGCTGGGGGAGCGCGTCGGCAAGCTCATCGAACGTGATCGTGGCGGGCTCACCGAGGCGGAAGAACTGAACGGGGTGCGTCAGTGTCGTCGCGTCAAGGCCTCCACCGAAGATGTCGATGAGTTCTTGCGCATGCTCTTGAAGACGTGCAAGTTCGTCGGGATTCTCGAAGTGGAAACCCCATTGCGCCCAGTACCAGGAACCCGAGTAGGCCGCACGAAGCTTGATTAGCTCGAAGCGAAGCTGGTCATAGAGCTCGACTGAGCGGATCAAGCAACGGGGCGCGATGCGGTTCCCGCGATACGAGGGGACAACCCGAATTCTCCGATGTTCAGCGAACCGTCTACCCAGAAACAGGCGCCGCTCCAGTTCGGCAACGATGTTCCCGCCAGTGACCAGGTTTCCCCAAAATGCAATCTCGCCGTCCTGGTCTAGGGTGGCGCGACATCGCTGCGCAGGGTTAAGTACAAGGCTGTAGTTCTCCGGTGCGTAGGCGTCTAGCACCTCGGCAAACGCTCGGCGATTCGCCCCGTCCGTTAGATCTACCTCGCCGCCGAGGACCCTGATTCGCCACAGAAGCTGATCAAGAAGGTCCTCGCCCTTCTTCGCGTCGCGCATCTTCTCGATCTCGGCATGTGCGCGCATGCGAGTCGAGAATAGCCCCAGACTCGGCTGGTAACTGCCACTTTTTGGCTCTCAGAATGCGCCGAGGCCGGGACTCGCCCGGCCTCGAACGCTGACCCCCTGGTGTTTGGGATGATCTTCAGGGCACGTGCGTCCCTGGTCCTGAGTCATATGTATCCGCGCGGACGAAGTTCAAACATCCCACCCCTAGTGAGCCGGCAGGCAAGCTAGGCGCGTGGCTGATCTCGAGAAGTACCGTCGCAAGCGAAAACCCGGCGCGACTCCTGAGCCGTTCCCGAAGCGTCCCGCGAGCGGCGCGCGTCGCCGCCCGACCTTCGTCGTCCAGCGTCACGATGCGCGGCGGCTCCACTACGACTTCCGGCTCGAGCGCAACGGGGCGCTCGCGAGCTGGGCCGTGCCCAAGGGGATTCCACTGGAGCCCGGCTCGCAGCGGCTCGCGGTCCACGTCGAGGACCACCCGCTCGAGTACGCGACATTCGAGGGCGAGATCCCGAAGGGCCAGTACGGTGCCGGCACAGTCGAGATCTGGGACCACGGCACCTACGAGCTCGTCGAGGAGAAGCCTGACGGCGGGCTCACCGTCCGCCTCGACGGCGAGCGGCTGAGCGGCACCTACGCCCTCGTCCCGGCGAAGCTCTCGGGCGATCCGAAGAACTGGCTGATCCTCCGCAAGCGCGAGGATGGAACGGCGGCCACGCGGAAGGGCGGCGCCTACCGGCCGATGCTCGCCACCCTCGAGGAGAGAGTGCCGAAGGGCGACGGCTGGCTGTTCGAGATCAAGTGGGACGGCTATCGGATCATCGCTCGGATCGCCGGGGGCGACGCCGAACTGCGCTCACGCCGAGACCAGGACTACACCGAGCGTTTCGCGAACGTGGCGAAGGAGCTGCCGAAGGCGCTGAAGACGCCGGACTGTGTCGTCGACGGGGAGGTGTGCGCGCTCGACGAGCAGGGCCGCCCGAGCTTCTCGGCGATGCAGCAGGGCAAGCGGGGGACGCCGATCGTCTACTACGTGTTCGATCTGCTCGAGGTCGAGGGCGAGCCGCTGGTCGATCTCCCGCTCGTCGAGCGACGTAAGCGGCTGGAGAAGCTCCTCGACGGGCGGAACCGAACGGTCCGGCTGTCGGAGGGTTTCGACGACGGCGAGGCGCTGCTCCGTGCGGTGAAGCAGCAGGGGCTTGAGGGAATCGTCGCCAAGCGGCTCGACTCACGGTATGCGGTCGGCCGGCGCACCCGCGAATGGCTGAAGATCAAGCCGGGCGGCCGTCAGGAATTCGTCATCGCCGGCTACACGAAGGGACAGGGCCGCCGGGCGGGCGCGTTCGGGTCGCTCGTGCTCGCCGTCTACCGCGGCGGCGAGTTGTCGTATGTCGGCAACTGCGGGACCGGCTTCACCGACGAGGAGATCGAGCGATTGCTCGCGAAGCTTCGGCCACTCGAACGTGAGACGTCGCCGTTCCCGGCAGTCCCGAAGATGCCGAGGGTGCGTAAGGGCGACGTCGTCTGGGTCGAGCCGAAGCTCGTCTGCGAGGTCGATTTCGTCGAGTGGACGCATGACGGCCACCTGCGCGCGCCTTCGTACCAGGGGCTGCGCGAGGACAAGGACCCGGGCGAGGTGAGGCGCGAGGAGCCCATGGCAAGCGAAGTCCGCAAGGGCAAGCGGGTGCTCAAGCTCTCGAACCTCGACAAGCCCTTCTGGCCCGAGGAGGGGATCACGAAGGGCGACCTCCTCTCGTACTACCGGCGGATCGGGCCGGTCGTCGTCCCTCACCTCCGCGACCGCCCGTTCACGATGAAGCGCTACCCCGACGGCTGGCAGGGCCCGCACTTCTTCCAGAAGGACGCTCCCAAGCACATGCCTGATTGGATCCCGACGCGCTCGTACCGCTCAACCTCGCGCGAGAGCCGGCAGAAGCGCACGATCGCCTACCCGCTCGTGAACGACGAGCTCGCGCTCCTCTGGATGGTGAACATGGGCTGCATCGACCTGAACACCTGGTACTCGCGGGTCGACAAGCCGGACCGACCGGACTGGGTGCTCTTCGACCTCGATCCCTCTCCGGACGTCGGTTTCCGGGAGACAATCCAAGTCGCGCTGCTGGTGAAGCAGGCGCTCGACGCGCTCGAGCTCGAGAGCTTCGTGAAGACGAGCGGCGCGGATGGGATTCACGTGCTCGTGCCGATTGCGCGCCGCTACACGTACGGGGACACGCGCGATTTCTCGGCGATCATCGCCGGCGCGCTGGCGCGGACGCACCGCGGCCTCGTGACGACCGAGTGGTCGAAGGCGAAGCGCCGCGGGGTCCTGATCGACTCGAACCAGAACGGAGAAGGAAAGACGATCGCCTCCGTCTACTCGGTGCGGCCGAAGGCGGGCGCGCCCGTCTCGACGCCGCTGCGCTGGGAGGAGGTGAAGGAGGATCTCGACCCGGCCGCGTTCACGATGGAGGCCGTCCTCGGCCGTGTCGAGCGGCATGGCGACCTTTTCGACGGCGTACTGAACACGAAGCAGTCGCTCGGCAAAGCGCTCAGGGCGCTGCGCTGAATCCGAACAGAAAGTTCTCGGCGCTAGACCGCGGCTGCCGCGGGCATTCGCTCGTCGGAGAGAACGCGTTCGAGCGCCGCGACACACTTGGCGTCGAACGATGAGCCGCTTTCCTCACGCAGGAGGGCGACCGCGCGCTCGTGGGGCCACGCGTCTCGGTAGACGCGCCGGGAGATGAGCGCGTCGTAGACGTCGCAGACGGCGAGGATGCGCGCATCGAAAGAGATCAGTGAGCCGCGGGCGCCGTGTGGGTAGCCCGATCCGTCGAGCCGTTCGTGATGGTCTCGGACGAGTTGCCGGACGTCCTCGGTGAAGCCGAGATCGACAAGCATCTTCTCGCCCCATTCCGGATGGCGCTTGACGATGTCGAACTCCTCGTCCGTCAGCGGCCCGGGCTTCTGCAGAACCGCGTCGGGAACCGAGAGCTTCCCGATGTCATGAACAAGACCGCCTGTCGCCAGCGCGCGCAGGCGTCCGCGCGAGAGCCCGAGCTCCTCGCCGACCTGGACCGCTCGGAGCGCCACGCGGCGGGTGTGCTCCTCGGTGTACTCGTCCTTCTGGGCAAGGCAAACGGTGAGCGCGCGGACATGCGCGCCGAGAAACGCCTCTTCGGTGGTGACGAGGTCGACGCCGCAGACGTCCCCCACCAGCGGCCGTGACTGGGCAGCCCGACGGAGGTCGAGGGCGACTGGCACCCCGACGACGACGATGCCGAGCAGCTCGAAACCGTGTCCGAGCCACCAACCGAGCTCCATGAAGTTGAGCAGCATGGCGGGCGGGAGGGCGGAGGCGAGCCAGACGATGCCGACCGCGACGACGAGATCGGCGCGCCGGCGTGTCAGGAGGAACGTTCGTATTGCGCGGAGCGTCAGCAGTCCGAACAGGGCGAGTCCGATCGCCAAGAGGGTCAGCGCTGCCGGGCTCCCGGTCGCGGGCACGCTGGGAACAGCACTCGGAACCAGCATCCCGATTGTGCCCAGCGAGATGACGGCTGCGAGCAGCAGGACCTGAAGGACAAGGAGCGTGCGCAGGCTTCTCGGCCGGCGAAGGGCGGGCAGCGCGGACAACGCAAGCACGGCCGCGCCGACGGGCAGCGTCGCACCACCCGTGAAGGCGACGACTCCGTTCATGCCGATCAGCACTCCGGGCGTCGCGATCCCGTGGAGGGCGAGCAGCGACGCCATGACGGAAAAGGCGGTCCCGACCAGGACCGTCCGACCGTCGCGGCGCCTTGCTCCCACGATCGTCAGCGCTACCGCCGCGACCGCGGCGGCGAGCGCCGTGAGGCCGACACCCCTGAAATGAACTTGGGCTCCGAAATGAGCGTGCCGGTGCGACAGGAATAGAAGCGCGGCGAACGGAAGCAAGGCCGCGGCGGCGCCGAGCGTGAGGGCCGGAACGACGTGCTCGGTTGTGCTGCGCCGCATGCTTCGAAGGTGATCGGGCGAGTGGCGTCTGGCCCTGTCCCTCTAACGAGGGAGATCGCCCATTGCCAGTCGTTCTACCATCGCTCCGTGACCGGAATCCAGGTCTCCGTCATCGGCAGCGGCCCGGAGCACGAAGCTTCCGCCGAAGAGGTCGGCCGCCTTCTCGCCGAGCGCGGCTGCACCGTCGTCACCGGCGGGCTCGGTGGGGTGATGGCCGCGGCGGCGCGCGGCGCGAAGGCCGGAGGCGGGACGACGATCGGGATCCTTCCTGGCGAACACCGCGCCGACGCAAACGAGTGGATCGACCACGCTGTCGTCACCGGCATCGGCCATGCTCGCAACCTCGCCGTCGTGGCCTCGGGCGACGCCGTGATCGCCGTCGGGGGCAGCTGGGGCACTCTGGCCGAGATCGCGTTCGCACGTCGCCTGGGGAGGCCGGTCGTCGTCCTCGAGCCGGGCTGGCAGGTCGAGGGCGAGGGAATCGAGCGGGCCGCGATCCCGGCCGAGGCGGTCGAGCGCGCGCTCTCGCTAGTCCGCGCGTAGGAGGGGCCGCGTCAGGCAGGTGGGGCCGCCGTCGCCCTTCAGCGAGAGCTCCTCGCCGCAGAAGACGCGCACGTCGACGCCTTCCCGCTCCATCCGGCGGCTCGTCTCGAGGTTGCCGTCGAGCGCCAGCGCGACGCGCGGCGCCAGCGCGAGCACGTTGCAGCCCATCGACTCGAATTCCTCGTCGGGTACCTCCACGACGCGTACGCCCCGCTCCGCGAGCAGCTCGACCAGACGGACCGGGAGGAGCGGCAGGTAGACGAGGGCCAGATCGTCGTCGAGCGGGCTGATCAGCGAGAGGAGATGGAGCACCTCGCCGGGGCCCCGCAGGTGCGGGAGGTCGAACGAGATCACCTCGACCCCGGGCAGCGCCTGCGCGAGCCGCGCGATTCCCGCATCGTTCGTCCGGTAGCCGCGGCCGACGAGGAGCGTCCGGTTGTCGAGCCAGAGCGTGTCTCCACCCTCGGCGCAGGCCGGCTCCTCGAGCTCGGCCGCGACCGGGATGCCGACCGCCTCGAAGTCGGCCGCCATCGCCGCGGCCTCGCCGCGCCGCCCCTTCTTGCCGGGCCGGAGGAGGATCGCCCCGGTGTCGGCGACGAGAGCCGGGTCGTAGACGTAGATCGCGTCCGGGTCCCCCTCGACCGCGTTCTCCGTTCGGACGATCTCTGCGCCGCCTTCGGCCAGGAGCTCGCAGAAGAGCTCGTGCTCGGCTGCGATTCGTTCCCGATCAGGCTCGGCGCGCCACCCGAAGTCGCGCCAGCGCGAGAAGTCGACGCCGGCTGGACTGCGCACGAGCACGCGGCGCAGCGTCGCGGTCATGCTCTGGCAGCCGTACCTCAGTCCTGCACCTCCGCCAGCCGGCGCTCGAGGAAGGAGCGCTCGACGGGGTTCGCGGCGAGGGCGAGCGCCCGCGCGTAGCTCTCGGCCGCCTCGCCGGCACGGCCGCTGCGCCGCAGCAGGTCGGCGCGGGCGGCATGCAGGAGGTGGTAGTCCTGCAAGTCCTCGAGCTCCTCGAGCAGGGCGAGGCCCTGCTCTGCGCCCTCGGCCATCGCCACGGCAACAGCTCGGTTGAGCTCGACGACCGGCGACGGGCTCACGTGAGCCAGCTCGTCGTAGAGGACCGAGATCTGCGCCCAGTCGGTCTCGTCCGGCCGCGCCGCGCGAGCATGGAGGGCTGCAATGGTCGCCTGGAGCTGGTACGGGCCCGGCTGCCGAAGAGCAAGGGCGCGATCGAGGACGCGCAGACCTTCCTCGATGCGGGCCTGGTCCCAGCGTGAGCGGTCCTGGTCCTCGAGCAGCACGAGCTCTCCGGTCGCGTCGGTCCTCGCCGAGCCGCGCGAGTCCTGGAGCAGCATGAGCGAGAGCAGCCCGAGCGCCTCGCCCTCGTCGGGCATGAGCACCGCGAGCAGCTTGCCGAGCCGGATCGTCTCGTCGGAGAGCTCGCGCCGCACCAGTTCGTCGCCCGCCGTTGCCGAGTAGCCCTCGTTGAAGATCAGGTAGAGGACGGCGAGCACCGAGTGGAGGCGGTCGGGGAGCAGGTGATCGGGCGGGACCTCGATCGGGATGCGGGCGTCCCGGATCTTGCGCTTCGCCCGCACGAGGCGCTGGGCGAGCGTGGGCTCCGGCACGAGGAACGCCCGCGCGATCTCGGTGGTCGTCAGCCCGCCGACCATGCGCAGCGTGAGCGGCACGCGTGCGTCCGCGGCCAGCGCTGGATGGCAGCACGCGAAGATCAGGCCCAGGCGCTCGTCGGGGATCGAGCTCAGTTCCATGTCCTCCTCGGGGCCCGGGGCGAGCGCGGCCAGCCGAGCCAGTACCTCGGTCTTGCGGGCCAGCGCGCGCTCGCGCCGCAGCCGGTCGACCGCGCGGTTTCGGGCCGTGGCCAGGATCCAGGCGCCGGGGTTCCGCGGCGCCTCTTCGCCCCAGCGCTCGAGCGCGGTTGCGAAGGCGTCCTGGACTGCGTCTTCGGCGAGACCGAGGTCGCCGGTCGCACGTGCCAGGGCAGCGACCGAGCGCCCCCACTCCTCGCGGAAGACCCGTGCGACGTCGGCTATGCCTCCACCTCCACTTCGCGCATCACCACGGGTCGCACCTCGATGGTTCCCTCGCGGGCGGAAGGGATCTTCGCCGCCCACTCGATCGCCTCGTCGAGCGACTCGGCCTCGACGAGGTAGTAACCGCCGAGCACCTCCTTCGTCTCTGCGAAAGGGCCGTCGGTGGCGAGTGTCTCGCTGTCGCGCACGCGGACGGTCGTCGCCGTCGAGCTTGGCTGCAGCTCGTGCGAGCCGACGAGCTTCCCGCTCTCGCGCAGCTCGCGGCTGAGCGCGAAGTACTCCTCGTACATCGCGTCGCGCTCCTCCTCGCTGCGCGACGCCTCGCCTTCCTCCGTGCTGTAGATCAGAAGCATGTACTGCATCTCGACCTCCTTCGGTGGATTACACCCTGACGACGAACGAGGTGAGGGAAAATCGACAACTAGGGGGCCTCGAGCATTCGCCGCAGCAGCTCGAGCGCGCCCGCCTTGTCCAGCGGCTCGTTCAGGTTCCCGCACTTGGGAGACTGCACACAGGACGGGCAGCCGCTCTCGCAGGGGCAGCCTTCGAGCATCCGCGCGGTGTCCTCGACCCAGCCCTCGAAGGCCTCGAACCCGCGCTCGGCGATGCCGACGCCGCCCGCGTGCCCGTCGTAGACGAACACCGTCGGCCGCCCGGTCTGGAAGTGGAGGTTTGTCGAGAGGCCGCCGATGTCCCAGCGGTCGCACATCGCCCAGAGGGGAAGCAGCGCGATCATCGCGTGCTCGGCCGCATGCAGGGTGCCCAGGAGCTGCGGCATCTGCTCGAGGCCGGCGAGCTGGTCGGGCTCGGGCACGTACCAGACGGCCTCGGTGGCGAAGCTCGTCTGCGGCAGGTCGAGGGCGACGAGCTCGAGCGTGGACTGGTCGCGGATCGACTTCTTCTGGTAGCCGACGACCTGCTCGGTGACGCTGACCCGCCCGAAAGCGAGCTCGAGCCCGAGCCGCCGGTCGCTGCGCAGCGCCTCCTCGATCGCCGTCGTCGTCTCCCTCTTCGCCTGCGTGTAGTAGTCGCCGGAGAACGGCTCGACGAGGGCGCTGCGGGCGCGGAGGTCGAGAGCGGCGACGCGGTAGCTCTCGCCGAGATGGAGGTAGATCGCCCCTTCGTGAACGGTTGAGTACGCGCGCTCGCGCTCGATCGTGCCGAGCACGGAACCGGTCTGTGTCTCCACGACCGCGAACGTGTCCGGGCTCGTCGAGCGGAGGCCGATGCGAGCCGCAGGGTAGTCGCGGCCCGCCCAGACGTAGCCGGCTTTCGTCTGTTTCAGCTCGGGATGTTCGGCCGCGCGCCGCAGAGCTTCGGCGCCGAGAATCTCCGCGTCCGCGTCGTCTAGCGGGGCCTCGAAGGCGGCCGCCGCGACGTGCCCGTCGAGCACGCGCGGATTCTCGTGGTCGAGGATCGCCGCTTCGACGCGGCGGCCGAGCAGCGTCTCGGGCTCGCGCATGAAGTACTGGTCGAGCGCGTCCTCGCTGGCGATGATGACGGCGAGCCCGTGCCCGCGCCGGCCGGCCCGGCCCCACTGCTGGCGCAGGCTGGCGACCGTGCCGGGAAAGCCGACGGAGATGACGCAGTCGAGTGCTCCGACGTCGATTCCGAGCTCGAGCGCGTTCGTGGCGCTGACTCCGAGGAGCTCGCCTTCGAAGAGCCGCCGCTCGATCTCGCGGCGCTGGGCGGGCGTGTAGCCGGCCCGATAGGGCGAAAGTGCGGAGGTGTCGCCGAGGCGTTCCGCCGTGAACTTGTGGATCAGCTCCGCGGCGCGCCGGCTCTTGGTGAAGACGAGCGTGCGCAGTCCTCGTGAGACGAGGTCGGCCATGAGCTTCGACGCCTCCGCGAGCGCGCTCCCGCGCAGGCCGAGCTCCTCGTCCAGGAGCGGCGGGTTCCACAGCGCGACCGTCCGCTCGGCCTTCGGCGCGCCGTCGTCCTCGATGACGGTGAAGTCGAGCCCCGTCAACGAGCCCGCGAGCTCGCCCGGGTTGCCGATCGTCGCCGAGGCGAGCAGGAACTGCGGCTCGGCGCCGTAGATGCGCGCGAGGCGGCGGAGCCGCCGCAACACGTTGCCGACGTGCGAGCCGAACACACCGCGGTAGACGTGCGCCTCATCGACGACCACATAGCGGAGGTTGGAGAGCACGTCGCCCCAGCGGTCGTGGTGCGGCAGGACGCCGATGTGGAGCATGTCCGGATTGGTCAGGATCAGATTGGCCCACTTGCGGATCTGCCAGCGGCGGTCGGTCTCGGTATCGCCGTCGTAGATGGCGGGCCGGACGCGCTTCACGCGGAGCTCGGAGAGCGATCGGATCTGGTCCTGCGCCAGCGCCTTCGCCGGGTAGAGGTGGAGGGCGCGCAGCTTCGGTTCCCGAGCCAGCGCCGCGAGGACCGGCAGATTGAAGGCGAGCGTCTTTCCGCTCGCGGTTCCGGTCGTGACGACGACGTGCTCGCCACGCGCCGCGGCCTCCCACGTTTCCGCCTGGTGCACATAGAGCGAGTCGATTCCACGCGCCTCGAGCGGCCCGCGCACCGCGGCAGGAATGTCCGGCGGAAGCGGCGCGCTCCGCGCCTCGCGCGCAGGCTCCGAGCCGAGGTACGCCAGCTCGTCGCCGACGAGCAGGTCGTCCCAGAGGGCGACCTCGACGCTCACCGGCGGCAGCGCAGCGCGATCGTGTTGGGGTACTCGCGAGTCTTCAGCTCCTCGAACTGCTCGAGCCGGAGGTGCGCGTCGAGGAACGACTTGACGAAGAGACCGAGGGGAAGGTGGGTCGCGCCGACCTTAGCGCGAAGCCCGTGGGGCGAGATTGCAGGCCCCTCGTCATAGCGGCCTGTCTGCCAGTAACCAGGATGGAGCTCGGGAACTCCTTCGGCCGAGATGAACCTCGAGTGCGGCCCCACGAAGCAAGCGTGGGCACCGACGTAGACGAACGGCCCGCCGGGTCGCAGAACCCGAGCCACCTCCCGCACGAGCGCCGTGAAGTCCTCGACGTCCGTATGCGTCCACATCGAGACGACGGCGTCGAATGTCGCATCGTCGAACGGCAGATTGGCTGCGTCCGCCTGCACGACCTCGACGCCACGCTCACGTGCGAGGCGAAGTTGATCCTCCGAGATATCGACCCCGAGCGCGGTCCAACCGTGCTCGGCCAGGACGGCGGTGTGGGAGCCCGTCCCACAGCCGACATCGAGCAACCGTCCGGGCCCATCGCCGAGGAGCCGCAGCATGGCCTCGCGCGGCTCCGTCGCGCGATCTCCTGTTGCGAGCTCGCGGTCGTACCACTCGGCGATCCCGTCGTAGCGCGCGTGGCTCACATCGGTGATGCTAGCCTCGGTGTACCGGGGTGCCCCGTCGAGGGGCTGAGATCACACCCGCTGAACCTGATCCGGGTAATGCCGGCGAAGGGAGTCGATTGTCCATACTGCGCTGCCTCACTATTGCCGGCTCCGACTCGGGCGGCGGCGCCGGCATTCAGGCCGACCTGAAGGCCTTTGCCGCTGCGGGTTGCCACGGCATGAGCGCGATCGTCGCGCTCACGGCGCAGAACACGGTGCGTGTCTCGGCCGTCGAGGAGCTGCCGCCGGCATTCGTCGTGGCGCAGCTCGAAGCGGTCTTCGGCGACATCGGCGTCGACGCGGCGAAGACCGGGATGCTCTTCTCGCGACCGCTCATCGGGACAGTCGCGGACTTCCTGGAGGAGCACCGAGTCCCGCTCGTCGTCGACCCGGTCATGATTGCGAGCTCGGGTGCGAAGCTCCTCCAGGACGACGCGGTCGAGACCCTCGTCGACCTGCTCTTTCCGCTCTCCTCGGTCGTCACCCCGAATCTGCCCGAGGCCGAGGCGCTCGCGGGCGGCCGGGCAACGCGCCGCGAGCTCGCCGAGCGGATTCACGAGCTGGGGGCGCCCGCCGTCGTCGTCACGGGGGGGCACGGCGAGGAGCCGGTCGACCACCTCTTCGACGGCCGCGAGCACGTCGAGATCCCGGTCGAACGCCATGACGTAGCCGCGACGCACGGCGCCGGCTGCACGCACTCGGCGACGCTTGCCGCGCTCCTGGCGCGCGGGGAGAGTCTCGCGGAGGCGGCACGCGGCGCGGCTCGCGCGGCCTCCGAGGCTGTCCGGAACGGGCTCGTCGAGATCGGCCGTGGCGAAGGGCCGGTTGACGTCCTCGCGGTGAGGGGAGCGGCATGACCCTCTCCACGGGCGGCGACCTTCGCGCCCTCCGCGAGCGGAAGCCGCTCGTCCACCAGATCACGAACTACGTCGTCATGAACGAGACCGCGAACGCGACGCTCGCGCTCGGCGCGCTGCCGGTGATGGCGCACGCGAAGGAAGAGGTCGAGGAGATGGCGAGCGTGGCGGGCGCGCTCGTGCTCAACATTGGAACGCTTTCGCAGCCCTGGATCGAGGCGATGCTGCTTGCGGGGAAGGCAGCGAACTACGCCGGCGCGCCTGTGGTGCTCGACCCCGTCGGCGCAGGGGCGACGCGGCTTCGCACCGACACGGCGAAGCGGATCCTGAGCGAGGTGAAGATCGCCGTCGTCCGGGGCAACGCGGCCGAGGTGGCGACACTGGCCGGGCGGGAGGCCGAGATCCGCGGCGTGGAGTCGATCGGCGCAAGCGACTCCGGCGGCGAGCTCGCGAGAGCGGCCGCAGCCGAGCTGGGCTGCGTCGCCGCGGTCACCGGGCCGGTGGATCACGTCTCGGACGGAGAGCGTGTCCTCGCCGTCACGAACGGCCACGAGCTCCTCGGGACGGTGAGCGGGACCGGGTGTATGGCGACGGCAATCACGGGCTGCTTCCTCGCAGTGGCTTCCGACAGACCCCTCGAGGCGGCGGCTGAAGCGCTGGTCGCCTTCGGTGTGGCGGGCGAGGATGCGGCCCGAGACGCGAAGGGACCGGGCACCTTTCATGTAGGGCTCTACGACGCGCTCTACAACCTCGCTTCGGACACGATCGACTCACGGGCCAAGGTCGACGAATGAGGTTGCACGCGATCGTCAGCGACCTCGAGACCGCGCGCAAGGCGGTCGAGGGCGGCGCGACGGTCGTGCAGCTCCGGCTGAAGGGCGCCTCGACCGCCGAGGTGGTCGAGGCAGGCAGGTCCTTCCGCGATCTGCCCGCGACCTTCGTCGTCAACGACGACGTCGAGGCGGCGATCGAGTTGAAAGCGGACGGAGTGCACCTGGGCAGAGGCGACCCGGGCCCCGAGCGTGCGCTCGAGGCGGGCCTCCTCCTCGGAAGCTCGGCGGCGAGCGTGGACGAGGCGCGAGTCGGAGAGGCGCTCGGCGCGATGTACATCGGCGCCGGTCCGGTCTGGGAAACGCCGTCCAAGCCGGATGCCGATCCTGCGATCGGGCTCGAAGGGCTTGCGGAGATCTGCGAGGCCGTCTCGATTCCGGTGATCGCGATCGGAGGCATCGACGCGACGAACGCGGCGGAATGCGTGGCAGCGGGAGCCGCAGGCGTCGCCGTCGTTCGGGCCGCCCTCGACGCGAAGGCGATCGATGAGGCTCTCACAGCTCGGTGAGCTCGGCCTGCTGGCCGAGTTGGAACAGCGTGGGCTCGCCAGGCAGATCGAGAACGACGCGGCCCAGCTCGGAGAGGGCCTCGTCGTCACCCAGGACGCGCTCGTCGAAGGCGTCCACTTCCGTCTCGACTGGCTGACCTGGCGGGAGCTTGGCTTCCGCGCCGCCGCGGTCAACCTGAGTGACCTCGCCGCGTCGGGGGCAGAGCCGGAAGGGCTCGTCGTCGCGCTCGCGATACCCGGTCACACCCCGCTCGACGACGTGCTCGAGCTCTACGAGGGGCTGAACGAGCCCGGCGTGCCCGTCGTCGGGGGAGACACGAGCCGTGCAGACTCCGTCACGCTGAGCGTCACCGCCCTCGGCTACTCCGAGCGCGTCCCGGGTCGAGGAGGAGCCGAGCCGGGGGACCTGCTCGTCGTAACCGGCCCGCTCGGTGCGGCAGGAGCGGCCTTCCGCCGGCAGCGCTTCGCGCCTCCTCCGATTCGCCTGGCCGAGGGAGTGGAGCTCGCACGGCGCGCGAACGCCTTGCTCGACATCTCCGACGGGCTCGCGGTCGATGCCGGGCACATAGCGGACCGGTCGGGGGTGCGCTGCGTCATCGAGCTCGACCGGGTACCGCTCGCGGAGGGCGCCGAGCTGGAGGACCTTGGCTTCGGGGAGGACTACGAGCTCCTCGCCGCGGTCGCCGAGCCGGGCGGCTTCGCCGAGATCGGCCGGTGCGAGCAGGGCGCGGGCGTAACTCTCCTGCTCCGCGGGCAGCCGTTCGAGCTCGGAGGCTGGGACCACTTTGCTTGACGCGGGAGGCACCTTCCGCGACGCTGCGGGAGGGCGTGATCCAGTACATCGTCAGGCGGGCGCTCTGGGCTGTCGTGCTCGTCTTCGCCATCACGATGGTCAGCTATGCGCTCTTCTTCCTCGTCCCGGCCGATCCGGGGCGGGTTGGGCGAGGGCCCGCGCGGGAGACGACCAATCTCCGCGAGTCGGTCGAGATCAAGGGGCCGGTCTACAAGGAGTACGGACAGTTCCTGTGGCGGATCGGGCACGGGTCCTTTGGGGAGTCGTGGGTGAACAGTCGCGAGGTGAACCAGGTCGTCTTCGAGGCCATGCCCGTGACGTTGTCGCTCGTTCTGGGCGGCGCGGTGATGTGGATCCTGCTCGCCGTGCCGATCGGAGTCCTCTCGGCCTTGAGGCCGCGATCGCTCCTGGACCGGCTGATGACGGTCCTCGTCCTGGTCGGCGTGTCGGCCCACCCGGTCTGGCTTGGACTGATCCTGTCCTACTTCTTCGGTCGGAGCCGGCTCTTCCCCTTCGGCGGCTACTGCGACCTGACCGCCCCGACATACGTCTGCAACGGGTTCGCGCAGTGGGCTTGGCACCTGTTCCTCCCCTGGCTGACCTTCGCCCTGCTGTACGCGGCGCTGTACTCGCGGATGATCCGCGCAAGCGTCATCGAGACGATGAACGAGGACTACGTGCGCACAGCCCGTGCGAAGGGCGCCCCCCGCTGGCGTGTCCTGCGCTCGCATGTCCTGCGCAACGCGATGCTGCCGGTGGTGACGATGCTCGGCATGGACCTGGGGTACTGGATGTCGAACGCGGTCTTCGTCGAGTCGGTCTTCGGGCTTCCCGGAGTCGGCCGTCTGCTCACCACGAGCCTGTCACGACGCGACCTGCCGGTGATGATGTCGATCGTCGTCTTCGTCTCCCTGCTGATCGTGGTCCTGACCTTCGTCGTCGATCTGCTCTATGCGGCGATCGACCCTCGGGTCAGGGTGGGCCGGGGAGGAGGTGAGGGTCGGCAGGTGAGCGCGCGCGGCCCGAAGCCTGCCGTCAGCTCGGCGGAACAGCCTGCCTGACTAGGAAAGCCAGGCGGCCCAGGCGCGCTCGTAGTGCGGGCGCGAGCGGGCGCCGACCACGGTCTCCCGCGCCTCGCCGCCTTCGAAGAGAATCGCCGTCGGGATCGAGAGGACGCCGTAGCGGCCGGCGACCTCGGGATTCTCGTCGATGTTCAGCTTCGCGAACTCCACGCGGCCTGCGTGCGCCTCGGCGAGGGCGCTCAGGATCGGCTCCACTGCCTTGCAGGGACCGCACCAGGGCGCCCAGAAGTCGATGACGACCGGCCGGCCGGCCGCGAGGACCTCGGCGTCGAAGTCGGCGTTCGTGATCTCCCGCACGCGCGACAGGCTACAGGCGCCCTGAGGCACCGCTTGCGGTGCCGATCCTCAGGACGCGCGCGCTCTGCTCGTGCGTCCGTCTGAACTGACCGGTCGACCCGATCGGACTCAGGCCGAAGGCCCTCACAAGCGGCCGCTCAGCGCCCGTAACCGCAGAACCGGCACCTTCCAGACCGCCTCGAGCACGATCGCGTTGCTCATCTTCGACCCGCCGACCTCACGGTCCGCGAAGTGGATCGGGACTTCGACGACGCGGAACCCGGCGCGCAGTGCGCGGTAGGTCGTCTCGATCTGAAAGGCGTAGCCGAGCGAGGAGATTGCGTCGAGGTCGATCGTCTCGAGCACGGTGCGCCGGTAGCACTTGAAGCCGCCCGTCAGGTCGCGGATCCCGACCTGGAGGAGAGCCTGCGCGTAGAGCGAGCCGCCGCGCGAGATGAACCGGCGCAGCAGACCCCAGTTGCGCGTGCCGCCACCCGGGACGTAGCGCGAGCCGAGCACGAGGTCGGCTTTCTCGGCCGCCGCAGCGAGCCTCGGCACGTCCGCCGGATCGTGTGAGAAGTCGCAGTCCATCTCGAAGATCAGCTCCGCGCCCAGCTCGAACGCGTGCCGGAAGCCGGCGAGGTAGGCGGGCCCGAGCCCCTCCTTCCGCTCGCGGTGGAGGACTTGAACCCAGGGCAGCTCGGCGCTGAGCCGGTCGGCGATCTCACCGGTGCCGTCCGGGGAAGCGTCGTCGATCACGAGCACCTCGACGCCATCCACGCCCAGCTCTCCGAGGGCGCGCACCATCGGCTCGAGATTCTCGCGCTCGTTGTAGGTCGGGAGGCAGATGACGGTTCTCAATTCACGACCTTCTGGGCTGGTCACCACCGGGGGAACCGCGGGTTCCCCGTGAGCGGTCCATATCATCGCCGGGGTGGCGAAGACACTCCCGCGCAACGCAGACGTCGCCGACCAGTTCGAGCTTCTGGCTGACTTCCTCGAGCTCGAGGGCAGCGACCAGTTCCGGCCGCTCGCCTACCGCCGGGCGGCGCAGCGGATGCGCGAGACCGGTGGGTCGATCGCACAGCTGGCCGTCGAGGGCAAGGCCAAGGAGCTGTCGGGGATCGGCAAGGTGATCGAGGAGAAGATCGTCCAGATCGTCGAGGACGGCCAGATCACGGCGCTCGCCGAGCGGCGAGCCCGCATTCCGCCCGACGTCGTCGAGTTCATGCACCTGCCGGGCCTCGGGCCGAAGACGGCGCGCCGCATCTGGCAAGAGCTCGGTGTCGCGACGCTCGGTGAGCTCGAGCAGGCGGCCAGATCGGAACGGCTGCGCACGCTCGCCGGGCTCGGCGCGAAGACCGAGGAGAACGTGCTCCGCGCGCTCGCCACGCCCCGCGAGGAGATCGAGCGCCGGCCGCTTCTCGGCCAAGCTTTGCCGGCCGTACGCGTGGTCGTCTCCGTCCTCCGTGAGCATCCGGCGGCTGACCAGGTCAGCGACGCGGGCAGTGTCCGGCGCCTCAAGGAGCGGGTGCGCGACCTCGACATAATCGCCACGGCGAGCGATCCGTCCGCGCTGACGAGCTACCTGACAGAGCTCGCATGGGTCGACGAGGTCGTCGCGAAGGGAAACACGAAAGCGACCGTCGTCTCCAACGAAGGCCTCCGTTTCGACCTCCGCGTCGTGCCGCCTGATTCCTACGGCAACCTGCTGCAGCACTTCACGGGCTCGAAGCAACACAACCTTGCGCTTCGTGAGGACGCCGTCCGCCGGAAGCTCTCTGTCTCGGAGTACGGCGTGCAGGACGTAGAGAGCGGCGAGGTCTTCACCGACCGCACCGAGGAGGGGCTCTACGAACGGCTCGGGTACGCGTGGATCCCACCCGAGCTCCGCGAGAACATGGGAGAGCTCGAGGCGGCGCGAGATGATCGTCTGCCCGACCTCGTCGAGCTCGCCGACCTCCGCGGGGACCTCCACTCACACTCGACCTGGTCGTCGGACGGCAAGAACACGATCGAGGACATGGCGCTTGAAGCCCGTCGGCTCGGTCACGCCTATCTCGCCGTCACCGACCACTCCCACTACCTGCGGGAGGGGAGGCTCGAGGCGCAGAATCGTGAGCTCGAGGCGGTGCAGGAGCGCCTCGGGCGCTTTCGGCTACTGAAGGGGATCGAGGCCAACATCCGTGCGGACGGCGCGATCGACGTCTCCGACGACGTGCTCGCCGAGCGCGACTGGGTGATGGCATCGGTGCACTCCAGCCTTGACCGCGACCTCACCGGCCGCGTGCTGGCTGCGATGGAGAACCCGCACGTGGACTGCATCGGCCATCTGACCGGTCGGAAGCTGAACCGTCGTGCGCCGGCCGACGTCGACTTCGAGCGTGTCGTCGAGAAAGCGCTCGAGACGGGGACCTTTCTCGAGATCAACGCACAGCCTGACCGGCTCGATCTTCGCGACGCTCATGCGCGCCTGGCGGGCGAGGCGGGCGTGAAGATCGTGATCTCGAGCGACGCCCATCGGATCAGCGCCCTGGCGAACCTCGAGTTCGGCGTCGCGCAGGCCCGCCGCGCTTGGCTCGGGCCCGATCAGATTCTGAACACGCGGCCCTGGGGCGAGGTCAAGCGGTTGCTCAAGAAGGCATGAAATTCCGGTCGGTCATCTTCGACCTCTGGCAGACGCTCGTTCCCTGGCAGGTGGACGAGGCGAACCGCTTCTACGACCGGATGGCCGATGCCGTCGGCGTCGAGCGGGATCGGTTCCGAGAGGTCTGGCTTGCCGGGCGACCGAGCCGGGAGACCGGCCCGATCGCGGATCATCTCCGAGCGCTGCTCGGCGATCTCGAGGTCGATGGGGACATCGATGAGCTGATCGCGCTGAGACGGGATTGGACGAAGCGCTCGCTCATTCCACGCGCGGACGCGCTCGAGACCCTTGCCGAGCTCCGGCGTCGCGGCCACCGCCTGGGCCTGATCAGCGTCTGCTCACAGGACGTTCCCGAGGTCTGGGACGAAACGCCGCTCGCAGGCTCGCTCGACGAGACGGTGTTCTCGTGCGAGGTCGGAATCTCGAAGCCCGATCCGCGGATCTACGAGATCGCGTGCGAGCGGCTCGAGGTCGAGCCGGCCGAGTGCCTCTTCGTCGGCGACGGCGCGAACGACGAGCTGCCCGGCGCCGAGCGCGCCGGCATGACCGCCGTCCAGCTCCACGTTCCGGGCGAGACGCTCACGCCCGACGGTGAGGCCTGGGAAGGCGCATCGATCGAGTCGCTCGAAGAGGTCCTCGAGCTCGCCTAGAGGCGTTTTCGGAATGAGCCCGTGTTGGGCCGACCGGTCATTTCAGACGGACGCGCGGCTGAGGCATCGCTTGCGATGCCGCTTGGAGGCCATGACGGCTTTGCCGGCGTGGCCGTCTGTCTCCCGCCCGTCCTGAGGGCGGCGCCGCCGAGTCGGCGCCTCAGGGCCGCCAGTCGGGTTGGTCGGCGGTCTCGTCGCCGAGGTCGCTCGCGTTCCCCACGAGGTCGACGACGACCAGGCTCGATGCTCCGTTGGGATCCAGGTCCGAGCGGATGAACGCGAGCAGGCGGTCGTCGGGAGACCACGTCGGCGCGCCGTCGATTCCTTCGTACAGCCGGCGCGCGGGCGCGTTGCCGGTCCGCAGATACAGATCCGATTGCTCGGTCAGGGTGTTGTACGAGCCGTACGCCAACGTCTGGCCGTCGTGGGACCAGGCGAAGAAGCCGCCTCCCCGGACAAGCAGGCTTCGGCTCCCATCCGGGTGTAGAAGCCGGATGCCGTCCCGGGTGAGGAATCCGATCGAGCGGTGATCGGGAGCCCAGCGCGGGCTGGTCTCGCTTCCGCGCGTCCTTGTCAAGCGGTGCGGCTGCCCGCCCCTGATCGCAACGATCCAGAGGTCGCCTCCACTCGCGAAGACGACGCGTTTGCCCTCAGACGACCAGTCCGGCCGGTCCCGGCAGAACCGGTCAACGGTTCGGGGGACGATTCGCCGCACGCGGCGGCTCCCGACATCGAGAACGGCAAGCGAGCATTGCCGCCCGATGCGCCGGCGGAGCGCGATGCGTCTGCCGCCGGGCGACCACGCCGGTGCGGCATCAGCGCCATGACCCCGGGTCAGCCGGGCGATGATTCGTCCCGACGCGTCAATTGCATAGAGGCGGGGTCCGCCGCCGATCTCGCGCTCGACTATCAAGCGCTTTCCGTTCGGTGACCAGGCTGGCTCGGCGCCCGCCTTCAGCGTGCGGATCACCCCGCCGTTTGGTCGCACGAGAACGATCGAGTACGACACCTCTCCCCGCGTCAGAGCGAGCATGTTGCCTCGAGGGGACCACTTCGGATGACGACCCCGGTTCGTGAGCCGGCGTAAGCCCGATCCGTCGGCACGCACCGTGCACACCTGGAACCGGCGGACGGCGCAATCGAAGGCGATCCTCCTCCCGTCGGGCGACCAGCTGGCGCTGCCGCTGTACCCCTCGGGCCGGAGCCTGCGCAGGTTCGTTCCGTCCGGATGGACGACGTACAGGCCGTCGCCCATGAAGGCGATCCGACGTCCGTCCGGTGACCAGGCTGGATCCGTCTCGTCGGCGATCCCAGAGCTCGTCAAATTCAGCTTCTGCCGGTTCGTGCCGTCGGCATTCATCGTCACGAGGTCGCCGAAGTTCTCGGCGTCGAGGAAGACGAGTCGCTTACCGTCGGGCGACCAGTCCGGGTTGTAGCCGTCGCCGAGATCTCGGACGCGCCCTGTGCGGAGGTCGACGACATCGACCCTTTCGCGACTCCCGTTGTAGTGGCTGAACGCGACGCGGGCTCCGTCCGAAGACCAGGACGGGTCAGAATCGTCGCGGCCGCTCAGAGTGACGACGTGCCGGTGACGCCCGTCGGCGAGCATCACGACGAGGTCTCGATCCAGCCGGTTGCTGGCAAAGGCGATCGGTGGTGGCTTTGCGAGTGGAGCTCCCTCCGCGCCGGCAACGGACGCAGCGAGAACGACGACGGCAAAGACTGAGGCGGCGCGCACGATGAGGAAACGTACGACCGCTCCGTTAGATGCTCGTGTCCGTTCTGTAAAGAGTTAGGTGACGAGACGCCGGCGCGAATCAGATCCGCCGCAAGATCTCCAGCAGCTCCCCCGGCGAGCCGACGACGACGTCGGCTCGGGCGACGAGCTCGGGCGGCGCCTCGTCGGAGGCAACGGCGATGCGGACGGCGAGCTCGAGCGGATCGAGCGCGCGGAAGGCGTCGAGGTCGGTCGTGTCGTCGCCCGCGTACAGCGCACGGTGCAGGCCCCTTTCGGTGAGGATGCGCCGCACCGCCGTGCCCTTGTCGGCCAGGACCGGAGGCCGCACCTCGAGCACCTTGCGCCCGAAGCGCGGATCGAGCCCCGCCTCCCGAGCCCGTTCGGCCACCTCCTCCAGGTACTCGAGCGCAGCCTCCTCGTCAGCGGCCTCGCGGTAGTGGAACGTGACGGAGAGACCCTTGTCCTCTACAGGCCAGTCGACCGCGGCGGCGAAGGAGCGCATCCGATCCCGCCACCGGTCTGCCTCCGGCTCGAGCTCGAGGCCGTGCACGCCGACGTAGCGCACACCTTCGACGTCGACGAGCCGACGCGCGTCTTCGCCGGTGCGGCCGCTGATGCAGGCGACGAGCGCGTAGCGGCCCGCCAGTCGTTCCACCTCGCTGCGCGCGTCAGCGGGGACTCGGGCATCCTCCGGCCGCGGGACGATGGGCGCGAGCGTGCCGTCGACGTCGAGGAGGATCGCGGCCCTCTCGGGGCTCTCCGCGAGCCGGGCGAGCGGATCGGCGGCCTGCACCAACCCTAGGATACGGCCGTGCGGCTAGTCGTCATCGGGCTTGCGGCCGGCTTCTTCAGCGCACTCTTCGGGGTCGGCGGCGGGATCATCGTCGTGCCGCTGTTGATTCTCACCGCCGGGTTCCCGGAGCGCTCCGCGATGGCGACCTCGCTTGCCGCGATCGGCCTGATCGCTCTCGCGGGCTCGGTGTCGTACGCGCTCCACGGTGAGGTGCACCCGAAGTACGCCGCGCTGCTCGGCCTGCCCGCGGCGCTGGGGGCGGTCGCGGGAGCGACGCTTCAGCAGCGGCTTGCCACGCGGATGCTGACCTTCACCTTCGCCGCGCTGCTGGCCGCGATCGGCGTCTGGCTCCTCGTCTGATGCTCGAGATTGCCATTGCTCTCGTGCTCGGACTGGCGACAGGTGTGCTCTCCGGCCTCTACGGCGTTGGCGGCGGGCTACTCTTCGTCCCCACGCTCGTACTGGTCTTCGGCCTCGGGCAGGTGGAGGCGGAAGCGACCTCGCTGCTCGCGATCCTGCCGACGGTCGCGGCGGGCGCGTGGCAGCAGCGCCGGTACGGCCACGTTCGCTGGGACGCGGCCCTCACGGTCGGGGTGGCGGCGATCGGAGGCGTCGAAGCCGGCGTCCTTGTCGCGAAGACCGTGCCGGAGGAGACGCTCCAACGTCTGTTCGCGCTCATCGTGCTCGCGGTCGCGGCACAGCTTGCTTGGCGGGCGCGCCGAGTATCCTGACCTTGTGAGGGAGCAGGACGAGCTCTGGATTCCGCTTGTCGACGAGCCGATCGGGGCGATCGTGAGCGAGATCGAGGCCGGGCACCCGGAGATCTCCCGGCTCGTCGAATCGCCCGAGAACGTCCTGGCATTCCGCACGTTCGCCTACATCCGCGTCGGCGTCGTGCTTGGACGACTGCTGATGGAGAACGAGGTCGAGACCTACGACGGCTCCGAGACCTGGGTTCAGGCCCTGCTGCGGAACGCGGCCCACCGCGACGAGATCGTCGCCGAGGTGCGCGCCGTCGCCGAGGAGCTCGCCGAGGCCGATTCGAAGGAGAGCTTGGGACCTGACGAGGCGGCGCGTGAGCGCTTCCGCGCCTTCGCGCGAAGGGAGCTCGGAGATGCGTAGGCGCGGCGCGTGGCGCACGTCGGGCCGATGACCGATAATGCCCGCGTGGCCCGGCCGGTCCAAGCTGCACTCGGCGCCCTCCTCCTGGTCCTCTTTGCCGGCTCGGCAGGCGCGTCGTCGTCCCAGAGCGCAGCCCCCATTGCCAGGGCCTTCGCGATCCAGGTCGCCGTGCCGGGACAGCCCGGCGGCTCGGCCGCCGCGGTGTTGGCGCCCCCGGACGCAGTCGGCGTCGGCGGTTCGTTCGCCTACCCGGCCGACGGCTCGGTCGTGCGAGCCGGGGCGGTCACCTCGGGGGCGTTTTCGACTCCCGGTGCTTCCGCCACCGCGAGCGCCTCGGCCGATGTCTCGTCGGTGGCGATCTTCGGGGGTGACGTGACCGTGGACAGCGTGAACACGAAGGCCAGGGCCTCGGCGAGCTCCCGGGCCTCGCAAGCCAACTCCACGGGCTCGGCCGTCGGCGGGCTCGTCGTCCTCGGACAGGCGGTTGCTGCTGGGCCCGACACACGCGTCGCGCTCGGCGACTGGGGCTATGCGGTCGCGCTTCAGGAGGGTACGGCCTCGCTCGACGAGCCCGGCACGAAGGGCGCTCGAGCGTTCGTCACCGGGCTCCAGGTGCGCCTCACCGCAGACCACAACGGTCTTCCCGCCGGCACCGAGATCATGGTCGGCTACGTGGAGGCTTCGGCGCAGGCCGACGTGCCGGCGAAGCCGGCTCGACGCAACCAGGGCACCGCGCCGCGAAAGGCCAGGGCGAAGGCGAAGGAGCCACGGAAGCGCGGTCCCGGCATCGGGCCCGAGGTGCCCTCGCTCGTCCGTCGCCCGCCGCCGGACGTGCAGCCGCGGCTCACGGCGGGCGGCTACGTCTTCCCCGTGTACGGGCCGTCGTCGTTCGGGGACACGTTCGGTGCCCCCAGGGGAGACATCGCCTCGGGCTGGCACCACGGCGAGGACATCTTCGCTCAGCTCGGGGCGCCGCTCCTCGCCGTCGCGGACGGCACCGTCTTCTCTGTTGGCTGGAATCGCATCGGCGGCTACCGCCTCTGGCTCCGCGACCTTCAGGGAAACGAGTTCTACTACGCGCACCTATCGGCCTACTCGCCCTTCGCGGTGAACGGGCGCGAGGTCAAGGCGGGCACAGTGATCGGCTTCGTCGGAAACACCGGCGACGCGGAGGGCACGCCGTACCACCTCCACTTCGAGATTCATCCGGTCGGCTTGCTGTGGCAGGGATACGACGGCGCCGTGAAGCCCTATCCGTACCTCATGGCCTGGAAACGTCTGAAGGACGTCGAGTTCGCCCAGGTGGCGGGCTGGGCACCGCCGGTCGCGCCCTCGAGCCATGCGCCGAAACCCGGCGCGATCCTTCTCTCCTCCACCGACATCTCGACCGCGGACGGCCTCGATCCCGGATCGCTCGAGCGCACTCTCAGGCAGAAGGGGAGCGAAAGCGCTCCCTAGCCGCGACTACTTCGAGTTGCCCTCGCGGTACTCGAACTCTTCGCCCTCGCCGAAGATCTTGTCCTGAAGCCAGCGCCGCGCCCCCGGCCCCGTCACGGGGTTGAAGAGGACGCCCAGGGCGATGCCGGTCAGGAGGAGCGTGGCGTTGCGCGCCGCGTGGGACGACCTACCCTGGACGCGGTCGGCTGCGTGACGAAGATCATCGATCGCGTCGCGGAGGCTCTGCTGGATCTCCTTGTCGGTCGCCACCTTGGCGGCGACAGAGGTGATCGCCCGACCACCCAGGAGCTCGTCGTAGATCTCTCTGGCCGTTGCGATCGCGCTCTTCACGTCCTCACGGACGCGCTCGTCCTTGAACGCCCGCTCGATGTACGGCCTGACGTCCGCGGCGTGGTCCCACGCCCGGTCTTTCAGCTTGGCCATGCCGGTTCTTCCTTTCGGGTTGCTTTTCGTGCGCAGCTTCTACCCCCGTGGCACCGGGGACAAACGAGCCTATCGCGCGGAAGCGGCTTTCCGCTCGCGTGTGAGCGGGCGCGCCTGCGCCGGGGCGGGCAAGGCGCCGTCGAAGGCCGCGGCGAGAACGTCCTCGACCGTGTCGACGAGGAGGAACTCGACCTCCTTGCGCGTCTCGTCGGGCAGCTCCTCGAGGTCGGGCTCGTTCTCGCGAGGGAGCACGACCTTGCCGATGCCGGCCCGCTGCGCGGCGAGCACCTTCTCGCGCACGCCGCCGATCGCGAGCACCTGCCCCGAGAGCGTCACCTCGCCGGTCATCGCGATCTCGTCCGAGACGGGCCGGCCGCTTGCCACCGAGACGATCGCGGTCGCCATCGTGATTCCTGCCGACGGGCCGTCCTTCGGCACCGCGCCCGCCGGGATGTGGACATGGACGTCGTGCTCGGCAAACCACTGCGGGTCGATGCCGAGCCGTTCGGAGTGGGCGCGCACCCATGAGTGCGCGGCCTGCGCAGACTCCTGCATGACGTCGCCGAGTTGGCCGGTCACCTTCAGGCGACCCTCGCCGGGGTAGGCGGTCGCCTCGATGAAGAGGATGTCGCCGCCGACGGCGGTGACGGCGAGGCCGGTCGCGACGCCGGGGTCGGCAGTCCGCCTGCGTACCTCGCCGGCGAAGCGCCGTGGCCCGAGCCACTCGCGGACGCGCTTCTCGTCGATGCTCATGCGGCGGGTCTCGCCCTCGGCGATCCGGCGCGCGGCCTTCCGGCAGAGCGCGGCGATCTGCCGCTCGAGGTTGCGGACGCCTGCCTCACGCGTGTACTCCCTGATGACGAGCCGCAGGCCCTTGTCCCCGAAGGACACCTGCGAGCGCTTGAGCCCGTGCGCCTTCAGCTGCTTCGGAACGAGGTACTTGCGGGCGATGCCGAGCTTCTCCTCCTCGGTGTAGCCCGAGAGATGGATGACGTCCATCCGGTCCAGAAGTGGCGGGGGGATCGTCTCGAGGAGGTTCGCGGTGCAGATGAAGAGCACGCGCGACAGGTCGAAGGGCAGGTCGAGGTAATGGTCGCGGAAGCTGGAGTGCTGCTCCGGATCGAGTACTTCGAGCATCGCGCTCGCGGGGTCGCCGCGGAAGTCGGCGCCCATCTTGTCGATCTCGTCGATCAGGAAGACGGGGTTTCTCGACTCGGCGTCGCGCAGCGCGCGGATCACCGTTCCGGGCATGGCTCCGATGTAGGTGCGACGGTGGCCGCGGATCTCCGCCTCGTCGCGGACGCCGCCGACCGAGATCCGGATGAACTTGCGGCCCAGCGTCCGGGCGATCGAGTGGCCGAGGGAGGTCTTGCCGACTCCCGGCGGCCCGACGAAGCAGAGGATCGGCCCCGACAGGTCGTCCTTCAGCTTCGACACGGCGAGGTACTCGAGGATGCGCTCCTTCACCTTGTCGAGGTCGAAGTGGTCCTCGTCGAGGATTCGCCGTGCTCGCTCCAGGTCGAGGTTGTCGTCGGTCGTCTTGTCCCACGGGAGGCTGAGGATCCACTCGAGGTACGTGCGGATGACGCCGTACTCCGCCGCTGCGGAGGGCAGCTTCTCGAGTCGCGCGAGCTCGCGGTCGACCGCCTTGCGCGCGTCCTCAGGGAGCGCGACCTCGGCTGCGCGCTCGCGCAGCTCCTTCAGCTCGGCCTGCTCGGGGTCACCCTCGCCGAGCTCGTCCTGGATCGCCTTCAGCTGCTGGCGGAGGAAGTACTCGCGCTGGGAGTTCTCCATCTCCGACTGGACCTGTGACTGGATCTTCGAGCCGAGCTCGGCGACTTCGAGCTCCCGGTTGAGGATCACTGTCAGCTCGCGCAACCTCGCCTCGACGTCGTCCAGTTCGAGCAGCCGCTGCTTCTCCTCGGTCGCGAGCCTCAGCGTCGAGGCGACGAGATGGCAGAGCGCGCTCGGGTCGTCGACGTTCGCGGCGGCGAGCTGGAGCTCTTCGGGCAGGTACGGGACGAGCGCGATCAGCTGTCCGAAGAGTGTCTGGACGTTCTGTGTGAGCGCTCGAGTCTGGCGCGAGTCGTTGACGACGTCGGGAACCTCGACGAACCGGCCGACGAGGTAGGGCTCCTCCTCGATGCGTTCGAGGAGGCGGATTCGGCGGATGCCCTGGACGAGGACCCGCAACGAGCCGTCGGGAACGCGAATCATCTTCTGTACGACAGCGGCGGTCCCGACGTCGTAGAGGTCGTCCCAGCCGGGCTGGTCGACCTCGCGGTCGCGGGAAGCGACGAGCGCGAGCAGGCGGTTGCGGGCGACAACGTCGTCAACCAGGCGGACGGAGCGCTCCTGCCCGATCGCGAGCGGCAGGACGGAGTCGGGGAAGACGACCGTGTCCTTGAGCGGGAGGACCGGTAGGCGTGAGGGGAGCTCGACCTCTTCGATGTCGAGCTGCTCGTCGAGGAGCTCGGTCACTTCGCGCCCCTCACGGGGATCGTCATCCGCTCCGGCTTGGCCGGCTTCGCCGCGAGCGGGAGCACGATCGTGAGCACCCCGCGTCGGTAGGTCGCCTTCGACCCCGCCACGTCGACGTCTTCGCCGAGCGCCACCTGGCGCTGGAACCGCCCGTAGTCGACCTCCATCTGCTGGTACACGCGACCAGCGCAGCGCGGTCGCCGCCGCTCGCCCGAGATGACGAGAGTCCGTTCGTCGGCGTAGAGCTGGATCTTCGACGGGTCGACGCCGGCCAGCTCGACGACGATGGTCAAGGAGGCTGGCCGCTCGGTGCGGTAGCAGTCGATCTGCGGGCGGAAGCCGCCGCGCCGGCGAGTGAAGCGCGGCATTTGCCAGAGATCGGCGAAAAGCTCCTCCATCTCGTCGCGGAGGCGATCGATCGGGTCGGAAGGCATGGGTCGGATGGTAGCGCCCGGCCTGTGGGTGGCCGCACGGCGAGGTTCGCTTGACAGATGAGGCTAGTGTTCACTAACCTAGCCCGCGCTAACGGTAGAGCGAGCTGGAAGGAGAGTTGCATGGCACGTTGGGCCCGAACGGTGATCCGCTTCCGATGGGCGGTCCTGACCGCCTGGATCGTCGCTGTCGTCGCTGCCATGGTGGCTTCGTCCGGCCTGTCCGACCTGCTCACCAACCGGTTCGTCCTCCCCGGGGCGGAGAGCGAGAAGGCGGCCAACATCCTGAAGACGCGCTTCGGGCAGAAGCCGGAGGGCTCGTTCTCGCTCGTCGTCAAGGGCGCACCGGGCTCGGCCGGCTCGCTCGTGCCGGAGGTGCGTCGGGCCGCGCAGCGGGCGGCCGGGGAGCTCCCGACCGGCAAGGTGGCCAGCGTGCAGCCCGTCTCAGCGGACGTCGTCAGCGCCAGCATCGTCTCGCAGCTCCTGCCGGCCGACGCCAAGCTCTACACCGACGCGATGCGGAAGGCCGCGGGCACGATCCCCGGCACCCAGACCTACCTCACCGGCCAGTCGGCGATCGAGCACGACCTCGATCCCGTCATGAGCCACGACCTCCTCGTCGGCGAGCTCTACATCGCGATTCCGATCGCGATGGCCATCCTGATCTTCGTCTTCGGCTCGCTTGCGTTCCTGCTTCCGATGATGCTCGCGGCCGCGGCGATCCCCGTCACCCTCGGCTTCGTGTGGATCTTCGCCAACTACATGACGCTTTCGACCTACCTGACGAACCTGGTCATGCTGATCGGCCTCGGCATCGCGATCGACTACTCGCTGCTCATGGTCTACCGCTACCGTGAGGAGCACCGGTCCGGCCGCAGCCGCGAAGAGGCCGTCGAGCGGACGTTGGAGACGGCAGGCCGCGCGGTCGTCTTCAGCGGAACCGCCGTGGCGATCGGCCTCGCGCTCATGCTCTTCATGCCTCTGCCGTTCATGCGCGGCTTCGGGCTTGCAGGGCTCCTGATTCCGCTCGTCTCGGTCCTCGCGGCGATGACGCTTCTGCCGGTTCTCCTCTACTGGCTCGAGGACCGGCTCGATCGCGTCCGCCTCGTCCCGAAGAGCATCGCGGAGCGCCGCGCCGATGCTGAGCGAGGGTTCTGGCCTCTGCTCGCGCGCCGGATCATGCGCCGGCCGGTCGTCTTCGCTGCGGTCACGGTCGCGATCCTGCTTGCCGCCGCTTCGCCTGTGCTCAAGCTCGAGCTCACGCCGGGATCGAACAACGGAATCCCTCAAGACCTCGAAGCGGTCCGGGGGCTGAACGTCCTGACGGCTGCCGTCGGTGAGGGCGCGATCGCGCCGAGCGACATCGTGATCGACACGGGTAGCGCGGGCGGAGCCGACGACTCCGAGATTCAGGGTTCGGTCGCGGCGCTGTTGGCCGGCCTGCAGACCGACCCGGAGGTTGCGCGCATCGACTACGACCAGCAGGGCGGCCCCCAATACGTCGACTCGACCCGCCGGTACCTCCACATCCAGGTCGCCGGGAAGCACGAGTACGGGCTCCCGCCGGCGCAGCACTTCGTCGACCGCCTGCGGGACGACATCATCCCCGGCGCCGGCTTCCCCGAGGATGTGAAGGTGTTCGCCGGGGGAGGCCCGCCGGGCGGAGTCGACTTCCTGGACTTGACCTACGGGGCATTCCCGTGGCTCGTCCTGGCCGTTCTGCTCCTGACCTACGTGCTGCTCGTCCGCGCGTTCCGGTCGCTGATCCTGCCGCTGAAGGCGATCGTCATGAACATGCTCTCGATCGGAGCCGCGTACGGCCTGCTGGTACTCGCCTTCAAGTTCGGGGCGGGCGAGCCGTTCGGCTTGACGCAGTTCGATCAGATCGAGGGCTGGATCCCCGTCTTCCTGTTCGCGATGCTCTTCGGCCTCTCGATGGACTACGAGGTCTTCCTCGTCTCCAGGATGCGCGAGGAATGGGACAACCGGGGCGACAATGTCGCGGCGGTCACCGCCGGCCTCGCGAAAACAGGCCGGCTCGTAACGGCCGCCGGGCTGATCATGTTCGCAGCCTTCATGGGCTTCGTCGCCGGATCGATCGTGGGTCTCCAGCAGTTCGGGTTCGGCCTCGCGGCGGCGATCCTGATCGACGTCTCGATCATCCGTGCCCTGCTCGTCCCGAGCATCATGAAGCTGTTCGGCCGCTGGAACTGGTGGCTGCCGGACTGGGCTGCGAAGGTCGCGCGTGTGAAGCCCTCACCGCTTGCGCCGCCGCAAGGCTCACCGCAGCCGGCGCTCCGGCCCGCGGGTCGTTAGGAGGACTTACCGCGCCTCCCGAGTAGCATCCGCGCGGCATGAAAGGCGTCATCCTCGCCGGCGGCATCGGCAGCCGCCTCCACCCGCTGACGCGGATCACGAACAAGCACCTGCTGCCGATCTACGACCGGCCAATGGTGACGTACGCGATCGAGGCGCTCGTCTCGGCCGGGCTCAACGAGCTGATGCTCGTCACCGGGGGCACTCACGCGGGCGAGTTCCTCCGCCTCCTCGGCGACGGGCATGCCCACGGCATCGACCGCCTCTCGTACGCCTACCAGGAGCGCGAGGGCGGCATTGCCGAGGCGCTGGGCCTTGCGGAGCGCTTTGCCGGCGGCGACCGCGTGCTCGTCATGCTCGCGGACAACGTGTTCGGGCGCTCGATCCAGCCTGCGGTCGAGGCCTTCGAGAAACAGGAGAGTGGCGCCCGCATCGTCCTCTCACGGATCGAGGAGACCGAGCACCTGCGCCATCTCGGCGTCGCCGAGCTCGACGGAGACCGGGTGAAGCGCATCATCGAGAAGCCCGAGTCGCCGCCGAGCGACTATGCGGTCACGGGCCTGTACTTCTACGACCCCGCGGTCTTCGAGTTCCTTCCCACGCTCTCGCCGTCGGCCCGCGGCGAGCTCGAGATCACCGACGTGAACAACTGGTACATCGAGCAGGGAGCCATGGAGTACGACGTCGCCGAGGGCTTCTGGGGCGATGCAGGGGAGTCGATCGACGCGTACTACGCCGTCAACGACTTCGTGCGCGAGCACGGGGCGAACCGGTGATCGACGGGCTCCACCGAATCCCGCTGCGACGCTTCGTGGACGAGCGCGGCTGGGTGGCCGAGATCCACCGGGCAAGCTGGTTCGAGAAGCCGATGCGGCAGACGAACATCTCGTTCTCGCGGCAGGGCGTGATCCGGGGGCTGCACTACCACCTGCGCGGGCAGGACGATCTCTTCGTCTGTCTCGGAGGGACGGCTCGCGTCGTTGTCCTGGACCTCGAGAGCGGCGAGACCTTCACCGAGGACATCGGCGACGCGAACCCGGTCGCCGTCCATGTGCCCGGCCGCTGCGCGCACGGCTTCGAGGCGCTCACAGACATCGTCTTCTGCTACCACACGACCGAGGAGTACGACCCCGCCGACCCCGATGAGAACGAGATCCCCTGGGACGACCCGCGCGTCGTCGAGCTTTGGAGCACGCGATCGCCGATCCTCTCGGCCAGGGACAGAGCCGCTTCCTGATCACCGGGGCCGGCGGGCAGCTCGGGACGGCGCTCGCCGAGGTGTTTCCCGACGCGGATGCGCGCGACCGGGAGTCCTTCGACGTCACGAGCTCGGACGTGAGCTACCGGCCGAGCCTCGTGCTGCATGCCGCGGCATGGACCGACGTGGACGGCGCCGAGAGCGACCCCGACGGGGCAGCGCGGGTGAATGTCGAAGGAACGCGGAACGTCGTCGCGCTGGGCGCCCCCGTCGTCTACTTCTCGACTGACTACGTGTTCGACGGAAAGAAAGGCGAGCCCTATGTCGAGTCGGACGAACCCAACCCCCTCTCGGTCTACGGCCGCACGAAGCTGGTCGGCGAGCGGGATGTGCGCGAGGGCTGGATCGTCCGCAGCTCGTGGCTCTTCGGCTGGACCGGCAAGAACTTCGTCCGGACGATGCTGCAGCTCGGAGCCGAGCGCGACGAGGTCTCGGTCGTCGACGACCAGCGTGGGAGCCCGACGTACGTCGGACATCTCGCCGAGGCGGCGCGTGAGTTGCTCGAGCTGCCCCACGGCGTCTGGCACGTGGCCGCCGACGGCGATTGCACGTGGGCCGAGTTCGCGGAAGCGATCTTCGAGGAAGCGGGCCTCGAGTGTCGCGTGCGGCGAATCTCCTCGGCGGAGCTCGGCCGTCCCGCGCCGAGGCCGGCCAACTCCGTTCTTCGCAGTGAGCGCGGGGCCCCGACGCTGCCGCACTGGCGTGAAGGCCTGCGCGCGTGCCTCGCCCGCCTGGTCTAGACACGTCCGGTGCCTGGCACCAGACAGGGCCCTTACGTCCAGGCGGTCTCTTCGACCTGGAGGCGCTCCTTGAGCGGCTCCCACCAGGCGCGGTTCGACGCGTACCACTCGACCGTCTCGCGCAAGCCGTCCTCGAAGCCGATCTCCGGGCGCCAGCCGAGCTCGCCTTCGATCTTCGTCGCGTCGAGCAGGTAGCGGCGGTCGTGGCCCGGACGGTCGGCGACGATCGTCTTCAGAGAGCCGGGCTTGCCCGTGAGCGAGAGCACGCGATCGGCGATCTCCTCGATCGAGGCCTCGACGCGTGAGCCGACGTTGTAGGTCTCCCCGTCGCGCCCCGCTTCGAGCACCCGGTCGATCGCCCGGCAGTGATCGCGGACGTGGAGCCACTCGCGTCGGTGCTGCGTCGAGGCGTACATCGGCAGCGGCTTGTCGTCGAGCGCGTTCGTCACGAAGAGCGGGATCACCTTCTCCGGGAACTGATACGCCCCGTAGTTGTTGGAGCAGTTCGTGATCGTCGTCGCGAGGCCGTACGTCTCGTGGTAGGCGCGGACGTAATGGTCGGCCGCAGCCTTCGAGGCGTTGTACGGGGTCCGGGGCCGGTAGGGCGACTCTTCCGTGAACGCATCGTCGGAGTCGAGGGGCAGGTCGCCGTAGACCTCGCAGGTGGAGATGTGGTGGAAGCGCTTGACCCCGGTCTTTCGCGCCGCCTCGAGCAGCAACTGTGTCCCGAGGACGTTCGTGCGGGCGAAGAGGCCCGGGTCGATCACCGCGAGGCTGTTGTGGGACTCGGCCGCGAAGTTGACCACGACGCCGATCTCGTGCTCGCGCAGGATGCTCTCGCAGAGGTCGAGGTCGGCGATGTCGCCGTGGACGAAGGCGATGCGATCCTCGGCCGCCTCGAGGTTCGCGCGGTTGCCGGCGTAGGTGAGGAGGTCATACGCGACGACGGCGTCGTCGGGGTGCCGCTCGAGCCAGTAGTGGACGAAGTTCGAGCCGATGAAGCCGGCCGCGCCGGTGACGAGGATCCGCACGGCTTCATCGTAGTCCCAGGAAAATGCTCCTCACCGCAGGGTTCTGAACTTCCTGTAAAGAAGGATGCCGCCCGCTGGCCGATCCGCTAGCCTCAAATCCTCTGCGGTCGGCTCAGGAAACAAAGGCCGAGCGCCGAAACATTTCCCGTCATGGGTCGTCCAAGGCTCCTAGTCGCCGTCTTCGCCGCGACCGCGCTCCTCTCGGGGTCCGCGGCCGATCATTCGTCGGCGGGCGCGAACGGGCGAGCGCGGGCGACTCGCGCGACCCCGACCTTCGTCGTCACCGGCCGCGGCTGGGGTCACGGAGTCGGCCTCGCGCAATGGGGCGCGTACGGGTTCGCCCAGCATGGATCGACCTACGATCAGATCCTGGGCCACTACTACTCCGGCACGACGCTTGGCTCGTCGACCGTCGCACGCGTCCGCGTCATGCTTGCCGAGGGTCGGCGGACGCTGACGGTCGCCGCGCAAGCGCCGTTCCAGGTGCGCGATGGGACCGGCGAGATCTGGGAGCTTGCCGCCGGCGCGCAGACCTTCGGACCGGGCCTGCGGCTGAAACCACAGGACGCGCAGGAGCAGCCGCTTCCCGGGCCGCTCTCCTTCCTGCCGGGGACGTCCCCGCTTCGACTCGGCGGCCGGCCCTACCGCGGGCAGCTCCAGGTTTCGGTCTCGAACGGGACTCTTCGCGCGGTGAACAACGTGCCGCTCGAGGGTTATCTGTTCGGGGTGGTGCCGTCCGAGATGCCCAACACGTGGCTTCCCGAGGCGCTGAAGGCTCAGGCCGTGGCCGCTCGCTCGTACGCCCTGGCCGTCCGCAAGACGAACTCGTGGTTCGACCTCTACCCGGACACCCGCAGCCAGGTCTACAGCGGCATCGCGGGTGAGAAGCCCTCGACGACGACGGCGGTGCAGCAGACGGCCGGCGAGGTCGTCCTCTACGCGGGCCGTGTTGCGACGACCTACTTCTTCTCGAGCTCGGGCGGTCGGACGGCGACCGCGAACGAGGTCTGGCCGACCTCGCCGTTGCTCCCGTACCTCGTCTCCGTCGACGACCCCTACGACACGATCTCGCCGTACCACCAGTGGGGACCGCTCGTGTTCGGGCCGAGACGGCTCGCCCGCGCCCTGCACGCACCGGGCAGACTCGTGGACGTGCGAATCAGCGCCGGCCCCTCCGGCCGGGTCCGGACGCTGACCGCGGTCGGCACCGGCGGCGAGTCGACCATGACGGGCGGCGACGTGCGCCGCGCGCTCGGCTTGCGCTCGACATGGTTCCGCATCGGCGTTCTGTCGCTCTCGCCCCCGGAGGCGCCCGTCACCTTCGGCCATCAGGCTTCGCTCAGCGGCTTGGCCCGGAGCCTGCCGGCGGTGAAGCTCGAACAGCGGCAGCCCGGCTTGCCCTGGCGCGAGGTCGGTCCCGTCGCACGCGGGCCGAACGGCACGGTGACAGTCTCGACGAGGCCCCGCGCACCCACCGACTACCGACTCGTGAGCGGAAAGGCGCGCAGCTCGATCGCGCACGTTGCGGTCGCCCCCCGCGTCCGCTTCGCCGGGTTGGAGAACCCGTCCACCCTGCGTGGCCGCGCCCGGCCTCTCTTCCCGGGCGCACGTGTCGCCGTGCAGCGCCTGGAAGGAAGCACGTGGACTACGATCGCGCGAGCGACGATCGACATGAACGGAGACTTCGAGGCCCGGCTTGCGCTCTCGCCCGGCACGTACCGCGCCCGGCTCGCGCCCGGCCGCGGCTTCGTTCCGGGTGTCAGCCCCGTCCTGCGGGTGGGACCGGCATGAGGCGGGCGCTGCTCGCCTCGCTGCTGCTCGCCCTGGCTGCGCCTGTGCCGGCTACAGCCGCCCGCTTCGCCGTCGGGGTCCGGGAGGGCGCCTCGCCGCACCGGCTCGCGCAGCGGATCGAAGCCCGCACCGGCCACCCCGTGTCGGTCGTCGGGCCCTTTGCCCTCGCCGTCGACGCGCCGAGTGCGCGGGGTCTCGCCTCGGTCCCGGGGGTTACCTGGGTCGAGCGCATACGTCCCTCGCGCCGCCTCGCGTTCACGTCCAACGACCCGCTCCTCGCGCGCCAGTGGTACCTCGATCGCATTCGAGCCTTCGACGCATGGCCCCAGGTGCCGCCGCTCGCAGCCGTCAGGGTCGCGGTGATCGACTCCGGCATCGACGCGGATCACCCGGAGCTGGAAGACCAGATCCTAGGAGGCCGCAGCTTCGTCGCGAGCTCCTGGCGGAGGGACACGAACGGGCACGGCACCTTTGTTGCCGGGGAGATCGCGGCGGCGCTGAACAACGGTCAAGGGATCGCGGGAATCGGCCTTTCGGCGCAGCTGCTCGTCGCCAAGGTCGTTCGAGCCGACGGGTCGATCTCTCCCGAGGCGGAGGCCCGCGCTATTCGCTGGGCTGTCGACGACGGCGCGCGCGTGATCAATCTCAGCTTCGGCGGGGTGCGCAACCCGTTCAACAGGACGCTCGACACGTACTCCGCTCTCGAGGCGGCAGCGGTCGCGTATGCCGTCAGCAACGACGTCCTCGTCGTGGCCGCAGTGGGGAACGCCGACGAGGCGCCCGAGGAGCCGTGGGCCTACGCGAGCTACCCGGCGGCACTCCCGCATGTCCTTGGCGTCAGCGCGATCAGCAGGGACGGGTCGGTTCCGTCGTTCTCCAACCGCGACTCGGTCTACAACGATCTGGCGGCTCCCGGCGACGAGATCTTCTCGACGCTGCCGCGGGCCCTCACGGCCTCCAGCCGAGCCGGCTGTCTCCTCCAGGGCTACTCCGACTGCGGGCCGCCGGAGTTTCGGCGCGGCGAGGGGACGTCCTTCGCGGCTCCTCAGGTGGCCGCCGCCGCTGCGGTCCTCCTGGGCCAGTACCCCTTCCTCCAGCCCGAGCAGGTCTCGGCGGTGCTGACGCGCTCGGCGGTCGACGCGACCGCCGCACGGGGCTGCAAGCGCTGCCCGCTCGGCCGGGACGCCCTCAGCGGTTGGGGAGTGCTCGACGTGGCGGGCGCGGTCCAGGCGCTCGACGGCCCCCTACCGGAGGCCGATCGCTACGAGGCAAACGACCAGGCCGGAAGGCGCGCGCCGAGGCTCTTCTTCTCGAGAGACCGGCGGATCGACGCGACGCTCGACTACTGGGACGACCAGATCGACGTCTACCGCGTCCGGCTTCGCCCCCGTGAGCTGATGAGGGCGATCCTGCGCGGCCCCCACGGCACCGACGCGGCCCTGCTCCTGTGGCGGCCTGGGACGCGGCGGGTGGAGGGACTGAACGTCGACTTGCGGATGCTCGCGGCCCGGTCGAAGTCGCGCCGCTCGGCCGAGCGCATCCGCTTTCGAGCCCATGCACGCGGCTGGTATTACCTCGAGGTGAAGCTTTCTACGCCGGGTGCCGGGGCGTACTCGCTCGCGGTCAGGAAACGCCTGGTTCCGGTCCGAGCAGCTCCTCGCTAGAGACCTCGCGAATCTGCCGAGCCGGATTGCCGACGACTACCGCTCGCGGCGGCACGTCGCGGACGACCACCGCTCCGGCGCCGATGTACGCCTCCTCGCCGATCTCGATTCCCGGGCAGAGGACCGCCGCCCCGCCCACGCGCGCGGCGCGGCGGATGGTCGGCCCTCGTCGCAGAGCGTGGCGCTGCTCGGTCCGGCCCATGAAGTTGTCGTTCGTCGTCGTCACGCAGGGGGCGATAAAGACCTCCTCCTCGAGCGTCGAGTAGGCCGTGATGTAGGCGTTGGCCTGGATTCTCGTGAGGGCGCCGATCGAGGTGTCGTTCTCTACGAGCGAGCCGCGGCCGATGACGACGTCCTCGCCGATCTCGCAGCGCTCGCGGACACAGGCCTGGTCTCCGACGATGACACGGGCCCCGATCCTCGTTCCCGCGAAGACGATTGCGCCCGCGGCGACGATCGCGCCGGCGCCGAGCTCGAGCGGCGGCAACTCGTCGCGGCGCGCGGTCGAGCGCGGAGAGAGGGCGGGCTGCTTCCCGAGGACGGCGTTGTCTCCGATCACGCAGCCTTCGCCGATCACCGTCCCCGGATAGACGACGGCGCTCGGCGCGATCTCGTAGGTCACGCCGGCGCGCGGTGCTCAGGCACCGCTTGTCACCGCAGCGGTTTCGAGCGAGCCCTGGAGGAGCTCGAGCGTGCGGACGACGGCGATGCCCTCGCGCGCGCGCCCGGTCGGGTCGCCGTCGCCGGCGACGAGCGAGAGGAAGTGACTGCACTCGAGCCTGAGCGGCTCCTCCGTCGAGACCTTCGGGATGTGGATGTCGCCCATCCGCACCTGCCATTCGCTCGCAGGTTGCAGAACGGTGCCTCTGTCGTAGACCGTGATCTTCCGCTCGGGCTCCATGTCGTCGAAGACGGCCATCTTCTCCGTGCCGACGACCGTCAGGCGGCGGATCTTGTGCGGGTCGAGCCAGGACAGGTGCATGTGGGCGACGAGGCCCGAGGGGAAGCGCAGATAGCAGAAGACGACGTCCTCCACGCCCTCTCGGAGGAACGACTCGCCTCGGGCCCAGGCCTCCGCGGGCTCCTCCCCGATCAGGTGGAGCATGACCGAGAGATCATGTGCGCCGAGCGACCAGAGCGCGTTCTCGTCGCGTCGGATCTGGCCAAGGTTCTGCCGGTTGCCGTAGAGGTACAGGACGTCGCCGAGTTCGCCGGCCGCGACGATCTCCTTCAGCTTCGCGACCGCAGGGTGATAGAGGAGCAGGTAGCCGGGCATGAGAACGAGGCGGCGCTCCTCGGCGATCGCACAGAGCTCCTCGGCCTCGACGCTGGTCTGCGCCGGAGGCTTCTCGACGAAGACGTGCTTCCCGGCGAGAAGAGCCTGCTTCGCCAGCTCGTAGTGGGTGACGACCGGAGTCGCGACGACGATCGCGTCGAGCTGCGGATCGGCGAGGAGCTCGCCGAAGTCCGCCGTCGTGCGCGCGGCGGGGTACCGTGCCGCTGTCTGAGCGAGGAGGTCGGGCGAGAGATCGCAGAGCCACCCGAGCTCGGCGAGCTCTGCGAAGTTGCGGGCGAGATTCGGCCCCCAGTAGCCGAGCCCCACCTGCCCGACGCGAATCACAGCTTCCACACCTTTCCGTCCAGCGTCCCGTTGCTCCCGGTCGCGTTCCGCAGGTCGACGACGAGCGGCGCGCGCGCCACGACCTCGTCGTAGTCGATCCCGGAGTGTGCGGTCACGATGACGACGCAGTCCGCTTCGGACACGTTCAGCTCGGACGAGGCGAGCCCGAGCTCCGGGAGCTCGGAAACGAACGCGTCGTGGTACGAGACCTTCGCTCCTTGGGCGTTCAGGAGCTCGATCAGCTTGAGCGCGGGCGACTCTCGCGTGTCGTCGATGTCGGACTTGTACGCGACTCCGAGGAGCAGGACGCGTGAGCCCTTAAGCGCCCGCTCCTGCGCGTTCAGCGCGCGCACGATCTTGCCCAGGCACCAGTAGGGCATGTTCTCGTTCACCTTGCCCGCGAGCTCGATGAACTCGGTGTAGAAGTCGTATTCGCGGGCCTTCCACGTCAGGTAGAACGGATCGATCGGCATGCAGTGGCCGCCCAGGCCCGGGCCCGGCTGGAAGCTCATGAACCCGAACGGCTTCGTCGCGGCTGCTCCTATGACCTCCCAGACGTCGATCGCCATCCGGTCGCAAAGCTGCGCGAGCTCGTTCACGAGGGCGATGTTGACCGAGCGGAAGATGTTCTCGAGCAGCTTCGTCAGTTCTGCCGCCTCGGGCGTGGAAACGGGATGGACGGTCTCGATCGCGCGCCTGTAGAGCTCGACGGCCCGCTCCGTGCAGGCCGGCGTGATGCCGCCGACAATCTTCGGGGTGTTCTGGGTCGTCCAGTCCTCGCGGCCCGGATCGACACGCTCGGGGGAGAACGCGAGGTGGAAGTCATCGCCTACACGGAGACCGCTGCGCTCGAGCGCGGGCAGCAGGCGCTCGCGCGTCGTGCCGGGGTAAGTCGTGGACTCGAGCACCACGAGCTGGCCTCGCTGGAGGCGGGGAGCGATGTCGTCGACGGCGCCGAGCACGATCGAGAGGTCGGGCTCGCGCTGCGCCGACAGCGGGGTCTGGAGAGCGATCAGGATCGCCTCCGCTTCGGTCAGGGCGTCGTAGTCGGAAGTAGCGCCGATCGCCCCCGACTCGACGAGCGGCCGGAGGTCGTCCGAGGACACGTCCTTCACGTAGCTCTCGCCTCGGTTCACGTGGCCGACCTTCTCCTCGTTCGACTCGACGAGGACGACTCGCTGGCCGGCTGCGGCGAAGACCCGCGCGAGCGGGAGGCCCACGTAGCCCGCGCCGACGATGCCGATAGGCCCCTTCATGGGGGCGATAGTACAGAGGCCCTATGAGCCTCTAAAGCGGACGGGCGACGAACCAGCGCCGGGCGGTGGGGTCGGTCTTGAAGAAGGTGAGCAGCAGGTTCGCCACCTTCTGCACGCCCGACTTGGACGGGTGCGTGCCGTCGTCCTCTACGTCGTCGCACGTCCAGACGAGCCCGTCGGCGCGGCCGCGTTCCCCATCCGTCCACAGGTACGGCCCCCAGCCGAGCCACGGGCCTTTCAGCTTGCCGACCATCCGATCCTGGATCAGCCAGCGTACGGCGAAGCCGCTGTCGTAGGCCGCGGGCTCGGGATTGACCCCGGTGATCGCGTAGCCCGCGTACGTGCGGCTCGAAAGGTAGACGAGCTTCAGGTTCGGATAGCGCACGCGCATGGTGCGCACGATGCTGCGCAGGTCGGCCCGAAGCGTCCGCGCGTCCCTGGGGAAGGGCCGGTCCTCGCCGGAGATCGCCTCCTTCAGCCAGACCGCCTGCACCTGCTCTGCCGAGGCGCCGGCGGACTTCAGGCGCTGGTCGACGAGGTCCCAGTACTCCGACTGCGCCTTCACGCGCTCGGCGTCCCAGCCGCCCTCGGCGCCGTCCACGATCGTCACCGCCTCGCTCTTCGCGGGATCGCGGTCTGCGAGCCGCATGAAGCCCGAGAACTCCATCGTGGTGTTCGACATCCCGATCGAGAGCAGGACGATCTTCCCGTCGATCGGGCGCACCCGCCGACTCGCGGCCATCCCCTTGCGCTGGTACGCCGGCGACGGCCGGTTGCGGACGTTCGGGTAGAGACCGCCGCGATCGCCACGGTACTTGCGCCGGCCGAGGTCGGTCAGCGGTACGAGGCCGGTCGATGTGCGGGCGCAGTCGGCCCGCGGCAGGGCTCGGCTCGCCGGGGCCACCGAGGTCGAGATCCAGAGGGCAGCGGCGAGCGTGGCCGCGATCGGGACGAGCAGCTTCATCTTCCGCATTGAGCCTACGCTCCGCCTGTTATCGGCCTGTAAAGGTACCGTTCTTGCGCCGCTTGAAATGGTGCGAGGGCCGCCCCAGAACGCCGAAAATACGTGGCTATACTCGGCCCGAGGGCCGTTAGCTCAGCTGGTAGAGCAGGGGACTCTTAATCCCAAGGTCGTAGGTTCGACTCCTACACGGCCCACACTGAGAACGCCTGCAAGAGCCCCACTTTACCGGGGCTCTTGCTTACCGACCAGGCAACGGAGCGGCCGGGGGGACAACGGAAAGACAACTAGGCGGTCGAGCAAGCCCCCCTGCCGTACCGTCGTGATTGGGCCGGGTTGTGGGAAAGCGCCTGGGCGTTCGGCTCGCCGCCCGGCCCCCATCCCAACGTGGCGCCTGTCGTATTACGCTAGCCCGGTGGGGTGACGAGCGGGCGGACGACATACGCGCGGGAGGAGCGGGTTCCGGCCTCTTGGAGTTTTCGGACCAGCTCGTCGACCACGTCCTCGCCGGGTTCGCCGCCTTCAGATTGTGCGACGAAGTCGAAGTCTCCAGCGCATCGTAGAACGGCCACGCTTGGGCTCTGCATGAGCGCTGAGCGAACGTCACCAGGCGACGCCTCAGCGAGGGCCACCGTTACGACCCAGGACCCAGACAGAAGCGGTGGTCCCTCGAACAAGACGCCGCGGACCGCTTCGCCACGCCCGGTCAGCAGATACTCCTCGCCTCGGCCCTTCCGACGCCGGACAAGCAAATCGCGCTCCTCAAGGTCCCCGAGTGGTCTAGAGATGCTCTGCTTTGACGACCTATTCGCCTTCGCGGCAGCGGCATGATCGAACCAAACCCCTGGCGATGCAGCTCGAAGGATCCGGAAGTGCGGTTCTCTACTGGCGATCTCGAAGATGTCGCGCCACGGGTGTGTCATCCGGCTGCCTCCGTAAGGTCCGGTCCTTATATGACAGGTCCGGACCGTACCGAAAACGCGCCCGCCGATCGCAGCGTGAAGGACGCTCTCCGGGCCATCATGGAGACGCGGCCGGGCCAATGGACGATTGACGAGCTAGACGCTCAGATCGTCGCGCGTGGGTGCAGTGCCCTTTCTGGACCGTTCGGCCGTCGTGAGGCCATCGAGCTCGCGCTGGCGCGTCTCCTCGCAGCCGGTGAAGCTGAGCGAGTCAGGCCGGGCGTGGTGCGATACGACGCTTTCCGGTCCGGGCTCGCGCGCCTCTAGAGGTTCCGCAGGCACGACATGGCGCCTACTTTCTGACGCGGGCGTTATCTCGTGGAACGACGGAGCTGTCGAGTTCCTCGCCGACGATCGTGCTGAGCTTGATCCCAAAAAGAAGGAGATCGGGCACCACCTTGGCGCGGATGTTGTCGAGGTCAGCGTCCGCAAGCGCGCCGACGAGCTTCGCTGTGTGGATGCACAAGTGTCGAAGCTGATCAGCTCGTGACAGTCCCGACACGTCAGGGCGGTATAGGCGGTCGTGACGTCCTTGGATGAGCTGTAGGTCACGCCACGTCTCGGCCAGTTCAGCATGAGCGCCACCCTCGAAGCCATCGACGATGCCGAGGACATATCGGCGCTCCACGACATCGAGCCGCTGGCCATACAGCCCCACGGCATCGACGCCAAGATCTTCTGCGAGCCTGAGGGCAGCCTTGCGTAGCGTTTCCGCCGCAGCGACAAGTGCGGCCCCATCGGTTGCCTCAACATGCTCGGCGTAATCGCAATACCGGGCGATCGTTGCCGTCGCGCTTGCGACGTCCCGTAGCGCTCTGTCGAGGGCCTTCTGCTCGGTTAGCATCATTGCGCGCTCACGTTCGTGACGGGGGCAAGCGATCCTCGCGCTTCCTGGACGAGCGCGACGACTTCGTCCCGCCACGCCTTATGGATCTCAGGCTTCACCTTCGCGGCTGTCTTGGCGTTGTATTCACTGTTCGCACGGTAGAGCTTCGACAGTGTCTTGGCGAGATCCGCCGCGGGGGAATCGGGGTGGTGACCGCTCAAACGCTCGAGCACTCCGGCGACGTAAGACAGCCCCTCCCGCGCGACGGGCACACCATCGGGATCGAAATCCTCGTCAGGAATGAGCTCCTCAAGTAGGTCGAGGAGCTCCTCGACCTGTTCCGCCCGGTCTGACATGCCCTCCCATGCCACCGCATAGGCCATCGACCACAAGCGGTCCTCGTCGTCGTCGTAAATTCGGTCGATCGCGGGGACGGCGACCCGAGGGACAGTGGTTCCATCCACGGCTAGGGTCGTTACCGTCCAAAGAGCGCCTGCTTCAAACTTGCTCTTCCCTCCGCCGAGATGGTTGAGGACGAGCTTCTGTATGTGCCGTAGCTCTCCGACGTTTACAGGCCACCAGTAGCGCATCTCCTGCTTCCGGAAATACCCGATGCAGTCGAGCCGCGTCTGCTTCCCATCGCTTCGTGCGAGGAACTGGATAAGGCAGAATGCCGGATATTTGTGTTCGAGCTCGCCTACCCGATCCCGGGGCGGATCCAGGAGTGTGATGACCGCCCTGGTCGTATCGCTATCGGCTCGCAAGGCGTCGGCAGCCGCGTCGATCTGATCGACCTCACCCCGGACGATCCGGCTCCCGTGGGTGAAGTGGAGTCGCTCCTTGAGGCGCGAGTCGGTCTTCTGCCACCAACCGACAATTCCGTCATACCACTGCTGGCGTGTCTCTTCGGCGACGTCTGGGATTTCCGGGTAATCCGCAGGCAGCTTGTCCGCGGTTGACGCCCGTTCGATACAGCAGACCACGTGTGTGAGCTGCGAGACCCCTGCAAAAAGAGACCGAATCCTGGCGTAGGTCTCGTCGATCGTGTTCCCGATTACGACCTCCGGCGAACCCGATTTGATTCCGGTGTCGCGCCGCCGCCACAGCGGGATTCGCGTGTAAGAAGGAACGTCGATGTTTCCCCCGGGCTCCTTGCCGGCCACTGCAGCGACTGAAACCTGCTGCGCCATTCGCGTGGAGTCGATGCGAATCAATCGTGCGACATTTGCTTGATCCCAATCGACCGTCCCGATTGTGGCGCCTGCGAGAACCAGTACCTGATGCGGCTCGCCACCCAGCAGGCCCTCGGGCGGATAGACATGGTCCTTGTAGATGTATTCACGATGCTTGTGGCCGTGAAGCACCATGCCGATGTCGTTCTCCCGTAGGAAGTTTCGGAGCAGGCCGAGATTCGTGATCGACTCGTAACTCTTGACCTCCTCCCGTGGCGAGACGGGCAGCAGATGGTGGTGGATGACGGCGATGCGCAGTGGCAACCCGAGAGGTTTCGCTTTTCCCTGTGCAGTTCTCAGGAGAGCTCGGAGGGCTTGGAGTTGTCCCGGGGATACGCGGGCCGCGTCATTGATACGGATGCGCTCCAACTCGCTTGGGGCCTGCTCCCCTGCGTTGTCTTTCGCCCACCCCACGAGTTCGTCCCACTGTTTGTCAGTGATCCCCTCCAGGGGCTCCGTCGAGCCGGAGTAGTTGGAGGAATTGATTGGGAGGATCACCCAGCCTTCGTCGTTGAATGCGACGAGGTGCGGGAGTGTCAGATCGCCTACCTGCTTGCCTTCTGAATCGACGTCGATCCCATCGAGGAGAGGCGTGACGTAAGCAGCGCTTCGTATGTGTTTGAGAAAGTGCTCGTAGTGCTCGGGGGAACTCGGTGGCGTGCCCCGTGTGACGTCGTGATTCCCGGGGACGACCACGATCCGCTCGTTGATCGGCCGAAGCTCGCCGAGCCTCGAGAGGAGGTCTTCAAACTGCTCGAAGCCTTCTTCCTGGTTCGCTACCGTGATGTCCCCGCTGACTACAACTGCGTCAAGCGGTTTGTCGGTAACGACCCGTTTCAGGTCCTCGAGCGTCCAGCCGAGGATCTTGTGTCGGTTGATGCGCTCGTCAACCGGGACGAACTCGTCCTTGTAGTCGTCCGCGACCTCGTCGCGCTCTGCGCGGCCGAGATGGACGTCTGACAGGTGCAAGATCAATGGCACTTCGCAGGATCGTAAGCGGTTTGCGCCTGAGCGGAATACGCGGCGGCAAAATGAAGAGGACGTCGTAGCGCCCCGGCATGAGTAGTCCCGTCGTCTCTGTGATCTGACTGAACAATTCGTCCTCTTAGAGGCGATGGCTGCGCTCGCTCGTGGGCACTGTGTACGCCCATACGTCGACCAGGGAGCGCATCGCTATCCAGTCATTCGATTCGGCCTCAAGTTTGAGCTGAATCAGCCAAGCGAGACATTGGCTTGTCACCGTTGCCTCTTCGTTGACGGGCAGCCCCCTCGCCGCCATCAGTCGCCCTTGGGTCGGCAACTCACGGAGGACCAAAGCGAAGGGAAAGGGCCTGAGGCGAGGGTCGTCTTGCCGACGGTAGCAACCACGGAGCTCCGCTATCTCTCTATCTCGCTCCGTGGCAACTATTTGGAGCTGAGAGCGGTCATCGACTACTCGGGCGCCAAACTCTCCGAGGAGCATTCGCTCGCCATCTTCTCTGCGGATCGCGAACGAACGGCCTCGCTTCTCGGCCTTCAGTTCCTTGCGCTCGATCCACCGGCTGACGGTCTCTTAGCTCGGCGGTGGAAGCACAGCCATCCAGCAAACGACGCCGAGGTCATCCTCATCGATTTCCTCTGGAAAGTCGTTCAGTGCGACCGGCTGAAGACCGAGATCGCTGACGAGATGAACAAGGCGTTCAGCAGCCTCATTCCGCGAGATCCGCTCCTCCAGGACTTCAGCCCGGATCTCGTTCAGAGCGCGTCGGACGGCGGTGCCCCGCGCAACGGACAGCGCCTCTTCTGTCCGCTCGGCTCCCGGGGGAAGAATGACCGCCGGATCGCGGAGAAGCTCGAGAGCGAACCGCTGGGCAGGGCCGATCGCCTCCTGGGCCACGCGCGGGTCGGCCCGCCGGTTGTGCTCCGCGATGATGTCTGCGGCCGCCTGTCGCCACAACGCCTCAAGATCGAGGTCAGCCAACTCGCGAGCGGCCGAGCCCGTCGGGTCGATGCGGCGCAGCATCTCGAGGTCGGAGTCGACCAAGCCTCCCTCGAGCTCGACGTAGCGCCAGTACCGTTCGCCACTCTTTGTCCGCGTCGCGAAGAAGACGCCCGGGGCTCCGGCGGATGCTCCGCCCTGGACCTGCTCAAAGACTGCGCCGATCCCCCACGGCAGCGCGCGCAGCCGCGCCAGCTCCCCCTCCTCGACCGCTCGGCGTACCCGCGCGCGAAGTTCCTCGCCCAGGAAGGCGCCCGAGAGCCGCGCCTCGCCTTCGTCCTCGAGCAGGTCGAGGTCGCCCTCGGCGAGACGCTCGGCGTAGCTGTGCAGCTCGGACTCGATGCCCTCGATGACCTCGACCTCCATGCCGTAGAGGGAAGCGGCCCGGATCTTGGTCCGAACCCGGGTTTCCAGCCGGAGCAGCTCCTCGAGCTCGCCCGGCTGGGGCAGCATGGTCGTTAGGAAGACCTCGTCGTGGGGCGACAGCAGCCGGATCACGCGGCCGTTCCGCTGGACGACGCGCTGTGGATTCCACGGCATGTCGTAGGAGATCACCGCCTGGGCCTGCTGGAGGTTCTGTCCTTCGGAGAGGACATCGGTCGAGAGGAGTAGGTCGACCTCTCCGTCGGGCGGGACATAGCCGGGACGAACGACGGTCTCGGGGGCGAAGCGGCCGAGCTTCGCGGAGCGGTCGTCGGGGGAGCTCTCCCCGCCGATGACGACCACGCGCTCCCGCCCGGCAAACACGTTCGGCAGGTTCTCGTCGAGGTACTGGATCGTCTCCCCATAGGTGGCGAAAACGGCGACCTTCTGCGGCGGCACTTGCTCGAGCAGCTCGCGCAGCAGGCGGAGCTTGGGATCGGTCTCTGGCGCGAGACCTGTGAGGAGGTCGCGGATCGCGGCGAGATGGTCGCGATCGCGGGCGACGACGTCGCCATAGTCTGGCCGGAAGTCAGAGGCGGGGCGGCTGTCCGCGTCCTCTGCGAGCTCCTCCTCGACCCAGCCCGCGATCCCGGCCTCGCTGGCCTCGACCCTGGCGGCTTCGCGGAGGGCCGCCCGCGACGGGACATGCCCGCGCCCTCCGTCCCAGGCGGCGAGGAACGCGTCGTGCGCGAGGATCATCCTTCCGACCGTCGCGAGGCAGGCTCTCCAGCACGACTCGAACCGCTTCAGGAGCTGCGACTGGAGCAGGCCGGCGAGCTGGCCCTCGGCGCTGTCCTGCTCCGGCGGGTCGAGGTGCGCGCTCGGCAGGTACCTGGCCATCTCGAGCGCCCCGATGTGTCCCGTGATCGCCTCGAACAGGCCGGGGTGAGCCTCGTCGAGGTCGTAGCGCACCGTGCTCGGACGCGGCTCGGGGAAACGGACCGCCGTCCCGTCGGCGAACGTCTCTCCCGGGTACCGCTCCTGGATGAAAAGCCGGTCACGCCGTACTGAGACCGCGTCCGCGATCGGGAACAGGAGGTCAGGGTCGAGGCTCTCCGGGTCGCGCTCGTTGGCGCCCGCACGGATGAACCGCTCGCGCACGGACGGCACGCCGATCGAGCTGAACGCGCGGTCGTGGTGGGCGAACAGCATGACGAGGTTGTAGAGGTCCCAGAGCCCGTTGTTGATCGGCGTCGCCGTCAGCATCACGACCTCCTTGCGCTCGCCTCCAAGCAGCCGCTCCATCGCGCGGTACCACGAGGTTTCCTCGTTGCGGAGGGCGTGTGCCTCGTCGATCACGATCAGCCGATAGGCGTCCTTGTCGTTGTGGAGATGCCGTCCGCGCGCAGGGGACTCGGGCGAGAGCTGCTCGTCGGTTGCGAGCTCGTTGAACGAAAGCACCTGCGCAGGCAGCCGCGCCTGGTCGATGCGCTCCTCCCAGTTCCGCCGCAACTGGGCGGGACAGATGACGAGGGCAAGCCGTCCGCCCTTGAGCGCGACCTCCTCGATGAAGGCGAGGCCCACCTCGGTCTTACCCGTGCCGACCCCGTCCGCGAAGACGACACCCCCGTGCTTCTGGAGGATGCGCCGCGCGCGCTCGTAGCCGTCGCGCTGGAATGCGGCGAGCCGGACCGAGCGGATCTCGCCGGCGGGCTCGACCTCGGCCTCCTCTCCATAGAGCTCGAGCAGGGCGCGGAGGTAGACGGTCTCTGGGTCGACGAGCGAGAGGGCCGGGAACAGCAGGTCGCGTAGGTCGTCCTCGAACGGCGTCGCCTCATCCCAGAGCCGGTCAAACCAGGCGATCGCCTCACCGCTCGGAGTCGGGTTGTAGTCGAGCCGCCCGAGCTCAAGGTTCGCCTGTAGCCCGGCCGAGGTCAGGTTCGCGGAGGTGACGAGTGCTGCCCGGGGGTTCTCCGAGTCACCGAACAGGTACGCCTTCCCGTGTAGGAAGCGCGTGAGGTAACGCTTCACCTCGACCTTCGGCCGTGCCAGCCAGTGCTCGACCGCTTGGAGCCGCTCTGCCGCCCGGCTGGGAGGGAAGCGCGAGAAGTCGCGCTCGCCCCGCAGGAACGCCATCTGTGTCTCGAACGAGAGCGTGGGCAGCTCCGCGCCGAGGCCCGGCTCGGGCAGGGCGCCGAGCAGGATGCGCACCGGCCGCTCCTCCTCGATGATCGCCGCAAGCTGGTGCAGACCACCAAGGTTGACGTAGCCGGTGGCGACCGAGAGGCCGTGCGCGGGCGGTATGTCCTCAACGAGATAGGCGAGTCCCTGCGCGTGCGTCGTGGCCGCGGCGAGGTTGTCGAGAACCTCAGGCCGCGGCATCGGCGAACCGGCGCCGGACGAGCTGCCGGTAGTCCTCGGGCACGGCGTCCAGCGTGAAGTCGGAGAAGACGAGCTCCAGCTCGTCAGCATCGAGGCCGTAGGCGTGCGCTACGAGAGCGTCGATCTCGGCACGGAGCTCATCGCGGTCCTCCTCGCTTAGGCGCCCGTGATCGACCCCCGTCGCCTCGGCGAACGCGGCGAAGCGGTCATCGACGCAAGAGAGCCGTGCGGCGGCGCGAGCGATCTGCTCGTACTGCGCGTCGGTGAACTCCGGCAGTCGCAGGCCCTCGAGGATGAAGTAACTGACGTGCGATTCAACGAAGCGGCGCGCCTGCCAATCGAAGGGAAGGCTGTTCATAAGGCCAAGGCAGCAGGCGCGATGAAGGTCGCGGTCCTCCATGAACACCAGATAGGGCGCCGAGTTGACGAGGAGCACGTGCGGCGGGATGAGCGCAGCGCGGACAGTACGAGAGTCGTTGGCCCTCGAGACGTCGCGGAAGGCGACTCGCGCCCGCGATGCCTCCACCAGCTGAGCGGCCACGCGCTCTTTCGGCAGGATCTCGGCGGCGAGGATCGACTCGCTTCCAGCTTTAGGCCGTTTTGCTCGGGCACGGACTTCGTCGGTTAGGGGACACAAGCGTTGCTCCGCCCCATGGGGGTCGTACTGATCGAAGCTCTCGCCCTTCCAGAGGGACGCGCCTTCCGTAGCTCCGCGCCAGAGCTCTTTGTCGTCGGTCTCGTGGAGTTCGCGCGTCGGGAAGCATCGCCAGCGGCCGCATCCGTGGGGGAAGGCCTTTTCACGCCGGAGCTTCCCAAGCAGGTCGGCGTGCGCCTGCGAAGGCAGTAGCGGCACCTCGAGCAGCGGCCCGAGAGCCTCTTGCGCGAGCGCGAGCCCGTCCGCGGCGGACTGCTCGGCGAAGCGAGCGGCGGAGTCGGCGACACCGGCCACCTCGAGCCGGTGGCTGTCCGGCGGCGGCTCGGCCGACGCGATAAGCAGCGCACTCGTGTACCGCGGCTCGGCGTCGAAGGCCCAGCGCCCCGAGTTGAGCAGGAAGTCGAGCCGCCGGACGGTCGAACCCTTGAAGAGCCAGCGCCGGAAGCCGGTCGAACCCTTCGCGGCGAACGCGCTCCGTGGCAGAACGACCGCAAGCGAGCCGTCACGTGCGAGCAGCCGCCGGTATCGCTGACAGAAGAAGTTATAGAGATCCGGGTCTGCGCCGCCACCGACGTAGCCTGTGTCGCCTACAAAGAACTGCTTGAGTGCGGCGACTCGATCTCGTTCGGCATCGAGACGCTCCGCCAATTCGGGCCGCTCGTGCTTCAGACGCTCAAGAGCCGCGTCCCGTTCCCGCTCCGGTAGTGCCTTTAGACCTGGCGCGTACCGAGCGTAGAACGCGAGCTCCTCGACCGTCACCTCCTCCCACGGCGGGTTGCCGACGACCGCGTGGAAGCCGCCCCGGTCCGCGAAGACCTCCGCGAACTCGAGGGGCCAGTGGAGGGCCCGATGGCGCGTTGCGGCCTCGCGAGCAGGATCGACGATCGCCGGGTAGTTGCCCTGGCCGATCGCGTCCGCGGTCGCCCACAGCTCTGCGCGCGCCCCGGCGAGGCCAAGCGGCTCCGCGACCCAGAGGTCCAGCAGCGCCCGAGTGTGCTCGGCCTTCTCGCGCGCCTCGCGATCGATCTCCTCGCTCTGTGCAACCTCGTCCGGGTTCCGATCCATGAGCGCCTGAAGCGCGCCGGCCGCCTCGGCCGCCTCCGCCATCGCGTCCATCACGAGCATCGCCGGGATCGTCGTACCTCCGCCCGTATCGAGAAGCTGCTCGGGGCTCGCAACTCCGATCAGGGAGTTGCCGACGCGGATGTTGTGGTCGAGGTACGAGAGCGCCAGTCCCGGCACGAAGGACGCGAGCCAGAGCGAGATCTTGGCGATCTCGGCGCCCATCGGGGAGATGTCGACGCCGTATACACAGCGGCGCAGGACGACCCGACGCAACAGCGCGACATCCTCGACACCGACGCCGTAGGTGTCCCCGGCACCGGCGCGCAGGTCGTCGAGCTCGCGGCGCACCGCGGGGAGCGGCGTCTGCGCGAGGAACCGGGCGACGAGGTCGGCGAGCTCGTCTACGACCGCGACGAGGAAGTGTGCGCTGCCGCAGGCGGGGTCGAGCACCCGGAACTCAAAGAGTTTCTTCGCCGCCGCCGCCGGGTCTTCGTGGGCCATGCTGGCCACGCCCTCGAGGTGTCGCTCGAACGGGGGCACGACCCCGCGCCGCACGAGGTGGCGCACGAGCGCTTCAGGTGTGTAGTAGACGCCTCCGCCCTTGCGGCCGCCCTCGTCGGTCAGCCAGAGCAGGTCGCCCTGCTCGATCTCGGGCTCGTCCGGCTCGGCCGCGACGTAGCGATCTGCGCGCAAGTCGTAGCGGAAGTCGCTGTCGGCGATCGAGAGCCGCAGGGAGAGCAGCCCCTCGTAGATGTGGCCGAGATGGCCAATCTCGAGGCCGGAGAAGTCGAAACCGGCACCGGTGTCCGGGTCGATGCCGAGCGCGGCGAGAGCGGGACCGAGTGCGCTGTCGGGAATCGACGCCTGCTCTAGCACCTCTGCACCCCCGAAGCCGTCCGGCGCGAACAGGTCGCCGTTGTAGCCCGGCACCGCCCAGGCGGTGTTGCCGGTCCGCATCGCCTCGACGAGGAGCTGCACGCCCCGCCAGAGGGCCGTGGCGCGCGAGTCGAGCTGCGGGGCTGCGGAGTCCTGCACGATCTGTTTGAACGAGTGCGGCTGGTACGCCTCCTGCGAGACGGGCAGATGTCCCGCGCTCTCTGCGTAGAGCAGAAATAGCGCTCGGAAGACGAACGTGAGCGCGGCCGCCTCCAGCTCATTGCGGCGCTCGTCGTCCTCAACGTCCCAGCCGGCCCCTGCAGCCCAGCGCCCGAGCTCGAGGCCGAGGCTCGGCAGCACGGCCTGCCGGATCGCCTGGTCAACGCGCTCGCGGAGCTTGACGCCGGAGTCGCGCGCCTCGCGCATCAGTGCCTCGAACGCATCCTCACCTAGCCATTCCGGCGACAAGAGCCCCAGAAGTGGACGGTGCTCCTCCGGGAGGGCGGCGGCGTCCAGCTCCAGGTAGCGACCGACAGATGAGCCGGAGGCGGGACGCGCTTCGAGAAGCCGAAACCGCGAACCGGAGGCGAGCAGCCCGTAAGGCGCGCCCGCCCGCAGACACTCGTTGACGACGAGGCCCTCCGGCGGTCTCCCCTCGGCGTCGAGCTTGGCAAAGGCGCTCGGGTCGGCGACCGGCCAGACGACGGCGACGGGTTTCCCAGCCGCGCGAGCGACGTACCCACGCGAGGGAAGCGCCTCAAGCTCGTAACCGAGTCCCGTCAGGATCTCGCGCCACTCGCCGGCGACTCCCTCGGCGAGTTCGACCAGATGCGGCCAGCGCGGCCCCGCGGGGAGCCGCTGCGTGAGCAGGTACTCGGTGCCGAGCCCGCGGACGACGAGCCCGGCGACGCCCGCCCGGTCTAGCTGGTCGAGCTCCTCAGCAAGCGTCCGCACAGCCTGAAGGCGCGGGAGCGCAGGCAGCCGCTCGACAAGTCTCAGCAGGTCCTCGGCAGCCACGATCCGCACGGGCCCGCCTCCGCCGAGCGGACCGAGCGCGCGGAGTGTCCCCTCGCGATCGGGGTCATCGGCGACGAGCAGGAGCGGATCAGGGCCGCCTCGCGATCGCTCGCGCCACGCGCGCCGAAGACCGCGCTCGTCTGCGTTGGCGGCACGAGCGATTTCGACGCCTGCGATGAATCTGCTCTCGGCGACGCCGTTCGCCCCGACAGCGACGGAGCGCGCTCCGGGTAGGGCAGTCAGCGCCCCGAAGAACTCGCTCGCGTTCACACGCGGGATTCTCCACCCAAGGGCACGCGGCGAGGCTAACCGATCAGTCGGCGATGCTCCTCGGCACTCCGGACTCTCGCGCGTTCCCTAGGTACTCGGCGCGCGACGGCGCGGGTCGATCTACCATCGCAACGCTCGTTGTGTTTGGACAAGCGCCCGCATGGTGCCCACGACCGCCTCGCTGCCCCAGCTCGATTGTCGAAAGACCGGTCGCGATGTCCGGTGTGACTTCTATTGCTGATCGCCGAGGCTCATTGCTGTGACCCCTGGCGAGCGCCTGTGCGTTCAAGAACTCGGGCTGCTGCACGCATCTCGGCGTCACGGAGCGGACCGGGGCGACGCCACGGCAACCGCCGCCGCTCCGAGGCAGCCGTCCCAGCGGTGACGGGCTGTTTGGGTGACCGCGAAAGCGCGACCGCATGAAGCTGGGTCAGCGAGGGTCTCGAGCGCCGGCTTCAGCGCGAGCCGTCTCTCCTGAAGATTGCTAGAGAGACTCCTGCGGCCCTACGATGGTGTTATGAGCACCTTGTCGAACGAGCTTCCTGCCCGCGCGCAGAAGCTGCGCGAGCAGCGCGAGCAGGCTCAGCAGTTTCCGTCGTCACGGCGTGCGCCGGCTCGGTTCCTGACGACGCCGAGCCAGCTGCGCCTGACTGTCCAACCAGCAGTTCCTCGCTCCGGCCGCAAAGCCGCTTCGGCAGCGGGTTCGGCGCAGGGGTGACAATCGCGTGACCATCCCCCACTGCACTCCCACAGCTGGTGCTCGCCATGCGGTACCTCGATGAGCACGATCGCGTCCGGCTGCTCTGGCCGCTCCGAAACGGCGCGCCGGCGCACCTGCTGACCCGCGAGGAGCGGGCGCGCGGCGGTCGTGCGCGTGCGGCCAATGCCCGCGCGCGGCGCTCGAGTCTGCGCCACGAGGGGCGCGACAGCCGGCGGCTCGAGGAGGCGGCCGAGCGACTCGGCGAGCTGCTCCGCTCCGATAACCTCGAGACGGCGATGTGGGCCGATGCGGTTCTGCGGAGATGCATCGGCGAGCCCTCTAAGCATCTGCCGCGCCTACCTGACGGGCTGCCCTGAACCTCACGAGCTCGTCTTCGAGCTCGAACGGGGCCCGAGGCCGCAGCGAGGACGTCCGCTTGGATCTGTGCTTCCTGGCGGGCGGCTAGGCCTCCCAGGATCCCTAGCTTCGCCGCGACCGGCTCGATGCTCAGCTCCATCAGGAACTGTGTAGCTCGGTCCGGCGGCACTCCTCCCTCAGGTTTCTCGCTGCCTCTTGACGTTCGTCCCAAGAGAACCGTCGCCTGACCGAAAAGGGCGGATTGGCAGGAATGGAACCTACGGCGAGGGAGGTGGCCCGGTTTCGGTTTGGGTTCCGGTCGTCGTCGTTGTCGTCGTAGTCGTCGTCCCCGTCTCGGTCGTCTCGCCGAAGTCGAACGGAGCGTGAGCGAGGGCGGGCGAAGCTCCCAGGTCCGCCCGCAGCCGCTCGAAGGCGGGCAAGAGGGTGTTGAACGAGCCGACGCCGACGATCGTGTCGATCCCTTGGTTGGCAATCTCGGCGCTCGAGCCGTCGAGGATCGATGCGGTCGTGAACGGCACGAGCCTGACGCCCGGGTTCCTGGCGATGACGAGCTTGGCCTGCACTCGAGTCTCAGTGACGACCGCGCCGACGGACCGGTTTCGGCTGCGCAGCAACTCCCCGATCCTGTCGGCGGGCACGGTCACGATGCCGAGTCGCAGCGCGTCGAAGAGCTGTCTGTCTCTGGGCCCCTCTCTGAACCTGATCCGGCGCAACGGCGGCTGACCGGACGAAGCGAGAAGCAGGCCGACGGCGGCGACCTCCTTGGTCGAGTCCGGATCGGCGGTCGAGCGGACGAAGAGCCGCCCCTCGCGCAGGCTGATAATCGTTCCGCTCCCGGTCACGGTGAGGCTGAAGAGCGTGCCGCGCACGTCGATCTCGGCGCCGGGCGTCTCGATGCGCACGCGCGGACCGCCGGGGTCGACCCGGCAGACGATCGTTCCCCGGACATGCCGAAGAGCCGTATCCCGGTCGGGCTGGACGACATCGGCGCCGTCCTCGCGCATCGTGCACTGCGTGAGTCGGCGCGTGTGGAACTCGAGCTTCCCCTGGGTGCCCGTACTCAGACGGTCGGCCGCGAAGAGCGTCTCACCGAGGAGGAGCGCTCCACAGCCCTCGCGTCCGATGATCGGCAGATACCCGTCTACTCTTCCCTCCCGCTCGGTGCAGCGAGCCGCCGGGGGTGGCGGCGAGCCCGGCGGCCCTGCGGGAGGAGTCGGAGGCGGCGAAGTTCGGCCCGTCGACCCTCCCTCTCCGCCGCCGCCACAGCCAGCGGCGAGGAGGAGGAGGAGGGCGGCGGCGGGCACGGCGCCGGCGATCCGCGATCCCGTCATCAGAAGACTCCTTCGATCAGCTCACGGGACACAGGCCAAACGTTGGCGGCGTTGAGCACGAGCATCACGATCAAAACCTTGAAGCCGAGATATTCGACCACGTTCCAGGCGCCGGTCGGCGGATGGAGGCGGAGGAACGTGCCGAGGCTCTCGCCGAGGCTCTTGGAAATGCTCTTCCGGCGCTTCCACGTACGCGCGGCCGTCCCGAAGGCCAGGGCCGCGGCGATCGCGATCAGCTGATGGAAGGGTCGTACTCCGTAGCCCCAAAACCCGTAGTTGAACGCGAAGTCGAGGGTCTCGGGAAGAGCCCACTTGCGCTTGCGAACGATCGTCAGCCGTTTCATGCGGGCGTCGTTTGCCGTCTCGAGGTCGTCGCCGGCTCGCGCGCTGCTCTCGACAAGGGCGAACGCAGCCTCTTGAGCGGGCCGATCGTCTTCGCCCGGCCCATCAATGTGATTCGCGTCCCCGATGTCGAGTTGGAGCGATCCGATGCGTCCACGGCTCTGACGACCGAGCGGAAGCCGTACTGATCCCGAGATCGCCGCCTGCTCGAGGTCGAGGTTGGCGATGACCGCCTGGTCGAAGTTGACGAAGCCGTCGAGCTCCGCGTCCGTGAAGGAGACCTCGCCGAGGAAGCGGGCGGTCGAGAAGTTGGCGACGGAATCCGCGTTGCCCGCGCCGAGGAACTTCGCCTCCTGGAAGTCCATGTGTCCCGACGACGTCGCACGCTCGAAGCGCCCCTCCGCGCTCACCTCGGCGGACAGGAAGGTCGCGCCTGCGTCGAAGCTCGCGCGCGAGAAGTCGACGGACGGCCCGGCGACCCCACCGGCGTCGAAGGTGGCGCCGATGAAGTCCGCCCGGGCGCCGAAGCGAGCATCCGAGAAGTCAGCCTTGCCGCTGAAGTCCGACGCCGAGAAGTCCGCAGCCGAGCGGAAGTCCGTCCCCGCGAACGTCGCGGCCCGGTCAAAGTGGGCCGAGGCGAAGGAGGCGGCGCGGTCGAAGCCCGCGAGCGAGAAGTTCGCTGTGCCCCCGAAACGGGTGCCCCCGAAGCGAGCGGACTCGCCGAAGATGGCGAGGGAGAAAGAGGAAGGGCCGACAACTCGGCTCGCCCGTCCTCCGAAGAGAAACGGGGCGTCGAAGCGCGCGCCCGCGAAATCGAGGCCTCCTCGTACCACGCTTCCCGAGAGATCCACGACCCCCGAGAAGGATCCGTAAGCGCCTACGACGCTTTGCAGGCGCGAGTCGCGGAGGATCAAAGGGACGTCGAGAGCCTTGGGCAGCCGAAGGGTGCCGCGGACGTCGACGCCGCTGCGAACGACCGGCTTGCCAGCCTCGAGAGCCTGCGTCAGGGTGGAGGCGTGGACGGATTCGCGCCGAGCCGCGTTCGCCCTTTCTGGGGAGCCGAGGAACGTGAGCCACGCGAGGGCGGCCGTCGTCAAACAAAGCGATGCGCGGGAGAGGCGCAGTTCACGTACGCAGGCGCCGGTCGGTGACAGCAACCCCTCGGTTTCCGCGGCACGGGCCACGAGCTTCCTGACGGCTGGGAACGAACCCATCACCGGTGTTCCGACCGACGGATGAAAGTCAAGTGGCGGCGGGCGGGCTCCTTTGCGATCGGGTGCGGCGGGTGCGGGTGACTGACGAAGCGAAGCGCAGACCGTTGGGGCTTACGGAGTCTGCAGCGCGGCTTCGCCCTTCGAGGGCCTACGAGATGCGCGCCCCGGTGTCGCACCCGCACCCGACTTCGGCGGGCCGCTGGCTCGGCGCGCAGACGGTCAACCATCACCGCCCACCACACGCCACCACAATGCGCGTTTTTCGCGGCGGCTCGGACACGCTCGGACACCCTAAAAGGGCCAGCCTGCTTCAGCGAATCTCGGCGAATCTCAGCGAAATGGTTTTCACGACGGCTCGGACAGTACGGACTGACAGCGAGCCCGCGCCCTAAATGAGACAGGCGCTCACGGCGTTGTCACCCCGTCGCGAAGCCGCACCGCTACGCAGAATCTAGGGCGAGGCGGGAATCCCTAGTTGCCAAGTCCGAGCGGCGCTCACACCTCACTCAAGTGAGGCTGAGTGCCGGGTTGGAGCTCGAATCAGCGTTTCGCCAATCCTTTCGCTAACCCCCTCCGAGTAGGTCCCGCGCCTGCCTCAGAGCACCTGTGGTGCGTCCGGCTGCTCCACCGGGTTCTCGCCGACCATTCGACGTTGTGGTGCGTCCGGCTGCTCCACCGGGTTCTCGCCGACCATTCGACGGGGCTTCGCGTCGAGTCGCACGAGCTTGCCGCTCGTCTCGGGAGGCACTAGGGTCCCGTCCGGGACAGTCCGGGCTGACCCAGCTGATACGTGGGCTCGCCAGCCGTCGTCGCGAGACCGTGGGGGAGGTTTGCATGTTCGCCAGAGGTTCCCGCTCCTTCGCTGTCATCAGTGTCTTGGCGGCGCTCGGCGCCGCCGCCGCGCTCGCCTCTCTCACTTCAAGCGCAGGAGCGGTGTCGACGTCGCTCGTGATCAACGAGGTCGACTACGACCAGCCCTCGACGGACACGGCCGAGTTCATGGAGCTGAAGAACGTAAGCGGCTCGGCGATCAACCTCGACTCGTACACGCTCGAGCTCGTCAACGGAACGGGTGGCGGAGCAGCGATCTACCAGACGATCGATCTCCCGAACGTGAACCTCGCGGCAGGCGACTACTACATCGTCTGCGCCAACGCGGCGACGACCGCGAACTGCGATCTCGACGTTTCGCCCGACACGAACCTGATCCAGAACGGCGCCCCGGACGCGATCGGCCTGCGCGAGAGCGGAACCCTGGTCGACGCGCTGAGCTACGAGGGCAACTCGGGAGCCCCCTACACCGAGGGCTCGGGCGTCGGACTTGACGATAACGCTGCCGCACCTTCCGAGAGCCTCTCCCGCTGCCCCGATGGCACGGACACGGACCAAAACAACGCCGACTTCGTGCTTCGGGCGGGCACCCCCGGCGCAGCGAACTCGTGCCCGTCTGCGCCGCTAGCGCTCGAGATCTCGGAGATCCAGGGCGCAAGCCACCTCTCGCCGTATGCGGGAGCGCTCGTCGTGACGAGCGGGATCGCAACGGCCAAGACCGGGAACGGCTTCTACGTGCAGGATCCGAGCCCAGACGCAGACGATGCGACCTCGGAAGCGATCTTCGTCTTCACCTCCTCGGCGCCGAGCGTCAACGTCGGCGATGAGCTTCGCGTGCAGGGCAACGTGGCCGAGTTTCGCCCCGGCGGCGCGGGCTCGACGAACCTCTCGGCGACGGAGCTCACCTCGCCCACGATCAGCCTCCTCTCTAGCGGGAATCCGGGCCCGGCGCCCCTCGTCATCGGAGAAGGCGGTCGTCTTCCGCCCGCCGAGGTGATCGAGGACGACGCCGCCGGGAACGTCGAGACGAGCGGCCTCTTCGACCCGGCCCAGGACGGGATCGACTTCTACGAGTCGCTCGAGGCGATGCGCGTGCAGGTGAACGACGCCCTCGTCGTCGGGCCCCGCAGCTCCTTCGGCGAGATCCCGGTCGTCGGCGACAACGGCGCGAACGCCGGCGTCGACACCGTTCGCGGCGGGGTCGTGATCAGTCCCGACGACTTCAATCCGGAGCGGATCATCCTCGACGACACGATCACCGCGACGCCGCTCGTCGACCTGGCCGACGGCTTCGCGACGCCGGTCGTGGGCGTCATCGACTACAGCTTCGGCAACTTCAAGCTGAACGTCACCGTCCCCCTGACCGCCGTCTCCGGTGGCCTCGAGCGCGAGGTCACTCGTGCCGCAACTGACCACGAGCTCCTCGTCGGCACCTACAACGTCGAGAACCTCGATCCGACAGACGGCTCCTTCGCCCGCCACGCGGACCTGATCGTGAACCACCTCCGCTCGCCCGACCTGATCGCGATCGAGGAGATCCAAGACAACGACGGGGCCGCGAACACGCCGGTGACCGACGCCTCCCTTACCTGGAGCATGCTCATCTCGGCGATCGAGGTCGCCGGCGGGCCGACCTACGAGTACCGGCAGATCGATCCGGTGGACGACCAGGACGGCGGCGAGCCGGGCGGAAACATCCGCGTCGGCTTCCTCTTCCGCTCCGACCGCGGACTGAACTTCATCGACCGAGCAGGTGGCGACTCGACGACAGCGACGACGGTGATCGACGAGCCGTCCGGGCCGCAGCTCTCGTTCAGCCCCGGACGCGTCGACCCGCAGAATCCGGCCTACACGGGCTCGCGAAAGCCGCTCGCCGGCGAGTTCCGGATGCGCGGCAAGAAGGTGTTCGTGATCGCAAACCACTTCAGCTCGAAGGGCGGCGACCAGCCGCTCTTTGGCCGCTTCCAGCCGCCCGAGCGCTCGAGCGAGGTCGCCCGGCACGCGCAGGCGCAGTCCGTGCATGACTTCGTCGAGAGCATCCTCGCCCTCGACCCGCAGGCGAACGTGATCGTCCTCGGCGACATCAACGACTTCGAGTTCTCGGAGACGGTCCAGATCCTCGGCGCCGGGGGCGTCCTCAGCTCGTTGATGGAGACGCTCCCGAAGGCCGAGCGCTACTCCTACGTCTTCGAGGGCAACTCGCAGGTCCTCGACCAGATGCTCGTCAGCGGAAACCTGCTCGGGAACTTCGGGATCGAGTATGACCCGGTGCACGTGAACTCCGAGTTCGCGGACCAGGCGTCGGACCACGACCCGCAGGTCGCAAGGCTCGACCTCCGCGGCCGACCGACGCAGAGGTAGGGCTCGAACCGCAGTCGACGCAAGCAGTGACGATTCAGCGGATCGCGTTCGTCGCCCTCGTCGGATGTGTGCCGCTGGGGGCGTCCATCGCTGCGCCGTCAGAGGCGAACCGTCAAGCCAGCCGCGCACCGATGAGCCTGGGTCGTCGCGCTTGCGGGGTCGAACGTTGGAACGTCAAGACACTCCAAGACCGGCCTCGCCTACTTGGCGTTCAGTCGACTACGGTCGCCCATCTTGTGGGCCTCCCCCGGCCAGACAGCCTGCCGCCCTTTCGCCTGCCCTTCGAACGCCACGTCTTTCGCGTGATCGCCGCCGTCACGCTCGTGCGCTCCGAGGACGACCAAGACCTCCACGCCGTCCTTCGGAGTCGGTCGAAGCACATGATTGCGGAGTCGCCTTCACTTTCCTGCACGACGAGGGCGACGACGCTTCGCCGTCGGCAGATGGCGACGGCGAGGCAGGCTCTGCGAGTGTGCGAACGAGCGAGGGTCGTCGGTGTCGCGTTCTTCGACTTCCTGCATGGGCAGACGGGCGTCGCTCCGAACGGAATCGAGCTGCACCCGATCCTCCACTTCACATGTCTGGTGGTATAGGCGTGGCCCTCGCGTGACCGAGAGGGAGCGCCGGCAGGACGGCGACCGCCGACTCGGCTAGCCGCGCGTCTTCTGTCTAAACCGCTCTGAGAGTAGCCTCAGTTCCCTCGTGGAACGCGAGCGGCTCGCGTGAGAGGATCGCGGTCGTCATTCGAGGAGGCAGGCACGATGAAGCATCGCCGGCACGCCCAACTCGTCCTCACCGCGGCGCGCAAGAGGCCGGGCGTACAGGTCGTTGTCTTCGACCGCCTTCGCGATCCCGAAAACGTCGCCGCCGACCTGCGCGAGCTCGCCCGCCAAAAGGGCGTCAAGGCGAAGGTGAAGGCGCACGCGAACGGGGCGGTGGAGGTTGTGGTGGCGGAGTAACGACGGTCGAGACCCTCGCCGCTGTCACCTGCACTGAGTGCGGCCGACACCCACGCCCAGGCGAGCTCTGGCGTTTCCTCTTCGCCGATAATCCCTGCGCTGCGCAGTCCTCCTGCGTGTAGGAGGCTTGACAGCATGGTGCGGAGCGACGTAGATCCCCTCCACGTTGTCTCTAGGCAGGTCTCAACAAATCGAAGCGGACAAATCGGACGGGCGACTCCTGAACTCTCACGCCAGCCGAGCGCTTGTTCTCTTGAGCGGCGGCATCGACTCGGCGGCTGCCCTGGCGCTGGCGCTCGCCGAAGGGTTCACAACCGAGGCGCTCTTCGTCGACTACGGCCAAGCGGCGGCGGAAGCCGAGCGTTCAGCTTCTCGGGCGATCGCGAACCATTTCGGCATCGCGTGGCGTGAAGTCACCGGCGCGGGCCACGCATTCGCAACGGGCGAGATCCGGGGACGGAATGCGTTTCTGCTCCACTCAGCGTTGCTCGTTCTTGAGTGGCCAGCGGCACTTGTCTTTATCGGAATCCATGCCGGGACCGGCTACCGCGACTGTGATCCACCGTTTGTCGAGCTGATGCAGCGGTCCTTCGATTACCACTCCAGCGGCACGGTCAGGATCGCTGCGCCATTCCTCAAGTGGTCGAAGGTCGAGGTCTACGACTACGCAGGTACGTCCGGTTTGCCTCTCAATCTGACACATAGCTGCGAGGCCGGTTCCGCGCCGTGCGGCGCCTGCCGCTCATGCCTCGACCGGAAGCTTCTCGATGTTCCCGCGTAGCCGCACGCTCACGTTTCGTAACGGCTGCGAGGTACCGACACCCCTGCTAATCCCATCTATCTCCAGTAAAGGGTTTCCGCCCATCGTCCTTGACGGCGAGGAAATGCCTGCCGCAGCCTTCTATCTGGAGACGTTCGCGGGCTGGATGACTGAGTCGCTGCTCGTCTCGGCGTACGACATCCATCACGGCCTCATCGCAGACGTCGACGGCCTATACAACAACTTCCAGAGGTCGCTCTATTCCCACCCAGAGCTGCTCGTCGTCGATAGCGGGCTGTACGAGTTTCGTCCTGGCTCCGACGCTGGCGAGCTCTACGCAGATAGCGGGCAGCCGCTTGAGTGGAACCCCGATCTCCTCGCCAGCACTTTGGATCGGCTTCCGGACGAGATCAATGCGGCAATCGTGAACTGGGACACATACGACAGCTACGACGTCCAGATCCGGGCAGCCGAGGAGTTCTTCGCGGTCGCAGAACGGGTCCGCTTCATCTCGATATTTCTGGTCAAGCCGGAGCCTGACCACTTCTTCCACGATTTCACGGGACTCGCTCCCTACGCCGAGCGGCTCCGGGTCTTCGACGTCGTCGGCGTTACCGAGAAGGAACTCGGAGACACGGTCAGCGGCAGGCTACAAGCATTGTCCAAGCTCAGGTCCACGCTCCAGGATGCTGGCGTCCACGCTCCAATCCACGTCTTCGGCGGCCTCGATCCTCTGTACACGCCTCTTTACTTCGGCGCCGGAGCCGAGATCTTCGACGGCCTATCTTGGCTGCGCTACGCCTACCACGACGGAGTTTCCATCTATCGCGAAGCAGCCCTCGTGATCGATGGGACGCTCGACGAAAGGATCGGGCGCGCGTTGGCGCTACTCCAGGTTCGGAACTTGCAGGTGCTACAGGATCTGCAGCGCGATCTGAAGATCCTCGAGACCACACACAGGTGGTCGCACTTCAAGCAGAGGCACACGCTCGAAGGCGCAGCGCGAGTGCTCGAGACACCCGAGGTGAAGGAGGAAACGCAATGAGCGGTGGCGGTGGCGGTGGGCAATCGCTGAGTCGACGCGATCTCACGGATCTGCAGCCGAGCCAACGAGAAGCACTCGAGAAAGAGCGGCTCGAGTCCGATGTGAACAACCTGCTCAACGAGCAGTTAGCGGAGATCAACGATCGTGACACGGAGAAGGTTGAGCACTATCTCGACGCGATCGAAGAGGCTCTCCGCGATCAGATCGACGATGTTGATCGCAGGCTTTTCGGAGGCTCAGTCGCCAAGCACACCTACGTGGACGGCATCAGTGACATCGACTCGCTCGTCATCCTGCGGGGATTCGGCGACCGCGACCCGTCAGATGTCCGAAACGCGTTCGCCGAGGCTCTCCGGCAGCGGCTTCCAGAGGGCGAGGTCGCAGACATTTCCGTCGGAAATCTTGCTGTCACAGTCGTCTACCGAGACGGAACGCAGATCCAGCTCTTGCCGGCAGTGCAACACGGAAACCGACTCGCGATCTCGTCCCCGGACGGTCGAAGCTGGACGCAGATTCACCCGAGAAGCTTCGCGCGTGAACTGACGGAGGTGAACCAAAAGCAGGCCGGGCAGGTCGTTCCAACCGTCAAACTCGCAAAGGCGATCATCGCTGGGCTGCCCGAGACCGAGCGGCTAAGCGGTTATCACGTCGAAGCACTCGCCGTTGCTGCCTTCCGGGGCTACGACGGGACGCGGACTCCGAAAGCGATGCTCACCCATTTCTTCGAGACCGCAGTGCAGAACGTTCGCACACCAATCCACGACCTCACGGGCCAGTCTCGTCACCTCGATGAGGCACTCGGAGCAGGCGGCTCGGCGGACCGGCAGCGGATCTCGGACTCGCTCAACCGGATCGCGCAGACCATGCAGAGCGGCCGCTCCGTCGACTCGTGGCGAGGCCTCCTCGAATGACGTCCGATCTCAGCAAGGACGAGTACCGACGGAAGTTTCAGGTCCTTGATCAGATGCTCACAGCGCACTCAACGCTTCGTGACCGCTATCGGCAGCGATCGGCAGGGCTGACACTCGCCGTTGTCGGGCTGTCGGTGGCGGCGACGGCGGTTGCCTTCATCAGCGGCGAGAAGAACATCGACATCGGCATCTTCTCGTGGCATCTCCAAGCGGTCGCCGGATTGCTCACCGTCGTGATCTTCCTGCTTGCGTTGCTCGACTTGATTGTGGACTGGCGCCGTGATTCGTGGGCGCACGATGACGCGGCGAGGCGATTGGGAGAGCTGAAGCTGCATTTCCGCGGTGCGACCATCACTGACGACACTGTCGATACTGGTGGCGTCGACCTAGCAGGTGCATACGAGCGGACGATGAACGCGATCGTGCCGATACCGGATCGTTCCTTCCTCAGGCTGAAGGCCAAGCACAAGCGGAAGATCGCCATCAGCCAGATGCTCGACACACAACCGGGCGCTCCGATCTGGCTGCTCCGGCTGCGGCTCATGTGGAAGGACGCCCGACGTAAACCAGAGACAGCACCTCGGAAGGAGCTGCCGGCGACCTCTGAGGCGGCAGACGTTGACGCTCCTCTGCTTGAACAAATGCCCACGGACGATTCGGCGGACTGACGTTAGTGGGGTTTCACCGCACGATCGTCGCCGCGCCAATCGAAGAGCTTGACGAAGATCTCAGCTTGCTCAATCGCGTCATCGAGCGCGTTGTGGGTATGACGGCGCGTGGACCTAAGAAAGCCAGGGAGGTCATCCTTCCCGGCGGCCCCGAGTACCACCCCGGCCTTCTGCTGGTACATGGTTTTCATGTCCAAGCCGGAGGAGAACGAGATCGGCGAGTCGCCCTCAAGGAAGCGCTCGAAGTACCAATAGAGGAAAAGCCAGTCATAGACGAGCGGGAAGCCGACCACTACGACTCGATCGTCTCCACCGACCTCCCGCATCCATGCCGCGGCACGTCGCATCGCTTCCTCAGGCTGCGGAGCCTCGCGAAGAAGTTGCTCCCGCTCCAGCCTTGCGACATCAAGCGCCTTCGGATCAAACTTCTCCGAAATCGGCTTCAGCTCGGTATAGAAAGTCTGCTGCTCGGGGTCGGCGGCCTCGAACCGGCTGCCGTCGAAGCGACCGGCAACGCACAGTCCGAACGCCAGCATCGAGTACGGCCCCGGGATCGGCCCGTCGGCCTCGATGTCTGCCGATATGTAGACGTCGTTCTGGATCGTCACTCGATGTCCTTAGGCGCCTGAGTCTATGGCCCGACCGGGCGAGTCGAGCCGGAGCGACGGTCGGCACGAGCATTCCCGAGAGCCGTCGGGCCACCAGCCGGTCCACTTGTTAAAACGGGACTCGCGTGTCGCCGCTCGGCGCACGATGTCTGCGTGGTCTCAACTGCGCGGCTCGCACTAGTAGAGCATGGAACACACGAGCCACAAGGAGATTCAGCTCTGGTCCTGAACGGCCACATCGCCTCAACGTCACAAGTCGAGTGGGAAGTCCTGTGGCGCGAACACAGAGAACACTACTGCCGCGTCGTCGGCGAGATGCGCACGGCAGACGAGCACGCCCTGCACGCGGAGCTTCTGTTTTGCCTTCTCAGCGGGCACGGCGTTCCGTTCGAGCTCGCGCTCTCGGCTGCCCGGCATCTCGGTGCCTTCAGCATCTTCTCGCGCCGTCGGTCCGCGGATGAACTTCGTCATCTTCTTATCCACGAGCTTTCGCGCCCGCAGTTCGAGCCGCGCAAACGGGACGGCGAACTTCGGCGCTACCGCTACCCACGGCGGAAGGCGGATGTACTTATCGGCGCCCGTCAGTGGCTACTCGCACACCTACCCCTCTACGACCAGCTGGCATCCATCGGAGACGAACGCAAACGCCGACGCTTCCTGTGTGAGTGTCCGGGCGTTGGGCAGAAGACTGCGAGTTGGCTTCTTCGAAACGTGGGCCTCGCCGAAAGTCTCGCCGTCGTCGACGTCCACGTGCTCCGCGCGCTCGCGCAGACCGACCGCCTTCGCGGGATGCGGTTGCCCCGCGACTACGAGCGGATCGAGACGGCATTTCTTGATTGGTGCGGCGAGTTAAGCGCACCCCCCGCGGCGTTCGATCTCTTCATATGGGAGGTGCAGCGCGGCGATCTCCAGTCGGCGAGCCGGCTTGAACGCACAGGAGCGTAAGCCCCCTGGCGCGTCAGGGCAGGCGGCAATCAGTCGATGGGCGCGGTCACCCGGTCCAGTGCAGTCGCTTCACGGCGGCACGCAGCCCGCGCGCGGTCACCCGCACGTACCGCTGCGTCGAGTCGAGATGCTTGTGGCCGAGCAGCTCTTGGATCCAGGGGTTTCGCGGCGCGATCCGCACACATCCGCACACCCTAAAAAGGGTGTCCGGCTACTCCTCGAGCCGAGCTAACGCGCGCCGAGCATAACGGGCCTCACACCATCGAGCAGTTAACGCAGGAACGACCCGCGACTGACTGAGCCGAGGGTCGCCACGCGAGCCACCTTCTCACCCGGTGGCCGGCCCGTCTGGAACGGCCGTGGCGCAACGGTCGAACGAACGGACGCGCCCGGTGAGTACGTCAGCCGGGCGCGTCATGATCTGAGCTGTGACGCAGCTCGAGACGAGGGTAACGGACGGTGCGGTGCTCGCCCGTGAAAGCGACACGGGCCGCTTCCTCCCGACCGAGGCCGTTTCGCCTCACATCGCAGCCCGGCGCGATCAAGTCGCGGAGCTCTTGCTCTACGCCGAGAAGACCTACGAGGAGATCGGCGCCGAGCTCGGCTGGACGAAGGCGACGATCGCGAAGGATGCAGTCGCGCTCGGACTCGAGCGGACACGGCCGGGCCCGCGTCCAAAATACCCGATCCCGGAGCCGCGGAAATGCGGAAATCCTGACTGCACCGAAGTGGTCAACCCCGAGCCCAACGTCGCGGCCCGTGGCTACGGAAACTTCTGCTCGATACCGTGTGCCCGCCGTGCAGCGCCTGGACGTGTACGCGCCCGCGCCCGCGAGCTCAGGACCGAATGGCGCCGGCGTGCCGACGAGGAGATAGCCCGCCTCAATGCAGCCGGCTACATGACCTCGAGACAGTTCGCCGCCAAGCGTGGGGTCAAGGAGTCCACCGTCAGCCAGTGGATTTCGCGCGGCCTTCTGAAGGCAGAGCGTCGTGTGATCGAGGGCGAGCCCCACCGCATCGTGGCGCGGGCAGAGCTCGACCGCTTCAACGCCGAGGAGTGGCCGCGCATCTGTAGGCGGATGGGTCCGCGCTTTCCGTCGAACTGGGGTGGGGAGCGACGCCGCACGTGGTCTCGTCGACTGCGAGCGGCCGTGGTCGGGAAGCTCGGCGGCCCGAAGCTCAAGTACGACTGCGAGCAAGCCACAGCCGTGCACCGAGTAAAGGGGACGTATCCGAGCTGGGGGCCGGACAGGATCGCGGAGGTCGTGAACAAGACGATCCGGAGAGCGAAACCACTGACGCCGAAGCAGGTTCGCGGCATCCTCGCGAGGCCTCTCGACGAACTTCTCGAGAAGCTGCAGCGACAGACGAGCGGCGTCGCCGCTTAGCTAAGCCAGATCCTTGGGTTAGGGCACGATTTCTGCCCCAACCCGTGACTGCGCCCCTCAGCGCGGCGATGCTCTTGGGCATGACCGAAACAGCTGAAGACCGCGTCGTCTACGCCTTCCCCAAGAACCGCAACGAGGAAGTCCGGGCGACGCTCAGCACGTTCAAGGGTCGGCGTTTCGCTCACGTGCGCGTCTACGTCTCCGACGAGGACGACGAGCTGCACCCCACCCGCAAGGGCGTGGCCGTCAAGGTCGAGGACCTCCCGAAGCTGCTCGCCGCGGTCGAGGCGCTGATCGAGGCGGAACGGGCGGTGTGACGTACGTCACCCGCGAGATCCCACCTCCTCCACCGCCTCCGCCGCCGCTTACGAAGGCTGAGCTTGAAGCGCTATCGCCTGCCGAGCGCGCCTACCTCGACAAGTTCGGCTCGATTGCCGGGCGAGTCCCGCCTGCGCGTGACAACGGCGAGCCACGCAGTCGCGGGCCGTCTGACCATGCGGAATCCGAGGCGACCGCCGACGAGGAGAGTCGGCGCAGCTTCCCCGGCCTCTCGCACGCGGAGGCGCTCGCGCGGAAGGTGCCGGCGACCGCCGAGCTTGTGCGCGAGATCATCGAGGCCGGGACGGTCGGTCAGGTCGCCGGGCTGCCGGAGACGCACAAGAGCTTCCTCGCGACCGAGATCGCGCACAAGGTCGCTGCCGGCGGGCTCGTGCTCGGTCGCTTCAAGGTGCTCCGCTGCGGGCCGGTCGGGTATTGGTGGCAGGACGACTCGGAGGCGAACGAGCTCAGGCGACTACAGGCGTACGCGAACCAGCACGGCTTCACCGGCGAGCTTCCCCTCCACTGGCACCTGAACGAGGGCCTCGTCCTCCCGAACGACATCCCGGCACTGCGGGCGGAGATCGAGCGCGAGAAACAGGAGCTCGTCGTGCTCGACTCGCTCTACAACTTCATCCGCGGGCGCAACCTGAAGGAGGAGGAGGTTGCCGAGGTTCTCGCCGAGCTGAAAGCGTCCGTGTGCGACGCGACCGGCGCCACGGTGCTGACGGTCGACCACTCGCCCTGGCCGTCCGAGAACAACCGCGGCCAGCGCCGCGCTTATGGGAGCGTCTTCAAGGCGGCCGCGGTCCGGTGCGTGATCCACATCGAGCGGGACGGCTCGAAGCTCTGGATCGAGGCGCACGGCAACAACCTCCCCGGCCTCAAGCGGACGCTGGCGGAGTGGGACGCCGACACGCTCGAGCTGCGGCTGATCGGGGAGGAGGAAGGGGACCTCAAGGCGCCCCCCTCCGAGATCGCCGCCTTTGTGACCGAGCGCGGCGGCAAGGCGACCCCGGCCGAGATCAGGGACCACTTCGACATCGCCGACGGGACCCTGCGTGAGCGCCGCGCCGGGCTCGAGGAGCTCGGGGTTCGCTACGAAAGGGACGGCCGCGGCTCGCACTACGTTGTCAACGCCGACAACGACGACCCCGCCCCCCGCAACCCCGCACTACTGCGGGGTGACGCACTGCGGGGTCAGAAACCGCATGGTTACGCGGAATTGACCCCGCACCCCGCAGACCCCGCAATTGCGCCGCTGTGGGGTAGCGAAAATGCCGATTTGCAGGGGAAATCTCCACCCCGCGACCCCGCAATCCCTACGGGATCAGCCTTGTCGGTGCGGGCTGATCCCGAAGCGAACGAAAACGAGCTCGAACGACTGCGCGCGAAGCACGCCGACATCGCCGAGGGGCAGGCGTGAGCGACGCCGGCCTGACCCTCTCGCTTCCGCCCGAGGCGCTCGAGGCGATCGCCACGCGCGCCGCCAAGCTCGTGCTCGAGCGTATGAGCGGTCAGGACCAGCCCAGCCCTTACTGGACCGTCGCCGAAGCGGCCGACTACCTCCGCTGCTCGCGGCAGCGGATCTACGACCTGCTGTCAGACGGCCGACTGACGAGGTTCAAGGACGGGTCGAGGGTGCTCGTGCTGCGCGAGGAGCTCGATCGCTACCTCGAGGGCGGTTGTCCCCTCGTTGACCCCGGTGCGCCGACTCCGCTTCCCGTGCGGGCTCGCGCGGCGAGGGGTTAAGACGGTGTTAGTCGGTCCGCTGCTTCGGCCGGCCCGGCGGGAGCGGCAGATGCGCCTTCGCCCAGGCGTCGACGTCGGCGCGGCGCCACACCGGCCCGGAGGCGAGGCGCTCAACGGGTGCGGGGAAGTCGTCGCGCTGCGTGTAGTTCCAGGCCGTGCGCTTCGTGACTTGGAGCATCTGGGCGATCTCGGCGAGGCCGGCGAGCTCCGGGGACATGCGGACGAGAGTAGAGGCGGCGGCGGACAGCGAATCGTTCATCGCTGAGGAATGGTAACATCGAAGACGAACGATTCCACGGCGTAGAAAGGAGGGAATCAATGAGCGCCAAGCTCGAGCGCACCCAGACGCCAGGCGTCTACAAGCGCGGGCGGCGCTACTGCGTCATCTTCCGAGACGCGACGGGCCGGCAGCGCCGGCGCGCGGCGCCGACGTATAAGGCCGCGAAGCACCTCAAGGCCTCGCTGCAGACCGACGTCGAGCGCGGCGAGTTCGTCGACTCGCGCGTCACCTTCGCCGAGTACGCCCCGGCGTGGATTGCGACGTACAAGGGCCGGACCTCACGCGGCATCCGGCCGGAGACGATCGCCGACTACCGGGCCGAGCTCGGCCTCGACGCGGACGGTAGCCCGACCGGGGGCGGGGCAGTTGCGTTCTTCGGGCGGTCGAGGCTCTCGCACATCCGCCCAACCGACATCAAGGCATATGCCGCTCGCGTCGAGGCACGCGGCGTCTCCGCCGGCACCGTCCGGCTCGCCCTCGCACCCGTCAAGTGCCTGCTCGCGGACGCGTTCGAGGAGGGCTTGATCCGCTCGAACCCGGCCGCGGGCGTGCGGGTCCTCGTGCGGCACGCGGAGGACGAGGAGCTTGAGGAGCACGTGAAGGCGCTCTCCGAGGAGGAGCTGCGCAAGCTCCTCGCTACGCTCGAGGCGGACCCTGAGGGGAAGGGCTGGGACTCGTGGTGGCTGTTCTTCGCCGTCCTTGCCCATACGGGGATGCGGATCTCCGAGGCGATCGCCCTCCTCTGGCGAGACGTCGACCTTGGCCGACGCCGGGTGCGGGTCCGGCGCCGCTACTACCAGGGTGGCTTCGCGGCCCCGAAGTCGAAGTACGGGCGCCGCGAGATCCCGCTCTCCCCGGGGCTCGCCCGCGCGCTCTGGGAGCTCCGCAAGGAGCGGCGAGCCCAGGACGGCGAGCTCGTGTTCACCTCCCGGGTCGGGGGCGTGATCGACCAGTCGAACCTGATGGCGCGCGTCTTGAAGCCGGCGGCGCGCAAGGCCGGCGTCGGCGGCTGGCCGGGCTTCCACACCTTCCGGCACACCGCCGCGACGATGCTGTTCCGCGACGGCGCGAACGCGAAGCAGGTGCAGCTCTGGCTCGGCCACCACTCGCCCGCGTTCACGCTCGCCACCTACGTCCACCTGCTGCCCGACGATCTCCCCGAGGCCGACTTCCTCGACAGGGTGACAATCGGGGTGACAACCAGACCGGCCGAGAGCGGCCGAGAGGCCGAGGGCGCGGTTCCCACGAAACCGCTGGAAATCTCAGAAGTGCCGAGAGCGGCCGAAACCGTCTCAGGCTTCTCTTAATCCCAAGGTCGTAGGTTCGACTCCTACACGGCCCAACACGAAGTGTTTGTCCGTGCTGCGCGAAGCGCAGCACGGACCCGTGGAGGCGGGTCGACCACCGTTTCCCGATGTGCTCTAGGGTCGTGGGTCGTGCCGGGTTGGACGGATCCGCTGTGGCTCGCGGAGGCGCACGAATGGATCCGTGAGCAGGTAGCCCTGCTCGGTGCGGGCTCCGTGGGCGTGATCGATCAGCACCACGTCCGGCCGTGGTCGACGGTGATGCGCGTGCCGACCGAGACGGGTGACGTGTACTTCAAGGCAAACGCCCCTGCGCTTCGGCACGAGGCTGCGCTTGTCACGCTTCTCGCCGCGCGCCGACCCGACTGCGTACCGCCGCTGCTGGGCGTCGATCTCGAACGCGGGTGGATGCTCATGGCCGACGCGGGTACCCGACTGCGCGAGATCGTCGAGCGTGAGCGAGACCTGGTCTGCTGGCTGAAGATTCTGCCGCTCTATGCCGGGTTACAGGTCGACCTGGCAGACCAGGCAGACGAATTGGTCGCCGTCGGTGTTCCGGATCTCCGCCTCTCGACACTGCCATCGAAGTACGAGCAGCTGCTCGACGATCTGCCAACCCTGCCGTCGGACGACCGCCGACGCCTCGCAGGGAATGTGTCTCGGGTTCAGGAGATGTGCGAGGAGCTGGCCGGCTATGGCCTGTCGGAAACGATTCAGCACGACGATTTCCACGACGGCCAGGTCTTTGTCCGCGACGGTCGCTACCTCCTGCTCGATTGGGGTGATGCCTGCATCTCCCACCCATTCTTCACGCTGTCCGTCACGCTGGAGGGCAACCTCGCCTGGGGTCTCGACGACGTCCAGGGCTCGGTCGAGGTGGGGCCGTTCCGCGACGCGTACCTGGCCCCGTTCATTCGGATCACCAAGAGCGCCGACCTCGACGCCGCCTCCGCGACCGCAATGCGGCTCGGCTGGGTCTGCCGCGCCGTCAACGCGCACCTCGGCGGCTCGGAAGCCGCTGATACCCACGTGCGCCTGCGTATGTTCCTCGACGGTCGACCGTAGGCTCCCAGGGTGCGGCCCGAGCGCATCGCTCGGCGCAGCGAGCAGCTGCTCTGGCCGGGATGGTCGGCTGGCCCAGCATTCGGGAATATCCCCCGACCGGCGTCAATAGACTCGCCCGATGCTGTTTCAGCCGGAAGCGCACGAGGCGCTCGCGGACGAACCGTGGAGCGCCGAAAGAGTGCGGACGGCGATTGCCTCCATCGTTGCCGACGCGGAGAGTGCATTCGACGATGGTTGGCCGATGCATCCACAGGACAAGGACGACGACACGTCGCCTGCGCAGTTGCGGACGGTGTTTCTCGGAGGTGCGGGGGTCGTGGATGCGCTCCACCGCCTCGCGCGGCGGGGCTTCGTCGAGTTACGACGGGACTATGTCCCGTATCTGGAGCGTTCGCTCGAAGCCCAGCCAGATTTTCCTGACCCGGACGCTGAGCGCAGCCTTTGGATGGGCGAGACGGGAATCCGGCTGGTGTTACAAAGGCTCGTACCTTCGCAGGCTAATCTCGAGCGCCTGTCGGAGCTGATCGCGGCGAACGAGCGAGACGAACGTTGCGAATTGATGTGGGGCAGTCCCGGCACGATTCTCGCGGGTCGCGAGCTCGGGCTTGACGTGACGGCGAGCATCGAGTGGTTGCACGGCCGACGTGACACGGAAGGCCTGTGGACGCAGCAACTGTACGGGCAACGCAGGCGCTATCTCGGTGCGGCACACGGGTTCGCAGGGTGTGTGCTTGCGCTCGGCGATGTCGCCGCCGTGTCGGAGACGCTCCAGCGCTTTGCCGTCGAGGAGGATGGGCTCGTCAACTGGCCGCCACTCGCGGGGATGCGACTCGACGCAAACGGCGATGGCCAGATCCGCACGCAGTGGTGCCATGGCGCGCCAGGGATCATCGCGATGCTCGCCCACATCCTTGACGAGGAGCTTGCGGTCGCGGGCGGCGAGTTGGCGTGGCGTGCTGGGCCGCTGCGAAAGGGCGCAAACCTCTGCCACGGCACAGCGGGGAATGGATACGCATTCCTGGCGCTGCTCGAGCGCACCGGAGACGAACGGTGGCTCACGCGAGCGCGCACGTTCGCGATGCACGCTGCAGGTCAGGTGGAGCACAGCCGGTCGCACTACGGGCGCGGCCGCTACACGCTCTGGACGGGCGACCTCGGCACAGCCCTCTACCTCGCCGACTGCACCGACGGTGGAGGGGAG
>WNGB01000407.1_pt1 | contig 120426 bp, 105 predicted proteins | sample 5400681 | NCBI WGS metagenome assembly WNGB01 (sample SAMN13153367, study PRJNA577476) | soil metagenome | isolation source: 115 cm soil or saprolite under grassland replicate 2 | place: USA:California | collected 2016-06-15
AGCGACAGCGGGGCGGGACGCACGACGAACGCCGCCCGCAGCGGTGCCGCGCTTCCCTGGACGGCCGGCCCGCCGGGGGCCTCGCCTGCCAGGCTCGCCAGGAAGCCGTCGCGGACCCGCTCCACCAGCTCGCGGAAGCAGGGATCCCCGGACAGCTCCGCCGGCACCGGCACCATCCGCGAAAACGGACCGATCAGGTCCTCGATCTCGACGCGGTCGCGGCAGGCGGTCAGCACGTCGACCACCACCGGGCGCCCGGAGAGCCGGCCGAGGGCCGCCTGGAAAGCCGCCAGCAGGACCATCGGCGGCGTCGCTCCGACCAGACGGGCGAGATCCTCGATCCCGCCGCGGCCCCAGGGACCCAGCGCCACGGACGCGACCGTCTCCGCATGGATGCGGAGCGCCAGCGGGCGAGGGGCAAGCGCGACCGGCGCGCCGCCGCCTTTGCGCTGCCAGACGGCCACGTCCGCCACCTGGACCGGCAGCTCGGGCAGCACCAGCCCCGCGTACGCCGCGGCCAGCTCGCGCGTGAAGATCCCGGCGGATGCCGGGTCGGCGACCAGCGGGTGCCAGGTGACCAGGACGACCTGCCGGTCCTCGCGCAGCCGCACGAAGGTCGTCCGCCACGGGACCCGGACGGTGGGATCGAAGGCGTGGTGCGCCTCGCGGCGGGTCAGGGCCGCGAGCTCCTCCCGCTGCCCGCGCGGCGGCAGATCCGCCAGGTCCACCCCGGTGAACGACACATCCGGACTGTCCGCGACGGCCTGCACCGGCTCGCCGTTGCGGATCGGAAAGCTCGTGCGCAGCACCGCGTGGCGTTGCGCGACGACATCGACGGCGGCGCGCACCCGCAGCGGGTCGACGAGCCCCTCGAGCCGGAGGACCGCGACCACGTTGTCGGTCCGTCTCCCCCGGATCTCGCGCTGCAGCGTGGTCAGCGGCGCAGGCTCCACGCCGGTGCGCGGCGCGATCCGCGCCATCCCTCGGATCTGACGGAGCGCAATCCCGTCCACCTCGCCCGGCGCGCGGGACTCCAGAAGCGCCGGTGATACGTCGAATTCGATCTCGCTCATCGATACTCCCTTGCGACCGCGTCCGGAATCACCGGCGCGCCCTCGCGCGCCACCAGGCGCAGCTCGCTCGTGAAGCGGTTCCCGCCGGCATCGGCGAGCCATGCCTGGTCGATCCTGGGCAACATCTCGGAGAGGGCCAGCGACTCGGGCCGCGATGCGGCGCGGGCCACCCGGACCAGCTTCGCGAACAGGTCCACGTACAGCGGGCTGTCGAGGTCCAGGTAGCAGGGCTTCTTTTCGCTGCTCAGCTTGTAGAAGCAGAAGCGCGGCAGGCCGAGCTCGCGCGCCCAGCGGCGGACCGCCAGGAAGCGCTCCCGCCGATCCTCGATCTCGACGGCTTCCAGGCCGGCGACCGCCATGCGCCAGCGCTCGCGCGACACCACCACGGAGTCGATGGTGATCCGCGGCGCGTGCGCCCGCGGCGGCAGCAGGGAACCGGCGATCGCGCTGCACTCCTGCGTCAGGTAATAGCTGAAGAGGTCGAGGGCCGGAAACCGGACGCGGCCGTCGCGCGTCCGCCCCGTCAGGCCGGCGGCGGCTTCCTCGATGACCACGTCCCCGGCGGGGAGGACCCGCGAGCGCGGCCCGCTCGGCGGCTCGTCGGCGTACTGGAACTGGTAGAACCCGGGGAGTCCGATCCCCAGGTTGAGGCGCTGCGTCCAGCTCTGCTTGAGCAGCTGAGGCAGCACCCAGAGCTGGTCCCCCGCGTCGGCCGCGAGGATCCGCTGCAGCTCCCCGGCGTCCGGATGCAGGGACACGAAGCACGAGGAGAGCAGCGTGTTGCTCGAATGGACCTCACCGAGGACGATCTCGTAGTCGCCACGCCGCAGGGCCTCCTCGCCGGATGCGGCGATCAGCACGTCCGGGCTGAAGTAGCGCGTCAGGCTCCAGGCCGGCCCCGGCTCGCCGAACGCCTCCGCAGAGCGCTCCTCCAGCTCCTCGACGGTGAAGCGCAGGCGGCGGCCGGCGATCGCGCCGGTCGGGCGGAGCACCCGCGCCCAGCGTTCCTGGTAGGCCCGCTCGGCCTCGACGAAGCAGGCGTCCCGCTCGCGCTTGAGGAAGAGCGATGCCAGTGCCTGCGCGTAGAAGACCTGGCTGTCGACCGCGTCGCGCCCGGTGCGCCGCCGCAGCTCGGCATGGATCTCCGAGAGCCGCGTCTCGACCCGCCGCGTCAGCTCCCCGGCCAGCCAGCGCGCCCCGTCGAGCAGCAGGGTCATCGGCGGGCCCAGCCGCTCCAGCAGCTCGGGTCCGAAGCGCGCCTCCACCGCCCGCCGGCAGTCTTCGTAGACGAGGCCGCGGGCCGCATAGGTCTGCCCCTGGTGGTGCCGCGGCTCCAACCCGGTGTGGCGGGTGAACGCCGCCTCGAGACCACGCAGCGCCGCCTCCAGCGCCCGCTCGTCGCCGGCGGCGCGGGCCACCGCGTCGCGGCCCCGGCGCAGCTCCTCCAGCGCAGCCAGCGCCGGCTCGCGCAGATCCTCGACCTCGATCCGCCGCAGCTGCTCCTCCAACGTCCGGTCGGGATGGAGCTCCAGCGGCACCTCCAGCCCCCAGGTCACGATCCGCCGCCGGCAGAGGTCGTCGAGCAGGGCGAAGACCTCGTCCTCGCCGCCCAGGCCGAGAGAGGGCTCGGCCAGCAGCTCGCGGGCAAGGGAGCGAGCCGTGCGCCGCCCGTCGCAGGCAGCCAGCAGCCGCAGCTCCCGCTCCGGCGGCCGCACGGGTTTGCCGAACGGCTGGTGCAACAGGCCGTCCGCTCCCAGGTGGAAGCTCGACTTGAGGCGCGGCGCCAGCCACGGGCGCAACGCCGGATCGGCGGACAGCTTCTGCGCCAGGGCGTCGATCGGCCAGTTCTCGAAGAACACCTCGCGGCGATCGAGCAACCGGCGGCCCGGACGCGCCTGCGCGGCGGGACCCGCGTCCACCAGCTCGCCGTATCCCAGGGGGCCGAAGAAGCCGATCGTGTCGTTCTTGACGCAGTAGCGCTGCAGGTAGCTCGCCACCAGCTCCTCGTGCTTGCGCCGCGCCTTGTTGCGCGAGCCGGGCGCCGCCGGATGGCGGGCCAGGGCATCGAGGGCGGTCTCGACCGCGTGGCGGTTCTGCCAGGTGACGGCTTCGCGGAAGCGGGGATCGGCGGCGAGCCGGTCGATCGCCTGCGAGGCACGCAGGGATGCGTCCTCGTAGAGACGGGACAGGTCATCCTGGGCTTGCCGCAATCCGGCGCCGGCGTCGCGCAGGACGGCCACCGCCGCCGCGGCCTCTTCCGGCAGGGCCACCGGAGAGGGGACCTTCCCGGCGGCGACCGCGTGCAGAGCGTCGGTCACCGGCCAGCGGCCGGAGCCCTCGATACCGCATCGGTCGAGGTCGTCCCGGGCAGCTTCGAGGGCTTCCCGGGCCTGGACGCGGGCCGCGGTGAGCCACTCTTCACCGGCGATCACCCGGTCTGCGGCGGCAGCCGCCTCGGGCGCGGCGAGCCGCAGCACCTCCTCGGCGGGAAAGCCTGCGCCGCGCAGCACCAGCGGGCGCCACAGCACCCAGGATCCGCCCGGCAGCGCGACCAGATGCGAGGGGAGCGCCGGGGCGGCGGGTGCGATCTCTTCCCAGGAGCGCCGCGCCACCGCGAGCGCGAGCTCCGCCACCGTCGGCGCCGCGAAGAGGAGGCGCAGCGGCACGTCCGCGCGCAGCATCTCGCGCAGCCGCGAGATCACCCGGATCGCGGCGAGGGAATCGCCTCCCAGCGCGAAAAAGTCGTCGTGCACGCCGATCTCGGCGATCCCCAGGACCTCTCTCCAGACGCGGAGCAGCCCCTTCTCCAGGACCGATCGCGGCGGCGCGGCGACCGGGGCATCCGCAGGCCTCGCGTCGCTCCGTCGGCGCCCGGCGGGATGTCGCGGCGCCTGGCCGGGATGTTCCACGAAGGCGAAGAGCCGCTCCTCCTCCCCGCCCTGAGCCGCGGCCCGCAGGTGATCGTCGCGCTCCGCATCGGACCATTCGACCAGCACCTGGTGACGCTCGGCCGGCGCCAGCATCAGGAGGTCCGTGAACGGGGCCTCGGGCCGGCGGACCGCCTGCTCCAGCAGGTTCAGGTAGTGCTCCAGCATCCGGCGGGCGGTGCTGGCGCGATACAGCGCGGCGTCGTAAACCAGGATCGCCGTCATCCCCGCCTCCCTCTGTTTGAGGGTCAGGGAGAGGTCGAACCGCGCGCGGCCGACCTCGAGCTCCAGGAGGTCCGCGGCGAGCCCGGGGAGCTCCAGGCGGGAGGCCCCTTCGAGCGCGAACAGCACCTGGAAGAGAGGGGTGCGGTCGAGATGGCGCTCCGGCCGCAGCTCCTCGACGAGCCGCTCGAACGGTACGTCCTGGTGCGAGTAGGCGCCGAGGGCCGCGGCGCGCACCCGCGAGAGCAGCTCGCCGAACGAGAGCTCCTCGGACAGCCGCGCGCGCAGCACCAGCGTGTTGATGAACACTCCGATCAGGTCGCGGACCTCGGCCCGGCCGCGCGACGCCACCGGCGTCCCCACCGTCAGATCGAGCTGCCCGGTGTAGCGGTGGAGCTGGACGCCAAAGGCGGCGAGAAGCGTCATGAACAGGGTCGCGCCGTGGCGCTGGCCGAGAGCCTGGAGCGCCGCGCAGAGGCGGGGCGACAGCTCGCGCTCGGCCACCGCCGAGCCGCCGGGGCGGCCGGCACCGCGCGTCCAGTCGGCCGGCAGGTCCAGGCTGTCCGGCGCTCCCGCCAGCTCCTCCCGCCACCAGGCGAGATGAGAGGCCAGCGACTCGTCCGCCAGCCGGCGGCGCTGCCAGACCGCGAAATCGGCGTACTGGACCGGCAGCGCCGGCAGAGATGGAGCCCGGCCCGACCGCAAGGCGTCGTACAGCAGACCGAGCTCGCGGGTGAGGACCATCGACGACCAGCCGTCGCCGATGATGTGGTGCATCACGAAGAGCAGCAGGTGGTCCTCTGTGCCGAGGCGGAACAGAGCGAGCCGGAACAGCGGTCCCGCCGCCAGATCGAAGGGGCGGCGCCCCTCGGCATGGGCCAGGGCGAAACCTTCCGCCTCGCGGCGGGAGGCCGGCAGGCGGCTCAGGTCGATCACCGGCAGGGGCAGCTCGCCGGCCGGCCGCACCTCCTGGTACGGCTCGCCCCCGCGCAGCGGGAAGACGGTGCGCAGCGTTTCGTGCCGGCGGACGATCTCCGCGAAGCTCCGCTCCAGAGCGGCGGCATCGAGGCTCCCCCGCAGGCGGATCGCCCCCGGCATGTTGTAGGACGAGCCGCCCGGGTCGAGCTGCTCGACGAACCAGATGCGCTGCTGCGCGGGGGACAGCGGCCGGTCGTCCGGGTCGGTGCGCGGCCGGATCTCCGCCTCGGCCGGCGCCTGCCCGGAACGGCCGACCTCCTCCTGGAGCTGGCGCCGCTGCTCGGGGGTCAGGCGGAAGGATCGCCGGGGCGCGCTCACGACGCGCTCTCCGCGGTCATCCGCAGCAGGGCCATGGCCGTGGCTTCGATCCGCTCCCGCCGCTCCGGTTCCTCGCGCAGGAAGACGGCGAGCCCCGCGACGGTCGGCGTGTCGAAGAGGTGGAAGAGGGGGATCTCCAGCTCGAAGGTGTCCTGCACCAGCGAGATCAGCTCGAGGGCGCGCAGCGAGTGCCCGCCCAGCTCGAAGAAGCTGTCGGCGAGCCCGACGCGCTGGACGCCGAGCACCTCCGCCATCATACCGGCCAGCACCTCCTCGAGCGGCGGCATCTCCTCGTGAGGCCCGTCCTCCGGTGCTGTGGAGGGAGCGGGGAGCGCCGCTCGATCGACCTTGCCGTTGACCGTGCGCGGCAGCTCGGAGAGGTGCACGAAAGCCGCCGGCACCATGTAGTCCGGGAGCTTCTTGCGCACGGCCTCGCGCAGCTCGTCCACCGCCGGCGCCGCCGCCCCGGGGGCGCACGCCGCGTAGGCGACGAGCCGCGGGTTGCCCGGGCTGTCCTCGCGCAGCAGGACGGCGGAGGCGAGCACGGCCGGATGCTCGGCGAGCACGGCTTCGATCTCGCCCAGCTCGATGCGGAAGCCCCGCAGCTTGACCTGGCGGTCGACCCGCCCGAGGAACTCGAGCGTGCCGTCGGGCAGGAAGCGGGCGAGGTCGCCGCTGCGGTAGAGCCGGTCTCCGGGCGCCGCGGCCCAGGGATCCGGCACAAAACGCTCGGCGGTCTGGTCCGGCCGGTCGAGATAGCCGCGCGCCAGGCCGGTGCCGCCGATCGCCAGCTCGCCCGCGACCCCGAGCGGCGCCGGCTGGAGCCAGGGATCGACCAGGTGGACGCGCACGTTGGGCAACGGGCGCCCCAGCGTGGGCCGGCCGGGGAAGTCGTCGACGGCGGCCGCCGCCGTGTCCACGGTGCACTCGGTGGGACCGTAGACATTGAAGAAGCGCGTGGTGCGGCTCGCCGCCAGCTCGCGCCAGAGCGGGCGCGGGATCTCCTCGCCCCCCACCAGCACGCGCCGCAGGCGAGGACCGCTCTCGCCGAGCAACCCGGCGGCGAGCAGCGCGCCGAGCTGGCCGGGCGTGCAGTCGAGCACGTCCACGCCCTCGCGTCCGAGCAGGTCGAGCAGCCGGGCGGGCTCCAGCCGAACATCCTCGGGGAGGATGTGCAGGGAGTGCCCGTCGAGGAGCTGGATCCACTGCTTGACCGAGGCGTCGAAGATCAGCGGCGCATTGACCGCCACCCGCTGCGGCCCGCCGGCGTCGCGGTAGACCGTCGCCCGGAGCGCGGCGAGCAGGCTCACCACCGAGCGGTGCTCGATCATGACCCCCTTGGGGAGGCCGGTCGAGCCCGAGGTGTAGAGGATGTACGCCAGATCCCCGGGCACCGCGTCCGGCCCGGGCGCCACGGCGGGCTGCCCGGCGATCGCGTCCGCCTCGCGGTCGATGCAGAGGGTGGCGAAGCGCCCTCCGGGGAGCGACGGCCGCAGCTCGCTCAGGGTCAGCACCAGCGCCACCCGTGCCTGGCCCAGGATGTAGCCCAGGCGCTTCTTCGGCATCTGGAGGTCGAGCGGTACATAGGCCCCGCCGGCCTTGAGCGCCGCCAGGAGCCCCACGATGGCGTCGACCGAGCGCGGCAGGAAGAGCGCGACCCGGCTCTCGGCCCCCACCCCGCGCTGGCGCAGCAGCCGGGCGAGCCGGTTCGAGCGCTCGTCGAGCGCGCGGAAGGTCAGCCGCTCGCCGCCGCAGACCACCGCCTCCCCGTCCGGGGTCCGCCGCGCCTGCTCGGCGAACAGCTCGTGCAGGCGGAGAGCGGACCTCTCCACGCCGGCGCGCGTGTCGTTCCACTCGGTCGCGAGCTGGTGCCTCTCGGCCGCGGTCAGGAGAGTCACGCCGGCGAGGCGCTGCTCCGGATCGACCACCATCCCCTCCAGCAGGGTGCCACAGTGCGCCAGCAGGCGGTCGATGGTCGCGGCGTCGAACAGGTCGGTGCAGTACTCGGCCTGGATCGCCAGTCCGGACGCCCGGGCCTCAGCCCGCAGGAGGAGGTCGAACTTGGTCGCTCCGGTGCCCACGGCGATCCGCTCTGCGCGCACGCCCGCCAGGTCCGGCACGACCGGCGGCTGCGCGAAGGAGAGCATCGCCTGGAAGACCGGCGAGCGGTCGGACGAGCGCTCGATCCCCAGATCCTCGACCAGCTTCTCGAAGGGGAGGTCCTGGTCGGCGTAGGCCTCCAGGGTCGCCTGCCGCACCCGCGCGAGCAGGGCGCGCCAGTCCTCCTCGGCGGCGATGCGGGTGCGCAGCGCCAAGGTGTTGGCGAAGCAGCCGATCAGCCCCTCGATCTCGGCGCGGTCGCGGCCCGCGACCGGCGTGCCGAGGACCACGTCGTCCTGGTTCGCGTGGCGGGAGAGGAGGACTGCGGCCGCCGCGAGGAGACCCATGAACGGCGTCGCGCCTTCGCGGCGGCAGAGCGCGGCGAGACCGGCCGCGAGCCGCGGCGACAGCAGCGTGTCGCGCCCGGCGCCGCGGAACGACTGCACTGGCGGGCGGGGCCGGTCGGCCGGCAGCTCGAGGGCCGCGGGCGCTCCGGCGAGCCGGCCCCGCCAGGCCGCGAGCAGGCGTTCCAGCTCCTCGCCCCCCAGCCAGCCGCGCTGCCAGGCCGCGAAGTCAACGTATTGCAGGGGCAGCTCGGGCAGAGCGGTCGGTACGCCGGTCCGCGCCTCCCGCTCGAGCGCCGAGAGCTCGCGCAGAAGCACCTCCATGGACCAGCCGTCGGAGACGATATGGTGGAGGACGAGGGAGAAGACGTCCTCACCGCCGCGGCGGATCAGCAGTGCCCGCAGCAGAGGCCAGCGGCCGAGATCGAACGGCCGGCGCGCCTCCTCGGCGAGCAGCCGGGCGGCTTCGGCGGCGGCCACGGCCGCAGGCAAAGCGGCGAGATCGGCCACCGGCAGGGGGACCGGCGCGGGCGGGGCCACCCGCTGCACCGGCTCGCCGCGCACCTCGGCGAAGGTGGTGCGCAGAGTCTCGTGGCGCGCCGCGAGGCCGGTCAAGGCCGCGGCGAGGGCGGCCGGCGCGGCCTCCCCCTCCAGGCGGAGCGCCAGGGGCATGTTGTAGGCCGGGCTCTCCGGCGCCAGGCGGTGGACGAGCCAGAGCCGCCGCTGGGCGAACGAGAGCGGCAGGTCGCCGTCGCGGCGGTGGCGGTCGATGCGCCCGACCGGCGGCGCGGCTCCGGCCGGCCGTGCGGCCTCGACGGCGGCGGCGAGGGCCGCCACCGTGGGCGCCGCGAGCAGGGCGCGCAGCCCGAGCTCGACGCCGAAGATCTGGCGGATCCGGCTCACCGCCCGGGTGGCGAGCAGCGAGTGCCCGCCGAGATCGAAGAAGCTGTCGTGGACGCCCACCGCGTCCACTTGCAGCAGGTCGCACCAGAGCGCGGCGATCACCTCTTCGACCGGGGTCCGCGGCGCCGCGCCGGCGGCGGTCGCCGCAACCGGCGCGGGCAGCGCACGGCGGTCCAGCTTGCCGTTCGGCGTGCGCGGCAGCGCGGCCAAGCCGACCCACGCGGTGGGCACCAGGGGCTCGGGCAGCCGCTCGCGCAGGAAGGCGCGCAGCGTCGAGCCGCCGGCGCCCTCCGCGCCGTCCGAGGACACCACATAGGCGACCAGCCGCACTCCCTCCGAATCGTCGCGGGCGACCACCGCGGCCTCGGCCACGGCGGGATGGGAGAGCAGGGCCGCCTCGATCTCTCCGGGCTCGACGCGGAAGCCCCGCACCTTCACCTGGTAGTCGAGACGCCCGAGGAACTCGATCTCGCCGTCCGGCCGCCGGCGCGCCCGGTCGCCGGTCCGGTAGGCTCGGGCTCCCGGCTCTCCCCAGACGGTGGCGAAAGGATCGGGGCGGAAGCGGTCCGCCGTCAGGTCGGGCCTGCCGAAGTAGCCTCGGGCCACTCCGGCGCCGCCGAGCCAGAGCTCGCCCGGAACGCCGGCCGGCAGTGGCTCCTGACCGCCATCGAGCACATAGGCCCGGCTGCCGGACAGCGGCAGGCCGATCGTCGGCGCGCCGCCGTCGCGCGGCACCAGCACAGCGGTCGAATAGGTCGTGTCCTCGGAAGGGCCGTAGAGATTGTGAACCTCGGCGATTCCGGGAAGGCTGTAGAGGGCGCTCGCCAGCTCGCGCCGGAGTGGCTCGCCCGCCAGATTGACCGTACGCACCGATGGCGGGACCGCACCCGCCCGCACCAGCTCCGCCATCGCCGAGGGCACGGTGTTGACCAGCGTGACCTCACCGGCCGCCGGCAGCTCCGGCAGCGCCAGGGCATCGTCCGCCAGGACGACCGCGCCGCCCGCCGACAGGGTGACGAACAGCTCGAACACCGAGAGGTCGAAGCAGACGGAGGTCGCGAAGAGCACGCGGGCGAGACGGTCCGCCGGATAGGAGGTGAGCGCCCAGGCCACGCGCGCCACCGCGCTCCCCTGACGGATCGCCACACCCTTCGGCGTCCCGGTGGACCCGGAGGTGTAGATCAGATACGCGAGCTGCTCGGGATGCACATCGTGCACCACGCACGCGCCTTCCGGCAGCGGCCGGTCGAGGCAGATGACGCTCCCCGCATAGCCGGCCAGGTCCTGGGCCAGGTGCTCGTCCGTGAGCACCACCGGCGCGGCGCTGTCGGCGAGGAGCAGCGCCACCCGCTCCCGGGGATAGGCCGGATCGAGAGGCACATAGGCCCCTCCGGAGGCCAGGACGCCGAGCAGTCCCACGACCAGGGCGGGCGACCGCTTCAGAAAGACCCCCACGGTCACCTCGGCCCCCACGCCGATGCTCCGCAGGAACTCGGCGAGCGACGCCACCCGGTCCGCCAGCTCGCGGTAGCTCCACCGCTCCTCGCCGTGGATCAGGGCCACGGCATTTGGCGTCCGCTCCGCCTGTGCAATGAACAGATCAGCGAGCCCGATGCCGGATGGCGCTGGCGCGGCCGTCTGATTCCAGCCCAACTGGTTCCATCCGATCACGGCTTGCCACCGCTCGGCCTCGCCGAGCATGGGCAGCTCGCTCAGCCGGCGTTGCGGATCGGCCGCCATGGCGGCTAGGAGGTTGACGGTGTGGCTCAGCAGGCGGTCGGCCGTGGCGCCGTCGAACAGGTCCGCGTTGTACTGCATCGAGAGGACCAGATCGCCGTCCAGATCTGCCGCCATCAGCGTGAGGTCGAGGGGGGCGGCCGGAGTCTCCAGGGCGACCGACTCGAAGGTGAGCCCACCGAGGACGAGGCGCGTGCCAGCCTCGCCGAGGGCGAAGGCGGCGAGCGGCTGTAGCCCGGGTAGCGGCGAGCGCTGCAGCGCCAGCATCACCTGCACGAGCGGCGGACGGCTCGGATCGCGCTCCGGTTGCAGCCGCTCGGCGAGCCGGGCGATCGGGAAACCGCGGTGCTCCAGGGCGTCCACGGTGGCTGCGCGGGCCCGCGCCAGCAGCCCCGCGGCGGTGGGATCGCCCTTCAGCTCGGCGCGCAGCGCCACCGGGTCCACGAAGTAGCCGACGACATCCGCCCAACGCCCGGCGTCGCGGCCGGCGGTGGGAGAGCCGACCAGAAAGTCGTCCTGCCCGCTCCAGCGCGCGAGGAGCGCCTCGAACCCGGCGAGCAGCGCGGCGAACAGGGTGGCGCCGCCACGAGTTGCCAGAGCCTGGACCTCGGCGGCCGACGCCTGCCCCAGGCGGGCCCTGCGCGAGCCGCCGCGGAACGTCTGGACCGCGGGCCGCCGCCGGTCGGTGGGTAGGTCGAGGAGGGAGGCGCCGGACAGCCTCTGCCGCCAGTGCTCCCACAGCCGCTCGCCCTGCGCGGCGAGCGCTCGCTCCTCGGTCCTGACGTGCTCCAGATAGCTCGCCGCGACCGGCGGCAGGGCCGCCGCTCCCGAAGCGAGAACGACGCCCAGCTCGCGCACCAGGACCGCCAGCGACCAAAAATCGGCGGCGATGTGGTGCACGGCCACGACCAGCAGGTCGCCGCCCGGCCCCCCTCGGAGCAGAGCGGCGCGGAAGAGCGGTCCCCGCTCCAGATCGAACGGCCGGAACGCCTCCGCGTGCAGCCGTTGCCGGACCTCCTCGGCATCCAGAGCGGACACGTCGGCGCAAAGGAAGGCGGCCTCGGCGTGCGCCGCGATGCGCTGGACGACGCCGTCGGGCGTCTCGGCGAAGGTCGACCGCAGCACGGGATGGCGGTCGACGAGAGCCTGGAAGGCACCGCGCAGGGCCTCCGGATCGATCTCTCCGGACAGGCGCGCGGCGCCTGCGATGTTGTAGGCGGCGCTGTCGGGCGCCAGGCGGTACAGATACCAGAGGGCGCGTTGCCCCTCCGCGAGAGGCCACTCCCCGGAGGGGGCGACCGCAGCGATCTCGGTGATCTCGCGACCCGAGGGGTCGGCTGCACACCGCGCCAGCTCGGCGATCGAGGCTCCTGCCAGCAGGTCGTGGAGCGGAAGCTCGATGCCCAGACCGCGCGCCGCAGCGTCCTGGAGGCCGATGGCGGCAAGCGAATCGAGCCCGAGCGCGGTGAGCGGCCGGTCCTCCTCGATCCGGGCAGGATCGAGGCCGACCAGACGGGCGAAGGCGGTACGCAGGAAGTCCTCGGCGCTGCCGCCTAGGGGGACGACCTCGGCCGCCTCCTCCGCGTCGGAGGTCAGGACGCTGCGGCCGACGACCGTCAGGCCGCCGGAGAGATAGAGCTCCCGGCAGAGGCGGCGCTGAATCTTGCCGCTGGAGGTCTTTGGGGCCGTCCCCACCCGGATCAGCACGACCTCGTGGACCTGGACCTCGTGCTCCTCGGCCACGGCGCGCCGCACCGCCTCGACGACGTCTTCCACCGCGGCGCCGGGATGGCGCTCGATCTCGTGGACGAGGACGAGACGCTCCTCTCCCTCCAGGTCGAACGAAAAGGCGGCGCCGCAGCCCGGCCGCAGCGCGGGATGGCTCCTCTCGGCCGTCAGCTCCAGGTCCTGGGGATAGTGATTGCGGCCGCGCAAGATGACCAGATCCTTGATGCGCCCGGTGACGAACAGCTCGCCGCCGTCGAGGAATCCGAGGTCCCCGGTGCACAGGCAGCGCTCCTCCGGGCCGTTGCCGGAAACGAAGGTGAGCCGCGTCTCCTCGGGTCGCCCCCAGTAGCCGCGGGCGACGCTCGGGCCCGCGATACGGATCTCGCCGACCCTTCCGGCCGGGAGCTCGCGCCCGGTCTCGGGGTCGGCGATGATGATCCGCTGGCCGAGCCAGGGCCGGCCGCAGCCCACCACGACCCGCGCCCCGGGAGCCGCTGCGTCCATCGCCTGGAGCCGCAGCGCCGCGCCCGGCGTGCCGCCGGTGACGAACAGGGTCGCCTCGGCGAGACCGTAGCAGGGGTAGAGCGCCTCGCGGCGGAAGCCGCACGGAGCGAAGGCGTCGGCGAACCGCTCCAGGGTCTCGGCGCGCACCGGCTCGGCGCCGTTGAAGGCCACCCGCCAGCTCGACAGATCGAGCCCGGTGCGCTGGGCCGGTCCGATCTTGCGCACGCACAGTTCGTAGGCGAAATTCGGCCCGCCGCTCGTCGTAGCGCGATAGCGGGCGATCGCCTCCAGCCAGCGCCGCGGCCGCTGCAGGAAGGCGACCGGCGACATCAGCACACAGTGCCCTCCGCAGTAGAGCGGCTGCAGGAGATTCCCGACCAGCCCCATGTCGTGGTAGAGGGGGAGCCAGCCCACCACCACCGGCGGCTCGTCATGCCCGAAGGCCGCCCGCAGCATCCGCTGGTTGTGCAGGAGGTTGGCGTGCGTGACGACCACTCCCTTGGGCGCGGCCGTCGAGCCGGAGGTGTACTGGAGGAAGGCCGGCGCATCCGGTCCAACGGAGGCCAGGGCGGCGTCCGGTGCGTCCGGAAGCTCGTCCACGGCCACCAGCGGCACGCCGGCGAGCTCGGACACCTGCGACAGCGTGCGCTCCAAGCCGGACAGCAGGTCGCGGCTGGTCAGCACGAGGGCCGGCGCGCAGTCGCCGGCGATCGCCCGCAGCCGCGGCTGGTCACGGTGCGGCCGCGGCGGATAGGCGGGAACCGCCACCGCTCCGGCGTAGAGACAGCCGAAGAAAGCCTCGATGAAGTCGAGACCGGGCGCGAACAGCAGGAGGGCGCGGTCGCCCGGGGCGCAGAGCCGGCGAAGCGTGGCCGCGATGGTCCGGGCCCGCCGGTCGAGAGCGCCGAACGTCAGATGGCCCGCCTCCGCCTCACCGTCCTGAAGGAAGGTGAAGGCCCGCTGTCCCGGCGTCTTGCGGGCGCGCCAAGCCAGGACGTCGCAAAGGGACTCCACGGTACCGTCCGGCGACACCATCTCCAACCACGGCGGCGCGGCCGCGCTAAGCTCCGACATCTTCGCTCTCCTTTCCTGGGTTTCTGTCCTACTCGGAGCGCAAGGCTTCCAAGGGCTCCACTCGGGTGGCCCGCCGGGCGGGCAGGTAGTTGGCGAGAAACGCGACCAAGGCCAGGATCAACGGCATCGCCACATAGGTCAACGGATCACCGGTGGTCACTCCGTAGACTTGGTCGGAGAGCAGCCGCGTGCCGAAATACGCGACCACCAACCCGACCACCAGGCCGGACGCGACCAGCTTCATTCCCGACACCACCATCAGCCAGAGCACGCGCTGGCGATCGGCGCCGAGAGCCATCCGTACGCCGATCTCATGGGTGCGCCGGACGACCGAATAGCTGATGACGCCGTAGATGCCCACCGCGGCGAGCACCAGGGCGAGGGACGCGAACAGGCCGAGCAGCGCCGACTTGAAGCGGCTCTGCGCCAGGGAGTCGTTGACGACGTCCTCGAGCGTCCGCACCTTGTCGACCGGCACGTCCCTGTCCACGGCGTGGATCGCCGATTGGACCGGGCGTACCTGGCGGGCGGGGTCTCCCGCGCTCTTCACGACGACCCTCGCGATGCCGATCGGGACCTGGTAGAGGGGCCAGTACGCCTCCATCACCGGCTCCTGGTCGAGCGCGCTGCTGCGGGTCTCGCCGACGATCCCGACCACGGTCAGAAAGCGGGCGTCGGGCGCCGGACCGTCGAAGGTGATCCGCTTGCCCAGAGCCATCTCCCCCGGCCAGATCTGCTGCGCCAGCTTGCGGTTGATGATCACCACCCGCTGCCCCTGCTCATTGTCCTGGGGAGTGAACGCCCGGCCTTCGAGGACCGGGATGCCGAGCGTGGAGAAATAATCCGGGCTCACCACCTTCACGTTGGCGGCGACCCGCTCGTCCGGAGCGGGAATCGGGCGCCCTTCGACCCGGAAGATGAGGAGCATCTGGTTGGGATCGAACGGCATGGGGAACACGGAAGCCGCCCGCTCGATCCCCGGCAGCGCGCTCACGCGCCCGAGCATCTCCTGATAGAAGGCCGTCTGCCGGGTGGGTTCCTCGTACTTGGCCGGAGGCAGCGAAAGCTGCGCGGTCAGCACGCCCTGCGGAGAGAACCCGGGGTCGACCGAGCGCAGGCGCGAGAAGCTCTGAATCAGCAGCGCGGCCCCGATCAGCAGGATCAGAGCGACCGCCACCTCGGCGCTCACCAGGAGGTTGCGCAGCGACCGCCCGCGCATGCCGCCCGCCAGGCTGCGGCCCCCCTCGCGGAGGGTCTGATAGAGGCGGCCTCCGCCCAGGGTGTTGAGCGCCGGAACCAGTCCGACGACCAGGCCGGTGACGAGCGACACGGCCAGCGTGAAGGCGAGAACCAACGGATCGAGGGTGATCTCCTGCGCGCGGGGGATCGCATCCGGGTTCAGGCCGATCAGCAGGCGCGTCCCCCAGAAGGCGACCAGCAGACCACCGATGCCGCCGAGCAGGAACAACGTCATGCTCTCGGCGATCATCTGGCGCATGAGGTCGCCCTTGCCCGCTCCAAGGGCGGTACGGACGGCGAGCTCCCGCTCCCTCTCCACCACGCGGCTCAGCAGGAGGTTGGCCACATTCGCGCAGGCGATCAGCAGCACGAAGCCCACCGCCACCAGCAGGACGACCAGCGCGGGCCGGATGTTGGCCACGATGCTGTCCTGGAGCGAGGCGACCCGCACTCCCCAACCCTGGTTGGTCCCCGGGTACTCCAGGGCCAGGCGGCTGGCGACTCCGGAGAGCTCCGCCCGGGCCTGGTCGAGGGTCGCACCCCTCCTCAGGCGCCCCATCACCATGAGCTCGTGAGCGCCCCGCGGCGCGGAGGCGAAGTCGAGGGCGAGCGGCACCCAGACCTGGCTCTCCCGCGGCAGCTCGAAGCCGGCCGGCATCACCCCGATGATCGTGTAGGTCGTGCCGTCGAGGGTGACGCGGCGTCCGAGCACCCCGGTGTCGCCGCCGAACCGGCTGTGCCAGAGGTCGTAGCCGAGGACGGCGACGCCTCCGACTCCCGGCCGGTCGTCGTCCGGGCCGAAGGTCCTTCCCAGCAACGGCTTGATCCCCAACATCTGAAAGAACTCGCCCGAGGCGAGCGAGCCCGCGACGATCGCGGGCTCCTCACCGCCGGTCATGTTGAAGCGGCTCTCCCGAATGGCCACGAGATGCTCGAAGGCCTGACTGCCGTCGCGCCAGTCCTTGTAATCGGAAGCCGCTACAGGCTCCTGCGGCAGCTCCGCCTCGGGCTTGCTCTCCCAGATCATGGCCAGACGGTCCGGGTCGGGATAAGGCAGCGGCTTCAGCAGGACCCCGCGAGTCACGCTGAAGATCGCCGTGCTGGCGCCGATGCCGAGTGCCAACGTCAGCAGCGCCAGGCCCGACGTCACCGGGCTCCGGGCCAGCAGCCGCAGGCTCGCACGCATGTCGTGTAGGAATTTCATCTCGTGTGCTCTCCGTGGCTAGGGTCGTCCGCTCCCTGCGGAGCGTCGGCGTCGAGCGCGACCATGCGCAGCTCGCAGGTGTAGTGATGACCGGCTGAGTCCGCGAGCCAGATCTGATCCAGTCGCGGCATCATCTCGGTGAGGGTCACGGCTCCTCCCTCCCCCGCCGCGCGCACCAGCCGTGCAAAGACATCGACGTAGATCGGGCTCTCCAGATCCACATAGCAGGGCTTCCGCTCGCCCGTTGTGCGGTAGAAGCAGAAGCGCGGCATCCCAACGCCCTCGGCCCAGCTGCGCATCTGCCGGAAGCGCTCCACCGGGTCCTGGACGGCGGCGGCTTCCAGCCCGGAGGCCTCCACACGCCATCGCTCGCGGGCGATGACCACGCCGTCGACCGAGATCCGCGGCCGGTGCGCCACCGGCGGCAGCAGGTCGCCGATCGCCGCATTGCACTCCTGGGTGAGCTGGGAGCTGAACAGATCCACCGCGGGGAAGGAAAGGAGGCCGTCGCGGGTGCACGCCCACAGGCGCCCGTCCCTCTCTTCGATGACCAGGGCGCCGGCCGGCAGGACTGCTGAAGCCCCGCGCGCCGGCGGATCGTCGGCGAAGTGGAACCACAGGAGCTCCGGCATCGAGACCCCGATGTTCATCCGCTGCGGGACACTGTGCTTGAGGAGCTGGGGGAAGACGTACGTGCCGCCGTCCGCGTCCCGGCGCAGCGCCGCGAGGACCCGCGCGGGATCCGGATGCTGCGCGATGAAGCACGACCAGAGTAGCGTATTGCTGGCGTGGACCTCGCCCAGGACGAGCTCGTACTCGCCCCGCTGCAGAGCCTCCTCGCCCGCCGCGGAGATCAACACGTCCGGGCTGAAGTAGCGAGCGAGGCTCCAGGTCGGCCCGGGGTTCCCGAACGCCTCGGCGCACCGCCCTTCCAGCTCCGCCGCGGTGAAGCGCAGGAAGCGCTCCGGCGACGCCTCGCCGGTCTGCCCCAGCACCCGCGCCCAGCGCTCCTGATAGGCCTCTTCGGCAGCGGCTAAACAGGCGTCCCGTTCCCGCTTGAGGAACAGCGACGCCAGCGCCTGGGCATAGAAGATGTGGCAGTCGACGGTATCGCTGCCGATCCGCCGCCGCAGATCCGCATGGATCGCGCGCAGCCGCTCCTCGATCCGCTGCGTCAGCTCCCCGGCGAGCCAGCGTGCGCCTTGCAACAGGAGGGTCAGCGGCGGCCCCAGACGCTCCAGGAGCTCCGGGCCGAACCGTGCCTCCAGCGAGCGCCGGCAATCCTCGTAGACCAGGCCGCGCGCCGCGTAGGTCTGCCCTTGATGATGCCGCGGCGCCAGCCCGGTGTGCCGGGTGAAGGTCTCCTCCAGCTCGCGCAGCGCCGCTTCCAGCACCCGCGAATTCCCGGCGGCCAAAGCCACCGCATCGCGACCCCGGCGCAAGTCTTCCAACGCGGCCAGAGCCCGCTCCCGCAGGTCCTCGGCGCCGATGAGCAGCAGTTGCTCTTCCAAGGTGCGGTCCGGATGCAGCTCCAGCGGCACCTCCAGCGCCCAGGTCACGATTCGCCGCCGGCACAGATCCTCCAGCAGCGCATAGACTTCCTCCTCCGTCCTCAGCCCCATCCCGGGAACCGTCAGCAGGTCCCGGGCGAGGTCCCGCGCAATGCGGCGCCCGTCGCAGCCCGCGAGCAAACGGGCCTCCGGCTCCGGAGGCCGCACGGGCCGGCCGAACGGCTGGTGCAGCGTGCCGTCCGGCTCCAGATAGAAGCTCGACTTCAAACGAGGTGCCAGCCAGGGCCGCAGCGCCGGATCGGCCGACAGCTTCTGGGCCAGGGCGTCGATGCACCAGTTCTCGAAGAACACCTCGCGACGCTCCAGCAGCTCGGGGCCGGGACGCACCTCGACCGCGGGCCCCGCATCCGTCAGCTCGCCGTAGCCCAGCGGGCCGAAGAAGCCGATCGTGTCGTTCTTGACGCTGTACCTTTGGAGATAGCTCGCCACCAGCTCCTCGTGCTGGCGCCGCTGTGAGCTCCTGCGGCCCGGCTCGGCGGTCTGGCGGACGAGGGCATCGAGAGCGGTCTCGACGGCATGGCGGTTCTGCCAGGCCACGGCTTCGCGGAACCTGTCGTCAGCGGCTACCCGCTCGAGCTCGCGCGCGATGCGCAGAGACTCGGCAGAGTAGACCTCCGCGAGCGCCGCGCGGGAAGCCTCGAGAGCCGCACGTGCCGCGCGCTGAGCGGCGAACGCCGCCGCGCAGGCCGGGTCGTTCACGTCCTTCGGCAGCTTGCCCTCGGTCAGTGCCTGCATCGCCTTCATCAGAGGACGACGCCGCTCCTTGTCCTCCCAGGCCTGGCGGAGCCGCAGATCGTCGAGGGCGGCATGGACCGCGCGCAAAGCCTCCACCGCCGCCGCACGCTCCACTTCCAGCCGGCGCGAGACTTCGGCGGCTGCCGCCGCACCCAGAGGCGATGCAAGCCGCAGGACGGCCTCGGCGGAAAAGCCGGCGCCACGGAGGACCAGCGTCTTCCACAGCCTCCAGGAACCGCCCGGGAGAGGGCGGAGATCGGAATCAGCCTCCGCGAGAGGCTCCAGGAGCCCGCGCGCCATTCCAGTGATATCCTGCTCTTCTCCGCTCATTCCCATCTCCGGCGACACTCCGGCACCGCCCCGGCGCGTACACCGCGGGCGCGCATGCCGGATCAGCACACGTTCAACGACAGACTGGCCTGACTGGCACTAGAACACTATGGAACTTCTGGACAGTGGATTACTGCGGCAGGTAAAACTCAGACATGGACTTCCCTAGTAGAGATCTTCCCGAAGTTATCCATCCTGGCACCTCCAACAGAAGGGCGCCCGGCCTTCATTCCCATCCTTTCGGGTAACTTTTACAACCGGACTGCGAGCCCTTCCGCAGGCCCGGACTTGGAGCAGCTCGGCCAGACTGGACCATGTCGACGCACTTCCGTAGCTCTGAGCCATTTCTCCTCCAACGGAGTTCCTATAAGTTATAGATTTTGCTCATGGTGCCGGAGACGGGACTCGAACCCGTACGCCTTGCGGCGGGAGATTTTAAGTCTCCTGCGTCTGCCATTTCGCCACTCCGGCGGCTGGGCGGTATTTTAGCAGGGGGCCTCCCCTTCCCCCTCCCTCTCAACATAAGATCCCGGGATGCGCAAACGAATCATCACCTGGCCGGCTCTCGCGCTGGCCGCTGCCGCCGTCCCCACGCTCGGCGGCGCGGCACCGCTCCGGATCCAGCCTCCCCAGCTCGCGGTGCGCGAGCACCAGCTCGCCAACGGCCTCAAGATCCTCCTCCACGAGGACCACTCCGTCCCCGCCGTCTCCCTCCAGGTCTGGTATCACGTCGGCTCGAAGAACGATCCCGCGGGGCGGAGCGGCTTCGCCCACCTCTTCGAGCACATCATGTTCAAGGGCTCGGAGAACCTCGCCTCCGGCGAGATGGGAGACTACATCCAGTCGATCGGCGGACGCTACAACGCCACCACCGACTTCGACCGCACCCTCTATTTCGAGGTCTTCCCGAGCAACCACCTGGAACGGCTGCTGTGGATGGAGGCCGACCGCATGCGCGCCCTCGACGTCTCCGAGGCCAACTTCCTCTCCGAGCGCAACGTGGTCAAGGAGGAGCGCCGGCTGCGGGTCGACAACCCGCCCTTCGGCCGCCTCTTCGAGGTGGTCATGGCCAACACCTTCACCACCCATCCGTACAAGATCCTGTCGATCGGCAGCATGGCCGATCTCGACGCGGCCACGATCGACGACGTGCGCGCGTTCCACGCCACCTACTACGTGCCCAACAACGCGACGCTCGTCCTCGCCGGCGACTTCGATCCGCAGCAGGCGCTGGCCTGGATCGAGAAGTACTTCGGCCCCATCCCCAAGGCGAAGGAGATCCCCCGCGACATCCCCCAGGAGCCGGCCCAGACGGGCGAGCGCCGGGTGGTCGACTATCACGCCAATACGCCGCTCCCCGCCGTGATCCTCACCTATCACGTCCCCCAGGAAGGCCATCCCGACCTCTACTCCCTGGAGGTGGCGAGCCGGATCCTCTCCGACGGCCAGAGCTCGCGCCTGTACCGCAAGATGGTCTATGAGCAGCAGATGTCTCTCCAGGCCGGCGGCGAGGCGATCACGCTGGAGGATCCCGGAGTCTTCTTCTTCTTCACGGTCCTGCAGCAGGGGCATACGGCCGAGGAGGGGGAGAAGTCGCTGGAGGAGGAGATCGCGCGGCTGCAGAGCCAACCGGTCTCGCCCGAGGAGCTCGACAAGGCCAAGAACCAGCTCATCGCCGGCCAGGTCTTCCAGAGCCAGGCGGTCAACGACAAGGGGGTCTCGATCGGGCACGCGAGCGTCATCCTCGGCGACTGGCGCCTGGTCAACCAGCAGCTCGAGAAATATCAGAAGGTCACCGCCGCCGATGTGCAGAACGTGGCGCGCAAGTACTTCCGTCCTGAGAACCGCACGGTGGTCACCATGCTGCCGGAGACGATGCGGCCGAGCGAGGTGAAGAAGCCATGAAGAATCCGATGCTCTCGACCGCCGCCCTGGTCCTGATCTTCCAGGCGACCGTCCTCGGCGCCGCGGCGCCACCGCCTGCCCCGCAACAGGCCCAGGAGACCATGAAGAAGAAACAGCCGTACCCGCCCGTCCAGCCGGCCCGGGAGATTCACTTCCCCGCCTTCGAGGAGAAAACGCTGGCCAACGGGCTCCGGGTCGTCGTGATCGAGCAGCACGAGACGCCGTCGGTCACGATCGAGATGCTCGTCCGCGCAGGCAAGGCGTTCACGCCCTCGACCAAAGCCGGCCTGCCGTCGGCGACCGCGCAGCTGCTGCACGAGGGGACCACGACCCGCTCGGCGCAGCAGATCGCCCAGGCGATCGACTCGATCGGAGGAAGCCTCGACACCTACGGGAGCTGGGACTCGGCCGGCGCCGTGCTGCAGGTGACCTCGGACCAGCTCGACCTCGGTCTCGACCTGTTTTCCGATGTGATCCTCCACCCCAGCTTCCCGGCCGAGGAGCTGGAGCGCTGGCAGCGCCAGTCCCTGAACAACCTGCAGGTGCAGCAGGAAGACCCCGCCTACCTTGCCGATTCCGCCTTCCAACGGGCGGTCTATGCCGATCATCCCTACGGTCTGCCGGAGGACGGGACGCCGGAGTCGGTCCGCGCCATCACCCGCGACGACCTGGTCGCCTTCCACCGCGAGCACTACCTGCCCAACGAGGCGATCCTCGCGGTGGTGGGCGACGTGAAGGCCGCCGATGCCGTCGCGCGGGTGGAACGCGCCTTCGGCTCCTGGGCGCGGGGGGAGGACCACGAAATCCCGAAGGTCGCCGCCGCCTCGGGCGACAAGCACCGGATCGTCGTGATCGACATGCCGGACGCCGTGCAGAGCGAGATCCGGGTGGGCCAGATCGGAGTGGCCTTCACCGATCCGGACTACTTCGCGGCCGAGGTCTACAGCTCGGTCCTGGGCGGCGGCCCGAGCGCGCGTCTCTACCAGGAGGTGCGCAACAAACGGGGCCTCTCCTACGGCGCGAGCAGCTCGTTCCTGAAGGCGGTCCAGCCGGGTCCGTTCAGCGCCTCGACCTTCACCAAGACGGAGTCGACGGTCGAGGCCCTGCAGGTGATGCTCGACACGATCGAGGCTCTGGCCAAGGCGCCGGTCCCCGCGGCCGAGCTCGAGGCGCGCAAGACCTATCTGAGCGGGGTGTTCCCTCTGGAGATCGAGACGCCCGGCGGAATCGCCAACAAGGTCCTGGAAGCGCTCAAGTACGGTCTGGGACGCGAGTTCATCGAGAGCTACCGCGGCCGGATCGACGCGGTGACCGCCGGGCAGGTGCAGAGCTTCGCCGAGCGGCGGATCCATCCGGGCTCCGCGCTCATCGTCGTGGCCGGCAACGCGGGGGCGTTCCTCCCCGATCTCCAGAAGAAACTCGGCCCGGCGGAGGTCATCCCCTACAAGGAAATCGACCTGCTGCGGCCCGACCTGCGGAAGGCAGGGACGGAGAAGCCGGCGGGGTAGCCGTCGCTCGAGAAACGGACCGGCCGGACCGGACATCCGGGGTAAAGACCACCTGTGATAGGATGAGGTCCGCTATCCCGGAAAGGAGCGTTCGATGAAGAAGTCCATTGCGGCCATCGCCGGAGCTGTGTGCGCCGTCGCCCTGCTGATCCCTGCGACCGCCCACGCGCAGAAGAGCAACGTCATCGTCAAGAACAAGTCGGACTGGGAGATCCACCAGTTCTTTCTGTCCTCCGTGGACACCGACAAGTGGGGGCCGGATCAGCTCGGCAACCAGGTGATCGGCACGGGAGAGACCTTCACTCTGAAAGGTGTCCCCTGCGACAGCTACGACGTGAAGCTCGTCGACGAGGACGGTGATGAGTGCGTCGTCTCCGGGGTGGACATCTGTGGCGACCAGCAGGGCTGGGTCATCAACAACGACGACCTCCTCGACTGCGAAGGCGACTCCTCCGGCGAGTAGACCCTCACCCCCTGGCCCCCTCTCCCACACGCACTCACACCCGCCCGGGAGAGGGGGAACCGCCGCCCGGACGCGGCGCGTACCAGTCGATGCGTCGCGTGACGAACATCACCAGGGCAAGGATCGCAAAGAGGCCGACCGAGCCGAGGAGCAGGGCGTAGTCCTCGGCCTGGAGCAGCACGTACAGGTAGCCGTAGAGGGCCGCCAGCGCCGCCGCCGTCCCGAGCGCCCGCATCCTCCCGCGCAGGATCGCCGCCGCATAGCCGCCGATCAGCCCGACCGTGGCCGCCGAAGCGACCGCGTAGGCGAGCCCGAACGGCACGTGCTCCGAGAGCGACAGGAGCAGCAGGTAGAAGAGCACGAGCGCCGCCCCCACCAGCAGGTATTGCAGCGGATGCAGCGAGAACGGGTTGAACACCTCGTACAGGAAGAAGGTGAGGAAGGTGAGCAGCAGGAAGAGCATGCCGTACTTCAACGAGCGCTCCGTCTTCTGGTAGGCATCGACCGGCAGAAAGAGGTCGACGCCGAACGCGGAGGCGTCGAGGGCTTCCTGCGGCGCGACCTTCGCCGCCTCCTCGGCCAAGCGCCACTGCTGCGGATAGCTCCGCCCGAAGTACGGCACGCTCCAGGCGGCCTCGAAGCCGGCCTTCCCCACCCGGCGGGATTCAGGCAGATAGGCGCCGGTGAAGCTCGGGTCCGGCCACGGCGAGCGGAGCTTCACGGTCGTCTGCCGGCCCAGGGGGAGGAACTTGAGCGACCGGCTGCCGTCCAGCACCAGATCAAAGGCGAAGGGGTAGGTCTGCCCCGCCTCGCCGCCGGCCAGGCCGGGCACCGGCGTGCGCAGGCCGCGGCTCCACATTCCTTCGGCCGAGCCGCCCGGGGCCAGGTCCAGCCCCTGCCCTGCCCAGGTCACCCGCACCCCGTGGCGGAGGCCCCGCATGTCGGGCACTCCGAAGGACAGCTCGGCCTCGTTCCACCGCACGTCCTGCTCGGCGACACCCCAGGCCGCGAAGCTCGGGCGCCGGAACGTCCCTTTCCAATTGAGATGGGCGCGGTAGACCGCCACCTCGAAGATGCCGCGGCTGCGCTTCTCGGGGACCACCTGGCCGTCGACCGCCAGCTGCTCGGGAAGGAAGGTGGCCTGCAGGGTCGCGGTCCAGCTCTTGCCGTCCGCGTCTTTCCCGTGCACCAGATAGGGGACCCGGAGCACCGGACCGCCCAGGGTCTGCTCCATCCCCCAGGATTTGGCGACCTCGGCGGCGGTCTGGTCGTGCCGCGCCTGCCGCTCCGAGATCAGGCCGCTCACCATGACCAGGGGGATGAGCAGGGCGAGCATCAGCAGCCCGATCACGAACATCTTGAACAGCACCGAATCGCGCAGGAGCCGCCGCTGGGCAGGGGCCGCGGCGGCGACAGGAGTCTCTCCGATCATTTTCTCGTCCTCCCGGTTCGTTCTGAGATTGTGGGCACACGACCATCAGAGCAGAGCGCTCCGTCCCGGTGAGGGCGGAAGCATGGAAGGGAGCGCAAAGATCGTGGCGAAACTGTGGCATCCCGCCGGTCATCCGCGAGTTGCGGTAGATTGCTGGCATGACCGGCGCCTCGATCGCCCTCGTGGATGACGAGGAGAACCTGCGCGAGACCGTGGGCTTCGCGCTGCGCCGGGAAGGCCACCGGGTCGAGCTCTATGCCGACGGCCTGGAGGCCTGGCGGGCGTTCGAGCGCAGCCTGCCCGACCTTGTCGTCCTGGACATCCTGATGCCGCGGATGGACGGCCTCGAGCTCTGCCGGCGCCTCCGCGCGCTGTCGGAGCGGCTGCCCATCCTCTTCCTCACCTCGCGCGACGAGGAGATCGATCGCGTGCTCGGCCTGGAGCTGGGAGCGGACGACTACCTGTGCAAGCCGTTCTCGATGCGCGAGCTGGCGGCGCGGGTCAAGGTCCTGTTGCGGCGCGCCGCGCTCTCGCGCGAGCCGGACGGCGGCGAGGAGCGCGTTCTCGAGGCCGGTCCGCTGCGCCTCGACCTGCGGAGGTACCAGGCGGCCTGGAAGGGGGCGCCGCTCGCGCTCACGGTCACCGAGCTCAACCTGCTCCAGGCGCTGGTCCGCCATCCCGGGCACGTCAAGACCCGGGCTCAGCTCCTGGAGGAGGCCTATCCGCACGACGCCTACGCGAGCGACCGGACGATCGACAGCCACATCAAGCGGCTGCGCAGGAAGCTCGTGGAAGCGGACCCGTCCTTCGACGGGATCGAGACGGTCTACGGCCTCGGCTACCGCTTCCGGCAGGGCGGCTGAGCTTTGGACGGGAGAGCTCCTCATACCCGCGCGGCCACCGCCCCACCCCGGGTTGAAACCCGAGGCTACCAATGGCCGTCCCTTCAGGACGGAGGCGATGCGCATCAGCCCCTCTCTGTCCCGCAGGGACAGCCATTTTCCAGCCCCGGGTTTCAACCCGGGGTGGGCGCGCCGCGATCGCTGTTCGGAGCAGGCTGATGCGCTTCCTGGCCCGGATCTCGGTCCGCCTCCTGCTGTTCAACGTTCTCCTGGTCTTCCTGCCGGCCGCCGGTTTTTTCTATCTGGAGGTCTACGAGAGCGAGCTCCTGGAGGCGCAGGAGGGGGCCATGGTGCAACAGGGCCGCCTGGTCGCCGCGGCGCTCGCCGGCCAGGGCGAGCTCGAAGCGGCCACGGCCAGGGCGCTGCTGCGCCGCCTGGAAGGGAGGACCGAGTCGCGGCTCCGCATCGTGGATGCCCGGGGAAACCTGCTCGCCGATTCCGCGCGGCTGGTGCCCGCGCGCCCAGCTCCTCCTGTACGCGCGGGCAGATACGAGAGCCTGCCGGAGCCGCCTCCCGGGACCCGGGAGAACCCGCTCTACCGACTCGGCGCCTGGCTCTACCGCCTGGTCGGGAGGGTCAGCCGCCCCTTCGCGCCCCCCGAGCCGCCGCGGGACACCGAGAAGGTCTACCCCCTGGGCGCGCCGCTCCTCGGCTCCGAGGTGCGCGCGGCGCTCGCGGGCCGCTACGGCGCCACCATCCGGCCCACCGCGGGCCAGCGCTCGGTGACCCTCTACAGCGCGATCCCGGTGCGCAGCGAGGACCGGGTGGTGGGCGCGGTGCTCGTCTCGCAGTCGACGTACCGCATCCTGCTCGCCCTCTATGACGTGCGGCTGGCCATCTTCCGGGTGGTGCTCGCCGCGGTCGTCGCGGCGGCGGTGCTCAGCCTCCTCGTCTCGGCCACCATCGCCCGGCCGCTCCGGCAGCTGCGCGACGAGGCCCTCGCGCTCGTCGACCGCCGGGGCCGGCTGCGCGGGCGGTTCCGCGGCTCGCGGCGGCGCGACGAGATCGGCGACCTCGCGCGCGCTCTGGAGGAGCTGACCGGCCGGCTCGAACGGCACCTGCGCTTCACCGAAGCGTTCGCCTCGGACGTCTCCCACGAGCTCAAGAACCCGCTCGCCTCGATCCGCACCGCCACCGAGATGCTCGACGAGGTCGACGATCCGGCCGACCGGCGACGCTTCCTGGAGGTCGCCTGGCGGGAGGTCGCCCGCATGGAGCACCTCCTCTCCAGCGTGCGGGAGATCAGCCGCATCGACGCCCGGCTGGAGGCCGAGCCCGCCGGTCCGGTGGACCTCAGGGAGCTCCTGCCGGCGGTCCTCGACAGCTTCCGCCTGCGGGCCGGAGACGCCGTCCAGATCGAGCTCCGGGCTCCCGCCGAGCCGGTCCGCACGGTGGCCTCTCCGGACCGCCTGGCGCAGGTCTTCGAGAACCTCCTCGACAACGCCGCCGGCTTCTCGCCGCCCGGCGGCGCGGTGACGGTCGAGCTCTCCGGCGGGCCGGAGGAGGCGGTCGTGAGGGTGGAGGACCGCGGCCCGGGCATCCCGGAGGAGCACCGGGAGCGAATCTTCGACCGCTTCTTCACCTGGCGCCCGGGGGAGCCGCAGGCGCGCAACGGCCACACCGGCCTGGGGCTCGCCATCGTCAAGGCGATCGCCGAGGGATACGGCGGCTCGGTTGCCGCACACAACCGCCCGGACGGCGGGGCACGGTTCGAGGTGCGGCTGCCGCGGACATAGGCGCGTCCTTTCCTATACCATCTCCCGCGCCATCGGGCAGTTGACGCCATCGGCTACCGCAAGGAGAACCTACTGCATGAGCCAGCCCCGCCCCATTCTCGACGTCGCACGCGACCTCGGGATCGATCGCCGCTTCGTGGTCCCCTATGGAGATGACAAGGCCAAGATCCGCCTGGAGGCCCGGGAATCCGGACGGCCGCCCGGCAAGCTCGTGCTGGTCTCAGCCATCACGCCCACCAGCGCGGGAGAGGGGAAGACCACGACCTCGATCGGCCTCGCCCAGGGGCTCGCGAAGATCGGCGAGAGGGTGTGCATCGCTCTCCGCGAGCCCTCCCTGGGGCCGATCTTCGGCATGAAGGGGGGAGCGACCGGCGGCGGCAAATCCGTCCTCGTCCCGGGGGAGGACATCAACCTCCACTTCACCGGCGACTTCCACGCCATCACCACCGCCAACAATCTGGTGGCCGCGCTGCTCGACAACCACCTCCAGCACGGCAACGCGCTGGGGATCGACGCCCGGCGCATCCTCTGGAAGCGGGTGATGGACATGAACGACCGCTCGCTGCGCCGGATGATCATCGGGCTGGGCGGTCCGATCGAAGGGGTACCGCGGGAGACCGGGTTCGACATCACCGCGGCTTCCGAGGTGATGGCGTCGCTCTGCCTGGCCGAGGACGCCGACGACCTGCGCGCCCGCCTCGACCGCCTGCTCCTCGGCCTCACCGCGAAGCAGGATCCGGTCACCGTCGCCGACCTCGGGATCGTGGGCTCGCTCGTGGTGGTCCTGAAGGATGCCCTGATGCCCAACCTTGTGCAGAGCATCGAGGGTGTGCCGGCCTTCGTCCACGGCGGCCCGTTCGCCAACATCGCCCATGGCTGCAACTCGGTGATCGCCACCAAGATGGCCCTCGCGCACGCCGACTGGGTGGTCACCGAGGCCGGCTTCGCCTTCGACCTCGGAGGGGAGAAGTTCTTCGACATCAAGTGCAGGACCGCCGGGTTGAACCCGTCGGCGGTGGTGATCGTGGCCACGGTCCGCGCCCTCAAGAGGCACGGCGAGGTGCCGAACGATACTCTGGCCAACCCCGATCCGGCCGCGGTCGAGCGCGGGGTCGGCAACCTGCTCAAGCACGTCGAGAGCGCCCAGGCGTTCGGCAAGCCGGTGGTCGTGGCCCTGAACCGCTTCGCCACGGATGCGGACGACGAGATCGAGGTCGTGCGCCGCGCCTGTACCGGGGTCGGCGTGACCTGCGTCCTCGCGGATCACTACAGCCGGGGAGGCGACGGAGCGGTCGAGCTGGCCCGGGCGGTGGTCGACCAGGCGGAGGCGACGCCCTCGCCCCTGCGGCCGCTCTACGAGCTCTCCGAGCCGATCCCCACGAAGATGGAGAAGATCGCGCGCGCCATGTACGGAGCCACCAACGTGGTCTTCGCCATCGAGGCCGAGAAGGACCTCAAGCTGATCCGCAAGCTCGGCGCCGAGGGGCTCCCCCTCTGCGTCGCCAAGACCCAGGCCTCGCTGACCGACAACCCGAACGTCGTCGGGCGTCCCGAGGGGTTCGACATCACGGTCCGCCGGCTCATCCTGTCGGCCGGAGCCGGCTTCGTGGTCCTCCTCCTCGGAGACATCCTTCGCATGCCCGGCCTCCCCGCCTCGCCGCAGGCACTGCGGATCGATTTCGTTGGAGGGGAGATCCACGGGTTGATGGCGGGGTGAGGGTCCGCCACCCCGGATTGAAATCCGGGGCTAGAAATGGCCGTCCCGATGGGACGGAGGGGGTCCCGTGTGGATTGGACATGCCTCTCTGTCCCGCCAGGGACAGCCATTCGTAGCCCCGGGTTTTCAACCCGGGGCGGGGCGGCGGCGCTCCCTACGATGGTTTTCGTCAGCAGCGCTGAGATTTCTTCCTCCAGCCCTTTCATACTTCCCATTGTCGTCCCCGCACGATATCTTTGACGGATCTCGGGAGACTCCCTATACTCGGGGCATGGCCGAGCCTGCCTGGAAGACGCTGACGGGGACGCCGGAGCATGAGGTCTCAGACGACGAGACCATGGAGGAGCCCACGCTCTCCCGCTGGGTCAGGCGCCCCGATGGCCGCTTGGAGCTCCTGGAGCTTCCGTTGACGCGGGAGCTGTTTCTCGATCCGCAGCTCGGGGACACGATGACCCAGGGAGAGTGGCACGACATCACAGCCGGAGAAATCGCCAGTCTCTTGAGGAATCATTTCCGGCGACAGGCGGATGCGCGCGTCTTCCACGACATGAAGCATTACTTGCTGCCTCGCCGGCCGGCTCCCTCGCCGGACGTCTCGGTGGTGCGCGGGCTCCGCCCGAAGCGCAGGCGGACGAGCTTCCGGGTGAAGACAGAAGGCGTCCGCCCGTGTCTGTTGATCGAGGTGGTCTCCCCGGGCCCCGAGGCGCGCCAAGCGGATCTGGTGGACAAGGTCGAGCTCTACCGGCTCGCGGGCATTCCGGAGTACCTGATCGTAGATTCGCCGGGCGGCGTGACGGGGACGCCGTTCAAGCTTCTGGGATATCGCCTGGACGCCGCGGGCCGTTACCAGCCCATGCAGCCGGATGGCGAAGGACGCTTTCTTTCCGAGACGACAGGCATCTGGTTCCAGGTCTCTCCCGACGGTGAGCGAATCTTGCTCTTCGAAGTCCCCACCGGCCGGCGGCTGCTGAACCTGACGGAGCAAGAGGAGCGGGCCAACCGCGAGGCCGAGGCCCGGAAGGCCGCAGAGGACGCGCGCCACACAGCCGAGGCAGAAATGGCACGGCTCCGGGCGGAGCTCGAACGACTGCGCGGAGAGTGAAATCGCCTTCCTAGCTCGGGTCCGGCAGCTTCAAACCCAGGTAGCGCTCGAAGGGCTCGAAGCCGGGATCGGAGTGCAACAGCGCCAGGTTGTGCTGGATGCAGAAGGAGGCGATCAGGCAGTCGACCAGGTCCGGCAGGGACGCGCCCTTGCCGCGCAGGACACGCTGGTGGACCGTGCTCTGCTGGACGAGGTTCGGGCCGCCGATCGAGAACGCGGGGAACTTCGCCATCGCCCGGCGCGCCTGCTCCCAGTCGGCGTCGTCCGGAAAGCCCTGCAGGACCTCGCCGACGATCAAGTCGGCCACATAGAGGGGTCCCCAGCCGATGATCTCGTGCAGATAGTCGGTGCGCCGCGAGGCCACGCCGTCGAAATAGTCGATCCAGACGGAGGTGTCGACCACGACCCTCACGCGCCCCCTCCCCGCTTCGTGCCGGCCGGCCGCTCTCCCCAATGCAGGCGCCCGCGCAGGTCGCGGACCTCCCGCTGCTCGGTCTGGCGGATCAGGGTCCGCAGGGCTTCCTCCACCAGAGCCTTCTTCGTCCGGATCCCGGTCACCTGCATCGCACGAGTGACGAGGGAATCATCCAGCTCGAGATTCGTGGCCACGGTCCCTCCTGGGCGACCCTCGCGTTGGGTGGGTCTGCCGTCTGATTGGAGGGGGAGTCTCTCAGATGTGCGGGAGGATGTCCAGATTGTGCGGGAGAGCCTCTCCGGCTCCTGGTGCACAGACTGCACTGTGCGGGAACGCTTTCCAATTGTGCGGAGAACGATTCGGCTGTGCGGGATTTCCACAGAATTGTGCGGATCAGTCTTCTCCCCGAGAGATTTCTGGCAACCCGCACAATCTGAAGACAAAGATGTGCGAGCTAAAGACTACCCCTGCCGAGGGCGGCTTGATCTGTGCGAAAAAATAGCTACTCCGTGCGGTGCAAGTCCATCCCCAACAGGGCTACGGTTCCCTTGTGCAAGGGAGCTCCAGCGCGTGCTCCCTCACCGCGCGTAGTACCCCGATACCGTCCGCGCCTGGTAGCCGCGCTTCTTGACCTCGACGCCGAGCTTCCGCCAGATCTCCGGCGCGGAGTCGCGGGGGTAGTAGGTCAGGAGGTATTGGCTGCGCAGCTCGCGGAGGATCGTGTCGTAGACCTCCCGCAGGTTTTGGCTCGGCATGACGAAGAAGGCGCGTCCGCCGGTCGCGGCCGCGAGATGGTCGAGCCGGGAGGCATAGCCGTCGAGCGGCTCCAGGATTCCGGCGGCGCGCGCCGCCCTTTCGTTGGTGACGATGAGGTAGATCGGGACGTTGCTCCGCCGCGCCTCGCGGATGCAGGCGCGGTAGGAGGTCTTCTCTCCCTCGCCGATCCCGTCCGAATAGACGACGAGCGCCTTGCGGCCGGAGACGCCCTGGAGCTTCTGCAGCGAAAAGACGATCGCCTCGAAGAGATTCGAGCCGCCATCCGCACGCATCGTGTCGAGGCCTGCGGAGACGGTGCCGAGCTGGCCGGTGATCGGCGTGACCAGCCGCGGCGCGGAGTCGAAATCCACCAAGAGCGCCCGGTCGTGCGATGACAGGCCACCGGTGAGGAGCGTGCGGGCCGCCTCCCGTACGTCCGGGAGCTTCAGGAACATGCTGGCCGAGGAGTCGAAGGCGAGGCCCAGGCTCAGGGGCGAGGAGCCGGCGTCGTCGAACCCGGCGATCTGCTGGTCGCGGCCGTCCTGGAGGAGCCGGAAGTCGTCGCGCGTCAATCCGCGCACCGGCCGGCCCTCGCGATCGGTGACCACGACGTAGAGCTCGACGAGACGCACGTCGAGACGCTCGCCGACGGCGGTCGAGTTGAGCAGGACCGCATCCTCGGCGGTCGTGCCGTCGTCCAGGAGGGCGGAGGCCCGCAGGGTGCCCACCGGCCGCTCCCGCGGGACGGTCAGCCGGTGGTGGTACGGGGGTCCATACAGGGTCGCCGCGAGCTCGTCGTTCCAGAAGATCTCTAGCCTCTCCAGACGCCGTTCCGGCGGCAGGCGGACGTCGAGGTCGACGTCCACCGGCCCCACCGCTTTGCCTCCGGCGGGAGAGACGATCCGCACCCCGCGTCCGCTCCAGGTCCGCACCCGGGCCGCCGGCTCAACCGCCATTGCGACCGGCTCGTCCTCCTCGCCCTCCTCCACCTGCTCCGTGACGACCGGGAGGAGCCGTCCTCCCCACGTCCCGCCTTCCGGGTGGTCGAGCACGACGGCGATCCGGTCCACGCCGGAGGGCAGGGCGAGCGGCACCCGCCAGACGCCCTCGACCAGGTCCGCCGGAGACAGGACCTGATGGGAGACCGCGCTCGCGGAGCCGGACGGGATGGCCAGAGTGAGCCGCTGGCGGACCGGCTCCTCGGGCCGGAGCTCCAGGGTCCAGGCAGGGGCGCCGGTTGCCGCACCCTCCACCTGCCGGAGGGAAATGACGGCGGGCGGGTCCTGCTCATCCTCCTCGTCGGAAAGGAGCCGCTCGGCGCGGCGGGCTGCCAGCGCCTCCGGGACCGCCGGTCCGCTCCACCTCGCAGCCCTCGTCTGATCCGCGGAGGCGTCCCGCACCTCGACGGGGCGGAGCGGCCCGCCGGTCTGGGCGGTCGTCTCATAGCGGAGCCAGAGACGGGAGCGGAGCCGGGAGATCGCGGTCGCCGTGGAGGTCGCGGTGGTGAGCACCTCGCCCCCGCTCTCCTCCGCCAGCGCGGCGAGCGGCGCCCGCGGGTCCGCGAGCTCCGGCAACGTGGGTCCGGAAGGCTCCTCCTTTTCCTTCGTCCGGCCCGGCGTGATCACCACTCCGATCGGGGCCTCCGGGGTGCCCTGCGGGCGAAACCGCCGCAGCTCGGGCAGGCGCTCGTTGCCCACGGGCAGGGGGACGACGGTCCAGCCGAGCGCCGCGGCCGTCCGGGCCAGCTCCCGGCTACGCTCCGCCAGACCGGGATCGGGCAGCTCGCTGCTCAGGGCGGAGCGCCGCGCCGCGTCCGCCACCTTATTGAGATAGGGAGCACGGAGATCGAGATCGTAGCCGTCGCTCACCAGGAAGAGGGCCCGCGGGCCGTCCTCCCCCCGGGAGTCCGCCAGCCATTCGAGCAGGACGTCCTGCTGATGGTCGACCAGGTGCGTCTCGGCGGCGATTGCTTCCTCGAGACGGTCGGCCAGATCTTCGGGGTGCTCTGCCGGCGCGCCGACCTCCTCGAGGAACCGCTGGCGGAGCGCGCGCAGATCGTCCCGCCCGTCGCCGGTGAGCATGAGGCGGGAGAGGGCTTCGTCGATGGCCACGGGATCGCGGGTCGGGAAGAGCGCGGGCCGCGGCTCCGGCTCGGCGACCACGACCTCGACCGGGCCGAGAGCCGCCAGCTCGCGGGCCTGGGAGGCGAGGACGCCCGCGGCGCCACGGACCGACCGCGTCCCGGAGAGGACGCGATCGACGTAGACGGCGACCCGCCAGGGCTTGCCGGTCTCGACGCCGAGCACCCGCCGGGAGACGCCCTCCTCGGTCACCGCGAAGTCTGCGGGCTTCGGATCACGGACCGGCTCGCCGCGGCGGTCGAGCGCCGAGACAGAGAGGCCGGCTTCGGTAGGAGCAGCCTCCGGAGGGACCGGTGCCGCGGAGATCTGGAGAGCGAGGACGAGGGACGCCAGAACAGACAGCCAGGAAATCACGAGGGGATTGTACCCTCACCCAAAGGACGCCAAGGACATCAGGGACTCCAGGGACGGCAAGGACACCGGAACCGGGGATCTTTGTCCCTGATGTCCTTGCAGTCCTTGCTGTCCCTGGAGCTCCTCGCGCAGCCGCACCACCTCCCCCACCACGACCAGGGCCGGCGTGGGCAACCCCTCCCGCGCCACGGTTTCAGCCAGCTCGCCCAGCGTGGTCACCACAACCCGCTCGTCCGGCAGGGTGCCGCGCGAGATGACCGCCGCCGGAGTGCCGGCGGGGCGGCCGTGCGCTTGGAGCAGATCCGCCACGCTCGCGAGCCGGGAGAGCCCCATGAGGATCAGCAGGGTGTCGACCCGCGCCAGCGCTTCCCAGTCCACCCGGTCGTCGCCCAGACAGTGACCGGTGACCACGGCGAAGCTTGTGGCGAGCCCGCGGTGGGTCACCGGGATGCCGGCCCGCGCGGGCACGCTGGTGGCGCTGGTCACTCCAGGGATGACCTCCCAATCCACCCCCGCGGCGGCACAGGCGAGCGCCTCCTCGGCGCCGCGGCCGAAGACGAAGGGATCGCCTCCCTTGAGCCGCACCACCACCCTGCCGGCCTGTGCGTGCCGCACCAGGAGGGCGTTGATCTCCTCCTGCCGGCAGCGGTGGTTCCCCGCCTCCTTGCCGACGTCGATGCGCAGGGCACGGGCCGGCGCCTCGTCGAGCAGCTCCGGGGCGACGAGCCGGTCGTGGATCAGCACGTCCGCCCGCTGCAGGCAGCGGAGACCGCGCACCGTGATCAGCTCCGGATCGCCGGGTCCCGCTCCCACCAGATAGACGATCCCGGCTCCCTTCACGCCGCCTCCCCCTCCTCGGGCTCGACGTCGAGGATGTCGCGGAACCGTCCGACCGCCGCCGTCTCTTCTCCCTTCCGCAACAGATCGAGCACGTCCGAGTCGACCAACCGGTACCAGAGATCGCGCCGGGTGGCGAAATCCGGCCAGCGTCGGGCGAGGGCCGCCCGCACCGAGCCGGCCAAGGAGAGGAAACGGCCGTACTCCTCGCCGAGCTGCCCCTCCAGCCACTGGCGCAGCCGCACCGCCAGGGCCGGCGCCTTGCCTCCCGTCGAGATGGCGATCGCCAGGTCGCCGCGCCGCACGATCGAGGGCGCAATGAAGTCACACCGCGGCACGTCGTCCACGGTGTTGATCAGGATGTTGCGGCGGAGCGCTTCCTGCCAGACCGCCTCGGCCACCTCCGGCGTCTGCTCGCACGAGATGACCAGGAAGCTCCCGTCCAGATCGCCCGGCCGGTAGCCGCGCGGGCGGTGCAGCAGGTGCCCTTCGTCGGCGAGGGCGGTGAGGCCCGGCGTCAGAGAGGGAGAGACGACCGTCACCACGGCCTCGGCGGCGATCAGGCCGCGGGCCTTCTCCTCCGCCATGGGTCCGCCGCCGATCACCGTGCAGGGGCGGACCCGGAGATCGAGGAACACCGGATAGTACTTCTGATCATGGGGCACCTCAGACCTCCAGGCTCTCCACCGTCACTCCGTGGCGGTCGAATTCCAGGGCCAGTTTGCAGCGGTCGGTGCTCACGCCCAGCCGGAAGACGCCCGGTCCCTGCGAGGTGACCAGCAGGCTCTCGAGGGTCTGGCCGGCGAGCGTGCGCAGCGCCGCGTTGACCGCCTCGGTGGAGCGCCGCGCCGCCGCTCCGCGCGGAGTGCGGTGGAACAGGCGGAGCAGCGTCTGCTCGCCGTCCGCGCCATGGATCTTCCGCGCCCGGCCGGTCTGGAGCGACATCTCGAGGACCGATTCGAGCCGCGGCAGGAGCGCCTCTGGCACGGTGCCGCCCTCGACGGCCACGGCGAGATCCCCCCAGGGAGCCCGCGCCTGCGGGGTGTGCAGACCGGCGAGCAGGGCGGTGATCTCCTCGCCCAGGACCTCCCGCTGCAGCTCGTCCAGCTCCAGCCCCTCCACCGCGACCGTCGTGCCGGCGAGGGTCACGCCAGCACCTTCAGGGGACCGGTCGCGCCCTGGTGGAGGATCGCCTCCATCTCGTGCTCGAAGCCGCCGGTCTCGATCGGGCAGTGGATGCCGCACTCCTTGGGCGCGTTCTTCTCCCACCACCAGCGGCCGGCGCGCGGGTCCTCCCCCGCCGCGGTCGCCCGCGTACAGGGGAAGCAGCCGATGCTGGTGAACCCCTTCGCGTAGAGCGCATGGACCGGCACGTCGTGCGCCCGGTTGTAGTCGTAGACCTCCTCGATCGTCCAGTCGGCGAGCGGGCTGATCTTGGCGAGACCGCCGTGATCGTGATCGATCTCGATCTTGCGGATGTTCGCGCGGCTCGCCCACTGCTCGCGGCGGAGCCCGGTGATCCAGCCGGAGAGCCCCTCGAGGGCTTTGCGGACCGGCTCCACCTTGCGCACGTTGCAGCAGAGGAGGCGCGCCGGCACCGACTTCTTGAACAGGTTCGCCCCGTGCTTGCGCACCATGTTCTCGACCTGCTCGGCATCGGGGAAGTGGACCTCGACCGCGATCCCATAGCGGCTGCGGACCTCGTCGATGATGTCGTAGGTCTCCTGCGGCAGCCGCCCGGTGTCGACCGTGAACACGCGCACGCCCGGATCGATCCGCCACGCCATGTCGAGGATGGCCATGCCTTCGGCCTGGAAGCTGGTACAGATCGCGACGTGGCGGCCCCAGCGCTCGAGCGCCCAGGCGATCACTTCCTGCGGCGTCGCGAAATCGAATTCCTCGGCGAGCTGCCCCGCCTCGTAATCGTCGAGAAGGTCGTCGGCATATCCGATTTCCAACATGGTCAGACCTCGCTCCGGCTCTCGGCCGGCGTCAAAGAATCCAGGGGAGCTTCCCCTCCGGAAGCCAAGGCGATCAGCTCTTCGTCCGTGTGGCGGGCGAAGAACCGCTGGAGGGGCTCGCCGTCAAAACGCGCCTCGAGCCAGGCGCGGACAAGACGTTCGATGAACCGGTGGACCTCCGGCGCCGGGACCCGGCGGAGCACCGGGCGGCCGATCGCCGCGTCGCGCGCCAGACCGCCGCGCAGAAAAAGGTCGTAGCCCTGCAGGCGCTCCCCCTGGGGGCCGCGCTCGCGGAGCGTCGTGCCCTGGAGGCCGATGTCACCGATCCAGTGGTGGGCACAGGAGTTGGGGCAGCCGTCGAGGTTCAAGCGGAGCGGGCCGACCGCGTCGCCGAAGGTCTCTTCCAGATGCGCCACGATTTCCCGGAGCCGTCCCTTGGTCTCGGCGACGGTGAAGTTGCAGAACGGATCGCCCGTGCAGGCGATGCTCGCCCCGCGCAGAGGGTGCGTGTCGATGGGAAAACCGAGCGCCGCCACCCGGCCGGTCACCTCGTCCACCCGCTCGCTCGGAATGTCGGTGAGGATGAAGTTCTGGCGGCGGGTCAGCCGGATGCCGCCGCCGTACTCTTCCGCGAGATCGGCCACCGCGCGCAAGGCGGCGCCGTTCATCAGGCCGAGATAGACCGGGAAGCCGGCATAGAAGAGGCCGTCCTGCCGCTGCGGGTGGATCCCCGTGTGGTCGAATTCCGCCTCCGGAGCCCGCGGCACCGCGCCGTCGGCGAGCCGGCGGCCGAGCCGCTCCTCGACGCGGGCGCGGAAAGCCGCGGGCCCGAGATCGTGGACCATATACTTGAGGCGCGCCCGGGTGCGCGACAGCCGGTAGTGGAGGTCCTCGCGCCAGACGTCGATCATCGCCCGGAGGACCTCGAGAGACTCCTCCAGCGGCACCCAGACGCCGAGGTCGTCGGCGAGCCGCGGCCAGGTCGAGAGGCCGCCGCCGGCGCGCACCGCGAAGCCCGGCCGGCCGACTCTCGGCGCGCCGATCAGGGCGAGGCAGTGGATCTCCGGCGCGTTGCACTGGTGCGGGCAGGCTGCGATGGTGATCTTGTGCTTGCGCGGCAGATCGGAGTACTCGCGGTTCTCGACGAAGAAGGCCGCGGCCTCGTCGAGCAGCCCCCGCACGTCGAACAGCTCGTCCTGGGCGACGCCGGCCACCGGGCAGCCGGTGATGTTCCGCACGTTGTCGCCGCACGCCCCGGCCGTGGTCAGGCCGGCGGCTTCGAGGGTCGCGAGGACCTCCGGGATGCGCGCCATCGCCAGCCAGTGGAGCTGGACGTTCTGCCGGGTGGTCAGCTCGGCGTGGCCGCGGCCGTCGCGGTCCGCGATCTCGCCGATCGTGCGCAGCTGCGCCGGCGTCACGATCCCGCCGGGCGTCTTGACCCGCAGCATGAAATAGCCGAGCTTGGGCTTGTCGTGGTAGAGGCCGTACCACTGGAGACGGACGAAATCCTCCTCCGGGACCGCCTCGTATCCGGTCTCGATCATGGCCGGGAGGTCGCGGATCACCTCCAGCCCGCCCTTCTCGCGCTTGAGACGCTCGACGGAGTTGCGCTTGTGCACGAGGTCCCAGGTGACCTCGCCCTCCATCACGCCCCGTACGCCGCGAACAGTGCTCATCGACTCCCCCTTCGAGACAGAACCGCTCCTACTCGTGCCCCGGAGGGCACGCTCGACAGACGATCCAGTTGGCTTCAGGTGCGAGTGAGCGGGTGCGTGCCGGCCTGCGGCTCACACCCGCTTGCTACATGTGCAAGGGGGTTTCCCGCGGGGAGGAACGGCTCCGGGGCCGGCGAGGTGATAAGGCGCGTCACCCATTTGTGATGATGATAGTAGACATTCTCCCGAATTGTCTAGAGGGAAGGTCACAATTGGGTGAAGGTCGGGGGACGAGGCGGTTTTGGAGGGGCGCCCTTGCCCGGTCGCCGAGGTGCGGCTACAATGGCCACGGGAGGCACTTCATGTCCACCGTGAGTACCCGAGTCCTGAAAGACCAGCTCTCGGCTTACCTGCAGCGAGCTGAGAGCGGCGAGCAGATCGTCGTGTTGCGCGACGGCCGGCCCGTGGCCGCGTTGGTCCCGCTGTCACAGCTCCAAGAGGGAACCGAGCAGCAGCGCCTGGCCGAGTTGGAGTCCCGCGGTCTGGTGACACTCCCCCAGCGGGTTGACCGAGCTGCCTTCCAGGGCCCCATCTTCCCAAACCGCGGCAAGTTGGCCTCTGAGATGGTCAGCGAAGATCGACGTTGATTCTTTTCCTCGATACCAGCGCTCTGGTCAAGCTCTACATCGCCGAGCCGGGCTCGGAGCGAATGCGCGAGACTGCGTCGCGCGGAGAACCGGTGGCTGCCTCGGACCTGGCCTTCGCCGAAATCCATGCGACGTTCGCTCGTCGAGGACGGGAGGAGTTTTTGCAGGCCACCGAACTCGAGGAGATCCGAGCTGTCTTCGCCGAAGATTGGGAGAGGCTCACACAGATACCGCTCGGCGCCACGGTGCTCGAGCTCGTGCCCAGACTCTGCCAACGCCATCCTCTCCGGGGAGCGGATGCTGTCCATCTCGCGAGCGCCCTGCTCCTCCACGAAGAAGGGCTCGAAGTCACCTTCGCCTGCTCCGACCACAAGCTCCTGGGAGCGGCGACCGCGGAAGGGCTCACCACGCTCGACCCGACGGCGGAAGAACAAGCATGAGCTCGGTAGTTGATGGGCAGGATAGAGACAGTATGCGCAAGAAATATGACTTCACCGGCGCCAAGCGCGCCAGGGACGTGCCTCATCTGGCCAAGCTGCAAGCGGAAGCTGCCCACGGGAAAACCCGGATCGCGATTCTGATCGATGACGCCGGGGCGAGCGCCACGGCTGGGTCGCCGGAAGCGAGCTCGTCTTCAAGGATCTCGGAGACTGGTCCCGAAACCCAGCTGGAGGATCTGATCGGCTGTACCGGATATCAGGGTCCGGCCAGGACTCCGGAGGAAATGGACGCCGGCATCGCTCGTGGAGCGCACCGGCGGCGGACTCCATGAGCTACTCGGTCGTGGCTTTGCCCACAACCTCTTCCTCCGGAGCCGGCACCAATTTTTCAGGGTGCTCTTTCTGCCGCTCCATGAGGTAGGCCACCAAACGATAGGGGTCGTGCCCGAAGCGTTCCGAAATCCGGTGACGCACCTCCCGAATGGCGGCAATCTCCTCTTCACCCTGGTCGACCGATGTGTCCAGTTCTTGGCTCATGGCTTTTCACCTAATAGCTCCAGAGGGGTTGCCAACACCGGCACATACAGGCCGAGCAGGCTGTTGACCCGGCGAATGTGACCGAACTTGTTGGCATTCGCCAAGTGCTGGCAGTTCCAGGTTACCAGAAAATCGCACTTGTGGTAAGAAGCCAGAGCCAGGTGAAGCGCATCGAACGAGGGATCGGCCGGCATGAGCCGGTGCTGGACATAGGCTTCGACGATCTCCGCCACCGCTGGCGTGATCTCGAGGAGCGGAAGCTCCTGTGCCAGCGCGAGGGCGGCCTCTCGGCTCGGATACTCGCCATTCTGCAGCTGCCCTTGAGGGCCAGTTCGAGCGCGTGTCGGTAGAGGTAGAACGCGGGGTAGGCCCGAAAGCTTGTCGCCGGCGAGATGTCTCGTCTGCCGCGAGCTCGCGTACCAGTGCGCGAGCTGCAGCCTGGAAGAAGTCGGTCATCGAATTCCCACCTACTCCTCCTCCGCCAGCCGGCGCGCTTCCTCGTAGAGCCGGGAGGAAAGGCGAACACCACTCGCGGTGAGCTGATCCAGAAGTGGTGTGATGGAGGGAATCAGGCCAGCTCGTTTGGCTGCCAGGAGGATACCGACCGTTCCGGTCTGTGGGATTCCGAGAGAGGCCGCGATGTTCCGCCCCCGCCGTTCGTCGATGGCTGCCGTTGCGCCAAGCTCTCCTGCCAAGGCGAGCACCTCACTCTCGCCGGCATCCAGCCAGAAGGAGAGCCGATCGACCATCGCTCGGTCCGAGACCTCAACGACACTCAACCACTCCGCTCCCGCGATATGTCGGGCTCCCGGCAGGCTCTCGTCTCGCGTCACTTCTCGAAACACAGCGGCCGGTGCCATGACATCCCCGAACAGCTCGGGCAAAAGGTCGAGCCGGCCGATTCTTGCCAACGAGATCAATGGACCGGAGTTGACGATGATCGGCACGTCAATCCTGGGATCGCTTGGAGGCAGCTTCGGCCACGGCGAGCTCGCGCTCGAGGTCCCGAGGGCCGGCGTCGAGGTACGGCAGGCCTCTCTGAACCAGCAGATCGAGGAAGCGAGCCTTGGTCGTCCCGAGGATCTCCGCCGCCTTGCCCGAAGAAATTTCGCCTTCCTGGAAAAGCTCCAGGATCACCCACTCCTGAGCCCGGCGGCCCAGATCGGTTTCGGCGATATTCAGTGCCGCGAGAAGGTCCCGCGGAAGCTCGATCTCGATCTTGAGAGCATTCATACCAACTCCTTCCTTCGCAGCCCATTGTACCGCTCTCAGGTCATCATCGCCGAGGGTCCTGGATCCTCAGCGGGAAGCCTCTCTCGGTCAACGAGCGACCTCTCCGGTCAACGGGAGGCATCTTCCGTGCACCGGCCCCCGGAGGTCCGGTTTGAGGCGGCGCGGTGGACGCGGGGGTGACCTCTATATACTCGGCGGGGCCGGAAACCTCTTGCCGGCCAGCAGCTCCGGAGCCATCGTGAACCAACCAGCAGAGGAGAGGCCCATGACGGCCTATGTCATCGCCAGTGCCCAGGACGAGCGCATCCTGAACGAAAAGAGGCGGCACCGCGATCCCCATTTCGATGCCCAACCTCTTCCCACAGCCACGCTGGCCGACTTGAGCCGGGTGCGTTTCGAGGAGGACTACCTGCCTTCCGCGTTCAGCGCCGAGGTGCTGGCCGCGAACGACCGCAGCTATGAGGAGCGTCTTGCCGCTACCAAGATGGTCCTTTCGACCGATGTTCCGACGCCGACGGTGGCCGGGATCCTCGTCCTTGGCACCCGCCCGCGAGATTTCATGCCGGGCGCCTATGTGCAGTTCCTTCGCGTGGCCGGCCGGGAATGGGGCGATCCGGTCCACGACGAGGCCGTGCTGGAGGGTCCGATCGGGGACATGGTCCGGCGCGTCGACGATAAGCTCGCCGCGCACAACCGGACGGCGGTCGAGTTCACCTCCGGGCCGGTCGAGTCCCGCTCTTCCACCTATCCGATGGAGGCCCTGCAGCAACTGGTTCGCAATGCCGTCATGCACCGGGCCTATGAGGGGACGAACGCGCCGATCCGCGTCTACTGGTTCGCCGATCGCATCGAGATCATCAGCCCGGGCGGACCCTACGGCGTCGTCACTCCGGAGACGTTCGGAGAACCCGGCGTCGTCGACTACCGCAATCCGATCCTTGCCGAGGCGATGCGCGTGCTGGGGCTCGTGCAACGCTTCGGATTCGGCATCCCGACGGCCCGCCGCGAGCTCCGCGAGAAGGGTCACTCCGATCCCGCATTCCTCGTCGAACCCACCCGCGTCCAGTGTACGGTTTGGGCTCGCCGATAACGGTCACCACGCGTTGGAACTGGCGCGCCGCGTCAGCTCCAGCGGCGCTCGCGCAGCAGGCGCGCCTTCAGATCCTTCAGCTCGTCGCCCTCCATTCCGGCCAGGGCGGCTTCCCGTTCCGCACCCAGGTCGATCTCCAGGATCTGGCACAATCCGCGGATCGCCTCGCGCAATCCTTCCTCGAGACCTTCCTCGTGGCCGCGCGCAAAGCCTCTGACCTCGCCCTGGCGTTCGGCGAGCGAGATGGCACCGCGCGCGTCCTGCTCGCTGATCTTCGCCCGGTCGTAGGCATCCCACTCCGCAGGTGTGAAGCCAGCCGTGCGCGCCTGCTCCAGCGCGGTACGGAACGGCTCCTGCGCCAGCTCGGGCGGGATCACCTCCAGGTTCTCGGCCACCCGGAAGAAATGCGCCCACCGCTCCACGGTGCTCTCCGCCGCCGCACCCTTCGTGTACTTGGGCAGCTCCAGAAAGACGTACTGCACTTGCGAGAGGGCCAGCGCACCATGGTTCTGCTCCTGCATCCGCCACCGCGAGAGCATCGGCACCGGAGGCCCCCCCGGCTGAGGCGGCGCGGGCCACAGCTCGAAGTCGCAGATGGTCACCCCGACCACGTCGCTCAGCTCCAGATAGTGCTCTCCGCTATGGATCTGCAACACGTACGCCTTCGAGACGTTGTAGACCACCCGCTTCTCGAACGCTTCGACGTTCAGAATCTGCATCTCGACGACGTACTCGCGCCCGGCATGGTCGCGGCATTTGACGTCGACGATGGACAGCTTCAGCTCGGCGACCGGGACCCGCTGCTCGGTGGTCAGGTAGGCGAGATCCGCGATCCGCTGCTCGCCTTCCAGCTCGAGGAGCGCGTTGAGCAGCTCGACGAGCAGGTGCTTGTTCGGCTCGGTGCCGAAGATGCGCTTGAAGACGAAGTCGGTCTTGGGATCGGCGAAAACGGGCCACATGGATTCATCATACGTCAGGCAGCGGACGGGGCTCACATCGCCGTTATACCCTACCCCGATGAACTGGCGCGCCCTCCGCCACCCGGTCTTTCGCGCCCTGTGGATCGCCAGCGTCGCCTCGAACCTCGGCACCTGGCTGCAGAGCGTGGGCGCGGCTTGGCTGATGACGTCGCTGGCCGCCTCGGCCACCATGGTGGCGCTGGTGCAGGCGGTGACCAGCCTGCCCATGTTCCTGTTGTCGCTTCCCGCGGGCGCCCTGGCCGACGTGATGGACCGGCGGCGGCTCCTCCTCGTCTCCCAAAGCTGGATGCTGGCGAGCGCCGCCGTGCTCGGCTTCCTCACCCTCGCCGGCCTCACCACGCCCGGCCTGCTGCTTCTCTTCACCTTTCTCCTCGGGCTGGGGACCGCGCTCAACGGACCGGCCTGGCAGGCCATCGTTCCGGAGCTCGTGCCGCGCGAGGACCTGCCGGGCGCCGTCACTCTCCAGAGCATCGGCTTCAACATCGCCCGCGCGGTCGGTCCGGCGGTCGGTGGCCTGCTGGTCGCCGCTGCCGGCCCGGAGGCCACATTCCTTTTGAATGCGGCCTCGTTCGTCGGAGTCCTCTGGGTCCTCCTGCGCTGGCGACGGAAGCCCCGGGAGTCCGTGCTGCCCGGCGAGCGCTTCTTCGGCGCGATGCGCACGGGCCTGCGCTACGTCCGGCACGCTCCGGAGGTCCGGGCGGTCATCGTGCGCGGCAGCACGTTCGTGCTCTGCGCCAGCGCCTTGTGGGCGCTGCTCCCGGTGGTGGCCCGGACCGGGCTCAAGCAGGGTCCCGCCGGCTACGGTCTGCTGCTCGCCGCTCTCGGTGCCGGGGCCATCTCCGGAGCCTTCGCCCTCCCCCGCCTCAAGCGGCGGAGCTCATCCAAAGGGGTGGTCCTGGTCGCCATCCTCCTCTTCGCGTTCGGAATGATCGCTCTCGGCTCCTTCCGCATCTTCTGGCTGATCCTGGTGGCCCTGTTCGGCGCCGGCGGCGCCTGGCTGTCGCTCCTGTCGAGCCTCAACGTGGCGCTCCAGACGGTCGTCCCCTCCTGGGTGCGGGGCCGGGCGCTCTCGGTCTACATGCTGGGCATCTTCGGAGGGCTCGCGGCAGGCAGCGCCCTCTGGGGTGCCGTGGCCGACCGCTTCGGCACCGCTCCGGCCTTGTGGTCCGCCGCGGGCGGCATGGTCCTCGGGCTCGCCGCCACCTGGCGCGTCCACCTTCCCTCGGGCGAAGGGCTCAACCTGGCGCCTTCGCGGCAGTGGCCGGCTCCCCGCGTGGCGAGCGACCTGGAGCTCGAGAGCGGACCGGTCCTGGTGACCATCGAGTACCGGATCGATCCGGAGCGCGCTCCCGAATTCGTCCCCGCCATGCAGGACCTCCGGCGCATCCGTCTGCGCGACGGCTCTCTCCAGTGGGGGCTGTTCAACGACGCCGACCATCCCGACCGCTGGACCGAGGTGTTCCTCGTGGAGTCCTGGATCGAGCACCTGCGCCAGCACGAGAGGGTCACCGTGGCCGATGAAGAGGTCCGCCAACGCGCCGGCTCGTTCCACCTCGGTGACCAGCCGCCGGAAGTCCGCCATCTCGTGGCCGAGCGGGGGCCGCGGCCCTCTTGACCCTGGACCGGAGTCCACGGTTTACGCTCTTGGTGATGACGGACGAGATCCCCGATCGGCCCTTGAAGGCGGGCGAGCTCGCAGAGCGGGCGGGCGTGAGCAAGGACACCCTGCGCTTCTACGAGCGCCGGGGCCTCCTCCCCCGCCCCGAGCGGACGGCCAACAACTACCGGGCCTATCCGCCCGAGACGGTGGCCCGCGTGCTCTGGATCCGCAAGGTCCTGGCCTCCGGCTTCACGGTCGAGGAGCTGGCGCGCATCCTCGCCGAGCGCGATCGCGGCGGTGTGCCATGCCGCCGGGTGCGCGACTTGGGCGCCGGCAAGCTCGCCGATCTGGAGGAGCGCATCCGCGAGCTCGAAGCCTCGCGAGACAACCTCCGGGAGCTGCTGGACGATTGGGACCGGCGTCTCGAAGAGGCGGGGCCGGACCGGCGCGCCGGGCTGCTCGATGCGCTCGCCGGACGCGGCCCGGAGCCGGCCGGGGGCTCGCCGTCCCGCAAACGATCTGACAAGGAGACTTCACGATGAGAATGACGATTCAGACGACGGGAGCGATCCTTCTTCTCCTCGGCGGGACCCTGGCCTCCTCGGCCCGCGCCGCCGAGCCGGCCAATCCCTGCCCTCTCCACGCCCAGCACCAGGCTGCCGCAGAGCACGAGCACAATGGGGTCGCCGGAGTCGACCAGCGCGGCGACGAGGTGATGGGCTTCTCGCACCAGCGGACGACGCATCATTTCCTGCTCGAGCCCGAAGGGGGCACGATCCAGGTGGAGGCCAACGATCCTCAGGACACGGAGAGTCTCCAGCAGGTCCGGACCCACCTCGCCGAGGTCGCCCGTCAGTTTGCGGCCGGCGATTTCTCGATGCCGCAGGCGATCCACGACCGGGTCCTCCCCGGCGTGCCGGAGATGATGGAGCACAAAGACGCCATCGCCTATCGCTTCGAAAGTCTCGAGGACGGCGGCCGGGTGGTGATCCGGACGGCCGACACCGAAGCGGTCACCGCGATCCACGCCTTCCTGGAAGCCCAGATCAGCGACCACCGCACGGGCGACGCACACTGACGCCCCACAATCTCCGTACCTCTTTTTCTAACCTGCACCCCTCTCCCGCTCGCGGGAGAGGGGCCGGGGGTGAGGGCCTACTCCCGCCGCAGCGCCACCAGCGGATCCAGCGCGCTCGCCCGGTGCGCGGGGATCGAGCTCGCGACCACGGCCACCGCGGTGAGCACCACGGCGGCGACCACGAAGGTCAATGGATCGGTGACGCTGACTCCCACCAGCAGGCTCTTGAGCACCCGCGTCCCGGCGAGCACCAGACCGAGACCGATCGCCACGCCGATCCCCACCGCCACCAGGCCCTGGCGGACGATCAGTCCCAGCACCTGCCCGGCGGTGGCCCCGAGCGCCATCCGCACTCCGATCTCGCGGGTCCGCTGGGTCACCAGATAGGACAGCACGCCGTAGATTCCCACCCCGGCGAGCACCAGCGCCAGGAACGCCAGCGCGCACATCAGGACCATGTTGAAGCGGTGGTTGCCGACCGAGCGGGCCTCGATCTCCTCCATCGTCGCCACATCGGTGACCGGCTGCTGCGGATCGACCGCCCAAATTTCCCGCTGGATGGACTCGAGCAGGTCGGAGCTGCTCCGGTCGGTGCGCACCACCAGCGCCGCCGGGAGGAGGCGGACGAACAGGGCTGCGATCGGCGGGTTCAACTGCCCGATCGGGATGTAGATGATCGGCGGCACGTCCTGGTCGAGACCGACCTCGCGCACGTCCTTGACGATGCCCACGATGCGCCGCGGCTGCGCGTCGGCCAGCTCGGGGACGTAGGGCTTGCCGATGGTGATCCGGGCGCCGAGGGCTCCCCCGGTGGGCCAGTACTGGCGCACCGCGGCTTCGTTGATCAGAGCGACCGGCTCGCTGCCCGCGCGGTCGCTCTCGTTCAAGAAACGGCCCTGGGCGAGGCGGAGCCCGAGGGTCTCGAAGTAGCCGGCGGTCGCGGCCCGGTACTGGGCGTCTCCGACTCCCTCGTCGCCCCCCGTGTACTTGCCCTCGATGGCGAACGGCATGTCCGGCCCCGGCTCGAGAGGCAGCGTGGTGGCGATCGCGGCGGAGCGCACGCCCGGCAAGGCCGCCACCCTCTCCCGCACCTGCCGGCAGAGCTGGTCGAGGGCCAGGGGAGTGCCGTAGCGCGCCTCGGGGAGCGAGAGCTTCAGGGTCAGCACGCCCTCGGGCTTGAACCCGGGATCGGTCGTGACGATCCCGGAGAAGCTCCGCGCCAGGAGGGCCGCCCCCGTGACGACGAGCAGAGCCACGGCCACCTCGCCGATCACCAGGGCGATGCGGGCGATCCGGCCGGCCCGGCCGCCGGTGGAGCGCGTCGAGTCCTGTTTGAGCGGATCGTTCAGGTTCGGCCGCGCCGCCTGGAGCGCCGGCGCCAGGCCGAACAGCAGGCCGGAGGCGATCGAGAGGGCGAAGGCGAAGAGAAGGACGGTGCCGTCGATGCCGACCTCGGGCAGGGACGAGCCGAAGAGCTGCGGTCCCTGGGACGCCGGGGCCAGAGCGAGGAGCGGCTCGAGCGTCCACGCCCCCAGCAGCACGCCGAGAGCGCCGCCGGCGAGGGCGAGCAGGAGGCTCTCGGTGAGGAGCTGCGCCACGATGCGCAGGGAGCTGGCCCCCAGGGCCGTGCGGAGAGCGATCTCCCGCCGCCGCGCCGCGGCGCGCGCGAGCTGCAAGTTGGCCAGGTTGACGCAGGCGATGAGCAGGACGAGGCCGACCGTCCCGAGCAGGATCAGCAGGGCCGGCCGCAGGCTCCCATAGAGCCGTTCCTGGAGAGTCTCCAGGGGGACCCTCTCCTGCTGGTCCATCTCATCCGGCCACGCCTTGCGGTATTGCTGCGCCAGGATGTTCATCTGGGCTTGCGCCCGCTGGATGGTCACGCCGCGCTTCAGCCGCGCGGAGATCTCCAGGTAGTTGGCCCTCTCCCGGCTTGCCGGATCGATCCCCACCGGAGTCCACAGCTCCGCCCTCACCGGGTACCGGAACCAGTCCGGCATGATCCCGACCACCGTGTAGGGCTCTCCGTTGAGGATCACCGGCTTTCCGATCAGCGAGCGATCTCCGCCGAAGCGGCGCTTCCACAGCGCATGGCTCAGGACCACCACCTTGGGGCCATGGGGAAGGTCCTCTTCGGGAACAAACTCGCGCCCGGCCTCGGGTCGCACGGCGAAGACCTTGAAGAAGTCGAGGCTCACCCGCGAGCCGGTGATGCGCTCGGGTGTGCCGTCGCCGCCGACGTTGAAGCCGGAGCCGATCGTGTCGTAGATGGCCACATGGTCGAAGACCGTGTTGTGGTCCCGCCAGAAGACGAACTTCGGTATCGCCACCGCGGTGGCGCTTCCACCCGGATAGCCACGCTCGATCTGGACGATCCCGCCCGGGTCGGGGAACGGCAGGGGACGGAGCATCAAGGCGTTGACCACGCTGAAGATCGCGGTATTCGCGCCGATGGCGAGACCCAGGGTCAGCAGGGAGACGATGGTGAACCCGGGCTTGCGCGCGAGCACCCGGACGGCATAACGGAGGTCCTGAAGCAGCGGGCTCATGAGGGCACGTCTCTCCTTCCGTGATGCCCTCCATACGCGATCGGGACGGAGCGGGTTTCGCGGGCCTGGAGAAGCGCTAGATTCTGGTTATGCTAATATACCATCCAGGTCGAGAGATCATCCATGCTCGGACGAGAGGTCATCTCGCAACAGGTTCATCGCTCCCTCGGCCACTACCGCGTGCTCGGCCGGCTCGGCAAAGCGCTTCGGCTTCCTCGGCCCGAAGCCGCACTCGCTTTTTCACCGCGTCCTGTTTTGCAGTGACCCCTCGGGGAGGGGCAGAGTTGGGAGTGCTTCCTCTCATACTTGTCACTCCCGCCGGCGAGTGATGAGGATTTTCAGGACGCGGAGGCGTTCCGGGTCTTCGCCATGGAAGAAGTGCCCCTTTTCGAGGCGCTTATACGTGCGGCCGATTTCCTGGCGAAGCTCCAGAAGGGCTTCATCGCGGGTGGCACCCATGGCTTCGAGATCCGCCTCAGGCAAGCTGGCCCGGTAGCGCTTGCCACTCGGTGCGATGCTGATGCTCAAGGGGGCCGTGAGGATCAGGTCAGGCTCAGGCAGAGTGCGAATCACGGCAAGAGCGGCCGGAATGGCTTGGCGGAGACGCTTTTCGAGCTTGAGAGCTTCCGCGGTGAGCTGCTTCAGGGAGCGAAAGATACGAGCATATTCCTTGAGGGCCGCCGCATACTCGCGCGCCTGCTCGGACTCGCGAAAGCGAGGACCGTCCGCACGATTGCGATGGTAGGTGCGGAGCACCTCGAAGTCGGAACGGGCGATGCGCAGGCTCTTGCCGCGCGGAATGTCGAGGTGCAAGTCCTCGATATAGCGGCTGAGCTTCACATTCGTGATGCCGAGGAGCTTTGCCGCCTGCACTCCAGTGAAGACCTCTTCCGAGGAGTCGGCCGCGGTTGTCTCAGCCTCGCCGGTTTCAGGCTCGTCCAGATCGTCGGTCATCGATTTCCCCTCTCGTCGAGCTGTGCCATCTCGCCGAAGAAGCGCCGGAGAGTCCTGGCCATCAGGCGCTCCAGATCCGCTTCGCTCGGTGGTGTCACCGATAGTGGTCGGCTCTCCGGTGGATGGACCGGTGGCTGAAAACCTCCGGTCGACAGCCGCAGGCGTTGTGCCGCCTCGCTGGGGGGCTCGCCCGTCTCGGGATAGGCGAACCGAAAGATCTCGGCCGGGCGCACTCCCATCGCCTCGGCGAGCGTCACGATGTGCTCGAAGCGAAGCTCGATCCCTCCGGAGAAGAGGCGGCTCAGGTAGCTCGTGCTCAGGCCGAGCTTGCGTTCGAGATCGGCATTGCGGAATCCGAGGACTCGCATAACAGTCCGCAGAGTCTGGATCATGTGCGCGGTTTCAGGTTCCATGCCCCGGCTCCTGGCCTGAATCGGTGGTTTGGCCGCCCTTGCGGAACCGGGTCGCCACGAGGACCTCGAGCGCTTCGAGGAAATGACCGAAGAGACGCCGGAAGCTCGCCAGGGCCGGATCGTCGAGGTCCTTCGTCGTCGTCATCAGGACGGTAATGGGGAAGATCTCGGCCCGATGCCGCAGAAGGTGTTCGGTATAGAACAAGGTCAAAGGATCGGTGCCCAGGGCCGTGAGGAGCCTCTCCAGCGTTTCGAGCTTCGGAAGCTCTTTGCCCTGCTCATACTTGGAAAGCTGGCTTTTCCCCACGCAGGTCTTGCGGGCCAGCGCAGCCTGGGTGAGGCCGGCCGCCTCGCGCAAGTCGCGCAGAGTCCTTCCCAACTCGGCGAACATTCCGCTTCGCATCGCATGCTCCCCATCCTCTAGCAAAAAGAGGCTCGCCCTGAAGGAAAGAGGGATACAACGGGGACGGTTTCCCCCAGGACGAGCCAAGGACCCTAAGATCGAATCAAACTTCGGCGACTCCTCAGGAACAGCCGGCCCGCGCCGGCAAGGCATCGATCAAACGGGCTAACGGGGCGTCGTAGGCCCCTGCTTCGACCGGCGGCTGGAAAGCCGATTTGAACAGCGCAGCGCAAGGAGCGCACCGGACCAGGAAATGACGCACGATTTCGCGGCACTCCGATCGGCTAGCGGTACCGGCCACAAAACGGTCCATGGCATTGGGATCAGGACAGCTCATCATGGGCGTTGCTCCTCACGCGAATTGGATCGGCCGGGTGGGGATGCGTGAGAAGCGCAGCATGCACAGCAGCCAAGCGCCGGTCTCCCAGGCCCCGTCCCAGGGATCTTCCGCCCCCGAGGCAAACATCCGGTCGAGAGCCTGCTGGGCGAGAGGACCTCCCTCCTCGGGCTCGAAGGTTTCGAGGTCGCGCCGGAAGGGCACGACGCTGGGAATCTCTCCCGCCGCCACCTGGAGTGCCAGCAGATCGATCGTCGCCAAGGCCAGCTCGGGGAGGTCGCGCGTCTCCAGGTAGTGATTGCGCAGCCCCCCCAACGTCGCCCGCGCTTCCTCGGTCTGGCCGAGCCGTGCCTTCGCCCGCGCTTCCAACCGGTAAAGGCTGGTCAGCTCGTCCGTGTCGCCGGCGAGAAGTGGATAGACCGACATGCCTTTTTCCAGGAGGTAGCGTGTGTAGCCGTCTCGATTTGGAGCATCCTCTTCGACGGCGCCGGCCAGACTCAGGACGGCTCGGCCACAGAGAGCCGGGTGACGGTTGGGGGGCGGGATGTTGGCGAGGACCTCGGCTGCCGCCCCGGCAAAGCCGAGCTCCGCGAGGAGCACGCCCTGAAGCAGGCTGGTCGTATCCCTCTCGTCGGCCGTGAGCTCATACAATCCCACTGCATAGCCCAGGAGAGCCACGGCTTCGTCGGGCCGTCCCTGCTCCCAACGGACCAGGCCGAGACCGCGCGAGAACGCTGCATGGTTCACCGGCTCCACCAGCGCCGGGACCGCCGAGACGAACGCCTCAGCGGCCAGATCGAGGTCGCCGTTCAAGCGATGGGCGTTGCCTTCGAGACAGAGGGCGCGGGCGAGGACCCCATCGGCCACCTGAGCCGGTGCAAGGTGGGGCGCCAGGTGGCCGGCGAGCCGGGCGAGCAGCAACGCTTCGTCGGGTGCGGCGAGTTGGGCCTCGGCGCTCTGCTGGAGCAGAACCTCCGCCAGAGCGAGAGAGTGGAATCGCTCCTGCTCGCGGAGAAGGTGGAACCGCTCCTCGGGAGTCGCGGCGGAGAGCAGCTCTTCGAGCAACGGCTCAGCGGCCGACGCATCCTCATTCATGGGTTCTCTTCCTTCTCGTCGCGGAGCAGGCCGCGCAGGCTGGCGATCAGAGGCTTCAGGAGATCGTGAACGGAGCAGCGGATCACCGCATCCAGCTCGAACAGGCCGGCGAGAGGCCCCTCGATGTCTTCCCCGTGCTCGGGCAGGCGGAGACCCGCGGCAATGGCCTCCAGGTCGGCCCGGATCTCGTCGAGCCGCTCGATGGCCCGGCGCACCTGCTCCCGGGCTGCAGCCAAAGCATCCGTCGTAGGTTCCGCCTCGTCCATGCCGATGCACTCTAGGCGGAAATCACGGCGTGGATTCCACGCATCTTCGAATTCCCCTAAGATAGGGACATGCCGGAAATTTTTCCGCACCGCACGACGCGGCGGCATTCCTGTCTCTCTTCTGTGTCACGTCCGCAGCTCCAGCGCGCACCTGGAATCTTGGAAGCACGAAAAGGGAGACGCCATGCCCAAGACGCCCCCGCCGTCGATCAGCCTGGCCTTCACGGACCTGCGCACCAGGACTGGCTTGAATCAACAAGAAGCCGCCGAGAAGCTCGGCATGGCCAAGTCCAGCCTCTCCGGCCTGGAGACGGGCGCACGGAACTTGAAACGCGACCAGGCCGACGATCTGCTGGAAAAGCTCGGCCAGGAGACCGAAGCCCTCGACGTGCTTCTCACGGCCCACGCGCTGATCGACGAGATGGCCGATCCGCTGTTGTCCGGGGATCCCGCCTCGCCGCTCGCGTTGACTCCCGAGGAGCGCCGGAGCTTCGCGCGGAGCGCCATGAGCGGGGCCGCCCTGGCCGGCCGGGCCATCTATGAAGAGCTGGTCCGGAAGCGGCGGGAGGTGATCCGGGCCGAGGCGCGCCGGCAGGCCGAGGAGGTCTGGAGCCGGCTCGAGAAGCACACCCGGCGCGAGCGCTTCGATCTCGTCGAAGGGTCGATCCGCGAAGCGCGGAGCTGGGCCCTGGTCGAGCTCCTCTGCCGCAGGAGCCTCCGCGCCGCCAGCCACGAGCCCCATGTCGCCGTCCATCTCGCCGAGCTGGCTTGCCATGTGGCCGAACGCATGGCGGGCGACGCCCGCTCGGTCGCCCATGCCCAGTCCTGTGCCTGGGCGCATCTCGGCAATGCCCGGCGCGTCGCCAGCGATCTCCCCGGCGGCGAGCGGGCGTTTGCGCGCGCCTGGGAACACTGGCCCGCCGGCGAAGGCTCGGACCTCGACCTTCTTCCCAAATGGCGGCTCTTCGATTTTGAAGCCTCGCTGCGCCGCGATCAGCGCAAGTTTCCCGAGGCGTTGGAACTGCATGACCAGGCCTTTGCCGTCTGTGGTGGGGGCGAGGCAGCCGGGCGCGTACTTCTGAAACAGGGCGCAACACAAGTGGTCATGGAAGATGTCGCGGGTGCGTTAAGGACCTTTGAAAAGGCACGCCCCGTCATCGAAGAAACTCCCGACCGCCGCCTCCACTGGACGCTCTTTTTCAACATTGCAACCGCTCTCGATCAAATTGGCCGGCATGAGGAAGTACAGCAGTTATTGCCACGGGTAAGGCAACTGACGATCGAGCTTCAAAGAAAGATAGATCTATTTCGTTTGGATTGGTTGGAAGCCCGTGTTCTCTTGAGCCGGGGCCAGCGGCCAGAAGCCATGGCCGGCTTTGAAAAGGTTCGGCGCAGTTTTACATCTGAGGGACTTGCTTTTGACACAGCCCTCTGTTCGCTGGAGCAGTCAATTCTGCTTCTGGAGAAAGACCGGCCGGCAGAGGTACGGGCGCTCGCCTGGGAAATGGGCTGGATCTTCGAAGCGCAAGATGTTCACCGCGAAGCCTTGGCTGCACTGAAGATTTTTTGTGAGGCTGCCCGCAAAAGGGAAGCTACCTTGGATCTCGCTCGACAGGTGCTGGATTTTCTGAAGAGGGTGCAGCGCGATCCGAGCCTGTGCTTCGAGAAGGCTCAAGCCGGCGAAAAGGACGCCCCCTCTTCCGGGCAGTCAAAGGTCCAGCCGGAAAAGGGGGACGAAAGCTGAGGGACCTCGCTAACCGCGACAACGGCCGTCAGGGTCGGCAATGCAACCTGCATCAGCCTGGTCGAGGCCACCCGAACCGGTTCTACAACTGCCGTTTGGTTCGAGAGCGCAGCCCAAGTCGACGACCTCATGGCAGCGGCCATATGGCTCAAGGGCACAGCCGAGGTCGCCAGCGGGACCGCTGGTCGACGAACACCCGCCGTTCGGTTCAGCAATGCAGCCGGCTTCGCCCCAGGCGCTGGTGAACAGGCTTAAGAGCTGAGCCCAGAGCCCGCTCAGCCCAGCGCTTTGCGGCTCTGCGGCAGCAGGCACCGCGGAGAAGGCGCCCAACAGAAGGAAGGCTGCGAGAGTGAGAGCTAGGGACTTTGTGCGCATGAAGACTCCCTGGAGAGCGCACCGGCGTGGTCTCCATGACCGCGCGGTCGACCCTCTTCAGGGCTATGGTGCCGCGAAAACGGTGGAGAAGTTCGCGTAACGACCCTTCAGCAGGGTTCAGGAGGCCTTCGGTATGGTGAAACGCGTTGACCCGGAAGATTCAAGGCTGCTGGCGGTGCTCCTCCGCAAGCGTGCCCGCGCAACGCAGGAGCAAGTGGGGAGCAGGGCTGGCATCGACCAGAGCGACCTGTCGAAGATCGAGCGCGGCGAGCTGGCGGCCTCCCAGGAGACGCTGGAGGACATTGCCGATGCGACCTGGTTTCGCCGGCACCTGGTCAGTCCCTCCCTTCGCTTCCTCCGAGCCTTCCGCCTCGCCGGTAGCCAGCCCGGCTCGACACAGACCCCCAGCGATCCGGAACCGGTGCTCTCGTCGGTGGCCAATTCGGCTGTGCTGGTCGCGACATCCGCCCTCCTCGAGCTGGATTCCAGCCGGGAGAGAGCTCCTTCTCCCGAGGAGGAAGCGCGAGATCTCGCCGAGATGTGCTCTCGCCTCGAGCGTGCCGCATCTCCTCGACTTCTAGTCGAGGGCCTCCACGAATTCCAGAGATGCGAGATCTGCCTCTGGCTCTGTCAGACAAGCAGCGACCGCGTGACAGCTGAGCCCCATAGGGCCCGCCAATTGGCAGAGGCGGCCTCTCGCTTGGCGGACCTCCTTGCGGCCCGGGAAAGCCGGCACTCGAGCTTCCGCTGTCTCGCGCTCGCTCAACTCGCCAACGCGTGCCGGGCTTGTGGTGATCTCCTCGGAGCGGAGAGGGCTCTCTACCAGGCCAGGAAGCTCTGGGAGGCCGGACATGGCCCCGGGCTCTTCCCCTCGTGGCGCCTTGACGATTGGGAAGCCTCCCTCCGGCGGGACCAGAGGCGCTACGGCGAGGCACTCAAGTTGCACGCGAGGGCCTTGCTGGCCAGTGGAGGCGGAGAAGCGGCAGGCTGGGTCCTCCTCAAGAAATCTTCCACCCTGGAACAGAAGGGCGATTTTGAAGCCGCGCTCGAGACCCTGGCCGAAGCGGAGCCCCTCATCGCCACTTCCTGGGATCGGCGGCTGCGCTGGGTCCTTCTTTTTAATCGGGCCGTGGTCCTGGATGACCTCGGCCGGCACGACGAGGTGGCCGAGCTTCTTCCCGGAGTGCGTGCCCTGACGGAGGAGCTGAACCAGGCCATGGACCTGATCCGGCTCGACTGGCTGGACGCGAGAGTGCTGCGCAGCCAGGGCCGGCGCGACGAGGCGCTCGACGGTTTTGCACGGGTGCGCGCCGCTTTCACAAAGGAAAAGATCGCCTACCATGCCGGCCTGGTGACCCTGGAGCTATCCGAGCTCCTGCTGGAGCGGGGCGAAACCGGCGCGGTGAAGACCCTCGCCAAAGAGATGCTCTGGATCTTCGAGAAGCAGGACGTGGAGCCGGAGGCCCGCAAAGCTCTGCGGCTCTTCTGCGACGCTGCCGCGCGGGAGGCGGTGACGCTCGACCTGGTCCGCCGGCTGGTCGCGCAGGTGCGGCGGGCGGGGCGGGGGTAGGGCGGCGGCGCAGGCTCATGAGGGCACGTCTCTCCTTCCGTGATGCCTTGCACTACGGAAGGCGGGCCGGAAGGGTTTCGGAGGAGAAGGCCCCAGGGGGTCACTCGCTGCCGAGCGGGATCTCGCAGGTCTGGTGCGCGGCGGGCAGGATGGCGGAGTCGTCGATCAGGTAGACCTTGGCGACGTTGTCCTCCACCTTGAAGCGCACGCGGCTGGCGTGCTCCTGCTCGAAGGCCGCGCCTTTCCAGTGGATCGTTCCGGCGTAGAGCCCGTTTCCCTCGTCCTTGAATTCTCCGGCGGATTCGAAGACGCCCCGCGGGTGCATGCAGGTGAGCGCTTCCTTGGCGAGGCTCTCCGTGAAGAGCTTCTGGTAGTCGCGGCCGGCGCATCCCGCCGGGATCAGGACGACGACGAGCAGAGCGGAAAGCAGGAGCCGAGAGGGAGCGCACGGGCGGCGGACAGTCGAGAGCAGGATCGTCATAGGGCCTCCGAATGGACGGATTCTACCGCTTCGAGGGGGTACTATTCGACCCGGATGATCCGCCGCGTCTCTCTCATCCTCCTCACGGCCTGGCTGGCCGCCTGCCGCCAGGCCCCGGTCCCCGAAGCCGGACCCGACGATCCGCCCATCGTTCCGGAGATCGCTGGCGCCGCGCCCGAAGGCCGTTCCGTGGTTTTCGTGGGGCTCGACGGGGCCGACTGGGAGCTCCTCGACATCTATGTGCGGGAAGGGCGGATGCCGAACCTCGCCGCGTTGATCCGCGAGGGGCGGACCGGGGTGCTGACCACGATCCAGCCTCCCCTCTCTCCTCTGGTCTGGACGACCGAGATGACCGGCGTAAGCCCGCTCGTGCACGGCATCCTCGATTTCACGCGGTTCCACCCGAAGACAGGCGAACGCGAGCCGATCCCGCGCGACGAGCGCCGGGTGCCGGCGGTCTGGAACATGGCTTCCGCGGCGGGCCGGAGCGTCGCCGTCTTCGGAATGTGGGCGACCTGGCCGGCCGAGCCGGTGCGCGGCCTCCTCGTCGCCGACCGCTTCTCGTCCTTCACCGCCTCTGGCCCGCCGCCCGCCGGCTCGGTGTATCCCCAGGACCGCGACGCCTGGGCACGGCAGATCCTGGAGCGAACGGAGCGCGAGGTGGATTTCGCAGCCTTGCGGTCCTACCTCCCCGACCTCACCGAGGCGGAATTCCGTGAGGCGGTCTCGCAGCCGGACCCGTACGCCCATCCGGTGAGCGCGCTGCAGCGCATTCTCGTCGAGACCCGCGTCTGGGACGCCCTGGCACGGACACGGATCGCCGAGCTCCGGCCGCACCTCTCCATCGTCTACTTCCAGGGGACCGACACCATCGGGCACGTCTTCGCGCCCTACGCGCCGCCGCGGCGTCCGGAGGTGGCGGAGGCGGACTACGCGCGGTTCCATCGGGTCCCCGAGCTCTACTTTGCGGAGATCGACCGCCTTCTCGGCGAGTACAGGGACCTGGCAGAGTGGACCGGCGCGGTGCTGATGCTCGCCTCGGACCACGGCTTCCGCTGGCGTGAGGCGCGGCCGGAGAAGCTGTCGAGCGCTGCCGTGGCCACGGCCGGACGCTGGCACCGCGACGAGGGAATCTACCTGTTGTGGGGTCCGGGGATCTCCCCTGGCACCCGGGAGCGGGCCAGCGTCGACCGGGTCTGCTCCACCCTCCTCTCCCTCCTCGGTCTGCCATCCGGTGCCGGTCTCGCCGGTCCTCCCCTGCCGGGAACGCCGGAGCTGCCGGGAAAAACCGTGGATTATCGCGCTCTCCTGCCGGCCGCGCCGGTCCCCTCACCCGCGGGCACTCAATCGACCGCGGAGATCGAGAAGCTGCGTTCCCTCGGCTATGTGGGGCGCAGCGAGCCCATGCGTGCGCCAGCGGGAACGGGATCGACACGCACGCCGGCCTCCTTCAACAATGAAGGGCTCCTCCTCCGCCAGGCCGGCCGGACCCGCGAGGCCGCCGTGGCCTTCGAACGGGCTCTCGCCCTCGATCCCCACTCGGCCTCGGCGCTGTGGAACCTGAGCGAGCTGCTGTACGCCGAGGGTCGCGAGCCGGAGAGGTCCGACGACCTCCTCGTGCAGGCCGCGGCGGCCGGGCTTCCCGAGGCAGCCGAGCGGGCGGGCTCGCGCGCTCTGGAGCTGGGGCGGGCCGGCCAGGCGGAACGGGCGTCGCGGCTGCTCGACCGCGCCCCGGCGGCTCTCCCGGACGACCCGGGCCTGCTTCTCCTGCGTGGACGCTTGCACCTGGACCGCCACGACTGCGCGTCCGCCCGAGCCGACTTCGCGGAGGCCTCGCGCCTCGCGCCGGAGAACGCCGTCGCCTGGGCCTCCCTCGGCCTCTCCGATCTCTGCCTCGGAGAGGCCGCCGCGGCCCGCCGCGCCCTCGAACGGTCGCTCGCGATCGATCCGGCGCAGCCTCAGGTGCGGGCGGCTCTGCGGGACCTCCCCCTTTGACCCCAGACGCACACGATCCACCGCCTCGAATGCGCCAACCGACCTCTCGGATGGCCCATCCGACTCCTCGAACGCGCCATCCGACCTCCCGGATGAGCCATCCGACCTCTCGGATGAGCCATCCGACCTCTCGGATGAGCCATCCGAGATCTCGGATGCGACATCCGACCTCTCGGATGCGACATCCGACTCCTCGTCTGCGACATCCGGCTCCTTGTCTGCGACACTCGACCTCTCGGATGCGACATCCGACCTCTCGTCTGCGACATCCGAGGGCTCGGATGCGACATCCGACCACTCGGATGCGACATTCGACCTCTCGGATGGAGCGTCCGACCTCCCGGATCGACCATCCGACTTCTCGGCTCGGCCGTTTCTGAGGTCCTGTGCTAAATTCGCTGTCACGTTTCTGTTCTGTGACAGCTCCGCCGCATCGAGCTGCCGCGTTGCCAATCCGCGCGCCGCGGATCGAGGAGATCGCGATGACTCAGCTGTGTCGCCGGTGCTTGGCCCTGGGAGTCCTCCTGCTGTTCGCCGTCGTGGGCGTCGCCTCGGCCCAGACCACGGGAAGCATCGTCGGGCGGGTGACCGATGAGCAGGGAGGCGTCCTCCCCGGTGTCACCGTCGAGGCCCGCAGCCCGGCCCTGCAGGGCGCCCGTACCGCCGTGACCGATGAGACAGGCACCTATCGCCTCACTCTCCTCCCCCCCGGCATCTACACCGTCAGCTTCACTCTCGAAGGGTTCGCCGCCGAGTCCCGGAAGGACGTGACCGTGGCGCTCGCCAAGGACACGGCCCTGAATCCCTCGCTGCGCACCGCCGTGGCCGAGGAGATCACGGTGACGGCCGAGGTCCCGGTGGTCAACACGACGACCACGGAGCTCGGCACCAGCCTCGACTCCCGGTCGCTGGAGACCCTGCCCACGGGGCGCAACTACTCGTCCGTGGTCCAGATCACCCCCGGCGTCTCCTCCGACGCCAACGCGGAAAACACGGGGCAGTCCTCGATCACGGTCTATGGCTCCACCGGCGCCGAGAACGTCTTCTACGTGGACGGCGTCAACACGACCGGAGTCGAGTACGGCTTCCAGGGCAAGGAGCTCAACTTCGAGTTCATCGAGGCCGTGGACGTGAAGACCGGCGGGTATGAGGCCGAGCTCGGCCGCGCCACGGGCGGCGTCATCAACGTGATCACCAAGTCGGGCGGCAACGAGTTCCACGGCGATGTCTTCGGCTATTACGACTCCGACTCCCTGCAGAGCTCCGCGGACCAGGTGGTCGCCACCAGCGGAACCGTGAACGGCTACACCCGCGACGACTACGGAATCGACCTCGGCGGCTATGTGCTCCGGGACAAGCTCTGGTTCTTCGCCGCCTACGACCGCGTCAAAAACAGCCAGGACAACGAGCTGGACCTGGATCCGCTCCCCACGCTGACCGTCACCTCCGACAGCGACCACGACCTGGGCGCCGCCAAGCTCACCTACCGGCTGAGCGAATCCCAGTCCCTGATCGGCACGTTCTTCCAGGACCCGCGCGACGACACCGGCGCGATCAACGACGCCCAGCACTCGCTGAACGGCGAGCCGGACACCTACGAGGGCATCCGCAGCTTCGGCGGGAAGGACTACGCGCTGCGCTACGAGGGAGTCCTCGCCTCGCAGTGGGTCCTCACCCTCCAGGGCGCCCGCCATCAGGAAGAGAACTCGGTCGGTCCGGCCACCGCCGACGGCGACCGCATCCAGTTCCGCGTCGCCTCCGCAGACTTCTTCCAGAACGGCGGCTTCGGTCTGATCCAGGAGAAGACCTTCGACCGCGACTTCTGGGGCGGCTCGCTCACCCGCTTCCTCGGCGGGCACCAGGTCAAATTCGGCGCCGAGTACGAAAAGGAATCGGCCGACGTGGTCCGGCGCTACTCGGGCGGCCAGCAGATCGACATCTTCACCCCCCCTCCGGGTTTTCCCGCGGTCATCTTCAGCCATTTCTACTGGACCACGCCGGACGCGACGCTGGACAACGCCCCGGTGTCGGCTCTGGTGGCCTCGCCCGAGCACAAGATCACCACCGCCTATCTCCAGGACCGCTGGTCCGCGCGGCCGAACCTGACGGTGAACCTCGGTGTGCGCTGGGACCGCCAGGAGATCATCGACGCCTCGGGCGAGAAGCGGGTCGACCTGAAGAACGACTATGCGCCGCGCCTCGGCTTCGTGTGGGACCCCGAAGCGCAGGGGCACTCGAAGCTCTTCGGCTCTTTCGGCCGCTACTACGAGCAGATCCCGATGGACCTGGTCATCCGCTCGTTCTCCTTCGAGCGGCAGGCGCGCATCTTCAACACGAGCGCGGCCAGCACGCATCCGGATCCGGCGGCTGAAGCGGCTCTCGGCCGCTCGTCGGCCATCTTCGGCGGCTTCACCGAGCCGGTCGACCCCGACCTGGAGAACCAGTACCTCAACGAGTACATCCTCGGCTACGAGCGGGAGGTCCTGCCCGACGTGGCGGTCGGGATCAAGGGAATCTACCGCGAGTACGGCCAGGTCATCGAGGACTTCCTCTGTGCCGATGACGGCACCTACTGCATCGGCAATCCCGGCGAAGGGCTGATGAAGCGGGTCTTCACGCTCGACTACTCGCAGACCTTCCCGGCTCCCAAGCCCGAGCGCAAGTTCAAGGGCGTCCAGCTGGACGTCCAGAAGCGCCTGTCGAAAAACTGGCAGGGGCTCGCCTCGTACATCTACTCCAAGCTCGACGGGAACTTCGACGGCCTCTACTCGCCGTTCACCAACGTCGGCGCCGACCCCAACATCACGGCGGCCTACGACTACTACGACTTTTTCACCAACGGCGCCGACCTCACGCGGATCACCAACACCGGCCCGCTGTCGAACGACCGGCGGCACCAATTCAAGCTCTCGGGCACCTGGTTCAGCCCGTGGAAGCTCTCGGTGGGAGCCTCGGCCTACTACCGCACCGGCACCCCGATCACCCGCTACGGCTATTCCGACATCTACGGCCGCTACGAGTTCTTCCTCACCAAGCGGGGCGCCGAGGGGAGGACGCCCGACAATTACGAAGCGGACCTCCACCTCGGGTATCCGCTCACCGTCGGTCCGGTGACCGTCAACTTCCTCGCGGACGTCTTCAACCTCTTGAACGCCCAGAAAGCGATCCTGGTGGATGAGCGCTGGGGCTTCGAGGAAGCCGACAACGCCTCGCCCACCCCGGTCAACCCCGGGTACAAGAAACCGGTGCTGCGAACACCGCCGACCTCGTTCCGTCTCGGGGTGCGGGTGAGCTTCTAGCCCGAGGACGTATCCTCTGAAGATGTGATATTCTCTCCGTGGGAGGTTGGACGATGGGACAGACTGCCATGCACAGAGAGCAGCGCGACGGGGTCCTCACCGGGGAGATCACCGTTCGCTTCCGCGAAGCCCTCGACGACAGACAGCTCCAGCGCTTCGCTTCCGGGTATGGGCTCCGCCTGCTGCGGCGGAACGAATTCGTGCCACAGCAGGCGGTCTTCCAGCCGGCGGACCGGGCTGATCTCCCGGCCCTGGTCAGGACGATCGAAGGGGACGGGACCACGAAGGCGGTCTGGTTGAATACGCTTTCCCGCTACACGCGGGCGACGCGCTGAAGCGCCGGGCGGCTTCCTCCACCGCCCGGCCGGCATCGACCCGCCCGTGGCCCATCTCTAGACTGTGCCCCAGGGCGTTGTAGCCGCCTCCGATTTTCTGCGCCGTCTCTTCCAGCAGATTCTTCAGCTTCCACCGGTCCAGGCCGGGATGTACGGAGAGAACGAGCGCGGCGACCCCGGCCGTGATGGCCGTCGCCGCCGAGGTTCCCCCGAACTTGTTGGTGTGCAGGTCTCCCGGAGAATACCCCCGGCCCGGCAGCGACACGTCCGTGGTGAAGATCCGCTGAAACCCACCGCTCGAAGGAGCCACCACCGAGATCTCGGGCCCCCGGTTCGAATACTCCGCCCAGGTGCCCAGGTCTGTGGAAGCTCCAATCGCGATGGTGCTCAGGTCGCTGGCCGGGAAGGCGACCGGCGCTCCCTGACGGTTGCCGGCGGCACAGAAGACCGCCGCTCCCAACCCCTGCCGGCCCAGGGTCCCGGCATCCTCCAGGGCCTGTCGCACGTCGGGGCTGGAACCGCCGATCCAGGAGCAGGAGAGGACGTCTGCGTGGAGCGCGGCGTAGCGGATGGCGTTCGCGACGCCCTCGTCGCAAGCGAGATCATCCCCCCGGAAGATCTTGACGGGAAGGACGCGGCATCCCGGGGCAACGCCCACGGAACCGCCTTCGATTCCGGCCGCGGCAATCAGCCCCGCGCACGGGGTGCCGTGAATGTCGCCCAAGCACTTGGGCCGCGGATCGAGATGCCCAGGCTCTTCGAGGTCTGCCGAGAAGTCCCGCCCCAGCCGATCGAGAGCCATGGGCTCCGGATTCGACCAGAGGTTCGGCCTGAGATTGGGGTGTGCCAGATCGACTCCGTCGTCGAGCACGGCAACCACGATGCCGGGCTCACCCAGGGTGCGTTCCCAGGCGGCGGTCACGCGGACTCCTGCGCTGGCCGAGTGGCTGCACAGATGCCACTCCTCCGGGCGCATCGAGGGGGGACGCTCCCGCCGGTACTCCGACAAGAAGCTCGGAGCTGCGAAGACCACCTCGTCCATCTCCATCCACTCGTTGGCGAGAGCGATCAGCTCCAATCCCGTCGGCCGCCTCTCGCGTGGAGAGACGACGATCTGGTCGGAGATGAAAGGGTTGAACCGGCGCAGGGCACACCCCGCGTCCGCCAGGATGGCGCGGCGCCGCGACGCGGGGACCCAGCTCGCGAAGCGGAGGACCAGCTCGCGGTGGGCGACACGCAGAAGCCCGGTCGCGGCTTCGCGGAACACCGACAGCCGGGGAGAGGTCGATGAGCGGGCCGCGGGCCGTGCCTCCTCGCCCAGGTGGAGCAACTGCAATCGTCGCCCGTTCTTGTCCACGAGATCCACGACGCCCTCCGGGCGCCGGCCGGCGAGCACCAGATCGCGGGCCCTCATCGCGGCGCCCCCGGAGTCTCGATCCGCCACCGCCCGTCCTCCCGCACCCGGACCAGCACCATCCCGTCGCGATCCGTGCGGAGCATGGGGATGCCACGCTCTTCGAGGCGCTCGAGGACGGTTTCCGAGGGGTGGTGATAGATGTTCCGGACTCCCGCCGAGATCAGGGCGAGGCGCGGGCGCGCGGCGTCCAGGAACGACGAGGTCGAAGAGGTCTTGCTGCCATGGTGGGCGACCTTGAGGAGGTCCACCCGCACGTCCCACTCGCAGCACGAGAGGAGGTGAAACTCGGCCCAGCTCTCGATGTCGCCGGTCAAGAGGACGCTCCGGCCGAAGACCTCGGCGCGGATGACCAGGGAGCGTTCGTTGGTGCCGCGCCGCTCGTCCGCTTCCGGGTGGAGCACCCGCAGATGCCAGCGGCCGACCGCAGCCTCTTCGCCGGCCCAGAGCAGGCGGGTGCGGGCGCCCGGGAGATGCATCAATGAGCCGGCGCACCCCTTCGGCTCCCAGCCGGCGCCCATCCACACCTCGCGCACCGGCAGGTACGCCGCGATGTCGACCAGTCCCCCGCAATGGTCGTGGTCCGGATGGGTCATCACCACCGCGTCGAGCGAGCGCACTCCCTCGGCGAGCAGGGCCGGAAGGAGGACCCGTCCGCCCAGATCTCCGTGGTCCCAACCTCCTCCATCGACCAGCACCGCATGCTTGCCATCCCGCAACAGGATCGAGTCCCCCTGTCCGACGTCGAGCATCGCCAGCTCGGGTCCCCGCTCGCGATGTCCGGCGAGCGGAGCCCACAGGCACGCGGTCACGCAGATGCACCCGGCGGCCAGGGCCGCTGCACGCAGTACGGTGCGCTGGGGACGGACGAACAGAAGACAACCGATTCCTCCCGCCAGGAGCCACGCAGCCCACGGCTCGATCAGAACCGGCAGGGCGAGCCAGATGTCGGGACGGGTGTGCGCCGGCCAGCCGAACGGCGCGGCCAGAAGGTCCAGCACCGGGAGCAGGCTTCCGGCGAGACCCGGAGCTACGACGGCGAGACCGGTCCAGAGGAGCGAGGCGAGGAGCACCACGCCGGACCAGGGCACCGCCGCGAGGTTGAGCAAAGGAGCGAGAGGAGCGAGCGTCGGATAGCGCGGCAGGGCCCACGGGAGAGTGAAGAGCTGCGCCGCGACGCTCGCGGCGAGCGCCAGGGCCAGCCAGCCGGGCAGGCGCTTTCGCCAGCGTTCGGCGAGCGGCGGCGCAGCCAACAGGAGCCCCGCGGTGGCCGCGACGGTGAGCTGGAAGGCCGGGTCCTGGACGACCCGCGGGTCCAGGAGGGCCAGGAGGAGCACCGCCCAGCCCAGGGCGTTGGCTGCAGCAGGAGGTCTCTCGACGAGGAGGGCCAGGACGGCGAGGAGAGCCATCACTGCCGAACGAACGAGCGCCGGCAACGGCCCGACGAGGAGCAGGTAGAGCCCGATGGCGACCAGCATGAGCAGCAGGCGGAGGGTTCGGGGCAGCCGGCCGCCGAGCAGCCAGACCGCCCCCGCCACCAGCGCCACGTGGACGCCGGAGACGGACATCAGGTGGTAGGTCCCGGTCAGGCGCAGCCCCCGCTTCCAGGCGAGCGGCAGGCCCGAGGCATCCCCGAGGACGAGCGCCCGCGCCATGGCCTTGCCCTGGCGGTCGCCCGCGCTCTCCGGACCGGCCTGCCGATACGCACGGTCGACGCGGCGGCGGAGAGCTCCGGAGAGGGCGGCCACCGGGTCCGGCGGCGCTTCGATCTCCACCAGGGCGCGGCTCTTCGCCCGCAGCCGCCAGGGGCCGGGCGGCACCGCGACCCGGTTGGCAAAGCCGGACGAGCGGGTGAGGTATCCCTTGATCCGCAGCCGCGAGCCGTAGGCCGGCGGCTCTTCGGACCCCGCCAGCCGGACGGTCAGTGCCACGGAGGGCTCGGCGATCCGGCCTTCCTGGCGGAGACGGAGGAGGTCCGCCGGGGCGGCCCAGCCGCCGTCCTCGCCGGCTTCGGGCGTCCAGTGGCCGGAGATCCGGACGACCGCCTCGACGGGACGGTCGAGGTCGAACCCGGCGAGCGGGTCTTCGGGGAGGCCGAGCCGCACGGTCGCGGCGATCACCCCGAAGGCGAGGAAGGCGAGGCAGATTCCCGCGCGGCGGCGGAGCGCCAGCCCCAGGAGGGCGAGCGCACCCCAGAGCGGCAGGGAGACCCAGGGGAGATGGAAGGCGAGCAGGGAGCCGCCGGCAAACGCCGCGGCAGAGGGTAAAACGGGGGCATGGGTCGAGATGATGGTTTTCATGCCCATCATCAGTGGGAAAATCGGGGTCGATTCTTGCACTCGACCCGAAAGATTCCGAAAAAAAGTTTGGGCGAGGGGTCAGGGAGGGGGCGTAACTTCCGCCTCGGGAGAAAACAGGGACAGCACCGGCAGCGCGAGGCGCTGGCGCAGGACCTGCCAGGTGAGGCGCTCGCGGGAGCGCTCCAGCTCATCCGCGGGGAGACGGCCGCGCAGACCCGACACGGTCTTCTCCACCGCCGCTTCCACCTCGCCTCGTAGTGAGCCCTCCAGGGAGCCGGCTGCCGCAGCGAGCATCTCTCGGTCGAGGACTGCCAGGCCCGCTTCGATCTCCTGGGGATCGCCGGCGAGGGAGAGGATCCGCACCGAGAGGCCATCGCGGCCGGCCAGATCCGGCGGGAGGGCGGCGGCGAGGGCTTGCAGACGGAGGAAGGGATCGAAGGCCGGCGCCGGCAGCCGCTCGCCCGGCGCGGTCAGCTCGCGGAGCTCCTCCCAGGCGGCCTCGACGGCCGGGGCGCAATAGCTGAGGCGGGAGATCTTTCCCTTGGCCCCCCGCTCCTTGCGCTTGGCGAAGACCTCCGCGAGCGCGCGCCGCACCACGTCGACCGGGATCCCGGCCCGATGCCAGCGGCGCGCGACGTGCCAATCCGCGGGGGGGAGCGTCAGCGGAGAGCCGCGCAGCTCGAGGAAGATCTCCTCGATCGCGCGGAAGTATTCGTGGTCCTCATCCACGATTGCGGTCGTAGATGAGCTTCAGGCCCACCAGGGTGAGCATGGGGTCGACCTGGCGGATGAGCTTGGAGCCGGAGGCGATGAGGTCGGCCTGGCCGCCGGTCGCCACGACGGTCTTGACGTCCGGCATCTCCGCGAGCAGCCGCTCCAGGATGCCGTCCACCAGGCCCACGTACCCGTAGTAGATGCCCGCCTGCATGGCGCCCGCCGTGTTCTTGCCGATCAGCTCGGCCGGCTTGCGGACGTCGACCCGGTAGAGGCGCGAGGCGCGGGCAAACAGGGCCTCGGCCGAGATCATGATGCCGGGCGCGATGATACCGCCCGTGTACTCCCCTGCCGCGTTGACCAGGTCGAACGTGGTCGCCGTCCCGAAATCCACCACGATGACCGGCGCGCCGTAGAGCTCGCGCGCCGCCAGGGCATTGACGATGCGGTCGGCGCCCACCTCGGTGGGGTTGTCATAGCGGATCGGCATGCCGGTGCGCACGCCGGGCTCGATGAACAGCGGCTTCTTGCCGAAGTAGCTCCGCGCCAGGTTCTCCAGGGTGTGATGGAGCGGCGGCACCACCGAAGAGATCACCACGGCCTCGGCCGAGGCCGGATCGATTTCCCCGCGGGTGAAGAGAGGCAGGAGGAGAGAGCCGTACTCGTCCGCGGTCCGCTCCTTGTCGGTGGACAGCCGGAAGCGTCCCCCTGGTAGACGCCGAACACGGTGTTCGTGTTGCCCACGTCGACCAGGACCAGGAGCCCGCTCCCTTCGGTTCCGCGAGAGCGCCTCCGGCGTCCGCCCGGTTCCTGATCCGTCACTCGATCACCTCCCCGGAAGCCACCACGATCTCCTCGCCGCCGCGCTCGAGCCGCAACCTCCCGCGCTCGTCGAAGCCCAGGAACGTCCCCTCAACGACCGCCTCGCCGATCCGGCACGAAATGGGGTCTCCGGGCCGGTGTACGGAGAGCTCGCGGTACCCGGCCACCACGGGGGTGGGGTCGCCCAGGTGGGCCAGCTCGCGCTCCAGGCCGGTCACCAGGTCCCAGGTCAGCTCCGCCAGAGAGATCTCCGGGCCGGAGCCGCCGAGCTGCTTCAAGGAAGTCCCGGTCTCCGGCAGATCCTCCTCCTCATGAGAATGGTTGACCCCGAAGCCGATGAGCGCCGCGGCCCCCTCGCCCGGGTGGACGAGCGCCTCGATGAGGATGCCGCCGACCTTCTTGCGGCCCGCGGCGGTCTCCACGACCAGGTCGTTGGGCCATTTGAGACGGCAGGGGACCGGCAGGTGGCGGGAGAGCGCGCGGCAGAGGCCGAGCCCGACGAGCATCGGCAGCGTCTGCAGCCGCTCGGGGTCGCGCATCGAAAGGACGCGGGTGGCGTAGACGCCCTTGCCGGCCGGCGAGATCCAGCTCCGTCCCTGACGGCCACGGCCGCCGCTCTGCTCCAGGGCGAGGATCAGGAGCGGATGGAGGTCCTGCGCCTCGACCTCGTAATCGGCGACGATCTCGCGGGCGAGCTGGTTGGTCGACGCGACGCGGCGGAGCACCACGAGGTTTTCGGGACGGCTTTCGCCTGCGGGGCGCGCCCGCTCCAGCTCCGCGAGATAGCGGGTGAAGGGATCCACTGGCGGCCCCGCCACGCTCCGGTTACTCGAAGCTCTCGGCCTGGCTCTCGAGCTCGCGCAGGCGATCCCGGATCACCATCTCGGCCATGTCCGGAATGACCTCCCAGGCGACATCGCGGATCGCCCGGTCCGCCATCAGCTCGACGACTCGGCGCGCGATCCGGTCCACGTCCTCATCGCTCAAAGCGCCGCCGCCGTTGCCAGCCGGAACGATGGCGCCGACCGCCAGTCCGCTCGGGGGAGCGACGACGATCGGAGGCGCGGTGGACTCGGGCTCGTGCGAGGCCTCGATCGACGGCGGGGGCGGCGCCTCGATGCGGGCCTCCGTCTCGGCGCGGCTCTCGACCAGGGGAGCAGCCCCTTGCGGCACGCCGAGCCGCTCCTCGGGCGTGGTGGCGAGCCCGTAGTCCTGGAAGATCCCGGCGTCGATCCGGCGGGTTTCCGCAGCGGGGGCCGGAGGCTCGAAGGAGGGGGTTTCGAACGGCGGGATCTCGAGAGCCGGAGCCGGATCGAACGAGGGGAGATCACCCCCCAGGCTGAGGTCCGCGGTGCCGTCCAGATCGATCATCGGCTCGCCGGCCGGCAGGAGCGTGCTCTCGTCGACCCGCAGCGTGCCGGGCTCCTCCTCCAGGGCGAAGGGGTGCTCTTCGAACGCGCTTTCCCCGATCGACGCGAAGGGCTGGTCCTCCTCCTGCGGGAACGGGATCGGAGCCGGGAACGGATCGGCGGTCGGTGGGGCCGGCGAAGGCTCCAGCTGGAAGCTCCCCCAGTCGGTGGTCAGAGGGGGCGGAGGGGTCGCCGGGGGGGGAGGGGGCTCGGGAGCCGCCGCGGTTGGCGCCGGACCGGCCGCCGGACCGGCCTTGGCCGCGAGCAGCTCCTCGACGCGCTGGAGGAGCTCCTGCGAGTCGAACGGCTTCTTGAGAAAAGAATCGGCCCCTGCCGATCGCGACTGTGCCTCGTCGAAAGGCTCGAAGGTGCCGACCAGCAGGAGAACGGGAATCTCCGGCAGCAGCTCCTTGGAGCGCCGGCAGACCTCGTAGCCGTTGGCTCCGGGCATGTGGACGTCGGCGATCACGAAGTCGGGGTTGACCTGCGGCAGGGCCGCGATCGCCTCGTCGCCGTTGCTGACGGCTTTGACCTCGTAATCCTCGTCGAGGAACGTCAGCTCGATGACCTTCTGGATCGTGACGCTGTCGTCGGCCAGCAGAATCCGTCGTCTCATTCGCGCCTCCGCATCGTGTCAGGCCGCCTGGAGACGGTCCTGCAGGTAGCGCACGATGTCCTTGGTGGACGTCCCGGGCAGGAAGATCTGGTCGATTCCAGCCTGCTTCAAACTGACGATGTCCTGCTCCGGGATGATGCCGCCGGCGAACACCAGCACGTCGTCGGCTCCCTGCTCGTGCAGCAGGCGGGTGATCTCGGGGAGGAGGCTGTTGTGGGCCCCCGACAGGATCGAGAGGCCCACGGCATCCACGTCCTCCTGGACGGCGGCGGCGGCGATCTGCTCCGGCGTCTGGCGCAGGCCGGTGTAGATCACCTCGTATCCCGCGTCGCGCAGAGCGCGCGCCACCACCTTCGCCCCCCGGTCGTGCCCATCCAGACCCGGTTTGGCGATCAGGATGCGCATCCGTCGTTCACTCATGGCGACGGATTGTACCAGAGCGCCTACGGCACCGTCTCGATGGCGGTCAGCCGGAAGCCCTGGGCGAGCCGGTCGTTCCAGTCTTTGGCGAACGCCGCGGCGTCCAGCAGTTGGGTCATCTTGCCCTGTCCTCCCCCCATCGCGAGGTCCCATCTCCGCGTGCCGCCGTCGTTGTAGCTCTCGATGTCGGTGATGGAGGTGCGGCCTTCGCCCTCCTTGCGTTTCCATTTCTCCTGAAGCTCCGCCCAGGTCAGCGCGTTGAAGATGCCGTAGCTCCCCGAGCCGCCCCGGAAGGCGCCGACACGCTGCCACTTCCCGCTGGCCTGCAAGATCTCCAGGTCCACCAGCCGGAGCCCCCCTCCCGAGAGATGGCTCCATTCGTCAATGAAGGGATTCAGGTCTCCAAGCCAGACCATGTCGTCGTCGACGCCCTCCTGAAAGGCCCCGACGAAGACGAACTTGTTGCCTTCGGTATAGACCTCGATGTCGGCGACGCGCATTCCCTCGTCGTGGAGCTTCTTCCATTGCGCGAAGGGTGGCTTGTATTCGAGACCGGGCACCAGCTCCTGCTTCCCCTCCAGGCTGCGGAAGATGCCGCCCCACAGGCGCTTTCCTCCCGCCTCCCAGTGCTCCATCTTGACCACCTTCACGCCCTGCGCTGCGTAGGCATCGACACGCGCCTTGAACGCGTCCCAGGGGAGGCCGAGCACGACCCCGTGCCCGGCGGCGTCCCTCAGGTAGCCGCCGACGAACTGCCGGGCGGCAGCCGCCGGCTTCTTCCCCTTCGCCGGCTGGGCGGGCGCGACGATGCCGGCGAGATCGTCGGGCATCTCGAAGCTGTCCGCGACCGCGGCGATGGAGACGACTCCCTGATCGCTCTTGATGTTGAGCGCGTAGTCGCCGCCCACCTGGAGATCGAGGGACGCCTTGCCGGCATCCTTCCAGGACTCGCTGAACCAGCCGTCGTCCTCGAACAGCGAGCACTCCACCTTGGCCGGGAAGCTCTTCAGCTCGAAGGACTTGTTGATCGCGATGTCCTGCGCCACCGTGCCCTCCTTGGCGGAGAAGATCTCGGTCTCCGCGCCGCCTCCGATCCGGCAGGTGAGCTTCCATTCACAGGTTCCGAACATGTCCGCGCAGTCGTCGACCGCCATCTTGGTGAAGCCGACGCGCCCGTAGCTCACCGCCGCCGCCGGAGCCCCCAACAGCAGCCCGGCCAGCACGGCAAGACCGGTCCCACGGCCCAAAACCGTTCTCCTCGTCATCATAAGGGTCGACCTCCTGGCGACATTCTGTCTCAAATCGGCGACGAAGGGGAAACTCTCAGCGCTCGGCGAAGAACTGGGTCAGGTCCGAGGAAGCCACCGGATAGCCCATCTGCCGCAGGAGAGAGACCACCTGCCCGCGGTGATAGGTCGAGTGGTTGACCATCTGGAGGACGGGCTGCCAGAGCGGGCGGGTGTGGGTCACCCCCTCCAGGCTGGTCCAGGTCAGAGGAGCGGCGAGCTGCTCGTCGGTCAAGCCGGCGAGGAACGCCTCGACGCCCGAGGCGTTCTCCTCCCAGGCGGTGATCCAGGACAGGAGGTCCGGGAAGTCGTCGGGGCCGAGCACGAAGTGATCGGGGTGTCCCAGGAAGCGGGAGAGCCAGAGCTTCTCCCCTCCCAGGATGTGGGCCATGGTCCCGAGCAGCGAACGGAAGCTCACCCCGGCGTCGCGGGTCAGGTGTTCGGCATCGACCGGGCGGACCGACTTGAGCATCTGGCGGTCCGCCCACAGCATGTACAGCAGCAGGTCCCGGGCAGCCCCGGCGGTGATCGACATGACGTTTTCCCCGGTCAGAAGACCGCCGGCTCCTCGTAGGTCCCGAACACGTCGCGCAGCGCGTCGCTGATTTCGCCCACCGTGCAGTAAGCCTTCACACAGTCCAGGATCAGCGGCATGGTGTTCTCGCTGCCCGCGGCGCCCCGCTTCAGAGCGTCCAGCGTGCGCGCCACCGCTCCCGGATCGCGGCGCTCCCGGACCTCGTTCAAGGAGGCGACCTGTCTCTCCGCCAGGTCGTCGGAGATGTAGAGGATGTCGATCGGCTTCTCGTTCTCCACCTGGAAGGCGTTCAAGCCGACGATGAGCTTCTCCTTCTCCTCGAACGCGCGCTGGTAGGCGAAGGAGGCGTCCATCAGCTCGCGCTGCGGGAAGCCGGCCTCGATCGCCTCCACCATACCGCCGAAGCCGTCGATCCGCCGGAAGTACTCGAAAGCGCCGTCCACCATGCGCCGGGTCATCTCCTCGACGAACCAGCTGCCGCCGAGCGGGTCGACCGTGTTGATGACCCCGGACTCGTGGGCGATGATCTGCTGCGTCCTGAGAGCCGTGCGCGCGTTCTCCTCGGTCGGCAGGGCGAGCGTCTCGTCCAGGGCGTTGGTGTGCAGCGACTGCGTGCCGCCCAAGACAGCGGCGAGCGCCTGGATCGTGGTGCGCACCACGTTGTTGACCGGCTGCTGCGCGGTCAGCGAGCAGCCCGCGGTCTGGGTGTGGAAGCGCAGCATAGAGGAGCGCGGGTTCTTCGCGCCGTAGCGCTCGCGCATCACCGTGGCCCAGATCCGCCGCGCCGCCCGGAACTTGGCGACCTCCTCGAAGAAGTCGTTGTGGCTGTTGAAGAAGAAGGAGAGCCGCGGCGCGAACTCGTCGACCGGAAGCCCGGCGTCGATGCCGTACTGCACGTACTCCATGCCGTCGCGCAGAGTGAACGCCAGCTCCTGGAGCGCCGTCGAGCCCGCCTCGCGGATGTGGTACCCGGAGATCGAGATCGTGTTCCAGCGCGGCACCTCTCGCGCCGCGAAGGCGAACTGGTCGGTGATCAGCCGCATGGACGGCCGCGGCGGATAGATGTACTCCTTCTGCGCGATGTACTCCTTGAGGATGTCGTTCTGCAACGTCCCGGCCACCTGCCGCCGGACGTCGACCCCCTGCTGCTCGGCGACCGCCAGATACATGGCAAAGAGGATCGGCGCCGTCGAGTTGATCGTCATCGAGGTCGTCACCTCGCCGAGCGGGATCCCCGCGAACAGGGTCTCCATGTCGGCCAGGGTGTCGATGGCCACGCCGCACTTGCCGACCTCGCCCCTGGACATGTGGTGGTCGGAGTCGTAGCCGTACAGGGTCGGCAGATGGAAGGCTACCGAGAGGCCGGTCTGCCCCTGAGCCAGGAGATACTTGAAGCGCTGGTTGGTGTCCGCGGCCGTGCCGAAGCCGGCGAACTGCCGCATCGTCCACAGCTTGCCCCGGTAGCCGGTGGGATGGATGCCGCGGGTGTAGGGAAACTCGCCGGGGATGCCGACGTCCTGGCGCGGATCGACGTCCGCCACCTGCTCGGGGGTGACCAGAGGCGGCACCTCCATGCCGGAGACCGTCGTGAAGTCCCGCTTCCAGAAGGGGACCTGCGCCTCGGACCTGGCTTTCGCCGACTCCCAGCGCTGGCGCGCCTCGGCCATGGTCTCGAGGACGTCCTCCTTGTAGATCGAGTCGGCGGGAGCGGTCTCCCGGCCGGGATCGGCAAGTATCATCGGCTCCTGGTCCTTCACGGCCATCGCGGCGGCTCCTTTCCAGAGGCCCCTAAGTATACCCGACCGGATTATGATGCCTCCGCGATGCGCAAACCGTGAGGACACCGACCAATGATCCGACGCAGCCATCTTTCCCTCCTCCTCGCTTTCGTCCTTGCCGCAACCGGGCTCGCCGGCTGCAACCGCGGGGAAAAGCAGGCGGAGACCCAACCCCAGAAGCAAAAGAGCGAGGCGCCTGCCCCCGGAGCGCCCACCCCCGGCACACCCGCGCCCGGCACACCGGCTCCCAGCGCGCCGGCTCCTGAAGCGCCTCTCCCGGGCGCCGCTCCCGGCCAGTCCACCCCGCCGGCCGGCGCGGACCAGCTCCCCGCCGTGGTCGCCCGCTGCAACGGCCAGGAGATCAAGAAGGAGGAGCTCATCGCGCGGGCGCAGGAGATGCGCCTCCAGCTCGCCCGGACGCGGGGCGTCCAGGTCCCCTTGAGCGCCGATTTCTACCGCGAGATCCTCGACGGCATCGTCGCCCACCAGCTCCTGCTCCAGGAGGCGAAGAAGCAGGGCATCTCGATCAGCGACGCCGAAGTCGACCAGATGATGCGGGGGTTCAAGAGCCGCTTCCCCAGCCAGGAGGTCTTCGACAAGCAGCTCGCCGCGAACAAGCTGACCGAGGCCCAGCTGCGCCAGAGGATGCGCCAGGACCCCGACGGCGTGGTCAACAAGCTGATCCAGAAGACGATCGTGCCCACGGTGCAGGTCTCGGAAGCCGACGCCCGCGCCTTCTACGACCAGAACCAGCAGCGGATGAAGACGCCGCCGCGCGTACACCTGCGGCACATCCTGATCGCCGTGGCCCCGCAGGCCCCCGCGGCCGATCGCCAGAAGGCGAAACAGAAGGCGGAGGACCTCCTCGCCCAGCTCAAGAACGGCGGCGACTTCGGCCAGCTCGCAGCCCAGAATTCGAACGACACCGGCTCGGCGACGCGGGGTGGAGATCTCTCCTGGATCGAGCCCGGCCAGACCGTGCCGCAATTCGAGAAGGCGGCTTTCGCCCTGAAGCAGCCGAACGAGCTCAGCCCGGTGGTCGAAACCCGCTTCGGCTACCACATCATCCAGCTGGTGGAGCGCCAGGAGTCGCAGAACGTCCCCTTCGAGCAGGCCAAGGGCCGCATCGGGATGGTCCTGCGCGACGAGAAGGTGAAGGAGGCGCTACGGGCGCACGTCCAGGAGCTGAAGACGAAGGCGAAGGTCGAGACCTACATCTAGCCAGCGCAAGCCAGAGCAGCGGGGCGGCCCGGCAAACCGACCCCTGCAGCCTGCCCACCCTTCCGGATAGGCGCTTCCCACTCTCGTGCGTCCTCGCCTCTGTCTTTTGGGGTGTATTGAGAGAGGACAGGTCAGCAGAAACTATCTTCTTGAACTCTGGCCTGGGCTCTCTCTCCCAGCCTCGCCGGGCAGCCGGTCGCCCAGGGAACGGCGGAGCAAGAGCGTCGAGACGGCCAGGCCGGACAGAAAGGAGAAGCGTATGACAACCGCACAGATCGTGCAGGAGACACCGAAGACACCGATCTCCGTCTCCAAGATGGATATCGAGGCTCTGAAGGACTACACCGACCAGATGGCCAAGTTCGCCTCGGGGGACGGGGTCGTCGCTATCCGCATCTGTGAGTGCTGCGTCCTGATTCAAGACTAGCAGCCAGGTTGCCGGGCGGGTCGGCCGGCGGGGGCTGGCCGTCCCGCTTCTGGTGCCCGGACAGATCGTGAGCTCTCTGGAGGGCCAAGCCGATGGCCGTGCAAAGCACCCACAACGTCGTCGTCCCCCTCGAGCAGTCGACGGATCAGGAAGGTCCCTATTACGCCCTGTTCAATTCCCTGGCCGGCTCGATCGACGTCATCGATCAGTCGGTCCTCGAAGGCCTCGGCCTGCTGTCCCCTTTGCGGGAAGACGTGGGCGAGTATCTGAGCCGCCGTGGCTATCTCTTCGCATCCGAGGAAGAGGAACGCGGACAGGCGCGCCTGCTGTATGAGGAGATGCTGCGCTTCCACCGCGCCACGGTACGCCAGCCGATCGTGGTGATCCCCAGCTACAACTGCAACCTCAAGTGTCCCTACTGCTGGCAGCGCCTCCATCACCTGGACTCGCCCGTCATCTCGCGAGAGATGGTCGACCACCTCTTCTCGGTCGCGCTGCCGGCGCTGATCGAGACGAGCTCGCCCGACCGGGTGGCCCTGACCGTCTTCGGGGGCGAGCCCTTGCAAGAGGAGCCGGCGCTGCAGGACCGCGTCGTCCAGATCCTCACTCTCGGGAAGGACGCCGGGTTCACCAACGGCATCATCACGAACGGCGTGGGCCTGGGCAAGGCTCTGCCCCGGATCGTGGGCAAGGTCGACGTGCTCCAGATCACCTTCGATGGTCCCCCCGACGTCCATCGCAAGAGGCGTCCCCTGCCTGGAGGGGACTCCTTCGCCCCCTTGGCCACCGCGGTCTCGGACGCCCTCGCCGCCGGCATCCGCGTGCGGGCGAGAGTCAACGTCGACGAGTCGAACCTCGAGCATCTGCCGGAGCTCTCCGACTTCGCGCGCAGCTTGGGATGGCTGGACAATCCCAGGATGTACTTCCACCTTGCACCGGTCAAGAACCACAATCCGCGCCATTGCGCGCCGTCGGAGTCAGAGCTCCTGCTCAAGGTTCTCGATCTCGCCGATCGCGACGAGCGGATGCGGGCTTTCGACCTCTCGGGCTTCGGCGGCATCAAGTATTTCCGGGGCTTCCAGGAGTCCGGCCTGTTCTCTCTCCACCGCTTCTTCAACTGTGAAGCGCAGATCAACTGCTGGGTGCTCGATCTCTATGGAGACCTCTACGCCTGCTGGGATTCCGCCGGCCTCAAGCACCTGGCCGTCGGGCGGTTCCATCCGGCGGTCGAGATCGACCCTCTCGCCCTGGGACGCTGGCGCAACCGAAACGCCCTCGACATCCCCGCCTGCCGGCAGTGCGCGGCGGCGCCCCACTGCGGCGGCGGATGCCAGTTCATCGCCTACGAGCATCACGGCGATCATGCCGCGCCCGCCTGCGATTCCCTGCTCGCCAGCTACGTGCAGGCGATCGGCAGGAACACGGGTTGGCTCCTGCAGCGAGCCCGGGCGGGAGATCACGCCGTGGGACTGGTCACCCGCGATGGCGTCGTGACCGCCGTCAACCGGCTCTTCGGTCTGCTCGACGAATCCCCGGAGCTGATCGATGCCATCAGTTGCAGTTGAGGGAGGCAAAATGAGTCATCCTGCATGCATTCCTTCAGATCCGGCCTGCGCCGGGGCCCGGCGCCCGCTGCGCATGCTCTTCTTCCTCGACTACCTGGATGAAACCGGCACGAGGTTCCCTAACTCCCCCGGGCTTCTTCCTTTCATTGGATTCGCGCGCAGCCGCGGGTTCGAGATCGACTTCGTTCCGACCCAGGCGGAGCTGTTCGAGCTCGCCTTGGACCCGGAGGTGGACGTCGTCGGCATCTCCTCCATGGAGCGTCTCCTGCCCAGATCGATTCCAGTAGCCCGGCGCCTGCGCCAGCTCCGTCCGGACTGCGTGCTCATGATCGGTGGCAATTCGATCGACGGCTTTGCCGTCGAGCTCGCCGCCGGCCTGTTCGACATCGTGGTGGTCGGCGAAGCCGATCATCTGCTGCCGGCCATTCTGTCGGCCCTGGCGCACAGCCGCGGCCGGCTGGTTCCGCCGCCCCCCGAATACGCCTTCACTCTTCCCAACCGGCCCTGCCGCAGGGCCGCGGCGGACCCTGGCGGCGCCCTGACCACAGCCTGCGTCCAGAACCTTCTGGCCGCTGCCTTCCCGCGCCGGGCCGCGAACGGAGACTGGGCCGCGGTCGGGATCAGCAACGTCTACGTCCGCGACCCCGGCACAGCAACCGTCTGGCATCTGGACCCGCCGAGCGCCGACCTCGTCATCCCGGGCTCGGTGGATACGAATCCCGCGCCGCGGGACGAGGAGCTCGACGACCTCTGCGTGATCCCCTGGGAACTCGTCGAGAAGGAGGGTTGGAAGAACCTCGAGCTCTATGCGCAGCGAGGCTGCCGCTGGGGAAGGTGCAGCTTCTGCTCGGTCAGGGACACGTACATCCGGGCGATCTCGCCGGAGAAGACGGTCTCCATCATCGAGGAGGCCGCGCGCCGGCAGATCGAGACCGTCTCGTTCGCCGACAATCTCTTCATCCAGCAGCCGGAGTGGAACCGCAGGGTCCTGGACGGACTGATCGACAAGGACCTTCGCATCCCCTTGCGCGCCCAGACCCGAGCCGCCAGGACGGTGTGGCCGTTCCTCGGACGCATGCGGCGCGCCGGCTTCGAGTGGATTTCCTTCGGGCTCGAGACGGTCGATCCGGCGCGGGTCAGGTTCATGGTCAAGTCGCTCAATGGCCGTACCTATGTCGAGCAGGCCCGGGAGACGATCGCCCGCACGGCCGAGGCGGGGATCTACCCCGTCCTCTTCCTGATCATGGCCGACCCGCGCTCCACGCTCCTGGAGATCGCCCACGAGATGAGCGACGTCATCGACCTGATGTCGTACGTCTACCGGCGCACCCGGATCGTGCCCAAGGCCTCGTACGCCCCGGCGATGCTCCCGGTCGACGGCACGCAGATCGCCGCCGAGTTTCCCTTCGCGACCTGCGTCGAGTCGCTGGGACAACGTGACCTGACCTTGCCGACGATGTTCCACAATCCACCCGACGTGACTGATTTTCTGAACCGCATCGGCAAGAAGACAGCCGGCCTCCCCTGGCGGCGCGAGAATCTCGCATCGTTCCCCATCTACCTCGACTCCCTCCTCGCCACGGCGCGCGATCGCGGCCTGGCCGACCGCGGAGAGATCGAGCGCTGGGCCGGGCTGGCGGCCGGACATCTGGCGGAGCTCACGGACGCTCTGGACCGGGACCTTGAAGCGAGCATCGGAGATTTCGCCAGGCGGCTGGCCGCGGCCGAGCCCGCGGAGCCCTTCGCAATTGACTACCGGCGCTTCGGAGGCTACATCGAAGGAGTCTGCCGCCTGCGGCAGGGTCTCGTCGATGTGATCGAAGGAAGAGAGTGGAGAACCGGTCTCCCCGCCTCGGCGCAGGACGTGTACGCCGCCCCGTGAGGCTGCCATGAGATCGCGACGAGTCCAGTTGATCTGCATGCCTTATCAGCTCGCGGGGCTGTCTTCGTTGAGCATCGCCCTTCTCGCCACCTTTCTGCGGGAGAGAGAGGTCGAGGTCGTCGAGAGCTATCTGCACTTCCCTTTCGCCGAGGTCGTCGGCCCCGAGCTGTACGGCCGGATCGCCGAGGACTCGTCGGCCGCGAGCCGCGGGGAGCTTCTGTTCACCCGCGACTCGCGAGGGATCGCGAAGGACGACGAGCTCCAACGCACGCTGGCCAGGGATTTCGGCGGCGTCGCCGGGATGCGCGCGAAGCTCGACACGTTCCGCACCCTCTGCCTGGCCCGCGTCGAGGCCGCGGGCGCCGACCTGGTGGGTTTTTCCACCTCCTGCCACCAGCTTCTCCCCGCCCTCTGGCTGGCACGCCAGATCAAAGAGAGATGGCCGCACGTCCGCATCGTCTTCGGCGGTGCCGCGTGCACGCAGCCCATGGGCCGCCGGCTCTTCCAGGCCTACCCTGAAATCGACTACGTGGTCAGCGGCTATGGCGAGCAGCCACTGCTCGACTTGGCCCGCGGTACGGTGCCCGCCGGGCGAAAGCTCCTCGTCAACGAGCAGAGCCCGGATCTGGATGATCTGCCGATCCCGGATTACGGCCCGTTCCTCGCGCAGGCGGCCGCGTTCGGCCGCGACCGGCGGAACCTGATGCTCGCCTTCGAGACGTCGCGCGGCTGCTGGTGGGGACAGAAGTGCCATTGCACCTTCTGCGGCCTGAACCCGTTCGAGATCACCTATCACGCCAAAAGCTCCGACGCCGCCGTGACCCAGATCCGCACGCTGTGGGAGCGTTACGGCGTCAACCTGTTCGCCACGGACACCATCCTGTCCCTGCGCCATCTCCGCGAGGTGATGCCGCGGCTGGCCGCGTACGCCTCCAGGCCGAGCCTCTTTTATGAGGTCAAGGCGAACCTGCGAGAGAGCGAGGTCCGGCGGCTCCGCGACGCCAACGTGCTCTGGCTCCAGCCCGGCATCGAGAGCCTGAGCACACCGCTGCTCCAACACCTGCGCAAAGGTGTCACCACCATTCAGAACCTGGTCTTCCTGAAGTGGTGCCGCGAGCAGAGGATCCGCGTGTCGTGGAACCTCCTGTGCGGCATTCCAGGCGAACGGCCCGTGGACTACCAGGAGCAGATCGATCTGATGGCGCGCATTCCGCACCTGGCCCCGCCGCATGGCGTGTCTCCGATCCGCGTTGATCGTTTCAGTCCCTACTTCGAATCGCCCGCGGCTTTCGGTTGGAGCGCTCTGCGCCCGGTCCCGGTGTATCGCGAGCTCCACCCGCAGCTCCCCGAGGAAGAGCTCGCCGAACTGGCCTATCACTTCGAGGCCGTGGGAGGCGCGGTGAGCCCGGAGCAGTACTTCCATCCGCTGCGGGCCGCCGTCGAGGGCTGGCAGCGGCGCCATGTCGCCGGAGAGGGCCTCTTCTGGGATGAGGACAGGGGGCTGACCCGCCTCGCAGGCCAGGAGGCCCAGGTGTTCGAGCGCGCCCCCTCCCTGGAAGCCATTCTCGCGGCCACTCACGAGATCGTCGACCTCGCCGACCTCGCCTCCCGTCCCGGAGTCGAGGCGGCCGTCCTGGAGCAGATGCTCGCGGAGGGCGTCCTTTTCCGTGAAGGCAGGAAAGTGATCAATCTGGCAGTCCGGCTGCCGCAGAGCTTCGCTGCGGCGGCGGAAGGCATGGCGGTCCACTGACATGAACACGATATTCCACAATCTCCGTCATGGCTGGCGCCTGCTCAATCGGAACCGCGCCACCACGGTCGTCGTCCTTCTGACCCTCGCTCTCGGCATTGGTGCCAACGTCAGTCTCTACAGCATCGCGCGGGCCGTCCTGCTCAAGCCGCTGCCCTTCTCCGGGGGCGACCGCCTGATGCTGGTCTGGGAGAGTCAGGCCAAGACGAAGTCCTCCCAGCTTCCATTTTCGATGCCGGACTATCTCGACCTCCGGCGGCAGGCGCACTCGTTCTCGGCGCTCGAGGCTTTTCGCTTCGCTCCGACGGCGCTGACCGGCCGCGGAGAGCCGACATCCCTCCAGGGCCTGCGTGTCACCCCCGGCCTTCTGCCATCTCTGGGAGTCGAGGTCCAGAGGGGGCGCCTCTTCTCCGGCGCGCTCAAGACTCCGGAAGCGGGCGCCGTCCTCAGCGACAGGTCCTGGCGACAGCACTTCGGGGCCGATCCGGGAGCTCTCGGGAGCGCGCTCGAGCTCGATGGCCAGACCTATACGGTCGTCGGCGTCCTCCCGCCGGGCTTCCAGTTCCCTCCTCCCATCACCGTGAACGGTCAGTCCATGGGGCTCGATGAAGGAGCCGAGATCTTTCTTCCGCTCGACGTCACGCGGAGCGATGCCCGCCGCCGGAACCTCCTAGTCCTGGGAACCCTGGCACCGGGCGTCTCCCCGCAGGCGGCGAACGCCGAGCTGAAGGTCCTCGCGTCGCAGATGGTCCAGCTCCGGCCGGAGGTGAACCCGCCGGATCTCACGGCGTATGCTGTCTCCCTCGAGGACCAGGCGGTCGAGGAGGTCCGAACCCTGGTGGTGGTGCTTTTCTTCGCGGCGGGCCTGCTCCTGCTGGTCGTCTGCGCGAACGTCGCCAACGTCCTGCTGGCCCGGGCCACCGGCCGCAGCCGGGAGTTCTCGGTCCGTCTGGCTCTCGGCGCCAGTCGGTTCCGCCTCTTCCGCCAGCTGCTGACGGAGAGCCTCGTGCTCGGTTTGGGTGGAGCCGTGCTCGGGGCACTCCTCGCCTTCGGACTGGCCCGCGTCCTCGGAGCAACGCCGATCGAAGGCCTCCCGCTCGAAAACATCCGCATCGATCTTCCTGTTCTAGGCTTTTCGCTGCTCCTCGCCCTGGTGACCAACCTCTTGTTCGGTTTCGCGCCGGCCCTCCACGCCTCGCGCTCGGTATCGAGCCGCAGCCTCGCCGAGATGACTTCGGCCTCGGCGACGCCCACCCTGGGACGGCTTCCGCTGCAGAGGATCCTCGTCGTCTGCGAGCTGGCGCTCTCGATCATCCTGCTCTCGGCGGTCGGCCTGATGCTCCGCAGCTTGTGGAGCCTCCAGCGCGCCGACCTCGGCGTCGATCCCAAGGACGTGCTGACCGTGATTCTCGACTTCCCAGAAGAAAAATACCCGGAGCCCGCGCGCAAGACGCAGGCTGTGGAGGCCATGGTCGACCAGTTGCGCGCTCAGCCGGAAATCGCTGAGGCCGGCGCGGTGAGCGCCCTGCCGTTCTCCGCGATGATGGATGGCATCCGGTTCCTCATCGAGCAGGAGTCGACCGGGTCGGAGCAGATCCAGATCGCGACGCGGCAGGTGATCACGCCCGGCTATCTCGAGACGATGGGGCTCCATGTCGTCCAGGGGCGCGGCTTCAACAGCGGCGACCGCCGCGACAGCCCTCCCGTCGTCCTGATCAGCCAGAGCCTGGCCCTCCGCCACTGGCCGAACCGGAGCCCTGTCGGACAGAGGATGGCGGTCGGCAAGGAGGATATCGACGCGAAGCGCTGGAGCACCGTCCTCGGTGTCGTCCAGGATCTCCGGCTCCAGGGCCGGACGACCGCCGCGCGCCCCGTGGTCTACCTCCCCGTAGCCCAACTCCCCTCGCCCACCATGACCCTGGTCGGCCGGGTACGGGACAAGGCCACCACCGGTCCGGCCGCCCTGCGCCGGGCGGTCTGGGCCGTCGATCCGGCGCTCCCCATCGAGCTGCACACGATGCGCGAACGGCTGGACGAGGCGGCTCTGCAGCCCCGCGTGGGAGCCTGGGTCCTGGGCCTCTTCGCGAGCGTCGCTCTGACGCTCGGAGCGCTCGGGATCTATGGAATCGTGAGCTGCAACGTGGCGGCGCGCCGCCGCGAAATCGCCATCCGGATGGCTCTGGGCGCTCAGCGCCGGGAGATCACCACCCTCTTCCTTCGCTCCACCCTCATCATGTTCCTGGTGGGTCTCGTCCTGGGTCTCGGAGGGGCCCTGGCGATCGGCCAGGCCTTGGCGAGCATGCTGTTCGGCCTGAGCTCGACCCAACCCTCGATGCTCGTCTTGATCGCGGCGTTCCTCTGTCTCATCGGACTGGCGTCCACCTACCTGCCGGTGAAGATCGCCCTGCGCAAAGAGGACATTGCGGCAGAGCTGCGCGCGTCTTGACGAAGTCGATGTGGCAGGCTCGACCCGGAGAGCTCAAGAGACGGTGCTCTTCGCCTCGTCCGCAGAACCTCCCTCGAGGATCCGGGTCGCCTTGTCCACCTCCTCCAACGTCTCGATTTCCTCGCCGCCGGCCGCGCCGAGATCGCGGAAGCGGCGGGCGGCGGGGAGGACTCGGCCCTCGAGCGAGCCGACGGCGCGGTTGTAGGCGTCGACGCTCTGCGCCAGGGTGCGCCCCATCTGCGCGAGATGGGCGGCGAAGATGCGCAGCCGCTCGTGGAGGACCTTGCCGAGCTCGCTGATCGCCCGCGCGTTCTCCTCCACCCGCTCCTGCCGCCAGCCGTAGGCCACGGCCCGCAGGAGCGCGATCAGGGTCGTGGGCGTCGCCAGGATCACCCTCTGCTCGACGCCGTATTCGATAAGAGCGGGGTCCTGCTCCAGAGCCGCGCTGAAAAAGGTCTCTCCCGGGAGGAACAGGACGACGAACTCGGAGGCCGGCTCGAACTGGCTCCAGTAGCTCTTCTGGGCCAGCTTCTGGAGGTGGACGCGCACCCGCCGCGCATGCTCCACCAGCCGCTCGCGCCGCCGCTCCTCGTCGCCGGCCTCCAGGGCGTCCAGGTAGGCGTCGAGCGGCGCCTTGGCGTCGATCACCACGCTCTTGCCGCCGGGCAGGCGGACGACCAGATCGGGCCGCTGCCGGCCATCGTCCGTGTCCACGGTGGTCTGGGTGGCGAAGTCGCAGTAGGCGAGCATGCCGGCCATCTCGACCACCCGCTGCAGCTGGATCTCCCCCCAGCGGCCGCGCGCCGCGGGAGCTCGCAGGGCGCCGACGAGCTTGACCGTCTCGCGCTCCAGGCTCGCATGCGCCGCGCCAAGGCTCCGGAGGTGCTCGGTCAGGCCGGCGTAGGCGGCGGCGCGCGCCGTCTCCAACTCCTGGATCTTCCGGTCCACCTTGTCGAGCGAGTCGCGCAGCGGCGCCACCAGCTCGCCGATCGCCTGCTGCCGCCTCTCCAGATCCCCGCGGGCCGTCTCCTGGAACCGTTCCAGAGTCGCCTTGGCCAGGTGCAGGAACGACGCGTTGTTCCCCTGGAGCGCCTCCGAGGACAGAGCTTTGAAGGTGTCCGCGAGCCGCGCCTGCGCCGCGTCCAGGAGACGGAGCTTCTCCACCGCCCCCTGCCGTTCATGTTGCAGGGTGGTCTCCAGGCGCGCCAGCCGCTCGCGAGCGATGAGCCACGCTACGGCCGCTCCGGCGGCGAAGGCGGCGAGGATGAGTGCGACGGTGGCAAGAGAGAGCTGCATGGCTCTTCCGATCCGTTTCCGCCCTCAGTATAGCGCTCCGGGGGCGCACGGGACGGCAGGGACCTACTTCTGCAGCAAGCTCCGCGCGATCACCATCCTTTGCATCTCGCTGGTCCCCTCGTAGATGGTGGTGACGCGCACGTCGCGGTAGAGGCGGGCGATCTCGTAGTCCTCGTGGAAGCCGTTGCCGCCGTGGATCTGCAGGCTCTCGGCGCAGGCGCGGTTGGCGGCTTCCGAGGCGTAGAGCTTGGCCTGGGCGGCGAGACGCCCGGCCTCTCTGGTGTGCTCCTGCGCCGCGGCGCCGTGCATCAGGACGCGGGCCGCGGCCAGGTCGGTGGCGATCTGGGCGATGCGGAACTGGATCGCCTGATGCTGCGCGATCGGCACGCCGAACTGCACGCGCTCCTTGGCGTATTCGACCGCCAGCTCCAGCGCGCGCTGGTGGATGCCCACCGCCTGCGCGGCGATCCCCAGGCGCGAGTGGTCGAGGGTGGCGAAAGCGATCTTCAGCCCCTGCCCCTCCTCGCCCAGCAGGTTCTCCGCCGGGATCCGGCACTCCGAGAAGTAGATCTGGGCCGTGCGCGACGCCTTGAGCCCGAGCTTCTCCTCGGGCTGGCCCACCGAGAAGCCGGGAGCGTCCGCCGGGACCACGAAGGCCGACAGCCCCCGCTTGCCCGCTTCGGGGTCGGTCCGCGCCACGACCACGAAGGACTTCGCATACCCCGCGTTGGTGATCCATGCCTTCTCGCCGTCGAGCACCCAGAAGTCGCCGTCGCGCCGCGCCGTGGTGCGCAGGCTGCCCGCGTCGCTGCCGGCGCCGGGCTCGGTCAGGCCGAAGCCGCCGAGCGCCTCGCCCGAGGCGAGAGGCGGCAGCACCCGGCGCTTCAGCTCCTCGCCACCGAAGCGGGCGATCGGCCAGCAGCAGACCGAGTTGGTCACGCTCATGGAGACCGCCGTGGCCGGGCAGACGCGGGCGACCTCCTCAACCGCCAGGCAGTAGGTCAGGGGATCGAGCCCGGCGCCGCCATACTCCTCGGGGACCATCATCCCGAGGAGCCCCATCTCCCCCATCTCGCGGAGGATGCCCGCGGGAAATTCATGCTTACGGTCGCGCTCGGCCACGCCCGGACGGATGCGCTCCTCGGCGAAGCGCCGGACCTCGGAGCGCAGCAGCTCCTGGTCCTCGGTCAGCGAAAAGTCGATGCCGCTCTCCAGCATGGGTTCGGCGAGGACGGCCATCGGGACTACGCCTTGAGGACCTGGTCGGCGATCACCATCTTCTGGATCTCGCTGGTCCCCTCGTAGATCTCGGTGATGCGGGCGTCGCGGAAGTAGCGCTCCACGTTGTACTCCTTGGTGTAGCCGTAGCCGCCGTGGATCTGCAACGCCTTGTTGGTGACCCGCTGCGCCATTTCGGAGGCGAACAGCTTGGCCTGGGCCGCTTCCAGGGTGTAGCGCTTCTGGTTCTCCTTGGCCCAGGCCGCCTTCCAGGTGAGGAGGCGCGCCGCGTCGATCTCGGTCGACATGTCGGCCAGGTAGAACTGGATCGCCTGGAACTCGGCGAGCTTCTGGTTGAACTGCTCGCGCTGCTGGGAGTAGGCGAGCGCCTCCTCGAACGCCCCCTGGGCGATGCCTACCGCCTGCGCGGCGATGCCGATGCGGCCGCCGTCGAGCGTGGCCATGGCGACCTTGAAGCCGTCCCCCTCCTCGCCCAGACGGTAGCGGGCGGGGATGCGCAGATTGTCGAACGCCAGCTCGGTGGTGCCCGAGGCGTTCACTCCCAGCTTGAACTCGTGGGTGCCGTGGTGGTAGCCGGGCGTGTCCGTGGGCACGATGAAGCAGGTGATCCCCTTGTGCTTCTTCGCCAGGTCGATCGAGGCGAAGACGAGCGCCACGTCGGCGTCGGTGCCGTTGGTGATGAACACCTTGTTCCCGTTCAAGACGTAGTCGTCGCCGTCGCACCGGGCCGTGCTGCGCAGACCGGAGGGGTCGCTGCCGGCGCCGGGCTCGGTCAGCGCGAAGCAGCCGAGCTTCTGCCCCGCGGCGAGCGGAGTGAGGAACTCCTGCTTCTGCTCCTCGGTGCCGAACTTGAGGAGAGGATCGCAGACCAGGGAGTTGTTGACCGACAGGATGACGCCCGAGGTGGCACAGACGCGGCTGATCTCCTCGATGACGATCGCGTAGGAGACGGTGTCCATGCCGGCGCCGCCGTACTCCTCGGGCATGGCGACCCCGGCCAGGCCGATCTCGCCGGCCTGGTCGAAGAACGAGCGGGGGAACTCGCCCGACTCGTCGATCTCCTTCGCCCGCGGCTTCGCCACCTCTTCGGCGAACCGGCGGACGTTGTCTCGCAGCAGCTTCTGCTCTTCGCTGAGCTCGATTCTCATGGTGCCCGGATCGTACCAAACTCCCTGCCCTCCGGGCACCTCCCGTCAGCCCGGATACCGCTCGGGGTCTTCCCTGTAGGTCGACTCGTACTCCATGTTGCCGTCCTTCTTGTGGACCTTGATCTGGCCCAGCTCGGCTTCCTGAGCCAGCCGCCGGGCTTCCTGGACAGCCTCTTCCTTGGTTTCGTGCTCCGACCGGTAGTCGGCGTTCTCCTGGGAGACCACCCACTTCTCGGCCGAGGAGTTGGGGACCACGTGATAGACCACCCTGCCGTTGGCTTTGCTTGCTGTTGGCATACGCCTCACCTCCGCCGCCAGGAAGTTAGCAAGGAGCATGCCCGCTCCTCCCCATTCCCAGAAGGGTACGACTTGAGGCACAATCTCGGCCCGCCATGAAAGTGACGACCGCACCCCTCTCCTACACCGAAACGGAGATCCGCAGCTATCTGCCGACCGGCTGGAACCTCACCGACGACGGCCCCGGCAGCTGGGATCCCAAGAAGAAGCTCTGGCGGACAATGGTCCTCGACAACGTCGACTTCGACTGGCCGGTGGAGGTCAAGCCCGACGAGGCGTCGTCGCTCGGCCGGCTGGAGGCGCTGCGCAAGGCGATCGACCGCGTCTTCCGCGAGCGGCTGGGCAAGCGCTTCGGCCCTCTCCATTTGTGAGCTGGCCCCCCGATGCCGCAGCCGACCCGGCCGATCGCGATCTACCACGAGCACCAGGACTGGTTCCGCCCGCTCTTCACGGAGCTCGACCGCCGGGGCACTCCCTGGGTCCGGGTCGACGCGCGGCGCCACCACTTCGACATCGCGGCGCGGGAGCGCGAGTACTCTCTCCTGTTCAACCGCATGAGCCCGTCGGCCTACCTGCGGGGCTCCCATCACGGCATCTACCACACGCTCGCCTACCTCGCCCACCTCGAACGGCTCGGCACGCGGGTCATCAACGGCTCGGACGGGTTCCGGGTCGAGACCTCGAAGGCGCTGCAGCTCTCGCTCCTGGAGTCGCTCGGTCTCCAGTACCCGCGCGCCCGGGTGATCAACCATCCGGCCGAAGCGCCCGAGGCCGCGCGGGGCCTGCGCTTCCCCGTCGTCGTCAAGGCGAACCTCGGCGGCAGCGGCGCGGGTATCGTCCTCTATGACAGCCCGGACGAGCTCGCGGCGGCGGCGGAGCGCGGCACGATCGATCTCGGCATCGACAGCACGGCGCTGGTGCAGGAGTTCGTCCCGGCGCGCGGCGGGCACATCGTCCGCGTCGAGGTCCTCGGCCGGAAGTACCTCTACGCGATCCGCGTCTTCAGCCCGGTGGACGTGTTCAACATCTGCCCGGCCGACGCCTGCCAGACCACGGGCGGCATCGCCATCACCAGCGCGGCCTGCGCCATCGACGCGAAGGAAAGGGGCATCCGGGTCGAAGGGTATACGCCGCCGCCGCAGGTGATTGCGGACGTCGAACGGATCTTCGCCGCGGCGGCGATCGACGTCGGTGGGGTCGAGTACATGATCGACGACCGCGACGGCCAGCTCCTCTACTACGACATCAACGCCCTCTCGAATTTCGTCGCCGACGCGCCGCGCGTGGTCGGTTTCGATCCGTTCACCCGGCTGGTCGACTATCTCGAAGCGGAGGCCCAGGGATGAGATACGGATACTGGATGCCGGTCTTCGGCGGCTGGCTGCGCAACGTCGAGGACGAAGGGATGGAAGCGAGCTGGGGCTATGTCAGCCGCCTGGCGCGGAGGAGCGAGGAGATCGGCTTCGACCTGACTCTCGTCGCCGAGCTCAATCTCAATGACATCAAGGGGGTCGACGCCCCTTCGCTCGACGCGTGGTCGACCGCGGCTGCCCTCGCGGCGGTGACGCACCGCCTCGAGCTGATGGTCGCCGTGCGGCCGACCTTCCACCTGCCCGCCCTCCTCGCCAAGCAGGCGGCGAACATCGACCACATCAGCGGCGGGCGCCTCTCGCTCAACGTCGTCTCGTCCTGGTGGGCCGAGGAGGCGACGCAGTACGGCGTCGGCTTCGACACGCACGACGACCGCTACGCGCGGACGTCCGAGTGGCTGGAGGTGGTCGACGGCGTCTGGAAGCAGGGCCGCTTCTCGTTCAAAGGGCGCTACTACCAGGTCGCCGAGACCGTGCTGGAGCCGAAGCCGGTCTCGCGTCCCCGTCCCACGATCTATGCGGGCGGGGAGTCCGAGGCGGCCAAGGAGCTGATCGCCCGACAGTGCGACGCCTATGTGATGCACGGCGATCCGCCGGAGGTGATCCGCGACAAGGTGGTGGACATGGCGGCGCGGCGCGAGCGGCACGGTCTGCCGCCGATGCAGTACGGCGTTGCGGGCTATGCGATCGTGCGCGACTCGGAAGCCGAGGCGCAGCGCGAGCGCGAGCGCATCACCGACGTGCGGCAGAACGCCGCCGGGTTCGCCAACTACCAGCAATGGCTCGCCGGAACGCAGCTCGAGCGGCGCATGTCCCTGGAGGAGTACTCGGTCTCCAACCGGGGGCTGCGCACCGGGCTCGTCGGCACACCCGAGCAGGTGCGCGAGCGGATCGAGGAGCTCGCGGCCGCGGGCGTCGACCTCCTGCTGCTGCAGTTCAGCCCGCAGGCCGAGGAGATGGAGCGCTTCGCCGCGCAGGTGATCGGCGACGAAGCGGGGCCGGCTACAGCGACGTCCGGATACTCCAGAGGTCCGGAAACAGCGCCCTGAACAGCGTGCTCGCCAGATACTCGGAGCCGGCAGAGCCTCCGGTGCCGATCTTGGCGCCGATCGTCCGCTGCACCATCTTGACGTGGCGGTAGCGCCATTCCTGGACCCCTTCGTCCAGATCCACCATCCGTTCGCAGACCTCGCGGTTGGCAGGGTCCTCCCGATAGATCTGGATGAGGACCTTCTGGACCCGCTCGTCCTCCGGAACCGGCAGCGTGGGATCGCGCTCCAGGACGTCCACCGGGATGGGGTAGGCATTCAGGGAGAGGAAGCGAAGGAAGGAGGCGTAGAGGCTGGGGCGGCGCATCTCCTCTTCCAGACGGCGCAGCTCCTCGCTCCCTTCGGGCATCCACTTGAGCACCTCGGGCCGGCGGTGGCCGAAGGCGTACTCGACGAGCCGGAACTGGGCGGACTGGAAGCCGCTGGCGCTGTCGAGGCGGTAGCGGAAGCTGTTGAACGAGACCGGCGTCATGGTCTCCAGGACGTCCACCTGGGCGACGAGGGTCTTGAAGATGGTCAGGATCCGCTTGAACGTGGAGAGCGCACGCGGCGCCTCTCCGGTCTCCAGACAGTGCCGCAGCAGGTCGGTTTCATGGAGGACCTGCTTGAACCAGAGCTCATAGACCTGGTGAATGATGATGAACAGCGTCTCGTCGTGCTCCGGCCCTTCCGAAGCAGGCGTCTGCAGGTTCAGGAGCTCGTCGAGCCGCAAATAGGAGCTGTAGGTCCGGACCAAAGTTCCCCCTCCTTCGAGGGCAGGCTATCATCCCTCACTCGATCCTGATCACCAGCTTCCCCCGCACGTGCCCCGTTTCGCTGTAGCTGTGGGCATCGGCGATCCGCTCCAGCCGGAAGACCTCCTCGACGTGCGGCCGGAGCCTGCCGGCATCGATCAGCCGGCCGAGGAAGGCGAGGTCCTGGCCGCTCGGCTTGACGATGACGCTGCGGCACCTGCGGGCGGGGCCGAACAGCCCCGCGAGGGTGGAGGCCACAGACCGGATGAAGATTGCCGGACCGACGACGGTCGTCACGTAGACGCCTCCCTCCTCCAGGATCAGGTCGCACTCCCGAAAGGAGGAGTTCCCCGCGGCGTCGAAGACCACGTGGTAGGTCTCCTCGTCCGTGGTGAAGTCCTCCTGCTCGTAGTCGATGCCGCGGCCGGCGCCGAGCTCGCCGAGGAATGCCTGGTTGCGCCCGCTTGCCACGGCAACGACATGAGCCCCCAGGGCTTTGCCGAGCTGCACGGTGAAGTGGCCCACGCCTCCCGCGCCCCCGACCACCAGCAGCCGCTCCCCTTCCGCCAGCTCCCCCTTGTCGCGCAGCGCCTGGAGGGCCGTCAGGCCGCCCACCGGTACGGCTGCGGCCTCCTCGAAGGAGAGGCGCTCGGGTTTCGGGGCGGCAGCCTCCTCCCCCACCAGCACGTATTCGGCGTAGCCACCTCCGTGCGGGCTGTCCAGGAGGGCATAGACCGCATCTCCCGGAGCGAAGCGGCCGACCTCGGCTCCGACCGCCTCCACCTCGCCGGCCACGTCGTAGCCCAGGATCAACGGGAAGCGGGCGGGCTTCACCAGGCGCAACTGGCCCTTCCGCAGCTTCCAGTCGATCGGATTTACCGCCGCCGCGCGCACCCGGACGAGGAGCTGCCCCGGTCCCGGAGCCGGCTTCTCCACCTCGCGGATCTCGAGCCGGTCCGGGCCGCCGTATCCGCTGATCACCGCCGCTTTCATGAGGGGCAATCTACTCCATGGTAGATTCCCCCGCCATGGCCAGGCGCCTCCTCCTGATCAGCACGTCGACCACGCACGGGACCGGATATCTCGACCACTGTGCCGACCAGATCCAGGACCTGCTCGGGAATCTGCGGCGGGTCCTGTTTGTCCCCTATGCGCTCTACGACCACGATGCCTACGCGGAGAAGGCGCGCGAGCGGTATGCGCGGATGGGGTACGAGCTGACCTCGGTCCACGAGGCCGACGATCCGGCGGCCGCGGTCCGGGGAGCAGATGCCCTGTTCATCGGCGGCGGCAACACGTTCCGCCTGCTCACCCGTCTCTATGAGAAGGATCTCCTGGAGCCCATCCGCCGGCGGGTCGCGGCGGGGATGCCGTACGTAGGCACGAGCGCCGGGTCGAACGTGGCCTGCGTGACCATCCGGACCACCAACGACATGCCGATCGTTCAGCCGCCGAGCTTCGACGCGCTCGACCTGGTCCCGTTCAACCTCAATCCGCACTATCTCGATCCCGACCCGGCCTCGACCCACATGGGAGAGACGCGGGAGGAACGCCTGCGCCAGTTCCTGGAAGAGAACGACAAGGTCGTGGTGGGGCTGTGCGAAGGGGCCATGCTGCGGATCGAGGGGTCGAGCGTGCGGCTCCTCGGCTCGGCCGGAGCGCGGATCTTCCGGCGCGGACACGAGCCGCAGGAGCGGAGGCCGGGCGACGCGCTCGATTTCCTGCTCGCGGGCGCCGCCTGACGCGAAGGATCTCTCGTGCAACCCGGACGCGATCGCCAGCTCGTCACCACCGCCGTCCTCCTCGGCATGTTCCTGGCGGCCCTCGAGGCCACGGCCGTGGCGGCCGCGGTGCCGACCGCGGTGGGGGAGATGGGCGGCGTCTCGCACTACAGCTGGGTCTTCTCGGTCTACCTGCTCACCTCGACGACCACGGTCCCGCTCTTCGGCAAGCTCTCGGATCTCTACGGCCGGCGGATCATCTACCACGTTTCCGTTGGCCTCTTCCTGCTCGGCTCGGCGCTCTCGGGCATGGCGGGCTCGTTCGAGCAGCTCATCCTGTTCCGCGCCATCCAGGGCCTGGGCGCCGGAGGAGTCCAGCCGATCGCGATCACGATCGTCGGCGACATCTACAGCCTGGAGGAGAGGGGGCGGATCCAGGCTCTCTTTTCGGGCGTCTGGGCCTTCGCCAGCCTGATCGGACCTCTCTTGGGGGGCTGGATCACGGACACGCTCTCCTGGCGCTGGATCTTCTACGTGAACATCCCCTTCGGCCTCGCCTCGTCCTGGATGCTCCACCGCTACCTTCGGGAGAGGGGACAACGCCGCGAGCACCGCCTGGACGTCCTGGGGACGGTCACCCTGACGGCCGCGGTGACGCTCCTTCTGGTCGGGCTGGCCGAGGGGCCGGGGATCTGGGGATGGACGGACCTCCGGACGCTGGGTCTGTTCGGCGGCGCCCTGGTCTCTCTCCTCCTGTTCCTCTGGCAGGAGCGGCGGGCCGAGGAGCCCACGCTTCCCCTCGATCTGTTCCAGAACCGCCTCATCGCGGTGTCGAGCGTGGGTAACACGCTCCTGGGCATGCTCCTCTTCTCCCTCACCGCCTTCGTGCCGGTCTTCGCCCAGGGGGTGCTCGGCGGCACGGCCGTGGACGCCGGAACCGTGCTGACGCCGATCCTGGTCGGCTGGCCGATTTCGAGCACGATCGCTGGACGGTATCTGATGCGGATCGGCTATCGCACGTTCGCGCTGGGCGGCAGCCTGCTGCTGATCGCCGGAGGCGCGCTGCTCGCGGCGGTCGATGCCGCGTCGGGCCGGCCGCAGGTTCTGCTCTCGATGATGCTGCTCGGCCTGGGGATGGGGTTCACCTCGATGCCGTACCTCCTGGGCCCGCAGAACGCGGTGTCCTGGAACCGGCGGGGGGTGACGACGAGCTCGGTGCAGTTCTTCCGCACGATCGGCGGCTCGATCGCGGTGGCTGCCCTCGGAGCGCTCCTCAACGTCCGGCTGCACGCCGTGGACCCGCACCTCGATCCCAATGCCGCCCTCGATCCTTCCCTGCGGGCGAAGTCGAGCCCCGCAGCGCTCGCCCACCTCTCCTCGGCTCTCCTCCACGGGTTGCAGGGGGTTTTCCTGGTGACCGCCCTGATCGCCGCCGCCACCCTCGCCGTCGCCTGGCTCTTTCCCAAGGGAGTCGCCGCCGAGCACATCCATCCAGAACGGGATGCGGCGTAAGCCTCCGCTCCTACGGCCGCCGCCCCACCATCCCGAAATCCTGGCACCCGAACAGCAGCTCGTCGATCCGGTCGCGCAACCGGTTGACCTTGTCGGCGAGCTGCCGCTGCTCTTCTGGGACTTTCGCGAGGTCGATCTCGGGGAGGCGCTCGCCGGCAGGGAACGGGCGGAGGTCGAGGCGCTCGATCGGGTCGAAGCCGGCGAGCTCGTAGAGCAGCTTCAGGCTCTCGGGGTGGACCGGCCGCACATGGGTCGGATCGAGCCAGAAGTTGCGGGCCGCGACGAGGAGCGACAGCGGGCTCGGCGTCTCCAGGATCAGGACGCCCCCGGGCTTGAGCGCCCGGTAGGCCAGCCGCACCAGGCGGTCCAGCGAAGCGGCCGGCAGGTGCTCGATGACATGGAACGAGATCACGGCACCCAGGCTCCCCTCCTCCACCGCGGCCAGCGTGCCGAAGAGATCTCCTTCCATGGCTTCGAGACCCCGCTCGCGGCAGAGCGCCACCATGCGGGCGCTCGAGTCCACGCCGCGCGCCGGAATCCCCTGGTCGCGCAGGAGGGCCAGCGACTCGCCCCGGCCGCAGCCCAGGTCGAGGACCGGCGCGCCGGCGGGGAGCGTCTTCAGCCAGGGGAGGTAGACCGAGATGCGGTCCAGGATCTCCTCTTCGGTCCCGCGGTAGCGCCGCTCCAGCTCGAAATAGCCGTGCTCTTCGACGGCGCGGGCCAGGACCTCGGTCGTGGTGGCGGGAGCGGGACCGGGCACCGAGCCCAGGTGCGCCAGGGCGGCGCCCAGACTGCCCAGGAGGTCGCGGACCTCGCGGCGGTAGCGGTCGAGCTTCTGGTCGGCGCGGGCGAACAGGGCGTCGTTGTGCCGCATGATCTCGTGGATGCCCTCGGAATTCAGGGCCTCCAGGTATTCGAGACGGCGGCGGTGGTCGTCGCGGTGCTCCTCGTTGCGGATCAGGTGCTCGAGGAGGATCAGGTTGAAGGTCCGCTGGCGGTCCCAGAGGTCCTGCTGCGGCGTCCGGACCAGCGGCCGGACGAGGCGCTTGAAGAGCACGACGAGGCGGCCCACGAAGCCGCGATGGCTCGCGACGGGGAACGCGTGGTCCCCCCGCCAGAGCCATTGCCAGTCGTGGAGATCGCGGGTGGGCTCGACGAGGAAGTCGTCGAGGGACGGCGCGCGGCGCTGCGGGGGCTTCTCGTTCGCCTCCATGCGTCGCGCGCCGTGGGGGAAATTACTCTTCGCGGACGACCGCGACGGTGACCTCGGCCAGCACCTCGGGGTGCAGGTCGACGCGCACCGGGTGGTCGCCGAGGGTCTTGATGCCGCCTTCGAGATCGATCTTGCGGCGATCGACGACGAAGCCCTTGGCCTCCAGCGCCTCGGCAATGTCGCCGGCGGTCACCGAGCCGTAGAGGGTGTCCTTCTCGCCGACCCGTTTGGGGATCTCGATCCGGAGCCCCGCGAGGCGCGCCTTGATCTCCTCGGCGGCGCCGCGCTCCTTGGCATGCACCGCCTCGATCTTGACGCGCCGCTGCTCGAAGAGCTTCTGGTTGGCCGGCGTGTCCTCCATCGCGAGACCCTGCGGGAGCAGGTAGTTGCGGCCGAAACCCGGCTTGACCTCGACTGTCTCGCCGCGCTTGCCGAGGTGCCGCTGGTCACTGAGCAGAATGACTTTCAAGGCCGCCTCCTAGTCCGTGGTGAAGGGGATCAGCGCCAGATGGCGCGCCCGCTTGATCGCCTGCTGCAGGAAGCGCTGGTGCCGGGCGCAGGTCCCGGAGATCCGCCGCGGCAGGATCTTCGAGCGCTCGGGGATGAACTGCTGCAGCAGCTTCACGTCCTTGTAGTCGATGTAGTCGATCTTGTCCGCGCAGAACTTGCAGACCTTGCGGCGGCGGAAGAAGACCTTTCTCGGACGCGCCATGGTCAGATCTCCTCTCCGCTGTCGATGTCATCGTCCCCGGGCTCTTCCGCAATCGCGGGGCCGCCGGCGGCCGGGGCCGCCGCATTCCGGCGGGCCGCGCGCTTCAGGTCCTCATCGGTACGGACGGTCAGGAAGCGCAGGATCTTGTCGTTCTGCCGCATGCGGTGCTCGACCTCATGCAGGTTGTTCTTGCCGTTCGGGCTCTGGATGAAGAAGAGGACGTACTTGCCCTCGTTCAGCTTGTCGATGGGATAGGCGAGCTTGCGCCGGCCCCAGTTCTCCTCGCCGGTGATCTCGGCGGTGTTGCCCGCGGTGATCATCGTCTTGTAGTCCTGGGTCATGGTGACCACTTCCTCGTCGGAGACGCGCGGGTCCACGACGAACATCAGCTCGTAGGTACGCATGTGTCTGGAGAGACCTCCCTTTGGCCTGGGCAGTCCCGCTTCTCGCGGAACAGAGAGGAACGTGAATGCGGAACCGGGACACACCCGGTCCGCGACTCGGGAGGAGGTATTATACGCAGAATGGGGGAAAGCGCAAGGGCGCGCTACCCATTGAACCGGTTCATCGCCACCTCGACCCCCTCGCTCACCCACACCTCGCAGGCGTCGGCGGCGCGCTGGATCATGGCGGCGACGGTCTCCTGCTCCTCCGCCGCGAAGGGCGAGAGGACGAAGTCGGGCAGCTCGTCTCCGGTTGGGACGCCGGCTTCCGGCGCGATGCCGAGGCGCAGGCGCGGGACCTGGTCGGTGCGCAGGCTCTCCAGGATCGATTCGAGGCCGCGATGGCCGGCGGGGCTCCCCGTTCGGCGGAGGCGCAGACGGCCGAGCGGCAGGTTGACCTCGTCGTAGACCACCAGGATCTCCGCCGGGTCGAGCTCGTGCCGCTCGAGCAGACAGCGCGCGGCATAGCCGCTCCGGTTCATATAGGTCTGCGGCCGGGCCAGCCAGGGCCGGCCGTCGCCCCCGCCTCCGACCAGGGAGTTGCACTCCAGGTGGTCGATCGAGATCCCCCAGCGGCGGGCGAGCTCCTCGACCACCCGGAAACCCACGTTGTGGCGGGTCTCGCGATACTCCGCGCCGGGGTTCCCCAGGCCCAGGACGAGGCGGGTCAGCCTCAAGCCTCCTCGGTCTTGCCGCGCTTGATCACCTCGGGCTCGGCCCGCTCGCCCTCACCCGCGGTCTCCTCGGTCCGCACATGGCCGAGAGTGACGATCACCCGGTCCGGATCGTCGTGCAGCGTGACGCCCTGCGGCAGCTCGAGGTTTCGCGCCTCGAGGTGCTGGCCGACGTGCAGGCCCGTGACGTCGACGTCGATCTGCTTCGGGATGTCGCCCGGCAGGCAGTCGATCGTGAGCTCGCGGGTGGTGAACTCGAGCAGGCCGCCCTCGGTCTTGACACCCACGGGCGTGCCGACCAGCTCGAGGGGGACGGTGACCCGCACTTTCTGGGTCATCTCGATGCGCTGGAAGTCCAGATGGATGACCATCCGGCTCACCGGATCGCGCTGGAGGTCGCGCAGGATGGCATGGCGCTCCTGGCCGCTGTCGGAGAGCTTGAGGAGGAAGATGGGGTTCTCGCTGTCGGCTTTCTTCATCAGGTCGACGAACGACTTGCGGTCGAGCTCGATCGGCAGCGAGTCCTTGCCGGAGCCGTAGACCACCCCGGGGATCATGCCTTTGCGGCGAGACTCGCGGCTGCCGCCCTTGCCGGTCCTCTCGCGCTTCTGGACCTGGATCGTCATTTCGCTCATGGTTCGGTTGTCCTCACTTCTTTCTTCGGTGTTCGGTTCTATACGAACAGAGAGCTCACCGAGCTGTTCTCATGGATGCGGCGGATGGCGTCTCCGAGCAGCGGCGCGACCGAGAGCGGGCGCAGCTTCTGCGAGCGGGACAGCTTCTCCTCCAGGGGAGTCGTGTTGGTGATCAGCACGGTTTCGAGCGGCGACTCGTCGATCCGCTGCAAGGCGGGGCCGGAGAGGACGCCGTGGACTCCGGCCGCGAGCACCCGGCGGGAGCCCTTGGAGACCAGCGCCTCGACGGTCTTGGTCAGCGTGCCGGCCGTGTCGATGATGTCGTCCACGATGAGCGCGTTGCAGCCGTCGACGTCGCCGATGACGTGCATCACCTCCGCGGTATTGGGTGCCGTGCGGCGTTTGTCGACGATCGCCAGGCCGACCCCGAGCCGCTTGGCGATGGCGCGCGCGCGCTCGACGCCGCCGGCGTCCGGCGAGACGATCACCAGGTCGGGGATCTCGAGCTCGCGCACCGCGTCCAGGAGGACCGGCGCCGCGAACAGGTGATCGACCGGCACGTCGAAGAAGCCCTGGATCTGATCGGCGTGGAGGTCGAGCGTCAGGACGCGGTCGGCACCCGCCTTGGAGATCAGGTCGGCGACCAGCTTGGCGGTGATCGGCACGCGCGGGCGGTCCTTCTTGTCCTGCCGGGCGTAGCCGTAGTACGGGATGACTGCGGTGACCCGCGAGGCAGAGGAGCGCTTGAACGTGTCCAGCATGATCAGCAGCTCCATCAGGTTCTCGTTGACCGGATCGCAGGTCGGCTGCACGACGAAGACGTCCGAGCCGCGGACGTTCTCGTCGACCTGGCAGAAGATCTCGCCGTCCGAGAAGTTGTAGGCGGTCACCTTGCCGGCGGCCAGGTTGAGCGACTCACAGATCTCCTGCGCCAGGGCCGGATGCGCGCGTCCTCCGAAGATCTTCAATTCGCCAGGCATATCCCCTCGCTCGAGAAGAGAAAAAGAAAGCTCACCGCAACGCGGGAGGCGTGCGGAACCGGGCAGGTCCTTGCTCGCGCTCTCGATCTGGTTGGGGCGGGAGGATTCGAACCTCCGGGTGCCAGATCCAAAGTCTGGTGCCTTACCGCTTGGCGACGCCCCAGTCTCGGGTGCTCCTACGAACGGCCGCCCGGGAACCCCGGGCGGCTCCATTCTGCCTCAACCGGCACCCGTTCCCGGGGGCCGGAGCTCAGGTCACGGTCCAGAACGAGTCGCGGAGGTGGAAATCTTCCACCTCCTCGAGCGTCCTCTCGGGGGGCGCGGCGACGCTCAGACTTCCGGACGCCGCGACCCGCGCCTCTCCCTCGCCGGCCAGAGATGCCACCTGCGGCATCTTCTCCCCCCGTTCCCCGAGGATGCGCTCGTACTCTCCCAGGACCTTCTCCTCGATCATCCGCCGGGTCTCGTTGTTGAGCGGATGGGCGACATCCTTGAACTCGCCGTTCTTCTTCTTCCGGCTCGGCATGCTGATGAACAACCCCTCGCGGCCTTGAATGATCTTGATGTCGTTGACCATGAAGCAATGGTCGAAGACGATCGACACGAAGGCTTTGAGCTTCTCCTCCTGGATCGGAAAGACCTTGACCTCTGTGATCTCCATTGTGCGTCCCTCTCCGTCGTCCCTCTCGACTCGGCGTGCGGCGGCACGGCTCACGGGATGTGTGACCGCTGGCGGTGCCGAAACGCACCGCCGGCTCGCAGCGGCTTCTACCGGTCGGACGATGGACGGCGGACAAGGACCGCGTTGCTTCCGAGAGAGCCGCTCTGTTTCACGCGCCAGCTAGTTCAGGGATTATATACCCAGCGCGGCTCCCGGGAACGCTGAAAGACCACTTCCTCAAAAATCAACTTCCCCGCCCTGAGGCGGGAGGCGCAGGACACCCACGGCGGCCCGCACCGAGGCCCACTATGCTAGAGGGCGGCTCCCCGGCTGTCAAATCAGGGTGGGGGCGGGGGCTCGTCCTCGCCGGACAGGTCGGGCTCCCGGCAGGGTCCGGTGCGGTAGCCGGACGGCGAGTCGAGCGCAGCCGGCTCCCCTTTGAGAGGCTCCTGCAGCACCTCCCGCCAGCGCATCTGCACGTTGCGCCCGCGGTCGGAGAGGATGGCCCAGTCGTCGTCGCTCCTCACCCACCAGATGGACGGCGCTCCCCCTTCCGCCAGGGTCCAGCTCCGGACCATGCCGTCGCCGCTCAAGACCGCGGTCCACACCCGGCCCGCCGCGTCGTGGAAGCTGACCTGCCCTCCGTGCGGCTGCGGCGGCTCGGCGGGGAGCGAGGGCACCCGGCCGAGCAGCAGGGACGGCAGGGTGAGCAGGGGGAAAGGGCCGAGAGCGACCCCCGAAAGATCGAAGCTCCCCTCGAACACGCACGAGCTGCGGTTGCGGTGGTTGAGGAAAAGCCCCCGGCTGTGGGCCACGTCCAGGCTCCAGAGGGAACGGCCCACCGGATCCACGGCCTGGATCTGGTAGCGCTCCGGCGAGGCCAGGCGCAGCGTCACCTTGAACGAGCCCTCGCCTTCGGGCCCTGCGTAGTGGACGCGATAGAGCCGCTGGGTGTGGAGCGCCGCCGCGGGAATCTCCCAGGCGGCGGCCCCCGGCCCCGGAGCGGTCACCGGACGCGGGCGCGGAGCGCCGGCGCAGCCGGCGAGGCTCGCTGCAAAGAAGAAGATCAGGGCGGCGGCGGCCCTACCCCCGTGGCCGGTCGTGGCCCCGCCCGAGCTCGTCGAGCTTGTGACGCACCTTCTCCGCGTTGTCGTCCCCCAGCTCGAGCGCCTTCTGATAGGCCGCTCGCGCCTGATCGTTCTGCCCCAGCGCCACATAGACATCTCCCAGGTGCTCTTGCAGCGTTGCGTCCGTGGGTTCGAGACGGGCAGCGCGTTCGAGATAACCGCGGGCCTGCTCATGACGGCCGAGCCGGAAATAGGTCCATCCGAGCGAGTCGACGTAGGCGCCGTTGTCCGGATCGAGAGCCACGGCCCGCCGCACGAGCCGCAGCGCCTCGTCCAGGTTCTCGCCCGACTCGGCGTAGGTATAGCCGAGGTAGTTCAGGGCGGCGTGGAAGTCGGGCTGGATCTCGAGCACCCGGCGCAGCGAGGCCACGGCTTTCTGCAGCTGGCCGCTCCGCTCGTAGGCGGCTCCGAGCAGGAAGTGCGCGGACGCCGCATCCGGCGCGGTGGCGACCAGCTTCTCCAGGATCGGGATCGACTCCCCGTACAGGTCCAGGCGCTGCAAGGCCTGGGCGGCGGCGAGCGCCGACGCCTCATCGCCGCGGGCGGCCAGGGCGGCGAGCGCCTCGCGCCCCTCCTTCTCGCGGCCGGAGCGCACCAGCACCTCGGCCCGCCTCCCTTCCACGGCCGGCGAGGCGCCTCCGGCCTGGAGCGCCGAGAGCGCCTCGTCGTAGCGCTTCGCCTGCATCAGGGCATCGCTCCGGAGCACGATCGCCTGCAAGCGGGTGGCTTCGTCGTCCGCGGTGAGGAGAGGCGCCACCGACTGCTCGACGCCGTTCCAGTCCTTGCCCTGCAGCTGGAGATCGGCGAGCTCCAGGCGGACCTCCCGCTCCTCGGGGACCTTCCCCTGGCGCGCCAGCTCGCCGGCCAGCGCCGACAGGACCTCCTCCCCTTCCTGCAGCTTGCCTTCGCGCTTCAGCAGGCGCGCGACCGTCACCGCCAGCGGGGCATTGGCGGGCTGCGCGTCGTGGAGCGCCTGGAGCAGACCGACCGCCTCGGCGTTGCGCCCCTCGGCCGACAGGGCCAGTCCCTTGAGCAGGCGCATGGACGGCGCCTCGGGGTCGTCGGCTCCGGCGCCCGCGAGCACCCCGTCGACGGTGGAGAGAGCGGTCTCGACGTCGCCCGTCGAATAGAGCTCCCAGGCGAGCTTGCGGCGCAGGCGCGGATCGTCGCGCGCCTCCTCGGGCGCCGCCTTGACGGTGGCCAGGGCCGCGTCGTGGTCCCCGCGGTCGCTCTGCAGGTCGGCGAGAGCCAGGCGCGACTCCAGCGCGGCGGGATCGAAGGCCAGCACCTCGCTCAAGGCCGCCTCGGCCTCCTTCCCCTGGTTGGAGCGCAGGAGCGCCTCGACGAGCATGGCATAGGCGACGCGCTGCTGCGGCACCCGCGAGACCAGGTCGCGCAGGACCTCGGCGGCCTTCTCCGGCTGCTTGTGCTCCAGATAGACCTGGCCGAGGGAGAGCGTCGCCGGCACGTCGGCCGGATCGTGGCGCCGGACCTCTTCGAGGACGGCGATGGCCGTCTCCTGGGCGGCGGGCTCCACCAGGGCGAGATCGAGATAGATGGAGCCGACGGCGCGCAGCACGTCGAGGTTGTCCGGCGCGAGCTTGCGCGCTTCGTCGATCTTGGCGACGGCGCGGTGCAGATAGTCCTGGCGGGCTCCCGGAGCGCGGGAGTACTCCCCGACGCGGGCCAGGAGCTGGGCGTGCTCGACACGCACATAGGGCGCGTCCGGCGCGAGCCGCTCGGCTTCTTCATAGGCGGTGAGCGCTTCCGGGACCGAGCCCTCGACAGAGAGCAGCTTGGCCAGACTGAACTGATAGAGAGCGTCCGGTGTGCCGGCACCCGAGGGAGCCGGCACAGCAGCCGTCGTCTGGGTCTGGGCGGCGGCGAGCGGCGAGACCAGAAGGCTGGAGGCGAGGGACAGTGCTGCGATAAACCCCTTCACACCCAGCAGGATAGCAGCGACGGGAGCCGCTTTACAAGGCCGGCGAGCCGCCTCTATAATGACGCCCTTGCTGGTAAGTGGCAGAAAGAGAAGAAGTTAGAACACACAATGGGAAAGCTCGGGCAGCTCCTGGTCGCGCGTGGCTGGATCACGGTCCAACAGCTCAACCGTGCCTTGCAGAACCAGAGCGTGGTGGGCGGGCGCCTGGGGACCTGCCTGATCGAGATCGACGCGCTCACCGAAGACTACCTGCTGAAGGGGCTCGCCGAGCAGCTCGGGGTGTCCTCGGCCAGCGTCGACGACCTGCGCAAGATCCCCGAGGAGGTCCTGGCCCTCCTCCCCGACAAGCTGGCCCGCCGCTGCCGCGCCGTCCCCTTCCGGGTCGAGGGGAGCCGCCTGGACCTCGCGATGATCGACGCGCGCAACCTCGCCTGCCAGGACGAGATCGCCTTCGCCACCGGCAAGCGGGTCAAGATCCACGTCGCCCACGAGCTGCGCATCCTCGAAGCCCTGGAGCGGTACTACCGGGAAGAGAGCCCTTCGCGGTTCAGCATGCTCGTCGAGCGCCTGAACCGGGCGCGCTATTTCTGGGAGAGGAGCGGGGAAGCCACCGAGAGCGCCACCACGCTCGCCGCTCCCTTGACCGACCTCTTCGGCAGCCGCCCGCTACGGATCGAGCCGCCCATCCTGCCGGAGCCGGCCAGGGCGCGTCCGCCGGCCCCCGCGCGACCCGTGCCTCCCCGGCCGGCTGCGGTGACGGCTCCCGCTCCTCCAGCCGTCGCGCCGGCACCGGCGGCGGTGCGACCGCTGACCATCCCGTTGACCCAGGCAGAGCGGGCCGAGCTCGGGCCGCCGCCTCCCCCCGCACCGGCGCCCCCGGAGCCCGTGCCGGAGCCGGCCACCCTCGAAGAGGTCGAGAAGGCGTTCGCGGCGACCCTGGACCGCGAGCGCGTCGGGCAGATCGTCCTCGCCTTCCTGGTGCGCAACCACCGCCGCGCCGCGCTCTTCCAGGTGGCCCGCGACAAGGTCATCGCCTGGATGGCGCGCGGGGATCTGGACCTCCGCCGGTTCGAGAAGCTCGCGATCAGCTTCGACCAGCCGTCCGTCTTCCTGAACCTGCGCCAGGGGAGCGCCTTCTATATCGGAGCCATGCCGCCGATGCCCGCGCACCGGCAGCTCGCCAGCTGCTGGGACGGCGAGCTGCCGCGCGACTGCGTCCTCCTGCCGGTCAAGATGAAGGACCGCCTGGTGGCGGTGATCTACGCCGACAACGCCAGGAACGGCCTGGCCGGAATCGACCTGTCGCAGCTGCAGCGGCTGGCGGCGTCCACCGCCGACGCCCTGCAGCGCGGCATCCTCCACAAGAAAAAGGGCGAGGTGCGAGCGTAGTCGCTTCGTTGACTCCTCCCGGACCCATTGCTAGACTCGCCGCCGCTTCGGAGCAGACATGATCAAGTCGGACATCGTAGACCACGTTGCGGAGATCACGGAGGTTCCCCGGGTCAAGGCGGCCCAGGCGGTCGACGTGATCATCGAAGCCATGAAGAACGCGTTGTGCAAGGGCCAGCGCATCGAGCTCCGCGGCTTCGGCGTGTTCCAGGTACGGGACCGCAAGAAGGGTGTCGGCCGCAATCCCAAGACCGGGGTCGAGGTGGCCATCTCCCCCGGCAAGACCGTCCGCTTCAAACCCGGGAAGGACCTCAAGAACCTCTGAGCGAGCCGCTGCCGCCGCGCCCGCCCTTCCGCCCCATCCTCGAGCTGGTGCCACCGGCCGGCGAGACGGCGCTCCCGGCGCAGCAGATCCGGCCGCGCTACGGGCGCGCGCTCCTCCTCCTCCTCACCACCTTCTTCACCACCACCACCCTCGGGCCGGTGATGGTCCTGATGAGCCGGACCGACGTGGTGACCGATCTGGCGCCGGACGGGTTCACCCTCTTGAGCGCGCGGCTGGTCAAGGCCATCTGGACGGACCCGGGGATGCTGCGGATCGGGCTGACCTTCTCCCTGACCGCGCTCCTCATCCTGCTCGCGCACGAGCTCGGCCACTACGTCGCCTGCCGGCGCTACGGCCTGGCCAGCACCCTCCCCTACTTCCTGCCGGTCCCGATGGGCTTCGGCACCTTCGGGGCGTTCATCCGGATCTACTCGCCGATCCGCAGCAAGCGGGAGCTGTTCGACGTCGGGGTGGCCGGCCCGATCGCGGGGTTCATCGCCCTCCTCCCCTTCCTCTTCTATGGCGTGGCCCACTCGCACCCGGTGAGCCTCAAGGCGCTCCCGAAGATGGGCAACATGGTGCTCTTCGCGCCGGGCCGGAGCCTGGCGATCGGGCTCGTGGCCCGCCTCTTCCACGGTCCGCTCGCACCCGGCACCTATCTCGATCTCCACCCGATGGCGCTCGGCGCCTGGCTGGGCCTCTTCGCCACGGCGCTCAACCTGCTCCCCCTGGGGCAGCTCGACGGCGGACACATCCTCTACTCCGCGGTCGGGCGCTGGCAACGCCGCCTGGCGATCCCGCTCTGGATCGGCCTGGCCGTGCTCGGCATCGAGTGGCCGGGCTGGTGGCTCTGGTGCCTCATCGTCCTCCTGATCGGCCTCTTCCACCCACCGGTGCGCGACGAGCGCCAACCCCTCGACGCGAAGCGCCGCGCCCTCGCCGTGCTCGCCCTGCTGATCTTCGCCCTCTCGTTCATGCCGACGCCGCTCGATATTGTCGTGCTACCGTAGCGCGCTGCAGGCCCAGGAAGAGGTCCCAGGGGGCCGCCCCGATCACGCGCAGGATCCCGAAGACGTGGGCCACCCCCAGCTCGACCTTGCCCGTGAAGAGGTCGTCGAGGGTCCCCGCGGGCATCGCCAGCGCCTGCTCGATCTCCGCCCGGCTGAGGAGGCTCCTCTCGACCTCCCTGCGGAGCGCCTCCAGCATCGGTTGCACCTCATCCTGAACGTCTCGTGACGGCTCGGTCGGCATCGGCTCTCCTTCGCGACAGTTGTGCGATCGCCTCGAGGTCGCGCCAGGCAGGCGAGAGGCAGTCATGGAGGACGCAGAGAAGGCGGTCCCCGACCTCGGCCCGGACCGAGGAGCTCCGTGCCTGCTCGAGGCGGACCACGAGCCGGCGCCAGCGCTTCCGCAGCCCACGCAGGTCTGCCTCGAGCCCCTTCAGCTCTTCCAGCTCCTCTACAGAGAGGACCTCCAGCGTCTTCCGTTTCACTCGCGGTCTCCTTTCGGTTCGGTCTCCCAGCGTGCTCGCAGCCCCGCCGCGAGCGCCTGGAGCAGACGAATCAGCGCGGGCACGTCCTCCGGGGGCAGGGCGGTGCGGACCTGGCGCGCGAGCTGATCGAGCTCGTCGGGAGCGCCGCCGCCCGGCGGGGCGAACATCAGCTCGTCGATGCCCAGGCCGAAGGCATCGCTGAGAGCGACCAGCTCGTCGACCCGGATCGGCGCTCCGCGCTCCAGCCGGGAGAGGCGGTCCGCCGCGATTCCGGCCCGCCGGCTGAGCTCGCGCTGCTTCCAACCGCGGGCGGCCCGCAATTGCTTGATCCGGGCAGCAAGGCGCCCAAAGTCATCCCACGTGAAAGCCAGGGGCGGTCGTCTCGCTGGGCTCCGGTCGCTCATTGCGCGGCAGATTAGGACGCAAACACATCGGTGTCAAGCAGAAAACGAAGAATCGCAGTTTCTTCTCGAAACGGCGCAGAAGCTTCTCTGCCTGATGCCGCTCCAGGCTTGATCGGACGAGGGGCGCGGCGGAATTTGCAATTTCCTGATCACGTGCCCTAGATTGCTTCAGTGAGCTACCAGTAGTCGAGCGATCACACGCCGGAAATTCACCAGATGGCGACAAAACTGCGGCTGACGGTCCACACTGGAGCCGCTCTCGGCGACGGAGCCCTCCGGCCAATGCCGGCCCTTGCGAGGGTCTCCGCGGCCGGAAGGAGGTCGTGATGCGTCGGAGAGGGAGATTGGTGTGCTTCGTCTTGTTGATCGCGCTCGCCGGTCCCGTGGCACCGGCCCATGCGGCGGAGGGAGACCAGCCTGGCCTGGGTCAGGTCTGGGCCTGGTTGGAGGCTTGGCTTCCGTGGGTGGAGACCAAGGACCAGTGCCTTAGCATCGATCCCAACGGGGGATGCCGCGATGGGCTCGCGGCGCCGACTGGGGATCAGTGTGCTGGCATCGACCCCGACGGGCGGTGCCGGGGCTAATCACCGCGAGGTCCGCCTCCGGAGGCGTCCCCGGCGCCTCCGGGTCCCTTTTCCCGGAACAATGAGTGTGCGACAATCTTCGGCAGTGACGTGCTTCCGCAAGGAGGGAGTTACGCGTGCCCCATTCTCATGTGACCGCCGCTGACGTCGCTCGGTTCTTCTCCGGCCGGCTGGAAAAGTCGGCTCTCCAGCTCTTTCTTGAGCAGGCCCTGAGCCCCTGTCCCCAATGCCGGGAGAGGCTTTGCTTCTATGCTCCCGACCGGTCCGACGCCGGCTTGGAGCGGCACGTCGCGCTCTGGGCGGAAGAGCAGGCCGGGCTTGCCCGCCTGCGGGCGAAGGGCGGGAGCGAGCCCTTCGACGGGAGCTACTCGCGGTTCAAGCACGTTGCCCGCAGAGTCCCCGGCTGGGCGCGGATCGAGCACCTCATCGAGCTGAGCCGCGAGATGCGCTATCGCGACCCTGAGCAGATGTGGATCCTGGCTCAGGGAGCCGCCTCGGCCGCCATAAACCTCGGCGTAGTGCCCATTGACAAGGACCGGTACACGCCCGCGCAGAAGACCGACCTGCGGGCCCGCACCAAGATCGAGCTGGCCAACGCCTTGCGGCTCATCCACAACTACGCTCACGCGGAGGATTGTCTGGCGGAGGCGGCCGAGATGGTCCGGGAGGGCAGCTGCGCTCCGGAGACGAAGGGTCGGCTGATGGACATCTACGCCTCGCTCCTCATGGATCAACGGCAGCTCGATGAGGCATTCGCTCTTCTCGACAAGCTCCACCACCACTACCTCAATTATGGTGAAAGCCACCTCGCCGGCCGCGCCCTCTTCAAGAAGGGTCTCGCGCTCCACCGCGACGACCGTCCCCAGGAAGCTGTCAGTGCGCTTCGCAAAGGGCTCGCATCGCTCACGCCGGAAAGGGACCCGAAGCTGTTCGCCTCCGGGCAGCACACTCTCGTTCTCGCTTTGGTCGAGGCGCGAAGCTTCAGCGAGGCCGGCGAGCTGCTGATGCAAAGCGGCCTTCGCCATGCTTTCGCCGACGATCCGCTCAACCTCCTGAAGCTCCGCTGGGTCGAGGGGAAGATCTTCGCCGGTCTCGGTAAGCTGAAGCGCGCCGAAAACATCTTCACCGAGGTCAAGGCCGAGTTTCTCCAGCGCGACCGGAAGTACCTCGTCGCCATGATGGACCTGGAGCTGACGGGCGTGCTGCTCCGCCAGGGCCGGGCTGCCGAGGTCGACGCGCTGGCCGAAGAGGCGCTGGTGACCTTCCGGGAGCTCAAGATCGACCGCGAGGCACTCAAAGCGGTGCGCTACCTGCGCGAGGCCTGCCGTCTCAAGCTGGCGACGGCGGGGATGGTGCAGGAGGTGGTGAGGTTCCTCAACCGGTTGGAGCAGCGGCCGGGGCTACGGTTTCAGCTGTAGGTTTTCCGCCAGGAGACGCAGGAGGGCGCGGCCGATCCGGGCGTCGAACTCCGGCGTGTCTTCCTCTTCCGGCTCGCCGTTGATCTCGCGCAGCTTCAGGATCGAGGGGTGCGTCCTCCCCCATCCGGGGAAGACCGCGGCGAAGAACTGGCCCGGCGGGATGCCCAGCACGTCGAGGATCCTCAGCAAGTGGTCCATCTGGAGGCGGACCACGCCGTGGAGGACCTTGCTCAACCCCGAGCTGCCCAGCCCCAGCAATGGCTCGAGGGTGCGCTGGGAGCGGCCGTCGATCTCGATCAGCTGACTAAGAAACCGCGTGGTGCGACGGATCTGGTCGTCGTGCGTCTGCTCCTTGGAGCTCATACGGCGAGTATAGCCCAAATTGCCGCAGAGACTTGACATCGCGGCAGTAAATGCTGCATCCTTCGGCCGCCACCCCGAGGAGGATCGCGCAATGCCGAAAGCCGCTCTGGCCGATACGGCCCATGACTGGAAGCAGCTGCTCCTTGCCGCCGCGGAGCACGCGGACAAGAAAGAGCTCAAGGTGCACCTCAAGAAGCTCGCGAAGGCGGCGCAGCGCTTCGAAGAGCTCGAAGCCCTTCGCGACGAGCTCAGGGCGAGGCGCCAACAGGCGACCCAGGAGCTCGCGGAGGTCAAGCAGACGGGCAAGGAGGCGGCCATCGAGGTCCGCTCGATCCTCCGGGGCGTCTTCGGGCACACCAGCGAGAGGCTGGGCCAGTTCAACATGCGCCCGCGCCGCAGTTCCCGCCGCAAGACCGTCTCTCCCGCTTCCGAATAGAGATCTCCACGCGATCCGCCTCCAGAGGGCGCCCAGCGCCCTTTGTGCGAGTCTGTTCCAATCCCAGAGGGCTGTCGCCGCCCTGCAGGAACGGTGCTCTCGCTCATGGAGGGCGCTGAGCGCCCTCCAGCGGCGGACGGCCCGCTCGGAAAGGGCGCTGAGAGCCCTCCAGGAATGGATGGCCTGCGCTCAGAGGGCGGTGAGCGCCCTCCAGAGCTGGAAGGCTCAGACGCAAGGGGCGCCCGGTGCCCTCCGGGAGCGGGAGGTCCGCTCCCCGGGGGCAGCGAGCGCCCTTCAGAGGCGCGCTCTAGAAATCTGCGATCAGGGTCACCGGACCGTCGTTGACCAGCTCCACTTCCATGTGGGCGCGGAAGCGTCCGGTCTCGACCTGGAAACCGCGCTGGCGGAGGTCCTCCACCAGGGCCTCGACGAGAGGGGCGGCTTCGTCGGGAGGCGCGGCGCGATCGAAGGAGGGGCGCCGGCCGCGCTCGATCGAGCCGGCGAGGGTGAACTGCGAGACGATCAGGAAGGCGCCGCCCACGGCCGCGCTGTCGAGGTTCATCTTGCCGTCCGCGTCCTCGAAGATGCGCAGGCCGGCGAGCTTCTCGGCCGCGGTCCGCACGCGGGCAAGGGCATCCCCCCGTTCGATCCCGGCGAGCACGAGGAGACCGCGGCCGATGGCGCCCACCGTCTCGCCCTCGACCCGCACCGAGGCGGAGCTGACTCGCTGGATCACCAGACGCACATGCACCATCCTTTCTTCCGTGATACGGTACCTCGACTCAGACGCGAAGGAGAACGATCCCATGTTGAACAAAGTGCTTCTGATCGGCAACCTGGGCAAGGACCCGGAGATGCGGTCCCTGCCTTCGGGACAGCCGGTCGCGAGCTTCACCCTGGCCACCAGCCGCCGCTGGCGGGACAAGAACGGCCAGAAGCAGGAGCAGACGGAGTGGCACCAGATCGTCATCTTCGGGAAGCAGGCGGAGATCGCCGGTCAGTATCTCACCAAGGGAAAGCAGATCTACGTCGAGGGGCGCATCCAGACCCGCTCCTGGGACGACCGCCAGACCGGTGAGAAGAAATACCGCACCGAGATCATCTGCGACAACTTCCAGATGCTCGGCGGCCGCGGCGGCGGCGGCGAATTCGAAGCCGCCGGTCCCGCGGCGAGCACGGGCGGCGGAGCGTCCTACGGCGGCGGCCCGTCCTACGACGACCAGAGCGGTGGCGGCGGCGAGCCGGAAGACGACGACATTCCGTTCTGAGCCCGAATTCCCTGATCCCCCTAACCCTCTCCCCTCGCCCGCTTGCGGGAGAGGGGCCGGGGTGAGGGCCTCATGTTAGACTCCGTCCAGCAACTCGGCCGGATTGGAGCATCGTGGAATCTCCCGCCTACCCGTCCCTCTGGAGGCGCGTCTGGAGCCCTCCGGAGCCGGAGATCTCCGAAGCCGGCTTCAGCGGCGAGCTGCTGATCGCGGGCCTCCGCCTCCTCCTCGTCCTCATCCTGGTCTTCATCCCGGCCCAGGAGTACATCTGGAGCTCGATCCACGAGGCCGACGACCGCGATCCGCGCGTGCTCCTTGCCGGCGCCGCGGCCGGCCTGCTCGGCTCGCTGATGATCTACGCCGCCACCCGGCGGCATTGGGGGCGGTCGTGGATCAGCTTCGCCAGCAGCCTCCTCGACGTCAGCCTGGTGAGCGGCCTGCTCGCCACGCTCGTGCTCCTGGGGCACCCGCAGGAGGCGACCAACAGCCTGGTGATCTTCCCGGTCTACTTTCTGGCGATCTACGCGACCAGCCTGCGCTATGACGCGCGGATCTGCCTGGTGACCGGAGCCCTGGCCCTGCTGCAGTACGCGGCCGTCGTCGTCTGGGCCGCCGCGCGCTGGGACGTGCACTCGGCCGCCTCCTCTTTTGGCGCCTTCCGCTGGAGCGATCAGGGTTGGCGGATGGCGCAGATCGCCGGCGCCACGCTGCTCTCGGCCACCCTGGTGGTGCGCTCGCGCGAGCTGCGCCTCTTGTCGACCCGCGACCGCTTCACGGGCCTCCTCAACCGCGCGGTGTTCAACGAGCAGCTGGAGCGCGAGGTGGCATTCTCGCGCCGCGAGGGGGAGCGCTTCGCCGTGGCGATGGCCGACATCGACCACTTCAAACGCTTCAACGACACCTATGGACACGCCGGCGGCGACGAGGCCCTGCGCCTGGTGGCGGCCACCCTGCGCAACACCTGCCGCGAGAGCGACGTGGTGGCGCGCTACGGCGGCGAGGAGTTCGCGCTGATCCTGCCGGCGGTGCGCAGCGGCAAGGCCCAGGACCTCTTGGAGCGCTTCCGGCGGGTGGTCGCCGCGACGCCGATCCATCTCGCGGGCCGGCCGCGGCCGGTCTCGGTGACGATCAGCATCGGTGTCGCGAGCTTCCCCGAGGACGGGCTGACCGCCGCCGAGGTCCTGGCCTGTGCCGACCGCCGGCTCTACGAAGCCAAGGAAGGGGGGCGCGACCGCGTCGTCGGCCCGCCGCGGGCCACCGCCCGGCCGGTCGAGCAGCGGGAGGAGGAGCGAGTGGGAGAGGGGTGAGGCCCCTACCGCGCGCTGGCCTGCATCGTCTCCATGGCCTGGCGGATGTTTTCGAGGCGCGCGCCGCGGCTCGCTTCCTTCATGATCCGGATGTAGTCGCGAGCCGAGCGGAGCGTGCGGAGGCGCTGCCGGTAGGTCTCGAGCCGGCGGTTGGCCTCCTGCAGCCTCTCTTCATAGGCGGGGTTCTCCAGGCGGGCCACGAGGTCGGGGAGGGCGTCCAGGGTGTGGCAGAGGAGGAGGACGTCGCAGCCGGCGGCGAAGGCCGCTTCCGAGCGCTCCGTCAGGTCTCCCCACTCGTCCAGCGCCTTCATCTCCAGGTCGTCGCTGAACACCAGGCCGTCGAAGCCGAGCCGGCCGCGCAGCAGGCCGCCGATGACGATCGGCGAGAGCGACGAGGGGCGGCTCGCCGCGTCGTAGCCGGGATAGATCGCGTGGCCGACCATGATCGAGCCGGCCAGGCGGCTCAGGGCTTCGAAGGGATCGAGGTCCGCCCGCAGCGCTTCCCGGGGGAGATAGACGCTGGCGACCTTGAAGTGGGTGTCGGCCCGGGCGCCGCCCAGACCGGGGAAGTGCTTGAGGCAGCCGCCCGCGCCGCCCGCGTGCAGCCCGCGCAGGAAGGCGCGGGCGCGCGGGATCACCTCGGCGGGGGTGGCGCCGAGGTAGCGGCCGTCGAGCGCGTTGTCGGTCTCTCCCCGGTCGAGGTCCACCACGGGAGCGAAGTCCACGTCCATGTCGAACAGGCGCAGCGACTGGGCGATCCAGGTCCCGGCCTGGAGCGCGAAGCTCGGGGGGTTCCTGGCCAGGACCGCGGCCGCCGGTGCCGCGCCCACGATCTCGCGCAAGCGGTCGACCCGCCCCCCTTCGGCATCGATCGCCAGGATCGCGTCGGGGAGCACGCGGCGGATCGCGGTCACCAGATCGTTGAGCTGCTCGGGCTCCTTGATGTTGCGGCCGAACAGCACCAACCCCCCCGGCTGGTGCGCGGCGAGCAGAGACGCGGAGGCGGCATCCAGCTCCGGGCCGGGGATTCCGACGAAGACCTGTTCGGCGGCTCTCATGCGCGCCGGATTCTACCCCACCCGCGATTTGAGACTGTGCAGCAGATTCAGCGCGGCGAGCGGCGTCATCCGCTCGACGTCGAGGTCGCGCAGGATCGAAGCGACCACCTGCTCCGGAGGGGCGAAGAGGGTGAGCTGGGCCGGCTGCTCGCTCTCCGGCGCCCGGCTGCCCCGCGCCAGGCGCGGCTTGCCGGTCATGTCGTACTCCTGCGATTCGAGGTTGGCCAGGATTTCGCCCGCCCTTTCGATGACCTGCGGCGGCAGGCCGGCGAGGCGCGCCACGTGGAGGCCGTACGACTTGTCGGCGCTCCCCGGTATCACCCGGCGCAGGAAGACGATGCGGTCCTCCCACTCCTTGACCGCCATGGTGCGGTTGACCACCCGCGCGAGGAGCGAGGCGAGCTCGGTCAGCTCGTGGTAGTGGGTGGCGAAGAGCGTCTTGGGTTTCCGGTTTTCGTGCAGGTACTCGACGATCGCCCAGGCGAGCGACAGGCCGTCGAACGTCGCGGTCCCCCGCCCCACCTCGTCGAGGATCACCAGGCTGCGCTCGGTCGAGTGGCGCAGGATGTTCGCCGTCTCGATCATCTCCACCATGAAGGTCGACTCGCCGCGCGCCAGGTCGTCCGAGGCGCCGACGCGGGTGAAGATGCGGTCGACCGTGCCGATCACCGCCTCGTCGGCGGGCACGAAGCTGCCGGCCTGCGCCATCAGCACGATGAGGGCGACCTGCCGCAGGTAGGTCGATTTGCCGCCCATGTTCGGGCCGGTCAGGAGGACGATCTGCGCGGTCTCGCCGTCGAGCTCCGTGTCGTTGGGGACGAAAGCGTCGCGGCTCGCCTGCTCGACCACCGGATGGCGCCCCTCGCGGATCAGGACCGGGCCGCCGGAGAGCCCCATGATCGGCCGCACGTAGCGGTGGCGCGCCGCGACCTCGGCGAAGGAGGCGAGGGCGTCGAGGGTGCCGGCGGCCGAGGCGAGGGAAGTGAGGCCGGCCGCCGCCGCGGCGATCGTCGCGACGAGGCGCCGGAAGTGCTCCTGCTCCAGGGAGATCTGCCGCTCCTCGGCGGAGAGGATCTGCTCCTCCAGCTCTTTGATCTCCGGGGTCACATAGCGCTCGGCGTTGACCAGGGTCTGCTTGCGGATGTAGTCCGCGGGCACCCGCTCCTGGTTGGCCCGGGTGACCTCCAGGTAGTAGCCGAAGACCTTGTTGAAGCGGATCTTGAGCGACGCGATGCCGGTCCTCTCGCGCTCGCGCGTCTCCAGGGCCAGGATGTGCCGCTTGCTGTCGCGGGCGAGCGACCGGTACTGGTCGAGGTCGGGATCGACCCCGCCGGCGATGACGCCGCCGTCCTGGAGCGTGGGGGCGGGCGCCTCCTCCAGCATGCGGGTGAGCTCGGCATGGAGGCCGGCGAGGGCGTCGGTGGCGGCGAGGCGGGCGAGGAGGGGCGCCTCGGCATGGGCCAGCTCGGCGAGGACGGCCGGCATCTCGGCGAGACCGTCGCGCAGGGCGGCGGCCTCGCGCGGGTTCATGGTCCCCAGGACGGCGCGGGTGAGCAGGCGCTCGGGGTCGCCCACTCGCGACAGGCGCTCGCGCAGGCGGTCGCGCCGCGCGTTGTCCGCGACCAGCTCGCCCACCGCGCGGTGGCGCTCGGCGATGGCTTGCGGGTCGACGAGCGGCCGGCGCAGCCATTCGCGCAGGGTACGCCCGCCCGGGGCGGTGACCGTGCGATCGAGGACGGCGAGGAGGGTCGAGCGGCGGCGGGGGCCGCCCCCCGGCTCGGCGCGCTGGCCGCGGAAGACCTCCAGGTTGGCGAGCGTCGAGGCGTCCAGGATCAGCCGGTCGCGCGCCTCCTGAACGGCGAGGCCGCGGACATGGGAGAGGTCGCTCTTCTGCGTCTCCTGGGCGTAGGCCAGGGCCGCGGCCGCGGCGCGCACCACCGACTCGCCGTCGTAGAGGCCGAAGCCGCGCAGGGAGCTCGCCTCGAACTGCCGGAGGAGCAGCTCGCCGGCGCGCTGCGGCGCGAACAGCCGGTCCTCGGCAAGGACCGTCCGGCACGGGCACTCCCGCTCGGCCCAGTCGACGATCTCCTTGGGGAACCCGTCCTGACCCTGCGCGCCGTGGAAGAGGATCTCGCGCGGACGCAGCAGGGCCAGGTCCTCGATTCCTTCCTCGACCGCGCTCCAGCGGCGGACGAAGAAGCTGCCGGTCGAGAGGTCGAGGAACGCGGCGCCGCCGGCCTCGCCGTCCCAGACCAGGGCGGCGAGCAGGTTCTCCTCCTTGCCGTCCAGGAGCTCGGGATCGCTGACCGTGCCGGGGGTGACCACCCGGGTCACCTCGCGCTTGACGAGCCCCTTGGCCTGGGCCGGATCTTCGACCTGATCGCAGATCGCCACCTTGAGGCCGGCCGCGAGGAGCTTGCCCAGATAGGATTCCAGGGCGTGATAGGGGACGCCGCACATCGGCGTCTCGTGCTCGCTCCCCTTGTGGCGGGCGGTGAGCTGGACCTCCAGGATGGGAGCGGCCAGGCGGGCGTCCTCGAAGAACATCTCGTAGAAGTCGCCCATGCGGTACAAGAGGACGGCATCCGCATGGGCGGCCTTGAGCTCCAAGTACTGGCGGAGCATCGGGGTCATCCCCCCGAGGGAGATGGCAGGCAGGTGCGACGACATGGAAAGGGAGTATATCCTCGCGTCCGGCCTATACTTCACCGCCATGATCCAAACGGGCTCTCCCATCCTCGCCCTCGACACGGGCTCGCCGCGGGTGAGCGTGGCCGTGGCTCGGGGCGGCGCGCTCGCGGCGGTCCGGGAGGCCCCGATGGAGCGCTCGTCGAACCAGGTCCTGGAGATGATGCGCGAGGTGCTGGTCGAGACAGGGATCCGGCCGGCGGATCTGGGAGGAATCGTGGCCTTGCGCGGGCCGGGCAGCTTCACCGGGGCGCGCATCGGGCTCGCCACGGCGTTCGGCTTCCACCAGGCGCTCGGGATCCCGGCGACGGGGATCTCCACCTTCGAGGTCCTGGCCGCGGCGGCGGAGGCTGCGAACGGCTCTGTGACTTTCGCGGCGGTCGACGCCCTGCGCGGCGACTGGAGCGTGCAGGCCTTCGCGGCGGGCCGGCTCCTTGCGGCCCTGGGCGATCCGGAGCTCATCCCGGCCGGCGAGATCCCGGCCCTCTTCGAACGGCTGGGCGCTCCACAGGACGGCCGGGTCGTGGCGGGATTCGAGCTCGACCGGCTGGCCGCGCTCCCGGGCTGGCCGGCGGCGGTCCGGCTCTTCATCCCGGGACCGGAACGCCCGCTGGCCGCGGTGGCGGCGCTCCGGGCGGCCGATCCCTCCACGGTCTGGGATCCCGGCCTGCTGGTCGCGCCGATCTACTCGCGCCCCCCGGCGGTCACCCTCCCCCGCCCGCGGGGCGACCGCTCATGACGGCGGTGCCGCCGGTCGCCATCCGTCCGGTCCGGGGCGCGGACCTGCCGCGGCTCGCCGAGCTCGAAGAGCTCTCGTTCGCCGATCCCTGGCCGGTCGAGCTCCTGGCCATCGAGCTGGTCCATCCCCAGGCGATCCTCCTCGCCGCGTCCCGCGAGCGGGTGCTCGCGGCGGGATACGTGGCCCTCCGGCACGGCGGCGGTGAAGCCGAGATCCTGCGCCTCGCCGTGGAACCCGGGGAGCGCCGCCGCGGGCTGGCCCGCGCCCTGGTCGAAGGCGGGCTGGAACGCCTCCGCCGGGCGGGCGTCTCTGTCTGCCATCTCGAGGTGCGCGCCGGCAATCAGGGAGCGATCGCCTTCTACGAGGCTCTGGGCTTCGCGCGCACGGGCCGCCGGCCACGGTACTACCGCGACGGCACGGACGCTCTGATCTACGCCAGGAGCCTTTGACCCCTCCCCTACCCAACATGAGACTGCGGTGCTATTCTCGTCCCAGCAGCATGCGTACCGCACGTCCATCGATCGCTCCGGCCCGATTCCGCCACCGGGACCGCCGGCCGGGTTGCGTCCAGGAGCCGGTCGAACGGTGAGCCCGCTCGCCGCCGGCCCCCTGTCGTTTCACTTTGCACCCCCCGCAGCGCCGGTCCACCCCGCGGACCGAGCCGTTCATTTCCCATCCAGCGAAAGGAGGCTGACGTCATGCCGAACCGCGACGATCTGCTCAAGGAGGAGCTGATCCAGACCGATGACGAGTTCCGCCGCTTGTACCAGGAGCACCAGGAGTACGAGCGGCGGCTCCAGGAGCTGAACCACAAGTCGATGTTCTCCCAGGAGGACGAAGTGGAAGAGAAGAAGATCAAGCTCCACAAGCTGGTGCTCAAGGATCAGATGGCGGAGATCCTGCGGCAGCACCGCGAATCCCGGGTCACCGCCTGACCCGCCGGCGACCGATGACGTTCGCCAAGGAAGCCTGGCCCTTCGTCCTGCCGTTCGTGTTCCTGGCGGCGCTCCTCCTCCTGCTCGGATTTCCGGGCTACGGAGCGGCTGCCCTCATCGTGGGGCTCGTCATTCTCCTGTTCTTCCGGAATCCGAACCGGCGCTTTGCCGGCGACGCGGAGCTCATCCTGTCGCCGGGCGACGGAGTGATCACCCGCGTCGACGTCATCGAAGACCTGGAGGTGGGTCCAGGCCGCCACCAGCGGGTGGTGACCTTCCTCTCGGTGTTCAACGTCCACGTGCAGCGCGTGCCGGCGGCGGGCGAGGTGGTCGTCTCCCGCTATGCCGCCGGCCGCAAGGTCGCGGCGTTCCGCGAAGACGCCGGGGACGTCAACGAGAAGCATCTGACGGTCATCCGCCGCGCCAACGGTGACCGGGTGGGGGTGCGGCAGATCGCGGGCCTCCTCGCCCGGCGCGTGGTCTGTTATCTGAAGGAAGCGGACCGGGTGGAGAGGGGGCAGCTCATGGGGGTCATCAAGTTCGGATCGCGCGTCGACGTCCTGGTTCCGGAGAGCTACGAGGTCCTGGTGCAGAAGGGGGACCGGGTGCGGGACGGCCTGACGCCGCTCGCGGCCCCTCCGGCCGCCGGGGAGCGCCCGCGGTGAGCGAAAGCGTCATGCGTCCTCCCCGCCCCCCCCGTAACATTCCTCGCCGTCTGCGCCGCGGCGCCTACCTGCTGCCGAGCCTGTTCACCATCGGCAACATGCTGTTGGGCTTCTACGCCATCGTCCTCGGCCTGCGCCAGGAGTTCCGGATTGCGGCCCTTCTGGTGTTCATCGCGGCCATCCTCGACACCCTGGACGGGCGCATCGCCCGCATGACCGGGACGGAGAGCGAGTTCGGCAAGGAGTACGACTCTCTGGCCGACGTAGTCACCTTCGGGGCCGCGCCCGCCCTGCTCACCTATCTCTGGGGTTTGCGCCCGTTCGACCGCGACGCCTGGCTGATCCCCCTGTTTTATATGGTTTGCGCAGCGACCCGGCTAGCCCGCTTCAACGTGCAGACCAAGGTGGCGGATTCCCGCTACTTCGTGGGCCTGCCAGTACCCGCGGCGGCCGGAACGATCTGCTCCATCCTCTTCTTCGCTCCCGACAACCATTCCGGCGGCGAAGACCTGCCGGTCTGGATGCAGGGGTGGGTCGACCCCGAGGTCTTGCGGGTGTGGATGCAGGTGCTGGTCGCGACCGCCCTGTTGCTCATCGGCGTGCTCATGGTCTCCACCTTCCGGTACGCCAGCGGCAAGAAGTTCGACCTGCGGAAGCGCTGGAGCTTCCGGGCGCTGATCCCCTTCGCCGCAATCGTCCTGGTCCTCTACTATCTCCCCTATGCGACCTTCCTGACCATCGCGGTGGTCTATACCCTGTCCGGACCCTTGAGCTGGCTGATCGGGCGGCTGCGCGGCGGGAGCCGGCCGGAGAACCCGGAGAACCCGGAGGACATCGCTCCTCCGCCCGTCCCGGAGGCGGGGGCATGAGCGGGATCGCCATCCTGCACCCGTCCAATCTCCTGGGCAAAGAGCTGACGGAGACGATCGAGAACCGCGCCAGACAGTGGCGCGAGATCCGTCTCTTGAGCACCTCCGAAGAGGAGGTCGGTAGCCTCACCGATCTCGCCGGCGCCGCCGCTCTGGTGGCCCGCTACGAGCCGGAGAGCCTGCAGGGGATCTCGACGGTCTACTTCTGCGGCCCGATCAAAGCGAACCGCCCCCTGTTCGCCGACCTTCCGCCCGGCGCGACCGGCGTGGTGCTCTCTCCGGACGCGACCCCGGAGGACGGCGTACCGGTCGTCGCCGGCGTGAACACCGAGGCCGCGCACCCGGGGACGGTCCTGGTCTCGCCGCATCCGGCGGTGGTGCTTTTGGCCCACCTGCTCCAGCCGCTCCGGGATCTGAGCCCTGAATCGGTGGTGGCGACCGTCATCCAGCCGGCCTCGATGCACGACAACCCGGGGCTGGAGGAGCTGTTCGAGCAGACCCGCAGCATCCTGTCCATGTCCGGCCAGCGTCCCTCGTCGATCTTCGGGACGCAGCTCGCGTTCAATCTGATACCGACCACGGCCGATGCGCTGCCGCTCGGCCAGACGCTCCAGAGAGTGATCGGGGGAGAGGATCTGCCGGTGAGTCTCCAGGTGGTCCAGGGAGGCGTCTTCCACAGCCTGACGGTGAGCCTCTATCTCCGCCTGAGGGGAAACGCCTCCGCCCAGGCGCTGCGCAAGGCCTTCAACGGCCATCCCTATCTGGAGCTCGTGGAGCATCCGAAGCGGCTGGGGCCGATCGACGCCGCCGCCAGCGAGAAGGTCCTCTTCGGCACCATCCGCAAGGACGACCTCGGCGGTTTCTGGATCTGGGCCGTGATGGACAACCTCACGCGCGGCGGCGCGCTCAACGCCGTCGAGATCGTGGAAGCGATCCAGTAGCCAACCGGGCTACTTCGCGGCTTCCGGCTTGCGTACCCGGGTGTCGAGGTCCTCTTAGGAAAGGCGGTTGAGGGCTCTGATTTCGTCGAGCTCGCGAGACACTTTGTCATCGTACCGCTTCAATTGCTGGGTGATATTGGCGAGACTCTCGACGACAAGACGAACCTGCCCGAGGAGATCTATGCCGTGGGCATGGACTCCCCGGACATCCATTCCCAGCCTGTCCTGCCGCTGGTCCGACCGATCCAGACGCTGATCCACCTTGGCGAACTGCTCTGCTGTCTCCTGCCGCATCTGCTGAAATTGCTGATCGAGATAAGCTTTCAGCTCGTTGTCCATGGATTGGTTCCCTGTTTCGGCAACGCTACCACGGGAGAGACGCGGAGGGAAGAGTGGAGATCCACGATCCGCTGTTCTCCCCCTCTCCCTTGGGAGAGGGGCCCGGGTGTTATCCCCGCCGTTTTTCCTCGTCGATCCGCATCCGCAGGAACCGCACGTCGACGGCATCGCTCTCGCGGATGGTGTCCTTCATCCGGATCAGGAGCTCCTTGCTGGCCACGGGGATCTTCACACCGCGTACGTTGAAGCTCTCGATCCCGCCCCCACTCAGGGCGGCCTCTGAATAGGTGACGCCGCAGGCGGCCGCCATCAGATCAACGACGATCTCGTCGGCGACTCGCACAACTTTGTACTTCTGGACCTCGTCATCTGCGAGGAGAGCCGCGGCGTTGTCCGGCAGTGTGGCCATGGCTTTCTTGACGGCGCGGATGTTCTCCTCTCCAGGATCTACCAGAAAGTCCACGTCCTTGGTGCTGCGGACGAAGCCGTGGAGAATGACGGCGAAACCACCCACCAGGAGGTATCGGGCGCCTTCCCGATTGAGGGACTGGCAGAGGTCTAGGAGGTCCTGGAGCTGTGGCGCGCGTGATTCGCCGCGATCGTCCGGATCATCCATGCATCGGCTTCCTCGTGAGAGCGGAAGCGGTAGATCCCTTTGGGAATGAGGCCACAGCCGCGGAGCTCGTTGAGCGTCTGCTGGAGAATTTCGATGTCCCGGAGGACATCGTCCCCCTGGCGGCGACCCGGGACCCTTTTGGTACGCAAGACCTCCACGACAGAAGTCTACCCGATTCCGCGATCCTTCGCCGACCTACGTCTCCTCGCCCGTGGGGCCACAGCACATATCCGATACCGCTGGCGGTCACCAGACAGCCCGCTCGGCCACGTCGGGCTCAGGTCGAGCCTGACTCCAGTCGGGTCGAGGTTGACCGCGGTCAGGTTCAATCTTTCCACGGTCAGGTCGAGCCTGCCTGCGGTCGATTGGAGGTTGACCTCGGACGGGGAGGCGAGGGGGCAAGAAAAAGGGGCGCGGCCTGCGGCCACGCCCTTGAGGGTTCCGGTCATCGCGAGAACAATCGGCTCTCCGGCGGCACCGGGCACCTTCCTCGATTCGCCGCCAGCGCCATGCTCGCTTTCCCACCCAGGGGGCGATGCTCAGCCCTCGGAACGAAGCCCAGGGCGGGGTCGCTTATCCGGCGTGATCAGGGGTAGAGGTGAGAGGAAGGATGCCGGATAAGCCACGGAGCTGACGTATAATGAGGTGCGGCAGGGTCAAACGCCAGTGGCAACCGCACCGCAGTCACATGAGGCGACGATCGCAAGGCTGAGGGCACAGCTGGCGATATTGCCATCACTTCGCGGCGGCTCCGAGAACTCGCCCGAGTTCAAGCGCTGGCAGCGGGATTCTCGCGTTGTGCTTGAGCGCTTCTTCGGCCGAGACGACACTCACGTCCTGGAGTTTGGTGACCTCTATTTTGGTCTTACGGCCTTTTCTGACGACACGCCGGAAGAGGAGTTCGTCGAAGCGTTCAACCGGTCACTCGAGCGGGCTGCAGCCTTCCTTGAGTCAGTCATCGCTGAGGTCGAGGAATTCGGTCTGGAGGCCTCGGGTCATCAGCCACCTCAAGGCACGACATCGTTCATCGCCCCAGAACGCCTCAGTGCCCTCCGGGCGGCGCCTGCAACCACATTCGATCTCTCAAGGCTCGTGCGAATCGCGGAAGAGATCGACGCCTCGTACAGGCAAGGTGCCTATCACGCAGTCGCCGCGTTGACGCGGGCCCTTCTCGATCACGTACCTCCTCTCTTCAACTGTCGGTCGTTTGCCGAGGTGGCAAACAACTACGGAGGCACGAAGTCCTTCCGGTAGGCAATGGCGCACCTCGAGAACTCCGCCCGACGAATCGCCGACGCGCATCTTCACACCCAGATTCGCGCTCGCGAGACACTCCCCACCGCCACCCAGGTGAATTTCTCCAACGACCTCGATGTCCTCCTCGCAGAGATCGTCAGGATTCTCCCATGACCATGGCAGTCCCAGCGGACGCCTGAGGGGCCATCAGCAATGGGGCTTATCAGTGCCCTTGCCTTGGAGGACCGGCGTCGGCCTATGACCGGCGCTCGCTGAGGGGCATCCCGTTGGGTGGTACTCGGAAACAGTTACCCTATGAGCCTTCTACCAGAACAGATTCTCGCAGCTCTGGGTTCCGGCAGCTTCGATTCTCTGGTCGGCGAGTTTGAGACGAGCCAACTTGAGTGTAAGCGGCAGCCGTATGACCTCGCGTCTGAAGAGCAGAAGCTCGAGCTCGCGAAGGATGTTTCTGCCCTAGCCAACGCCGCAGGCGGCCTGTTGGTCATTGGGTACTCGACGGTGAGAGATGAGGCACACCAAGAGGACCGGATCGACCGCTGCCGCCCGTTCCCCCTCGACCGATTCGATATGGGTGCGGCTCTTTTGGAACGGCCAAGATTCCCTGTGTTTTCAGAGAGATAGGTCGTTCTTTTTTGGTTGAAGGGAAGGATCTTGCGGGGCTTATGGGCCGGCGTGAGGCATAGGTGGGGGTTTTGTGCAGAGCGCT